>Ga0070698_100002067_pt1 | contig 22298 bp, 26 predicted proteins | sample KBSK1502metaG_FD_65477 | JGI IMG/M metagenome (GOLD analysis project Ga0070698, IMG submission 65477) | Corn, switchgrass and miscanthus rhizosphere microbial communities from Kellogg Biological Station, Michigan, USA - KBS K1-50-2 metaG | ecosystem: Host-associated > Plants > Roots >...
CCCCACCACCCACGCGGCCGCGGGGACAGCCGTGGTCGAGAGGGTACATAGTGCTTCCGTAACGGCGATCAAGGGAGGTGCGGTGCCCGGGCAGATTCCAACGGGTGACATCCATCACCTGCGGCTGACGGTGACCGACGTGGAGCGGAGCCGCCAGTTCTACACCAGCCTGCTGGGCTTCGAGGTGGCGGCTGAGTCCCCACCGCCGGACGACCCGTCGGCGGAAGAAGTCTTCAAGATCCTCTTCGGCGGAGTGGTCCTGATCCGCGGCAACCTGCTGATGGGCTTGCGGCCGATGGCGCCGTCCGGGGACCGTTTTGACCCGGACCGGGTCGGCCTCGACCACCTCAGCTTCGGCGTCGCCAGCCGGGACGACCTGGAGCACGCGGTGCGGGTCCTCGACGAGCGCGGCGTGCCACACGGCGAGATCACCACGCTGGCCTCGTTCGGCATCGACGTGCTCCCGTTCTTCGATCCCGACGGGGTCCAACTCGAACTAACCGCGCCGATCGCCTAGGCGCCGGGGCGCAGGTCACCTGACGGGTGGCGGCCTCCCCTCGGCGCTCGCGGCGAGACCCGGGTCCCACCCGCAGACCACGCAGGCGTGGCGGAACACCGACTGGGCGAAGTCCAGGGCGGTCCCGTGCGGATCCGCGCTCTTGCGCGCGTCGTCCCAGTCGAGGACGAACAAGCCCTGGGCCGCGTCCCAGCGCGCGCCCGAGCGCAGGCCGGCCATGCCGGGAAGGCCCTCCGGTGCAGGGTGCGCGTAGGCGTAGAAGGCCGCCTTGCGGTAGCGGGTGTCCCCGGGCCACCAGCCCGTCGCGACCTCCTGCGCGTCCATCGAGTTGCGCATGATGAAGTCGGCGGAGGGCGGGCTGGCCGACTCCCCGGAAAAAAGGCTCACCGCTAGGTCGAACGATCCCCACCACGCGTTGACCGGCGTCGACCGGCCGCGATAGGGCGCGCGGAACTCGGCGAGAACCAGCGCGGCCCGGGTCGCCGCCTCCAGGTAGGTGCGGACCTGGCCGGGGTCGTAGTGCGCGTGCTCGTCGTCCTCATCGAGCGGCACGCTCCACGGAACCTCCTGCGGCGCCGGGTTGATCTCCACCGGGCCGCCCACGCGGCGGACCGCCGCCAGCACCTCCCTGAACACCTCCCCCACCGGCCGGTGCGGGGTCAGCGCGATGCGTTCGGTCCGCCCGTCGCTGTGCTCCACCTGCGCCTCGTGGACGCGCAGGTCGAGCACCACGACAAGGGCCCCCGAACCGTCGGGCGCGGGCAGCGGCAGCGTCTCCCAGCCGCGTGCCGTCAGCCGCAACGCCGAGTGCTGGAGTTGCGGCGCCGGCGGGGCAAGCTTCGCCGCCAACTTGCCCAGCACCTGGGTGTGCGCGTGCAAGGTGTCGCACGTCTCGCGCCACGTGTCGTACGAAAGCTCCGGCCATGTCGAGGGCATGCTCGCACGCTACTCCACCCGATCTTGTCGGCCGCGGTGGCGTAGACGTACTGTCTGACCACCGGTGTCACAGATGTCACATCGCCGGCCGGGAGGTCGCCCCGTGCGCGCAGTGGTCTTCACCAGCCCGGACGACCCGATCGAGGTGACGGACGTCGACCTCGCGCCGCCCGGTCCCGGCGAGGTGCGGGTCCGGATCGCCGCGGCCGGCGTGTGCCACTCCGACCTGCACGTGCGCCGGGGTGAGTGGCAGCCGCCGGTGCCGCTGGTGATGGGGCACGAGGGCTCGGGCACGGTGGTCGAGCTAGGCGCAGGCGTCACCAGCCTGGCCGAGGGCGACCACGTCGTGCTGTCCTGGGTGGCGCCCTGCGGGCAGTGCCGCTACTGCAGGGCGGGGCGCGAGGCCCGGTGCCAGGTGGCGGCCACGATCGTGGCGCCGGGCGGCACGCTGAACGACGGCACATCGCGGCTGAGCCGGAACGGCGAGACGATCCACCACTACCTCGGCGTCTCGTCGTTCGCCGAGGAAGCCGTCGTCCCGGCATCGGGCGCGATCAAGGTCAGGGACGACGCCCCGCTCGACACGATCGCCCTCGTCGGCTGCGCCGTCGCGACCGGCGTCGGCGCGGTGACCAACACCGCGGCCGTGGAGCCCGGATCCACCGTCGCGGTGATCGGCTGCGGCGGCGTCGGGCTGTCGGTGGTGCAGGGCGCCCGGCTGGCCGGCGCCGAGCGGATCATCGCCATGGACCTGCGTGCCGGGAAGCTGGCGCTGGCCCGGCTGCTCGGCGCGACCGACGAGATCGACGTCTCCACGGCCGACCCGGTCGAGGCGCTGCACGACCTCGTGCCCGATGGGGTCGACTACGCCTTCGACGCCATCGGGATGACGGCAACGACCGAGCAGGCGATCAGGATGCTGGGCCTCGGCGGCGCCGCGGTGGTGGTGGGCCTGCCGCCGACCGGGGCCACCGCGCGCTTCGAGCCGCTCGTCCTCGCCGAAGCCGACCAGCGGATCCTCGGCTCGAACTACGGCAGCGTCCGCCCGGCGATCGACATCCCGGCCCTGGTGGACCGCTACATGGACGGTGAGCTCAGCCTGGATGAGCTGGTCAGCTCCAGGCGGCCGCTGGAGGCGGCATCGGCCAGCCTGGACGACCTGGAGGCCGGGCTGGCGCTGCGCACCCTGCTAATTCCGTGAGGAGCACCGCATGAGTACTGGCGACTTGCGTCGCGGCTCTGGGGCCCGGCGTGGATCTTCGTCTACCTGGCGATCACGAACAGCTCGCTGGCCTGCTGCCTGGCCATCAGCAACCAGGCGGCCCGGGTACTGTACGCGATGGGCCGGATCAGCCTGCTCCCCAAGGCGCTCGGCAAGGTCCACCCAAGGCACCACACGCCGTACCGCGCGGTCATCCTCCAGACCATCGCGACGCTGGCCATCGCGGTGGTGGCCGGCCTGATCTGGGGTCCGGCGAGCGGCTTCCTCGTGCTGGCGACGACCCTGACGATCGGCGCGATCGTCGTGTACGCGCTCGGCAACGTGGCCCTGACCGTCTTCTACCGGCGCGAACACCGGAGCGAGTTCAACGTGGTCAAGCACGTCGTGCTGCCGCTCGCGGCGGTCGCGCTGCTCGGGTACGTCCTGTACCGGACCGTCTGGCCGGTTCCGAAGTACCCGCTGAACGTGCCCGCCTACCTGTCGATCGTCTGGCTGGTCCTGGGCTTCGGCTTCTTGCTGTACCTCGCGCGCCGGGCACGCGGCGGCCTCCGCGACGCCGGCCGGCTGTTCGGCCAGGCCAGCGACGGCGATTAGGTTACGGTGACACCGAAGTCCGAGGCTCCGAGGAGGCTGCGTGGAGGGCCGGTTCTGGCGGATCTTCGGGACGGGCAGCAAACCGGTCATCGCCATGGCGCACCTGGGCCCGCTGCCCGGGACCCCGCTCTACGACGAGGCCCGCGGCGTGCAGGGCATCGTCGACGATGTCGCCCGTGACCTCGACGTCCTGCTCCGCTTCCCGTTCGATGCCGTCCTGTTCTGCAACGAAGGCGACCGGCCGTACACGCTGCGGGCCGGCTTCGAGGGTGTCGCCGTGATGACCCGCGTCGTTGCGAACCTGGCACCAACGGACAGGCCGTTCGGCGTGGATTTTCTCTGGGACGGCCGGGCCGCGCTCGCGGTGGCCGCGGCGACCGGCGCCGCGTTCATCCGGGAGGTCGTCACCGGTGCCTACGAGTCCGACATGGGGATCTGGGCCCCGGACGCCGCCGAGCTGCTGCGTTACCGCCGGGTCCTCGGCGCCGGCCAGGTGGCCGTATTCATGAACGTCACCCCCGAGTTCGCCTCCACCATCGGAACCCGCCCGGTGGGGCAGGTGGCGCGTTCGGTCGCGGTCTCCAGCCTGGCGGACGCGATCCTGGTGTCCGGGCCGATGGCCGGGGTGGAGCCGGACCAGGCGAAGATCCGCGAGGCCAAGGACGCGGTGGCCGGCCTGGCGCCGGTGCTGGCCAACACGGGGGCCAAGGCGGCCAACGTCGCCCTGTTCCTCCAGGAGGCGGACGGGGTCATCGTCGGCTCGGACCTGAAGGCCGGCGGCGGCACGTGGAACCCTGTCGACCCGGAGCGGGTCAAGCGCTTCCTCGAGGCCGCCGGGCGGGTTTAGGGCGGCAGGCGCCCGCGCTACCGGGCGGCAGGCGCCCGCGCTACCGGGCGGCAGGTGCCCGTGCTACCGGGCGGCCGCGTCCAGGGCGGCCGCGAAGACCTCGGCGATCCTCGCGATCTCCGCTTCGGTGATCACGAAGGGCGGGGACACCTGCAGGGCCACCCCGCGCAGCAGGCGGGTGATCACGCCCCGCTCCCGGATGTCGGCCACGAGCCGCGGCCCGAGCCCGGGATCGGCGGCGCGGGCGCCCTCGGCGATCTCTACCGCGGCGAGCAGGCCCGTCCCGGCGCGCACCTCCGCCACCAGCTCGTGACCGGCCAGCGGCGCGAGCGCCCGGGCCAGCACCGGCTCCATCGCAGCCACCCGGGCGACCAACTGCTCGCGCTCGGCCAGGTCCAGGTTCGCGCCCGCGACAGCGCACGAGGCGGGATGCGCGGAGTAGGTATAGCCGTGCCGGAACATCTCCGGCGAGCCCGGCCGCCAGAACGGCTCGGCCACCCGCGCGCTCACGATTACCGCGCCGATCGGCGCGTACCCGGAGCTCAGGCCCTTGGCCGTGGTGATCAGGTCCGGGTCCAGGACGAACCGCTCGCTGGCAAACCAGGCGCCGGTCCGGCCGAACCCGGTGATCACCTCGTCCGCGATGAACAGCACGTCGTGCCGGCGGCAGATCTCCCGCACCTCGGCCAGGTATCCCTCGGGCGGCGGGTACACGCCGCCGGCCCCGATCACCGGCTCGCAGAAGAACGCGGCTACCCGCTCGGCGCCCACGCTTTCAACGCACTTCTCCAGCGCCGCGGCATCATCCCAGGCCACATGCTCCACAAGACTTACAAGCGGAACGAAAGGTGCGGTGTTGGCCGCAATGCCGCCGAGCGAGGTGCCGTACGCATTCATCCCGTGATAGGCGTATGACCGGCCGATCGTGATCTGTTTGGACTCCTGGCCCGTGGCGCGCCAGTAGCTGCGGGCGAGCTTGGCCGCCGTGTCCACCGCGTCGGACCCGCCGCCCGGGGTGAGGAACACCTTGGCGCCGGGCATCGGGGCCAGGCCCGCCACCCTGGCCGCGAGCGCCTCCGCGGGCGGGTTGGAGAACGACTCGAACGCCTGGAACCCGGCGAGCTGGCGCATCTGCGCCGCCGCGGCCTCGGCGAGCTCCGCGCGCCCGTGCCCGACGTTGCAGTACCACAGGCTCGCGATCGCGTCGAGGTAGGCACGGCCGCGGTCGTCGAAGACCCAGCAGCCCTCACCCCTGATCATGGTGACGGCATTGCCATCGAGGCTCGCCATGTTCGCGAACGGATTCCAGAGAACTGACATGGCCCCATCCTCCCGTAGCCAGCGCCACGGCCGCCCGCCGGCCTTCCTGGGCGGCCGATTTGCCATGATGGACGCCATGACCAGCCAGCAGGACAAGGCGGAACGCTTTCTCGAACTGCACCACGGCCCGGGACCGCTGCTGATTCCGAACCCGTGGGACGCGGGCTCGGCCAGGCTGCTCGAGTGGCTTGGCTTCGCCGCGCTCGCGACCACCAGCAGCGGTTTCGCGGCGACGCTGGGCAGGCTCGACGGCTCGGTCACCCGGGAGGAGGCGCTGGCGCACGCGGCAGCGATCTCCGCCGCGACCACGGTGCCGGTCTCCGCGGACCTGGAAAACGGGTTCGCCGACAGCCCGGGGGGCGTGGCCGAGACGATACGGCTGGCAGCGGCGGCCGGCCTGGCAGGCTGCTCGGTCGAGGACGCCACCGGGCGCGACGACGACCCGGTCTATGACCTGGCCGTCGCGACCGACCGCGTGGCCGCGGCCGCCGAGGCCGCGGCCGGCCCGGCCCGGCTGGTCCTGACCGCGCGCGCCGAGAACTACCTGTACGGCAGGCCGGACCTGGCGGACACGGTCGCGCGCCTGCAGGCCTACCAGGAGGCCGGCGCCGACGTCCTGTACGCGCCCGGGCTGACCCGCCTGGCGGACGTGCGCGAGGTGGTCCGCTCCGTGGACCGGCCGGTGAACGTGCTCGCCCTGGCGGCCGGCCCAACCGTGGCCGAGCTGGCCGAAGCCGGGGTGAGCCGGATCTCCGTGGGCGGGGCGCTCGCCTACGCCGCGCTAGGCGCGCTCGTGGAGGCGGCCACGGAACTGCGCGACCGGGGAACCTACGGCTACCTGGCCCTGAGCAGCCGGGGCGGGGCCGCCGTGCAGGAAGCTTTCGGCACTCCCCGTTCTGGCTGACCGCCTTCGGGCCGCGCCGGCCTGCCTACTCTTGCCGGAACCCGCCAAGGAAGCGACGGAACACCCCGCCTTCGGGTGGCAGGGACGGCGCGGGCGGCGGCGCGACCGCATCCTCATGGCCGACCGGGTCGTCGTAGTTGGCCCGCGCGATGGCGTCGATGACCTGCTGCTCGTCGAAGTCCTCGGATCCCTCGATCTGAGGTATGTAACCGACCAGCATGCCGTCCTCCATCACCTGAGCCTCCAGCCCAGCCGTGTCGTCGGTGTCCCACTCCGCTTCACGGCCGTCGTGCAGCACCACGCGCACCCCGAACTGGTCCACCCCTGCCCTCAGCTGGTGTGCGTCTATGCCCCGCTCGCGCAGCGCGTCGACCACCCGCCGGACCCGGTTCTCGTCCATCCCCACAAAATAGCGGCTCCGCGTTATGCTCCGAACGCACCAGACGACTCCCCCCCTGGCAGGTTGCCGTGCCGACATCACCCCAGGCCATGCTGGTAATGCAGCACGTGGACTGTGAGCCACCGGCCGAATACGAGGACGTGCTGATCGAGCGCGGGATCGGGGTGGAACGCGTGGTCCTGGCCGACGGCGCCGTGCTGCCCGGCTGGCGCGGCTTCGCCGGGGTCATCGTGATGGGCGGCCCGATGGGCGCCTACGACACCGGCAAGTTCGCCTGGCTGAAACCGGAACTGGCGCTGATCCGTGACGCGGTCAGCGCGGGCTGCCCGGTCTGGGGGGTGTGCCTCGGCGCGCAGTTGCTGGCCGCGGCCATGGGCGCACCGGTCTGGACCGGGCCGGAGCCGGAGGTCGGCGTCCTCGACGTCGACCTGACCCCGGCGGCGCGCGACGACCCGGTGTTTGGCGGCCTCACCGGGCCAGTGCCCACTCTGCAGTGGCACGCGGACACGTTCGGCCTGCCGGACGGCGCGGTGCTCCTGGCCAGCTCGGCCATGTACCCCAACCAGGCCTTCCGCGTGGGCAGCGCGTACGGGATCCAGTTCCACGTCGAGGTGACCAGGGACCTGGCGGAGGAGTGGGTCGGGATCCCGGAGTACGCCCACAGCCTGGAGACCGTCCACGGCGCCGGATCGGCCGGCGCGCTACTCGACGACCTCACCCGCGCGCTGCCGGCGATGCGCAGCGTTGCCCGGACGCTGTTCGGCAACTGGCTGGACGCGTTCGTCCTCGCCGGAGAGCCCGCTCCCTAGGCGCCGATCCCCATGGCCAGCGAGCAGCCGAGCCACATCCGCATGCCGACGGCCCGCCTCGGCTCCGGCGGGCCGGTCGTCTCACGGATCGGGCTCGGGCTGGCCGCGCTGGGCCGCCCGGCCTACATCACCACCGGCCGGGACCATGACCTGCCCGACCGCAGCGTCGAGGGCCTGCGTGCCCAGACGTTCTCGATGCTGGACGCCGCCTACGTGGCGGGAATCCGGTATGTTGACGCGGCCCGCTCCTACGGCAAGGCGGAGGAGTTCCTGGGCGGCTGGCTGGCCGAGCGCGGCCACCCGGACGTGATCGTGGGGTCGAAGTGGGGGTACCGCTACACCGGCGGCTGGCGGCTCGACGCCAGCCAGCAGGAGGTCAAGGAGCACTCGCTGGCGATGTTCACGGCCCAGCTGGCCGAAAGCCGGGCCGTGCTGGGCGACCGGCTCGCCCTGTACCAGGTGCACTCCCTGACCCTGGATTCCAGCCTGTTCTCCGATGCCCCGCTGCTCGCCGCGCTGGCCCGGCTGCGCGCGGAGGGAGTGATCATCGGGCTGTCCACGACCGGGCCGGGCCAGGCGGACACGATCCGGCGGGCACTGGAGCTGACCGTCGACGGGCGGCAGCTTTTCGCCGAGGCTGAGGTGACCTGGAACCTGCTGGAACCGTCGGCTGGCCCGGCCGCGGCGGAGGCCGCTTCGGCGGGCTGGGCCGTCCTGGTCAAGGAGGCGGTCGCCAACGGGCGGCTGACCCCGGCTGGCGTGCCGCCGACGCCACTCACCGCGCTCGCCGCCGCCCGTGGCGTCCCCGAGGACGCAATCGCCCTGGCCGCGGCGCTCGCCAACCCGTGGGCATCCATCGTGCTCTCCGGTGCGGTAACCCGCCCGCAGCTCGACGCGAACCTGGCCGCGCTCACGGTCGGCCCGCTTCCGGAGCTTGACCTCGCCGAGGCCCCGGGCGCCTACTGGGCCGCCCGGGCCGCCCGGCCGTGGCAGTGAGCAGGCCCGTCCGGCCAGCATGCCCGGAGCCCACGCAGAGCCTGACTTAGATCGGGGGCGCTCCCCTCTTGACGAGGCCAGCCCACGGGCTTATGTTTCCTGAAACAGCGTTCGGCTATGTCGAACATGTTTCAGACCCTAGGCCGTACCGTTCTCGCCTGAGGAGGTGAGGAGCCCCGGCACCCGGCCAGTACCGGCCCCCGCTGTGGGCGAACCGCATGGCAGCACCACCAACCACCCTCCAGAAGCTTGGGGCCGAGTTTCTCGGCACCGCCTTCCTCGTCTACGTCGGCGCCGGCGCGGCCGCCGCTACCGGCGTGATCGCGGCGGGCACGAAGGCTCCCTTCTCGCTGGCCCAGCTCGGGATGATCTCGTTCGCGTTCATGCTCGTCATTGTCGGCGTCGTGTACGCGATCGGGCACATCTCCGGCGGCCACATCAACCCGGCCGTCACGCTGTCGCTGGCCGTTACCGGCAAGTTCCCCTGGCGCGACGTGCCCGGTTACTGGGCCGCCCAGGTGGTCGGCGCGGTAGTCGGCGCGGCCGCCATCTTCCTCACCCTGGGCCGGGCGGCCACAGTCGCCGCCGGCGGCGGCGTGACCTCCTACAACCCCGCCACCATGGGATTCGGGCGGGGCATGCTGATCGAGGGCATCGGCACGTTCATGCTCGTTTTTGTCATCTTCGGCGTCATCGACCACCGCGCGGTGCCCGGCTGGGCGCCGATGGCCATCGGCGCCATCGTCTTCGCGGTAATCATCATCCTGGGCCCGGCCACCGGGGCCGCCATCAACCCCGCCCGCTACCTGGGCGCCGTGTTCATGATGAAGGCCTTTGGCGGAAAGGTGCTGTGGTCACAGCTACCCGCCTACCTCATCGGGGAACTGGTCGGCGGGACGCTCGGCGGCCTTGCCTGGGCAGCAATAGGCCGGGTCCGCTCCGACGCGGCCCTTACCAGCCTCGCACCGTCAGAACCCGCCGCAAGCACCGAGAAAATCCCGGAAGGCGCGTCATGAAGAAGCTCATCAACTCACCCGACTCCGTCGTCACCGACGCGCTGGCCGGGGTGGCTGCGGCGCACCCCTCGCTTGCCGTCGACATCGAGAACAAGGTCATCACCAGGGCGAGCGGCCCGCGGGCCGGCAAGGTGGGCCTGGTATCCGGCGGCGGTTCTGGCCACGAGCCGCTGCACGGCGGATTCGTCGGGTACGGGATGCTGGATGCCGCCTGCCCCGGCGAGGTGTTCACCTCGCCGGTGCCCGACCAGATGCTGGCCGCGACGAAGGCCGTCAACGGCGGCGCTGGCGTTCTGCACATCGTGAAGAACTACACCGGGGACGTGCTCAACTTCCAGATGGCCGCCGAACTGGCCGACGATGACGGCATTGAGGTGGTCGCGGTCGTGACCAACGACGACGTCGCCGTGCAGGACTCGCTCTACACCGCAGGGCGCCGGGGCGTCGGCGCGACCGTCTTCGTGGAGAAGATCGCCGGCGCGCTCGCCGAAGAGGAGGCCGGCCTGGACAAGGTCGCCGCCGTCGCGCGTGAGGTCAACGAGCGGTCCCGGTCCTTCGGGGTAGCGCTGACCTCGTGCACGATCCCCGCCGTCGGCAAGCCGACCTTCGACCTGGCCGAGTCGGAGATCGAGATGGGCATCGGCATCCACGGCGAGCCCGGCCGCACCCGCGTCCCGCTCGGCACGGCACACGAGATCACCACGGCCGCGCTCGACGCCATCGCCGCGGACCTGCCGCTGTCCGGCGACCTGCTGGTGATGGTCAACGGCATGGGCGGCACGCCGCTGCTCGAGCTCTACGTGGTCTTCAACGAGGTGCGCAACTACCTGGAGGGACAGGGCGCACGGATCGCCAGGAACCTGGTGGGCAACTACATCACCAGCCTGGATATGCAGGGTTTCTCGGTGACGGTCTGCCGGCTGACCGACACGCTCGCCCGGTTGTGGGACGCGCCGGTGGATACGCCGGCCCTGCGGTGGGGACGCTAGCGTCACCGTACCCACAACGTAGGAGAAGCCCATGGAAGCTGAAGTCTTCCGGGCCTGGGTGGCCGCCGCCGCCAGGGCCGTCGAGGAGCAGCGCGACCACCTCACCCAACTGGACGCCGCGATCGGCGACGCCGACCACGGCATCAACCTCGCCCGCGGGTTCACGGCCGTGCTCCCCGCGCTGGAATCGGCCGCACCGGCCACGCCGGGGGCCGTCCTCACGCTGACCGGGTCCACGCTGATCTCCAAGGTCGGCGGGGCCTCCGGCCCGCTGTACGGGGTGGCCTTCCGCCGGGCGGGCAAGGCGCTCGGGGACGCCGCCGACGTGGACCTGCCCGCCCTGGCCGCGGCGCTCGAGGCCGCCCTGGCCGGTGTCCAGCAGCTCGGGGCGGCCCGGGAGGGTGACAAGACGATGGTGGACGCGCTGGCCCCGGCGACGGGGGCCTTCAGCAAGGCGATCGCGGAGGGGGCGTCCGACGCGGACGCCCTCACCGCGCTGGTGGAGGCGGCCCAGGCGGGCGCCGCGGCCACCATCGCGATGCAGGCGCTTAAGGGGCGGGCCAGCTACCTCGGGCCGCGCAGCGTGGGACACGAAGACCCCGGGGCGGCCTCGACCGTGCTGATACTCGGCGCCCTTCGCGACGCGGCGCTGGCGTGCCCATGACCCGGTCCAGCCGCTACCGGGGCCTGCCGGTGTCCGAGGGAGTGGCTACCGGGCAGCTCTACCCCGGCGGCGCGCCGGGCGGTACGGCAAGCGCCCCGGCGGCAACCGCGGAGGACGTGAGAGACGCGTTCGCCGCTGTGGCGCGGGAACGCTCGGCGCTCGCGCACCGGTTGCGCGAGCGCGGCCGCGACGATCAGGCCGAGATCGTCACGATCGGCGCGCTGATCGCGGCCGATCCGGCATTGGTGGACCCGGCCGTGGCGGCGGTCCGCGACGGCGCCGACGCCGCCGCCGCGGTCGAGCGCTCGGCCGCCGCTCAGGCCACGGCGCTGGCCGCGCTGGCCAACCCGGACCTGGCGGCCCGGGCGGGCGACGTGCGCCAGGTCGCCAGCGCCGTGCTTGCCCAGCTGGCCGGGACCTCCGCCCCCCTGCCGCCCGCCGCCGGCTTTATCCTCGTCCGGCGCGAGGTGGACCCGGCCGACCTGATCCGCCTCGCCGAGGTGGGGCTGGCAGGCGCAGTATCGGTCACCGGCGGCGCCAGCTCACACGCCGCGATCATCGCGCGCGGGCTGGGCGTGCCCATGCTGGCCGGCGCCGACCCCGCGGTGCTCGCGGCGCCCGCCGGCCACCAGGCGATCCTGGACGGGACGGACGGCCGGCTCGTCGTCGACCCCTCGCCGCAGGAACTGGCCGCCGTCGCCGTACGGGCGCGGGCGACGCCGGCCAATGGCGTGCGGAGCCCGGCCTGGCCCGCCGGCGGAAGCGCTGCGGCAGGCCTCGCCACGGGCCCGCGCACGGCGGACGGCGAGGAGATCACGCTGCTGGCCAACGTGGCGTCGGCCACGGAGACGCGGCTCGGCCTGGCCGCCGGGGCCGCCGGGGTCGGCCTGCTGCGGACCGAGATCCCCTTCGTGAGCGCCGCAGGCTGGCCCACCGAGGCCGACCACGTGACCCAGCTCGCCCCCGTAATGAGCCTGCTAACAGGCAGGCCGGCGGTGGTTCGGCTGCTCGACTTCTCCGGGGACAAGACCCCCGCGTTCCTGGGAGGCCGGGACGCCGGCCTGTCCGCGCTGATCCGCCATCCGCTCGCCCTGCGCGACCAGCTTCGGGCGATCTTGCGCACCGGCCGGGAGACCCGCCTTGGCGTCATGGTGCCCATGGTCAGCACCCTGGACGAGCTGGCGCTGGTCAGGACGGCCCTGATGGAGGCCGCCGCCGCCGTCGGCACCGGACCGCCCGAGCTAGGCATGATGGTCGAGGTCGCGTCGACCGCGGCCGCCGCCGAAGCATTCGCGCCAGCCGCTGACTTCTTCTCGATCGGCACCAACGACCTCACCAGCCAGGTGCTCGGGCTCGACCGCGCTGACCCCCGCCTGCGCCCGGCCCTGGCGGCGGACCCGCGCGTCCTGGCGCTGATCTCGCACGTGGTGAAGGCCGCCGCGGCCGCGGGCGTAACGGTCTCGGTCTGCGGCGATGCGGCCGCGGACCCAGCCGTGCTGCCGCTGCTGATCGGCCTTGGCGTCCGCACGCTCAGCATGGGCGCGGCGCGCCTGCCGCAGGTCGCGGACTGGATCGCCACCGCCGACTCGTCCGTGTGCGCGGCGCTGGCCCGCAGCGCCCTGCAGGCGGCTACCGCCGGCCGGGCAGGAGCGCCATGATCTCAACTAAGCAGGGACAGCACCGTGCCGCCGCGCGTCGCGCCGAGGTCCCTGGAGATGGCGCGGGCGGCTTCCTGGACAGCGCGGACCAGCTCATCCCGGGTGCCCGGCGCCAGCAGCCGGTCCGCGGCACCGACCACGCCGATCGCGCCGGCCACCTCGCTATCACGGCCCAGAACCGGTGCCGCGACGCCCGCGTCGCCGACGGTCGCCTCCTGGTCCTCGATCGCGTAGCCCTGCTTGCGCACCTGGGCGAGAGCCCGGCTGAGCGCCACGCGGGACGTCTTGGTCCGCCCGGTCAGCGGGGCCCGCTCACCGGCCAGTGCGGCCGCGCGCGCGGCCTCGGACAGGTGCGCCACGATGGCGTGCCCGAGGGCGCAGGCGTGCCACGGGATCGCCGCGCCCACCTCCAGGATCTGCACGGTGTTGTCCGGGCGGAACACGTGGTGCAGCACGATCACCCTGGACCCGGACAGGCTGGCGACCCAGACCGCCTCCTTGGCACGCTGCGCGAGGGTCTCCGCCCACAGCAGCGACCGGGCCCGCAGTTCGGAGCCATCGAGATAGGCGTTGCCGAGCAGGAGGACTGCGGGGCCGAGGCTGTACTTCCCGGTGTCCGGGTCCTGGGCGACCAGGTCGTGCTTCTCCAGCGTGCGGAGCAGCCCGTGCACGGTGGGCTTGGCCAGGCCGACCCGTTCCGCGATCTCCGTCACCCCGAGGCGGGGGGCGCCGGACCCGAGAACGGCGAGAATCCGGGCCGCGCGCTCCACCGACTGGATCATGACGCCCTTTCAGTAATGCCGAACACAATTCAGGATAAGCCATGAGCCTCGACGTCAGGGTAGGGATCGTCCTCGTGTCGCACAGCGCCGCCCTGGCCGAGGGGGCCACCGAGCTTGCCTCTCAGGTCAGCGGCGGCACCGTGGCCATTATCCCGGCCGGCGGCACCGATGACGGGGGGCTTGGCACAAGCGCGGCAAAGGTGCAGCGGGCGGTGAAGCTCGCCGACGGCGGGGCCGGCGTGGTGATCATCCCCGACATCGGGAGCGCCGTCCTCACCGTCCGGGCGCTGCTTGCCGAGACCGGGGAGTTGCCCACGCCGGTCGAGGTCGCGGACGCGCCGTTCGTCGAGGGCGCGGTCGCCGCGACCGTGACCGCGGCCGCTGGCGGTGACATCGGGGCGGTGCTAGCCGCGGCGGAGGAGGCGCGCCATGCCCGCAAGCTATGAGCAGGCGATCACGCTGACTGGTGACCTCCACGCCCGCCCCGCGGGCGCCCTGGCCGTCGCCGCGGCGCGGTTCGCCTCCGCGGTGTCGCTGACGGTCGGCGCCAGCAGCGCTGACGCCAAGAGCGTGCTCGGCGTCATGGGCCTGGGCGCGACCCGCGGCCAGCACGTCAGCGTGGCGGCGGAGGGCCCCGACGCGCAGGAGGCTGTCGCCGCCATCGTGGCCATCCTGGCCGAGGCAACCCGCGTAGGCGCCTAGCCGCGGCAGTAGGCGGGAATTGCTGAGCGACTGCGGCTACGACAAGCTCGCCACACGGGATGGCGGCCAGGGCGTCCCGGACCAGCCCCGCTCCCCCGCCCTGTCCCCGGCGGGCGGGCTCGAGCTCGAAGCTCAGCTCGGTCAGCCCGGCTATCCCCCGGCTGATGACGGCCAGGGCCGACTGGTCCGCGCTGGGGTAGCCCATCAGCCGGGGCTGGTCCCGGATCGTGGCCGCGAACTCCGCCCAGGGATGCGCGGCGAGGTCCGGACGGTCGGCTAGCCGCGGCGGCTCCCCTTCCCGCCCGCTCCCCCGGCCGGCCAGCAGCATGTCGAGGCTGTCGATCCAGCCGCCTGGTCCGGCGAGCGCCGCGATCAGCCGCGGGTCGTGGGCACCGCCGAAACCGTTCACTCCGAGCGACACGACCAACTGGTCGGGGATGTCCGGGGCCACGGCCAGGACGGCGTGCCCGGTGAACGCGATGATGGCCTCCAGCCCCGGGCGCCACGGCGCTATCCGCCGCCAGCCTCCGTCCGCCGCCGGAAAATGGCCCGCGGCCGCAGCCGTGATCAGCTCCGCCAGCGGCTGGGCCATCAGCGGCGCGGCCCGCGCGGGGCCAGCGGCACGGGCTGCTCGGCCACCACCTTGCGGAGCGCCGCGCCTACCGCGGCCAGTTCGCCGTCCGTCAGGCCGGCCGCGAACTCCCGCTCGATGCTGGCGAGGTAGTGCGGTGCCGCGGCGCGGTAGCGGGCCAAACCAGCCGCAGTCATCACCGCGAAGGCGGACCGGCCGTCCTCGGGGTTGCCTTCCCGGCCCACCAGCCCGGCGGTCACCAGCTCGTCCACGATCCGGCTGACCCGGGTCCGGCTGAGCACGACGCGCTGCGCGAGCTCGCTCATGGTGAGCCGCCTGCCGGGGGCGGCAGCGAGCTCCAGCAGAACGTCGTACCAGCTCAGCGGCAGGCCGACCGCCTGCTGCAGCGCCCGGTCGAGCCGGGGCACCAGCGCCGCGTGCACCTGCAGCAGCGCCGCCCACGCGCCGACCGCCAGCCGCGAGCGTTCCTCGCTCATGCCCGCGATGCTACTCCGTTTGCGTGCGCCCGCACATTAAGGGCCACACCGGGCCAGCGGAGTAGCGTTGGAGCATGCGGCTGACTCCGAGTTCTGGCTGAGATGCACTCCGTCGGGCTGGTGCTCCACCCGGAGCGTGATTCCGGCGAGGCGGTGACCGCCGTGCTGGGCTGGGCGGCGGGCAACGGCGCCACGGTCTTTGGCATCGACGCTGAGGTCCGCCGGCTGAACTGCGCCGCCGTCGCGGTCACGCCCGACGAGCTTGGCCAGCGCTCGGACCTGCTGGTCAGCCTCGGCGGAGACGGCACGATGCTGCGCGCGATGAGGCTGGCCGACAGGCAGCGCGCTCCCGTGCTCGGCGTGAACCTCGGCAAGCTCGGCTTCCTGGCCGAGGTGGACGTGCCCGACCTGCCCGGCGCGCTGACCGCCATCGACGAGCACCGGTACACGATCGAGCCGCGGCTGGCAGTGGACGCCGTCATCGGCGACCAGGTCGTCACCGCGTTCAACGACGTCGCCATCGTCCGCTTTCCAGGGGAGCCGTCGGCCGCGGTCGCGGTGCTGGCCGCCGGGCACCCGTTCGTCAGCTACGCCGCCGACGCGGTCGTCGTCGCCACCCCGACCGGGTCCACCGCTTACAGCTTCTCGGCCGGCGGCCCCATCGTCAGCCCGGCCGTAGAGGCACTGCTCGTCACCCCCGCCGCACCGCATTCGGCCTACAACCGCGGTCTGGTGCTATCGGTCCGCGACAGCCTAGCGCTGGAGATCCTTCCCGCGAGCAGCCGTCTCGCCGTCGAGGTCGACGGGCAGGTGGCCGCCCATGTGAACGCCGGCGACCGGATCGAGCTCCGGCCGCGGCCTGCCGCCGCCCACGTCGTCCGGCTGGGTCACACCACGTTCTACGAGCGGGCCCGGCGCAAGCTGCGGCTGACCGACTCCGCTGAGGTCCCCATCGGCCCGGCGGGCTACTTCTGACAAGACCGGGGCGGCGATCTACCACCAACATCCGGGGGGGAGCCCGGTGGCCACGGCTACTAACGTTCTGCATCGGCTTTTCCTGGGTGCGGGCTGTCAGGAGTTCATGTGACCTCGCCATATTCCGCCCTTTCCCACCTGGACTGCGCCCGGTGCAGGACCAGGCACGACGCCGCGCGGGTGCAGGGCCTGTGCCGGTGCGGCTCGCCGCTGCTCGCGCGCTACGACCTGGCGCGGGTCGCCGCGCAGGTTGACCGTGGCCAGATCGCGGCCCGGCCGCCGGACCTGTGGCGGTATCACGAGCTGCTGCCGGTCTCGGCGGCCTGGCGGGTGGTGAGCCTGGGCGAGGGCATGACGCCGCTGCTCCCGATGCCCGCGCTGGGCGCGGCGCTCGGCGTGCCCAGGCTCCTGATGAAGGATGAGGGCGTCCTCCCCACGGGGACGTTCAAGGCGCGCGGCGCCGCGGTGGGCGTGTCTCGCGCCGCTGAGCTGGGCGTGCGTGGGGTGGCCATGGCGACCAATGGCAACGCGGGCGCGGCCTGGGCGGCCTACGCCGCGCGGGCGGGTCTGCCCAGCCTCATCCTCATGCCGTCCGGCGCGCCGGAGATCACCTACGCGGAGTGCTCGGCCGCCGGCGCCGAAGTGTACCTGGCCGAGGGGAGCATCGGGGACGCGGCCCGGCACGTCGCGGCCGCGCTGCCGAGCCGGGCCGCCTATCAGGACACCTCCACGCTCAAGGAGCCCTACCGGATCGAGGGCAAGAAGACGATGGGCCTTGAGATCGCCGAGCAGCTCGGCTGGCGCCTGCCCAGCGTGATCGTGTACCCCACCGGGGGCGGGGTCGGCATCATCGGCATCCACAAGGCGCTGCGGGAGCTTGCCGAGCTGGGCTGGGTCAAAGGGGAGCCGCCCCGCCTCGCGGTGGTCCAGGCCAGCGGCTGCGCGCCGATCGTCGCAGCGTTCGAGCGCGGGGCCAGGCAGAGCGAGCCGTGGCCGGACCCGCGCACCGTCGCCTTCGGCATTACGGTCCCCAAGGCGCTCGGCGACTTCCTTGTGCTCGACGCCGTCTACGCCACCGGCGGGACCGCCATCGCCGTCGAGGACGAGGCGCTCTTGGCGGACCAGCGCGAGGTCGCGCGGCTGGAAGGCAGCCTCATCTGCCCCGAGGGAGCGGCCTGCATCACCGCGGTCCGGCGGCTGCGCGAATCCGGCTGGCTGTCGCAGGACGACGAGGTCGTCGTGCTCAACACCGGCACCGGGCTCAAGTACCCGGACACGCTGCGGCCGGCGGTCACGAGGCGGTGGCCAGGATGAGGGTGTGGCCGACGTTCCCTTCCGGGATATGGCGGTGCCACATCGGGGTGAGCCGGGCCTCGCGGAGCCAGCGCAGGTACGCCCCGGTGTCGGCATGGTCCCAGAACATGTCCGCGCCGAGGTAGGTTTCGGTCCCGGTCCACCAGGCGGCGCCGACGATGGCCAGCAGGTAGCCGCCAGGGCGCAGCCAGCCGCGAATGCGCGGCAAAAGCGCCTGCTGGTCCGCCAGCGGCACGTGAATAAGGGAATAGAACGCTGTTACGGCGTGCACGCTTTCCCGGCGCAGGTGGAAGGCGGCCATATCGCCCCGCACGAAGCTGGCCGCCGGGACGAGCCTGCGCGCCCGGGCGAGCTGGACCTCGGAGAAGTCGACGCCCAGCACGGCCAGGCCGTGCCGGGTGAGCGCCAGCGTGCCGGGGACGCCGGCCCCGCAACCCAGATCGACCACCCGCGCCTGCGCGGGGAGCAGCGCGGCGAACTCGGCAACCCAGTCCAGGTAGCGGCCCGGGTCCTCGCCCGTGGACGGGTGCGCGGCGCCGTCGTCGGTCCGGTACGCCCGCGAGATCGCGTCGTAGCCGCGCCGCACCAGCGCGCGCCGGCTGGCCCGGGCGGCCTCGTCTTCCGGCGGCCCGCTGGAGAGCGCCACGCGGTCAACCTACGTGACCTGGCGTAGCGGTAGCCTCTGTTTTATTACTCACCATCAACTACAGGAGCGGACCGGCATGGGTCTCTTCCAGCGGGCTCACGACATAGTGCAGGCCAAGGCCAACAAGGCGCTCGACGCCGCCGAGAAGCCGGACGAGATGCTCGATCTGTCGTACGAGCAGATGCTCGATCAGCTCACCCAGGTCCGCCGGGGCCTGGTGTCCATCGCCGCGTCGCGCAAGCAGATCGAACTACAGGAACAGCAGCTCGGGCACACGACGGACCACCTCCAGGACCAGGCCAAGGCGGCGCTTGCCCAGGGCAGGGAGGATCTGGCCCGGGAGGCGCTGAACCGCAGGGCCGCCACTCAGGCGCAGATCGACTCCCTGCAGCCACAGGGCCAGCAGCTCGCCGAGGAGCAGCAGAAGCTCGAGCAGACCCTCGCCGCGCTGCAGCAGCGGGTGAACGCCTTCCGCTCGCAGAAGGAAGTGCTGAAGGCTCAGTACGCCGCGGCCAAGGCCGAGACCTCGGTGGACGAGAGCGCCACCGGTATCTCCAAGAGCTTCAGCGACGAGGGCGCGGCGCTGCAGCGGGCACAGGACAAGATCGCCACGATGCAGGCCCGCGCCGGGGCGATGGACGAGCTGATCCAGTCCGGCGTGCTCGAAGACGTCGGCGGGAACACCGACGACATCCAGGCCGAGCTCGACCAGGCCGGCACGGACGCCGAGGTGGACAAGCAGCTTGCAGCGCTCAAGGCCGAGATCGCCGCGGGCTCACCGCCGCCGGAGATCACCGCGGGCTGAGACGCCTGGGGTCCCGGCCCGCCGGGGCCGGGTCAGACCATGTTTGCGGTACTCGGTCAGGGCACCACGGTGACGGGCCATTTACCGGCCCGCACCAGCCGCACCGCGAGCGAGCCGATCAGCCGGTGGCCCGCCTGCGCGGACGCCCCGACGACGACGGCGTCGGCGCGGATCTCGTCGGCAATGCGGCGCAGTTCGGTGTACGGGTCACCCTCGGCGGCGATGAAGGTTATGGAGATGCCGAGCTCCTTGGCGCCCGCCTCGAACCGCCCGCGCAGGTCCTCGGCGATCTGGGTGTGCGCCTGGCGCCGGGCGACCTCCAGCGTGGCCCCGCCGGGCGTCGCAGCGCCGAGCGAGGCCGCCGGTGCAACGTAGACGGCGGTCACATTTGCTCCCTGCCGGCGGGCCAGGCCCGCCGCGTAGGAGGCGGCCCGGAGCGACGTGGTCGAATCGTCCACGCCGACCAAAATCACCTTGGGCCCGTCGGTGCCGAGCTCGAAGGCGCCTTCTCCGGCGGACGTCACAGCGGCAGTGTACGGACAAGGCCGGCCCGGCGGAACTCTGAATGGCCGCGGTGTGCAACACCAAGAACGTCGAGACCGTGCGATCGCTCGGGGCCGACCAGGTCATCGACTACACCCGGGAAGACTTCACCAAGAACGGCCAGGCCTACGACGTGATCTTCGACGCGGTCGGCAAGCACTCGTTCTGGCGCTGCCGCGGGTCGCTCAAGCGGGGCGGGATCTACCTGCCGACCGACGGCTTTCTCAACATCCTCGTGCTGCCGTGGCTGACGCGGATCGGCAGCAAGCGGGTGGTGATCAGGATCCCCCCTCGGTTCACCAAGGAGGAGGTCCTCTTCGTCAAACGGCTCATCGAGGAGGGGAGATACCGCGCGGTGATCGACCGGTGCTACCCGCTGGTGGACGTGGTCGAGGCGACAAAGTACGTGGAGACGCAGCAGAAGACCGGGAACGTGGTGCTGACCGTCTGACCGGGCCCCGCGCCGCCCGGAGGGCAAACGGGGCGCGGAGGATAGTGATAGGTGGCCCATACGTGGGACCATGATGTTCGCGATCACCGAGGAGCCGGGGGGTCCTGCGCGCGACGAGGACAGAGGGGGCGTGATGGCGACACCGCCCATGGTGCCGGCGGGCTGGTATGCCGATCCGGCCGGCCGGCATGAGTACCGCTACTGGGACGGTACGGCCTGGACCGCGGGGGTGGCGGATCAGGGGATCACGGCGACCGACCCGCTGGAGGCTCCGCCGCAGCCTGTGCACCAGTTCGGCGCCGAGCCCGCCGCGGAGCAGCCGTCGGCCGAGGTACAACAGCCGGCCGCAGTGCAGCAGCCAGCCGCCGAGCCGCCGCTGGTGCCCGCCGCTGAGCCGTCACCGGAGCCGGCGACGGAGACCCCCACCCAGCCGGCGCGGACGCCGGTGCTGGCTCTCCCGGCTGAGACCGCGCCGTTCGCTGGCGTGCCCTCCCGTGCCGCGGCGACGCGCGAACGGCGCGGGTGGGGCCTTATCGTGGCGATCGCCGTCGTGGTGCTGGCCTTGGCCGGCGGACTGGCCGTCTGGGCTCCCTGGAAGAGCCCTCCGCTGCTGAAGCCGACCGGGCTCACCGCGGACGCGTCGACGATCAGTTCGGTCGCGTTCCACTGGGCGAACCCGGCGAGCGGCCCACCGCCCGACAAATACCTCATCCTGCGGGGCGGCAAGGTGATCGGTTCGGTCCCCGGAAGCGTCACGTCGTACCACACCACCGGGCTCGCGCCGGACACCGCCTACGCATACCGGGTGGCGGCGGAGCGCGGCGGCAAGCGTTCCGCCCTATCCGCCGCGCTCGTGGTGCATACCGCCATCCCGCCCATCTCGGCGGCCCGGTGGCAGGGGCTGTCGACCGTGGCCATCAAGATCATCAAGGGCCGCGCCACGATCCAGGGCACCAAGAAGTGGACCGAAACGTGGGTGGCCACCCCCAAATGCACATCGGGGCCGTGCACCGTGCGGCTCGCGGCGGCCATGAACGGGCACAGGTTCAAGGTCACCATGGCCCGCGCGGGAGCCGTATACCGAGGGACGGCACACTCCAACGTGTTTCCCTGCGGAAAAGGCTCCACGGCCTTCCCGATCCGGTCCACCCTGCGGATCCGGGTCAAGCTCAAAACGGCGCAGGTGACCAACGGGGCGTGGACGGCCAGCGACTGGTCCGGCACCATGACGGTGGTGTCCCCTTACACCTCGTCGGGCAACTACTACTGCCCCGCCTCTGCGCAGACGGCCTCCCTCTCCGGAGCCCCCTGATCGGCCAGACACAGGTCCGGGTGCGCCCCGCACGGCTGGCGGACAACACTGCGCTGGCCGAGCTTGACGCGGCCGCGTGGACGCCGGAATCGGGCTTTCCGTCGGTGATGTCACGGGCTGCGCCCGGCCCGCCGACCTTCTTCACCGCGGACAGTCCGCCGGACGCCCACCTGCTGGCCGTTCTGGGGCGCCGTGTCGTCGGGTACATCCGGCTCAAGGTGCCGACGCACCTGCCGGAGAACGCACACGTCATCCAGATCCAGGGGCTGGCCGTCGACCCGGGCCACCGGCGCCGCGGCATCGCGACCGCGCTCATCACCGCGGCCGAGCAGCTGCTGCGCGACCGGGGGACGCGGAAGCTGAGCCTGCGCGCGCTGAGCACCAACCACGAGGCGATCGCGCTGTATGAGCGGCTCGGTTTCATCAGCGAAGGGGTCCTGCGCGAGGAGTTCTTCATCAACGGCAGCTACGTTGACGACCTCCTGATGGCCAAGTACCTCATCCACGAGGCCTGAATACCTCGGCGTGGCCACCCGCGTGCAGCCGTGCCCTGCCGGGTAGCGCCGAGGCGATGCCGCTGCCGGACGCGTCCGTCGATGCCGTGCTCGCTGGCAACGCCATGCATTGGTTCGACATGACCGTCGCGGGACCCGAGATCGCCAGGATCCGGAGACCGCGGACGGCGAGTTCACCCTCCCGATGCTGACCTGCGTGCTGCGCCTCCCGCGGCTGTGAAGGGCCGAAACAGGCCCTAGCTGGGGTGGCGCAGGCCGGTCGGGTTGACGTCGGGCAGCATGCCTGTCGCGATCACCGCGCGCACCGATGGCC
>Ga0070698_100002068_pt1 | contig 22295 bp, 16 predicted proteins | sample KBSK1502metaG_FD_65477 | JGI IMG/M metagenome (GOLD analysis project Ga0070698, IMG submission 65477) | Corn, switchgrass and miscanthus rhizosphere microbial communities from Kellogg Biological Station, Michigan, USA - KBS K1-50-2 metaG | ecosystem: Host-associated > Plants > Roots >...
CCCAAAGCCACAGGCGGCGAGCGCAGCGGGATTGCTGCGCGGCTCCACTATGTGGACCCGCGCCAGCGGGTCCTCGCTTGCGCTCGGACCGCACTCCCGCGAAGCGAGCGGGGGGTCTGGGGGGTGCGCCACTAGCACCCCATCCCAAAGCCACAGGCGGCGAGCGCAGCGGGATTGCTGCGCGGCTCCACTATGTGGACCCGCGCCAGCGGGTCCTCGCTTGCGCTCGGACCGCACTCCCGCGGAGCGAGCGGGGGGTCTGGGGGTGCGCCACTAGCACCCCACCCCAAAGCCACAGGCGGCGAGCGCAGCGGGATTCACTCCCGCGGAGCGAGCGGGGGGTCTGGGGGGTGCGCCACTAGCACCCCCCAGCTCAATGTAGGATGAGCCGCCGCGCCGCGCGCAACCGGGCGGCGCCCCGGCATGACCGACATCAGGCCGCGACTCCGCGCCCTCGCCCCGTGGCTCGGCCCCTTGCTGGTGGTGGCGGCGCTCTTCCCCGAGGCCCTCTTCGGCGGCCGCGTCTTCTTCGATCGGGACATCGGGGCCTACTGGCTGCCGCACGCGGCGACCTTCGTTCGCATCCTCGCCCAGGGCGCCTGGCCTCTCTGGAACCCCTACGAGGGCTTCGGCCTCCCGCTCCTCGCCGATCCGAGCCTTCAGGTGGCCTATCCCCCCACGTGGCTGAACGTCGTCCTCGCCCCACCCACGGTCTACAAGATGCTGCTCCTCGGCCACGCGGTGCTCGCCGGAGCGGGGGTCGTCGCGCTCGGACGGCGATGGGGAATGTCGGGCCTGGCCGCGAGCCTGGCGGGCAGCGCCTGGTGCGCCTCCGGACCGTTTCTGTCCGCGGGGAGCCTGCAGCAGCACTTCTGCGGCGCCGCATGGATCGCCTGGGTCCTCCTGGCTCTCGAGTCGGCGCTGGCGGCTCCCGGCCCGCGAGCCGCCGCGCGGCTGGGCGCGGTCGCCGCCGTGGAGGCCCTCACCGGATCCGCCGACATGTGCCTGCTCACCGCCGTCGCCGCCGCCGGCCGCTTGGGCTTCTGGCTTGCGGAAGGGGACGCGCGCGCCCCGCGGCGGTGTGCGGGTGCGACCCTGGCGGGCGCCGTTACCCTCGCGTTCGCCCTCGCCGCCATCCAGTGGATCCCGAGCGCGTCGCTGCTGAGATCGGTCGAGCGCGGCCGACTCGGACCGGGGGAGATCCTCTACTGGTCGGTTCATCCCCTCTCGCTGATCGACCTTTTCGTGCCGCGCTTCTTCGCCGACCTGCCCCTCTCCCTCGAGCTGCGGGGCGCGCTGTTCGAGGGACGGGAGCCGTTCCTCGTCAGCCTGTACGTCGGGCTCTCCGCGCTGGGCCTCGTGATCCTCGTGAGGCCGCGCGGGGGGGAGCCGCGCTCGTACGCGGCCGCGATGGCCTTCCTGTTCGGTCTCGCCGCCCTCGGCCGCCACGTCTTGCTCCTTCCCCTGCTCCTGACGACCCCGCCATTCAGCCTTTCCCGCTACCCGGCGAAGTACACGTTGCCGTTCGCGATGTTCTGGGCGCTGCTCGCCGGCTTCGGGCTGGACGCCTGGCGCCGTCCATGGAACGCCGGAGAGCGGCGCCGGGGAGTGGCCGCGCTCGCGATCCTCGCCGTGTTCGCCGTCGCCGCCGGTGGCGGCGCGCTCCTGGTCCGGCGCGACGTCCATCCGGCCATGCGTCTGCTTCACATCCCCCCCGAGTTCCCCGCCGAGGCGTTCTATCTGCTCTCCACCAAGCTGGATCGAACGGCGGCGGTCGCTCTCGTGGCGGCGGCGCTGCTTGCCCTCCGGCTTCGCCGCGACGCCCTCCGGCAGCCGCTCGCCCTCGCCGTGGCCGTGCTGGTGGCGGCGGACCTGGCCATCGCCGGCCGCGGCGTCAACCCCGTGGCTCCTCCCGAGCTTTTCGCGCACCGGCCCAAGACGCTCGATCTCCTCGGCCCCGACATCGCCGATCATCGCCTGCTGTCGCCCGCGGCCGGGCTGGCTTGGCTGAACGCGCACTTCGTGCGGGGAGTGGCCGGCTGGGACCGCCGGGCGAGCTGGGCGCTGGGGATGCAGGACATCCTGGCCGCGCCGATCGGCGCGCGCTGGGGCATCCGCGGCAGCTACGACACGGACGTCACCGGCCTCGCGACCCCCGCCTTCCACTTCATGACCGGCGCCCTGCTGCGCAACCGGTCCACGCTCGTGGCTCCGAAGCTGCTACGGATGGGCAACGTCGGTTATGCGGTGACCGTCCAGGACGAGCGTCTGCCGGGTGCGATCGAGGTCGGAGACGTCGCGACGATCTTCGACCGGCCGGCGCGCGTGATGAAGGTGAGCGACCCGCTCCCCGCCGCGTGGGTCGTCGGGGGCTCACGGCCGGCGGGCTCGCCCACCGAGGCCCTGCTGGCGATCGCCGAGCCCGATTTCGATCCCGCGTCCGAGGTCGTCCTCGGGGACGGGCCACGGGTGCCGCCCCCGGGTGATTTCCGCGCGCGATGCGCGATCCGCGAGCGGCGCGCCGACCGCCTCGTCGTCGACGTGGAGGCGAGCGGGAGCGGCCACCTGGTGGTCGCGGAGGCCTATCAGGACGGCTGGAAGGCGGCCCTGGACGGGGCGGACGTGCCGGTCCGGCCGGCCAACGTGCTGTTCCGTGCGGTGGCGGTTCCCGCCGGTGCCCACCGGGTCGAGCTGCGCTATCGGCCGGCGGCGGTCTACGGGGGGGCCGGGCTCACGGCTCTTGGACTCGTCGCCCTCGCCGCGCTGCTCGTCAGGCGGGAACGGTGATCAGCACGCGGGGCAGGCGCACTTCCACCTCCGTCCCCCGGGCGGGGGCGCTGCGCACCGTGATGTCACCCCGGTGCTCGCGCACGATGCGGTACACGATGGCGAGACCGAGCCCGGTCCCCATCGGGGTGTCCGAGTGGAACGGCTCGAACACGCGCTGCTGCTCGTCCCTGCCCATGCCCCGGCCCTGATCGCGGACGGAGAGCACGAGGTCGTCGCCGCGGCAGCTCAGCCGCACCTGCAGCACGCCGCCCGCGGGCATCGCCTCCAGGCCGTTGCGGGCGAGGTTCCAGAAGACCTGCTTGATCTGGTCGGGGTCGGCGAGGCATACGTGAGGGCCTTCGTCGGCCTCGAACTCGACGCTCTGGCCCTCCCGCACCTCCGGCCCGTTGCGGAGCAGCGTCACCGCCTCCTCGACGGCGCGCCCGATGTCGACCGGCCCGGTGGGAGGCAGGGACGGCCGGGCCTGGTAGAGGAAGTGGTTGAGCGTCTCCGACAGCCGCTTCGACTCGCGGGTGATGATGGCGAGCAGCCGCTCCTGCTCCTCCGACATGTTGGCCTCGCCCATCAGCACCTGGGCCGACCCGCTGATGGAGCCGAGGGGGTTCCGTATCTCGTGCGCGAGCTGGGCCGCCATCTCGCCCACCGCGGCCAGCTTCTCCTTGATGCGCACCTGCCGCTCCAGCCGCTTGATCTCGGTGAGGTTCTGGAACACGAGGAGGTAGCCCCCGCCGGGCTCGGCGGTGGCGAGTGGCGAGACCGAGACGCCCAGGTCGAGGTCGGTCCCGTCCGGCCGACGGTAGACGACCTCGAAGCGGGCCAGGCCCTCGTAGCTGGCCCGGGCCTGCAGCGCCAGGGGCTCGAGCAGCGGCGAGCCCAGGAGCGCCCGGAGCGGCCGCTCCCGGATGTCGGCCGTGCGCACGCCGAGGATCGACTCGCCGAAGTTGTTCACGTAGAGGATGTGGCCGTCGGAGTCGGCGGTGATGAGGCCGCTGTGGATGCTGTCCACGATGACCTTGTTCAGCTCCTGCAGGTCGGCCACCTGCTCGGCGGCCTCCTCGAGCTGCTCTCCCACGTCGCGGAGGCTCTCGGAGAGGTACGAGCCGATGAGGGCCACGGTCGCGCAGGCGACTCCGGTCACGAACACCGAATAGAGCAGGTGCTTCTCGAGCATGAACGGCACGTCGGCCAGTCCCTGCGGCGGGATGGCCCCGCTGCGTACCGCCAGCAGCACCCCCGCGTAGAAGAGGGTCGCCAGCCCCGCGAGGAGGAGGCCCTTGCCCCGGTAGAGCAGGATGCTGCCCGACAGCACGGAGATCGGGTACAGAAGCATGAACCCGGTGCGGCTGCCGGTGCCCCCGGTCAGGTAGACGAGGCCCGTGATGATGAGCAGGTCGACCACCACCTGCACGTAGACCTGCGCCTCCGGATGGGGGGCGAAGCGCAGGGCGAGCACGTAGAGGAGGGTCAGCGCGTAGGTGGCGGCGATCAGGTAGTAGAGCGGGTTGACCGGCCGCAGCGTCTCCGACACCGCCTCCACGTAGATGGCGATGAGGAGCAGGGTCGTGATCATCACGACCCTGAACAGCATGAGCCGCTTGAGCCGCGGCTCGAGCGGAGGCGACGCGATCAACGCAGGCTGCCCCGTCCGGCCCGGATCAGCTCAGCTTGCTGATGAGGTCGAAGAGGGGAAGGTACATGCTGATGACGATGCCGCCCACGGTGGTGCCGAGGAACAGGATCATCACCGGCTCCATCAGCGTGAGGAGGTTGGCCACCGCCTGGTCCACCTCCTCCTCGTAGAAATCCGCGATCTTGCTGAGCATGGCATCGAGGGCGCCGGTCTGCTCGCCGACCCCGATCATCTGCACGACCATGTTGGGGAACACCCCGCTCTCCTTCAGCGGCTGGGCGAGGGTGAGGCCGCCCTCCACTCCCTTGCGCACCGCCATGATGGCGTCCTCGATGATCGAGTTGCCGGCGGTGCGGGCGGTGATCTCGAGCCCGTCCAGGATGGGCACGCCCGAGGAGATGAGCGTGGCCAGGGTACGGCAGAAGCGGGCCACGGCGATCTTCTGCATCAGCACGCCGAGCACCGGCAGCTTCAGGACCATGCGGTCGACGACCCGCCGGCCTCCGTGGGTCGAGTAGTACCTCTTGAAGAGGAACACGAAGGCCACGATGAAGATCACCAGGAAGGGCAGGAGCCGCACGAACCAGTTGCTGAGCGCGATGACGATGCGGGTCGGCAGCGGCAGCTGCGCACCCAGGCCCTCGAACATCGCGGCGAAGGTCGGGATGACCTTCCAGAGGATGACCGCGATGACGATGGCGGCGATCCCGATGACCGCCACCGGGTAGACCATGGCTCCCTTGACCTGGGCCCGGAGCTTGACCGCCTTCTCGATGTAGACGGCGAGGCGCTTCAGGATCGTGTCGAGGATACCGCCCGCCTCCCCGGCCGCGATCATGTTCACGAACAGCTCGTCGAACGCCTTGGGATGCTTGCGCATCGCATCGGCGAGGGTGGAGCCGCTCTCAACGTCCATGCGGGTCTGCTGGAGGATCTTGGCGAAGGTCTTGTTCTCCTGCTGCGAGCCCAGGATCTCCAGGCACTGCACGAGGGGCAGACCGGCGTCGATCATGACCGAGAACTGCCGGGTGAAGACGGCGAGGTCCTTGGGGGGGACGCTCCCGCTGATCTTGGGGAGCGCGAGCTCCTTACCCTTCTCCTTCACCGAGGAGACGAGGATCTGCTGGCGGCGGAGCACGGCCATCACGGCTTCCTTGGTGTCCGCCGATTGCTCCCCGGAGACGGCCTTGCCGTCCCGGTTCTTCCCTTTCCAGACGAAAGCCGGCATCAGAATCCTCCTGAGCGCGAAGCGCTAACGGCCCGCCGGACGCACGGGTGGCCGGCCCCCGGACTGGGGTGTGGACAGCCCGGCGCCGCGGTTGATCATGTCCTGCAGCTCGTCCGGCATCGAGGAGATGCCGAGGGCGGTCTGCAAGCTGATCTGCTTGGCGAAGTAGAGGCTGGCCAGGGACTGGTTGAAGGTCTGCATCCCGTACTTCTCCTGGCCGGTCTGCATGGACGAGTAGATCTGGTGGATCTTGTCCTCGCGGATGAGGTTGCGGATGGCCGCGTTGGGGATGAGGATCTCCATGGCCAGGCAGCGCCCGCTGCCGCTCGCCTTGGGCAGCAGGGCCTGGCACATGATTCCCTCGAGCGTCAGCGAGAGTTGGGCCCGCACCTGGGACTGCTGGTGGGCGGGGAAGACGTCGATGATGCGGTTGATGGTCTGGGCGGCCGAGTTGGTGTGCAGGGTAGCGAAGGTGAGGTGGCCCGTCTCCGCGATGCGCAGCGCCGACTCGATCGTCTCCAGGTCGCGCATCTCGCCGATGAGGACCACGTCGGGGTCCTCGCGCAGCGCGGCGCGCAGCGCGTTGGTGAAGGAGTGCGTGTCCGCGTGAAGCTCGCGCTGGTTCACCACGCACTTCTTGTGCTGGTGGAGGTACTCGATCGGATCCTCGATCGTGATCATGTGCTCGTGGCGCTCGCTGTTGATCTTGTCGAGCATCGCGGCGAGGGTCGTCGACTTGCCGGAGCCGGTGGGCCCGGTCACGAGCACGAGGCCCCGGGGCTTGTCGCAGATGCCCACGACGACCGGGGGCAGGCCCAGCGCCTTGAAGTCGCGGATCTCGTAGGGGATCGTCCGGTAGACGGCGGCCACCGCGCCCCTCTGCATGAATACGTTCGAGCGGAAGCGGGCCAGCCCCTTGATCCCGAAGCTGAAGTCCAGCTCCAGGTTCTCCTCGAAGCGGTGCTTCTGCGCGTCGGTCAGGACGCTGTAGGCGAGCTGCTTGGTCTCCACCGCGGTCAGCGGCGGGAGGTCGAGCGGTCGGAGCTTCCCGTCGACCCGGATCTGGGGGGCGGAGTTGGTGGTGACGTGGAGGTCCGTGCCCCCCATCTCCGTCATCGTCTTCAGAAGCTGGTGCAGGCTGACTGCCAAGGGCAACCTCCTCCTACAGGACCGTCTCGCGCAGGACTTCCTCGATCGTGGTGACCCCGGACTTGATCTTCTCCAGGCCGCTCATGCGCAACGTGAGCATGCCTTCCTCGAGCGCCTTCTTCTTCAGCTCCACCGCGGTGGCGCCGACCATGATCAGGTCGCGGATGCCGTCCGAGATCTCCATCACCTCGTAGAGGCCCACGCGGCCCTTGTATCCGGTGCCGTTGCACACGCCGCAGCCCCGGCCCTTGTAGAGCTTGAAGGTCCCGATCTGTTCCGGGGTGAAGCCGATCTCGATGAGGGTCTTGCTGGGGACGTCCGTGACCTCGTGCTTGCAATTGGCGCAGATCCGCCGGATGAGCCGCTGGGCCTGGATGAGGTTCACGGCCGTGCCGACCAGGAACGGCTCGATGCCCATGTTCACGAGGCGCGACACGGTGGAGGGGGCGTCGTTGGTGTGCAGGGTCGAGAGGACGAGGTGGCCGGTCAGGGCGGCCTTGACCGCGATCTCGGCCGTCTCGTAGTCGCGGATCTCGCCGACCAGGATGATGTTGGGGTCTTGGCGCAGGAAGGCGCGCAGGGTAGAGGCGAAGTTGAGGCCGATCTGGTCCTTGATCTGGACCTGGTTGATGCCGACGAGGTTGAACTCCACCGGGTCCTCGGCGGTCATGATGTTCGTGTCCGGCTTGTTGAGCTGGGCGATGGCCGAGTAGAGCGTGTTGGTCTTGCCGGAGCCCGTGGGGCCGGTAACGAGGACGATGCCGTAGGGCTTGGAGATGGCCCGCTTGAAGCGCTCGAGCGACTCCGGCTCGAAGCCGAGCTTGGTCATGTCCAGCATCAGCTTCGTCTTGTCCAGGAGGCGCAGCACGACCTTCTCCCCCCACAGGGTGGGACACGACGAGACGCGGAAGTCCATCTCCCGGCTGCGGTCCTCGACCTTGAGGCGGAGCTTGATGCGGCCGTCCTGGGGAAGTCGCTTCTCCGAGATGTCCAGCTTGGCCATGATCTTGAGGCGGGACAGCAGGGGGTCCCTGAGCTTCATGGGCAGGGCCATGACGTTGTAGAGGATGCCGTCGATCCGGAACCGGACCCGGAACTCCTTCTCGTAGGGCTCGATGTGGATGTCGGAGGCCCCCCGCTTGATGGCGTCGATGAGCAGCACGTTGGAGAGCTTGATGACCGGGGCCGCCTCCGAGGACTTCGCGAGCGCGCCGAGGTCGATCTCCTCGTCCTCGGTCTTGACCGTCTCGACGTCCGCCCCCTCGTCCGCGATGGAGTCGATGTCCACCTCGGAGAGGCCGACCGAGGCCATGTCGTCGAAGGAGAGGGACTGGCCCTCCATCATCTCCTTCAAGCTGGGGGCGTCCCCCAGCTTCAGCCCCGACGAGCCCATGCTCTGGCCCTGACCGAAGCCGCCGCCCTCCTGCTTGAGCTGCAGCGAGCGCGTGGAGCCGTAGTACTTGTCGATCGCCTCCTCGAGCGAGGTCTCGGAGGCCACCACCGGCTCGACGTTGTAGCCGGTCATGAACTTGATGTCGTCCATGGCGAACACGTTCGTGGGATCGGCCATGGCGATGGTGAGGGTGGCCCCGGAGCGCGACAGGGGCAGAATCTGGTACTTTCGCGCCGTCTCGGCCGGGATGATCTTGATGATCGCGGGGTCGACCTCGAAGTGGTCGAGGTTGATCGAGGGAACCCCGTATTGCCGGGAGAGCAGGCTCGTGATCTCCTCGTCGCGGACGTAGCCGAGGGACACGAACGCCTTGCCGAGCTTGCCCCCGTTCATCTTCTGGTGGGCGAGCGCTTCCTGGAGCTGCTGAGGAGTGACCATGTGCTCCTTCAGCAGGAGTTCACCGAGCTTTACGGGCATCCTCGATCCGAGAAAACCTTGTAGTCTCTTGCACTTAGTCGGGCGATCCTAGCGCGGGACCGGAGCGCTGTCAAGTGCAGGGGACACGCTCATCTCAATGCCGCGGAGCCTTCCGGGGCGTCCCGGAACCGCACCGGACTGGCTTCACCCTGCCGGAGGGACCGAAGGTGCAGAGCCAGCGCGCCCAGGTAGAGCGCCAGCGCGAGGAGGGCCAGGGCCCGGAGGCCGGCGTACATCGACAGGTACTCCAGGCAGCCCCCCATCACGGAGCCGAGGACGTTGGCGCCCAGGGCCGACGCCATGCTGGCGGAGCGCGCCAGGAGCGTGGACACGACGACCCCGGCGAACGCCACCGGCAAGGCGTTCAGTGTGCCTCCGAGCAGGCCGCGGGCGAGCAGGGGGAGCCGGTTCAGGGCCGTGATGTCGACGGACCAGACGAAGAGCACCGAGAGCAGCAACAGGACGAACGGGACGAGTGTGGACGACGGGCGGAAGCGCGCCACGAGGGCGTTCGCCAGCAGTGCCATCAGCAGCACGCCCGTGAACACGGCGGAATTGACCACCCAGGTGGAGCCGAACAGGAGCGACAGGCTGGTCACGCCTCTCGTTTCGATCAGCAGGAAGGCGGCGCCCATGAGAAAGAGCGTCCAGTCGAACCTGTCGCGGCGGGCGGCCGGACCCTGCGCGACGATGACGAGGACCGTGGCGCCGACGGCGATCGAGCCCAGCACGAGCAGGTAGCCCCAGGGCACGACGCCCGGCCGGAGGTACAGGAACGGCCAGTCGTCACTGGTCGTGAGCGCGAAGCGGGCCGACGGCGGCGGGGCGAAGGAGACCGGAAACGGGCTCGCTCGGGCCCAGTTCAGCCGCGCGGGCTCGCGGGCGGCCACGAAGAGGGCGCCCCGGTGAACGTCGTGCTCGACGAGGACCGGGCGCGTCTGAGTGGCGAGGGCCAGGGTGCGGTAGATCCGGTCGCGGAGCCAGGGACCGCCCAAGACGCTGAAGTTGATCGCCAGGACACCGTCCGGCTTCAGATGGCGCCAGGCGGCTCTCAAGCCCTCCTCGGTGTAGAGGTAGTTGTCGAGCCGCAGCGTAGAGAGAGCGGTGAACATCGCGTGAGAATCGACCAGGCCGTAGTCGATCACGTCGAACGGCTCGCCGCGATACTGCTCGAAGAAGGCGCGACCGTCGTCGAGGACGACCCACACCCGGGGATCGTCGTAGGGTCTCTCGGGGTGCAGTCGCCGCCCGAGCTCGACGATGCGGGGATCGATCTCCACGGAGCCCACGCTCGCGTAGCCGTTGCGAAGCGCGGCCTGGACGTCGTTGCCGGTTCCCGCGCCTATGATCAGGGCCCGCCCGCGGGGCTCGCCCAGGACGAAGGGGAGCTCGTATATCGTGCGCACGCGCCGCCTCACCTCGCTCCCCGTCGCATCGGAGAGATCGAACATGTACTGGTGATAGTCGCGGTTCACGAACAGCGTGAGGCCGAGCTCGGTCTGCGCGACATCGATGCGGTTGTAGGGTGAGTAGACGGCGAATCCGGCCGAGGCCCGGCCGAGCAGGACGACGGCCGCGAGCGCGACGACGGAGAGGACCGTGCGTGACAGCCAGAGGAACGGGACGGCGCCCACCAGGAGCCAGACCGCCGGCCCGGCCTGAAAGGCCATGATCGCGGTCGCCGCCAAGGTGCCCGCGAGAGACCCCAGCAGATCCGCCGAATAGGCGCGAAGGCCGGCGTTGCGCGTGAGGAGATACCCGACGGGGCTGGCCGCGCACGTGAAGACGGCCACGATCCCCGCGACGAGGGCCAGGACGCAGGCGTAGGCCCGGGCCGTGAGGAGGAGCGACATCGGCACGCCTTCGGCGCCCCAGAGGTGGATGGACGGATCCGGGAACGTCATCTGGACGAGATGGAGCCGGTCCGCGTAGGCCAGCGGAACGCAAAGAAGCGCCAGGAGAGGAAGCGTGAGGTGACGAAGCCCGGGCCTCCTCCGGCCGATGAGGAGTCCCAGGCCCATCCCGAGGAAGGCGCTGATGAGCACGACATTGGTGAGGTAGGCGAAGACGCGGATCTGCCCCGAGAACCACCGGATCAAGCCCAGCTCGAGGGCGAGGATGCCGAAGGTTCCCACCGCGATCTGCAGGCGCTCGGGTCCGTGACCCTCGGGCCAGGAGCGGTTGGCCACGGCGCCGAGTATAGCCGCTCGGCGCTCACCAGGTTGCCGGCCCCTCCGAAGCACGCCACGGGCCGGCGATGTTAGGATAGGCGCCCGATGCCAGCTCCGCCGATCCAGCTGTCGGAGGCCTGGTTCGATGCTCGGGAAGCGGAACGCATCGCGCTCGCCCTCGGGGGCCGCGTGGCCGGCAACGGCCCCTTCTGCCAGAAGGTCGAAGGGCGCCTGCAGCGGCAGCTCGACGACCGCCGGGTGCTGCTCACCACCTCCTGCACCCATGCCATGGAGCTGGCGCTGCTCGCCCTCGGCATCGGGGCCGGCGACGAGGTGATCTGTCCGTCGTTCACCTTCGTCTCCACCGCCAACGCCGTCCTGCGAGTGGGGGCGCGGCCGGTCTTTGCCGACATCGAGGACCGCACGCTTGGTCTCGATCCCGGCGACGTCGAGCGCCGGATCTCTCCCCGCACCGTCGGCGTGCTGCCCGTCCACTACGCCGGAATCGCCGCGGACATGGCCCGGCTCCTGGATCTGGCCCGTGGTCGGCGGCTGATGGTGGTGGAGGACGCGGCCCACGGCCTCGGCGCGAGTTTTCGCGGCCGCCCGCTCGGCACCCTCGGCGACGCCGGCTGCTTCAGCTTCCACGAGACGAAGAACGTCACGTGCGGGGAAGGCGGCGCGGTCACGTTCGCGGACGCGGGCGTGGCCGAGCGGGCGGAGGTGATCCGGGAGAAGGGTACCAACCGCAGCGCGTTCCTCCGGGGCGAGGTCGACAAGTACACGTGGGTGGCGGAGGGGAGCAGCTATGTGCTCTCCGACGTGCTGGCGGCCATGCTCGACGCCCAGCTCGACAAGCTCGAGGAGATCCAGGCCCGGCGGGCGAGGATCGCGTCGCGCTACCGCGAGGAGCTGGAAGCGTGGGCGCAGGCCCATCGGGCTCGGCTGCCGCCGATCGACGGTGAGCGCCGGGGCAACGACCATCTCTTCTACGTCCTGCTGCCCGACGAGGAGACGCGCGACCGGTGCCTGGCCGGCCTGCGCGCGCGGGGGGTGATGGCGGCATTCCACTACGTGCCCCTGCACTCCTCGCCCTACGGCCGGCGCCTCGGGACGACCGGCGAGCTTCCCGTGACGGACCGCGTGGCCCGCACGCTCGTCCGCCTGCCCCTGCATCCCCGGCTCAGCGAGGAGGACGTCGACCGTGTCGTGGGCGCGCTGAAGCAGGCGCTGCCCTGAAGCGATGGCCAGCGCCCCCCGCCTCAGCGTGGTGCTCGCCTGCTACAACGAGGAGGAGATCCTCGCCGCGAGCTTCGCCGAGATCCACGAGGTCCTCGAGGACCTCGGCCGCCCGTACGAGATCGTGTTCGTCGACGACGTCAGCCGCGACCGCACGCGCGAGATCATCCGCGACATCGTGGCCGCCCATCCCGCGGCGCCCATCCAGGTCATCCTCCACGACGTCAACCGCGGCCGGGGGGCCACGGTGAGCGACGGCTTCCGGGCCGCGCGGGGGGACATCGCCGGTTACCTCGACGTCGACCTCGAGGTCCACGCTCGTTACATCCCGTCGCTCGTGCGGGCGATCGAGAAGGGCGCCGAAGTGGCCACGGTGCGGCGGATCTACGCCTTCCAGCTCCGCTCCGTCGACCGCTACTTCATGAGCCGGGGCTATTCGTACCTCGTCCGGAAGATGCTCGGCTCGTCCCTGCACGACACCGAGACGGGCTACAAGTTCTTTCGGCGCGAGGCGCTGATGCCGGTGCTCGACGAGATCCGCGACCCGGGCTGGTTCTGGGACACGGAGTTCATGGTCCGCGCCGAGCGCCGCGGGCTCCGTGTCGCGGAGGTGCCCGGCGCCTACGTGCGGCGCTTCGACAAGACCTCCACCGTCCGCGGGCTGCGGGACTCGGCCCGCTACTTCGGCAAGCTCCTCGCCTTCCGGCGGGAGCTGCGAGACGGACGGCCGTGAAGGCCCTGGGCGAGATCGGCTTCGGCCGGGCGGCCCGCTTCGGCCTGACGACGCTGGCCATGATTCCCTATCGCCTCGCTCTCGTCCCGCCCCTGCGGTCGGGGTGGCTGCGCCTGCTGGGAGCGCACATCGGCCCCGGCGCGATCCTCCACGACGTGCGCTTCTTCAACCTCTACCGGCGCGGGCTTGCCGGGCTGTCGGTGGGGAGAGAGTGCTTCCTCGGCGACGAGTGCCTCATCGACCTCGCGGAGGCGGTGTCGCTCGAGGACCAGGTGACGCTGGCCGAGCGCGTCCTCGTCCTCACCCACACCAACGTCGGATACCACGACCATCCGCTGCAGCGGCACTTTCCCCCGATGGCCGCCGCCGTGGTGGTGGAGGCGGGCTCGTTCGTGGGGGCGGGGGTCACGCTCCTGCCCGGAGTACGGGTGGGGCGCGGCTCGTTCGTGGCCGCGGGCAGCGTGGTGACGGAGGACGTGCCCCCGGCGACCCTGGTGGCCGGCGTGCCGGCCCGGGCCGTGCGCGCCCTGGCTTGATGAAGCGGAGCAGCGCCGCGGTGGCCGCCGTGGTGGCCGTCGTCGCCGCGCTTCCGTTCGCGCGCGGGCTCCTCGGCGGCCACGCGTTCTTCTTCCGCGACCTCTCGCTCCACTTCTTTCCGCTGCGGCGCTTCGCCCTCGACGGTCTGCGCGCCGCGGAGCTGCGTTACTGGAACCCATACCTTCACGAAGGGATCCCGTCGCCCTTCCCGCCCATCTCGTACCCGATCGAGCTGCTCCAGCTCCTCCGCCCCGACGAGTGGGGCCTCTCGCTCGTGCTCGCGCTCCACGTGCCGCTGGCGGCGCTCGCGTTCATGGCCCTCGGCCGCCACCTCGGCCTCGAGCCCGTGGCGGCCGCGGCCGGCAGCTTCGTCTACGCGCTCGGCGGCTTCTGCCTCTCGACGCTGAACCTCTACGTGTACGCCGAGGCGATGGCGTGGGCGCCCCTCGTCATCCTGGGCGCGCGGCGGGCCGCCGGAGGGGGCGCCCGTGATGTCGCGCTGGCGGCGCTCGCGATCGCGATGGCGTGGTCGACGGTGGGCACCGAGATCGTCCTGCAAGCGATCCTGGCCGCCATCGTGCTCGTCTGGCCGCCGACCGGCCGGAGCGCGGCGCTCCTCCGCGTCACCGCGGCGCTGGTGCTCGGCCTGGGCCTGTCCGCTCCCACGACGGGCGTGATGAGCGGGGTGGTCGCGGTCAGCGAGCGCGGCCGCGGGTTCACGCCCGCCGTGGTCCTCGCCCAGTCCGTCCACCCCCTGACGCTGCTCCAGGTCGTGATCGGCGACTTCCATGGCGATCTGTCGGACGTCGCGAACCGGTGGTGGGGGGAGAACTTCTTCCCGCGGGGCTTCCCCTACTTCCTCAGCCTCTATCTCGGGGCGGCCAGCCTGGCCGTCGCGGCCGTCGGCGCCCGGTTCGGCCGCGGCCTGCGTCTCCGCCTGATCGTCCTGGGTCTGATCGCCGCCGTCGTGTGCCTCGGCCCCTGGGGAGTCATCGGGCCGGTCGTGGAGGCGCTGCCCCTCCTGCGGCGGTTCCGCTTCCCGAGCAAGGCGTTCTTCACGGTGCACCTGGCCGTGTCGTTGCTGGCCGCGCTGGGCGCGGACGCGCTGGCCTCCGGGCGGCGCCAGGCGTGGCGATGGCAGGCGGCGGCCGGGCTCGTCCTCGGAGGCCTGCTCGTGGGCGGCCTTCTCCTCCCGGTGCTGGCCCCGGGCTTCGTCCGGTACTTCGCCGCCGGCTTCTTTCCGTCGGACGAGACCTGGCCGCTGCGTGAGAGGCAGTTTGCCCACGTGCTTCACGACGCGGCGACGGGGGGCGCGCTGGCACTGGCCGTGGCCGCCATTGCCGTCGTCGTGCTGCGCGGCCGCCTCCGACCCCGCCTGGCGGTGGGGGGCCTGGCCGCGCTGCTGGCCGCCGACCTGCTGCGCACCGGCGCGGGCCTGAACCCCATGGTGACGGCCAGCTTCTATCGCCTGTCGGCCGAGATGACCGCGCAGCTGCCCGTTCTCCGGGACGGGAGCCGGCTTTTCGTGTGCGAGCCCGTCCGCAGCCGGGCGTACTGGGCCGGCCGGGCCCTGCACCCGGAGAACCACGAGGCGTGGACGTTCGAGACCTACCGGGAGACGATGACGCCGGACTTCAACCTTCTCGCCCGCGTACCGACCGCGCTCAGCGACGACCTCACCTCTCTCGTGCCTCTCGGGGCCGTCCCGGGGCGGAACGCGGATTGCGACCAGATCGGGATGCTCGCGGGCCGGCTGCGGGCGGCGGGCGTGGCGCACGTGGTGAGCCTCGACCCGCTGACGGATCCTTCCCTGCGAGAGCGCGCGGTGGTCGCCCCGTCCCGCATCACGCCCGCCACGGTCTACATCTACGACGTGACGCCTCCCGGCCTGGACCGGCTCGGCCTCATCGACGCGTCGGCCGGAGGCCCGGTGCGCGGCCGCGCGCACTTCGTGTCAGAATCGTCGGACGCGCTGGAGATCGCGGTCGACGCCGAGGCCCCCGCCCTGCTCGTCGTGCGCGACGGCCACGCTGCCGGTTGGCGGGCGTGGGTGGACGGTGTCCCGGCGCCGGTGGAGAGAGCGGAGGGGCACTACCGCGCCGTGGCGGTGGCCGCCGGGAGCCACCGGGTCCGGCTGAGCTACGAGCCGCCGGGACTGCGGCCCGGCCTGGCGCTGATGGCGGTATCCCTGGCCGTCGTCGGGCTGCTGCTGGTGCGCCGGCGCCCCCCCGAACCCGGCCGGAGCACGGGCGCTCAAGCCGCGCCGCCGCCGTCCTCGTCGGGGGCGGAATAGCGCCGCACTCCGAGAAGCTCCAGGGTGACGTGGAACACGAAGAGTGGGTTGTAGAACAGGTAGCGCCTCCACAGCCGACGCGGCTCTTGCGCCAGCCGGAACAGCCACTCCAAGCCGGCCGACATCATCCAGCGCGGCGCCTGGTCGACGCGGCCCGTGTGGAAGTCGAAGGCGGCCCCCACGCCGACGAGGACCGGTGCGCTCAGCCTCTCCCGGAAGACCGCCATCCATTTCTCCTGGCGGGGGCAGCCCAGGCCCACGAAGATCACGTCGGGCGCAGCTTGGTTGAGCAGCCGGACGACTTCCTTCTCCTCTTCCGCACTCAGCTCACGGAAGGGAGGCGCGTAGCTTCCCGCCGAGCGCAGCCCGGGGAAGCGCCGGCAGAGACGCTCCGCGAGCTGCGCCGCCACTCCCGGAGACCCTCCGTAGAAGAAGCAGGACCGGCCGGCGCGGGCCAGCCGCTCGCACAGCTCCAGCATCAGGTCGGGGCCGTACACCCGCCGCACACCGGCATGGCCCTTCAGCCGCCCGACCCATACCAGGGGCATGCCATCGGGCACGGTCAGGCCGGCCCGGTCGTACACGCGCCGGAAGCTCTCGTCGCCGAACGCCTCCATCACGGAGTGCACGTTGGCCACGCACACGTACCGGCGCCGGGCGCCGGCCAGCCAGGCTTCGATCTCCTGCAGGGCCGCTGGCGGGTCGACCGCGTCCACCCACGTTCCCAGGACGCTGTAGCGCGGGCCCCTCACCGAGGCGGCGATGGTAGCACACGCACTCCGGCCTCCTCGCGCCCGCGCGCCGCCGGCACGTCGCCGTGAACGCCCTCTTCACCCTGACGGCCTATCCCCCCTTCCTGGGCGGAGCCCAGCTCCTGATGCACCAGCTCGCCCGACATCTCATGCCGCGCGTGGGCGTTCAGGTGGTCACGCAGTGGGACGCCCGACGCACGGATTGGCTCTGGGGCACGACCCTGCACGCCCCGAAGGAGTCCGCGACCTACGTGGTCGACGGGGTTCCCGTGGCCCGGATCACGCTCCCCGAAGAGGAGAGACGGCGGCTGAGACCCTGGGTGATGGCCTACTACATCGCGCAGCGGCCCGCCCTGCGTCGCATCGCGGCCGCGCTGGCGGACCAGGTCCGCCCCTGGGCGGCGCGCGCCGACCTCGTCCACAACTGCCGCATCGGTCGCGAGGGCCTGAGCTTCGCTTCCCTGGCCGTGGCGCGCGAGAAGGACCTGCCCTTCGTCCTCACCCCGGTGCATCATCCCCGCTGGGGAGGATGGCTGCACCGCCATTATCACCGGCTCTACCGGCAGGCGGATGCCGTGATCGCGCTGACGGAGGCAGAGCGTCGGGCCCTCGCCGCGCTCGGGGTTCCCGAGGACCGGATCTTCGTGACGGGGATGGGCCCGGTTCTCGCGGACGGCCCCAACGGCACGTCCTTCCGCGAACGGCACCGCATCGGCGACGACCCTCTCGTTCTGTTCCTCGGCCAGAAATACGCGTACAAGGGCGCCCCGCTCCTGCTGCGGGCCGCCCCCATCGTCTGGGCGCGCCACCCGAGGGCGCGCTTCGTCTTCATGGGTCCGCGGACGTTCCACTCGCGCCGGGTGTTCGCCGGGGTCAGCGACGCCCGCGTCCTGGAGATGGACGAGGTCGATCTCGCGGAGAAGACCGACGCCCTCGACGCCTGCGACGTTTTCTGCCTGCCTTCCACCCAGGAAAGCTTCGGCGGTGTCTTCACGGAGGCATGGTCCCTCGGCAAGCCCGTCGTCGGATGCGACATCCCGGCCGTGCAGTGCGTCGTGGACGAGGGTCGGGACGGGCTGCTCGCCCCGCCGAGCCCGGAAGCCATCGCCGACCGGATCGTCCGGCTGCTGGAAGAGCCGGCGCTGCGCGCGGAGATGGGGCGCCGGGGAAGAGAGAAGGTGAGGGCCAACTACACCTGGCCCCGCTTGGCGGAGAAGACCGAGGCGGTCTACCAGCAGATCCTCCAGGGACGCTGAAGGAGGTCAGACGGAGTTCGCACCCTCGCGGCGGCGCTGGTCGTAGCTCCGGGCCAGGGCCATGGCGCGCCGGTATCCCTCGCAGCGCATGGCCGCTTCCCGCCGCCGGGCGGGGCGGGCTCCCCCGACGACGCTCCACAGCCCGAGGCGCAGCACGCTGCCGTACCGCACGAGCCGCGAGACGCGGGCCTGTTCGGCGCCCGTCCCGTGCCGCCGATAGAACTCGAGGGTGGCGCGGGTGTAGCTCTCCACCCATCGCGCATAGTCCGACCGGGAACCGGCGAGCCGGTGGCAGGCCCGCGCCTCGGGAACGTAGCCGACTCGAAACCCCGCCGCCCCCGCGCGGGCGCAGTACTCCAGATCCTCGCCGTACATGAAGCCGTCCTCGGGCAGCCCGCCCAGCGTCTCGTAGACCGCGCGGCGCATCATCAGGGCCGCGCCGGTCACCCAGTCCACCCAACGGAATCGCGTGTAGGCGCGGCGAAGGAGCGGATGCACCCGCCGTCCGTAGGGGAACCGGCAGGGCCAGACCTTGTACAACAGCGATTGGAAGAGGAGCTCGAACCGGGGCCGAGGGAAATCTCCCCACGAGGGCTGCCGGGAGCCGTCCGGGTTCCAGAGGCTGGGCCCGCCCAGGCCCAGCTCCGGGCGCTCGCGAAACGCGCGCTGCAGGGCACGGAGGCTTCCGGGCAGGAGCACCGCGTCGGAGTTGAGCAGGAACAGAAGCTCGCCCTCCGCCCTGGCCAGCGCCTGGTTGTTGGCGGCCGCGAACCCGACGTTCCGCGCGTTCCGGATGAGACGCACCTCCGGGAACTTCTCTTCGACCAGCTCCGCGCTGCCGTCGGTCGAGGCGTTGTCCACCACCCAGAGCTCGACCGTCGTCGCCGTCGACTCCGTGCGCACCGCCTGCAGGCACTCGGCCAGGAGCTCGCGAGTGTTGTAGGAGACGACGACGACCGAGGCCTCGGGTCCCACCTAGATGAGGGAGAACCGCGGCAACGGGACGATGAACCGTCCTCCCCCCAACAGGTACGCCTCCTCCCGGGCCTGGAACTCCTCCATGAAGTGCCAGGGCAGCACGAGGAAGTAGTCGGGGCGGGCGTTGCGCGCCTCCTCCTCCGACACGATGGGGATCCGGGTCCCCACCGTCTCCCGGCCCCACTTGTCAGGGTTTCGTTCGGCCGCGCCCCGGATGAGGGAGCGGTCGAGGCCGAAGTACTGGAGCAGCGTGTTGCCCTTGGTGGAGGCGCCGTAGACGTAGACGGTGCGGCCCCGGCCCGCTTGATCCTTGATGAAGGCCACCACGTCGCCCTTGATCCTCTCCACCCAGTGGGCGAAGTCCGCGTAGGGCTTGGCGGTGTCGAGCCGGAGCGCCGCCTCCTGCTCCCTGAGCTTCCGGGTCCGCTCCGCGGCCAGACTGCGGTAGGTCGCGTCACCGAAGGCGGCGGCGGTCGCGGAGCGGTTCCTGATGTAGGCGCGCATGCTGCCGCCGTTCACGTCGTTCAGCTCGATGCCCACGATCTCGAAATCGTGGCGCTGGAGGAGCGACTCGAACGACTCCATCGAGTAGTACTCCAGGTGCTCGTGGCAGACGTTGTCGAACGCCCTCTGCTTGAGCATCAGCGGCAGATAGCTCATCTGGACGATCCACAGCCCTTCCGGGTCCATGACCGCCTTGACGTCGGAGACGAACCGACCCGGATCCTCCAGGTCGTAGAACATCGCGATGCTGGTCACGATCTTCGGCCGGCAATTCCGCAGCTCGGCCTCGCGGCGAAAGGCGTCCAGGGCGAAGAAGCTCGTGACGACCTTCGAGGCGACCCGGCGGGAGTGAGGGGCCATGTTCTCGGCGGGATCGAATCCAATCGTCACGATCCCCGGGGTGCGGTAGGCCGCGAGGAGCGTGCCGTCGTTGCACCCGATGTCGAGCACCGAGTCGCCGGCCGCGAGCGAGACGAGGCGCTCGGCGGTGTGGGCGATCTCGGCCAGGGCCCCCCGCATGGTGCTGTTGGTCCCGGACCGATACCAGTAGTTCCGGTACATCAGCTCGCCCGACACCGTGTGCCGCAGCTGGAGCAGCCGGCAGCTCCGGCACAGCGCGAGCTCCAGGGGAGCCCGCGTTCCGTGGTCCTCCCCGGGGCGAGGAAAGTTGGAAACGTAATGCTCGCCGAGCGAGAGCACGTCGTCCAACGGGCCCGAGCAGACCCGGCAGCTCGTCCGGGCGATCATGGCCTCCTCCGCGGCCGCCCGGCCTCGCCCCTCGGGACGCGGCGGGCGGCGTACGGCCGACCATACACCACGCCGGCGCCTACCGCGACTCGGGCGCGCGGCGACGCCGCCACGGTGACGGCCAGCGCACGCCCAGCGAGTCCGCCAGCAGTCCGCGCGACCGTCCGTAGAACATCGAATAGTAGATCGCGGCGAGAACGGCCAGGGGCCGCGGCGGCAGGCCCGCCACCGCCCGCGCCAGCAGCCGCTGCCGGCCGGATGCGAGGCGCGGCTCCAGCCATTTGCGGTATTCGGCCGTGGAGAAGGCGCCGCGAGCCCGGTTCACGAGGAGCGTCCGCAGGCGGCGCCACGGCTCGCGGGGGCACACGCGACGCTTGGCCGCCTCGGAGAAATGCGGCAACGACCAGACCATCTCCGGCCACTTGAACATCCAGATCTCGAAGGTGCGGGCGGTCCAGAGCGCGTTGCCGAACCGGATCGAGACGAACGGCTGCGCGATCGCCAGCGCGTCCCGAGGCAGCGGGCTCTGGAAGATCACCCCCACGTGGATGAACAACGACCCGAAATACCGAGTGCGCTCGCGGGCCCGCCAGACCTCGCGATCGATGACGACCCCGCCGATGAACGAGAGATAACCGGCTGTGTCCACGAAGAGGCGCTCGGCGTCCTCGGGTCGGTACACGCGGTCGGCGCCGAGGTTCAGCCGGTTCGCCTCCAGCACGTCGTCGAGGGCGGCGTCGCGGACCTCGGCGTTGACCACCACCAGGGCGTAGCCGCGGGCCGTGGCTTGCAGCACGGCCGCCAGGGCCCCCGGCTTGACGAGATCGTCGTCGGACATGAGCCAGCAGTGGCGTCCTTCCGCCCGCTCCACCGCGCGATCGAAGTCCTGGTCCACCCCTCCCGGCGCCGGCAGCCGGAAGTAGCGCAGCCGCGGGAAGCGCTCCTGGCGCCGGCGCACGACCTCCCCGGTGTCGTCCACCGAGGCGCCGTCCACGACCACGACCTCCACCTCGTCGGTGGCCTGGGCGAGGATGCTGTCGAGCGTCTCCCCGAGGAACGATCCGCGGTTCAAGGTGGCGATGCAGATGGACAGCCGGGGGGCCATCAGCTCTTGACGAACTCCAGGGCCACCACGCCCTCCCCGGGCAGGTCGGCGATGCGATCGAACCTCGAGTACTCGCGCGCCATCATGGTCGGCTCCCGCCAGAACGGGTAGGCGGGGTCGGAGCGCTTCCGGGCGGCGTTGGCCTGGAAGGAGCCCGGCACCCTCTCGCCGTAGACCGCGCGGCGGGAGGGCGGGCCGGTGACCGAGAAGACGTTCCGCTCCAGCAGCGCGTCGTCGTAGAAGCGCTGCCAGAACACGAAACCCCCGGCATCGGGGGCGAGCAGGCCGTACTCGTCGCGGTCGATGTACTGCTCGGAGTTCTCGGCCGCGCACGGCACCGTGAGCAGCAAGCGGCCTCCGGTCCTCAGGAGCCGCCACATCACGCCCACCGCCTCCCGGTCGCGGGGAATGTGCTCGAGCACGGAGATGCTGGTGACGAGGTCGAAGGAGCCGGCAGCAAACGGGGCGGCTTCGATCTCCCAGCGGTGAACACGGCACCGCCCCTCGAGACCGGCCGCCCGCACGAGCGCCTCGGTCAAGGCCGCGTCCTGGCCGTGCGGGTTGACGAGGTCGGCCTCGGCCGCGCGACCGCCATCGACGACGACGAGGGGGAACAGCCGGGGCGAGGACACGTCCAGGTAGCGGGAAGCCGTTCCCTGCGCCAGCCACTCCCCGAGCGTGCCGAACTCGAAGTAGCGCGTCGAATCCATGGGGAAGAGCACCAGCCGGTAGAGGACCGTCCGCGGCACTCCCCTCGCGCCCCGGAGGAGCAGCGGGAGGCCCAGGCGCATCGCGTGCCGGCGCCACTCCAGTCCGGGGACTCCGCGGCGCCGCGCCCGCGCCGCGTGAAGCGGCGAGAGCAGCAGGCCTTGCGCGGCCAGCCGCAGCTTCTGCGCGGGGCCCAGGGGCCGAACCACGGGAACCCGGATGTAGTCACGGCGCATCCGGCCGGTCGGCGCTTCCAGGCCGGCGCGGCTCCCTGGGATCGTCATGAGGGCCACCCGCGGGAAGGCTATCGTGCCGGCCAGGCGAAGTCCACCGGCCGCGCGGCGATCCTGGACACTCCCGATCGCGTCCTCTACCATTACCGCGCCGATGAAGCGGGCGCTCGTCACGGGCATCACCGGCCAGGACGGCTTCTACCTCACCGCGCTGCTGCTCGACCGGGGCTACGAGGTCCACGGACTCGTCCGCGATGCTTCCCGGGCCGCCGACAGCGAGGTGGCGCGGCTGCCCGGACGCGAGCCGGGGCGGCATCCGTTGCGCTTCCACGTCGCCGACCTCGGCGACGCCCGCAGCCTCGCCGACCTGCT
>Ga0070698_100002069_pt1 | contig 22295 bp, 21 predicted proteins | sample KBSK1502metaG_FD_65477 | JGI IMG/M metagenome (GOLD analysis project Ga0070698, IMG submission 65477) | Corn, switchgrass and miscanthus rhizosphere microbial communities from Kellogg Biological Station, Michigan, USA - KBS K1-50-2 metaG | ecosystem: Host-associated > Plants > Roots >...
GACGACGCAGTTGCCTTTAGCTACGGACAGACCAGTGCCTCTGTCCGATGGGGACTTTCACCTCACAATTGGTGCGTACTCTCAGGCGCACTCCTCCTGCCCCTTCGGGGTAGAGAACCCACTCCGAAACCTTAAGTTAATGCTTATGGGCGGCTGCCGGATCGGTTACAGATCGACTCAGATGTGCGCCCTCCTTCCGCCAGTCCGGCTCGGACCGCCTTGCCGGCGGCCCATTTTGAACGCAACGCCGTCACCATTATATGCGAGACGGTACACTTGGGGCGGTCCTTCGCCGCGACGAACGAGCCGCCATATTCAGGACACTTCTGCCCGATATTCCATGTCACAATATGGTTTCCTATCCTGTCTTGAGTCCTAAGGCTCCGTTCATGCCTTTCCGTGGACCGAGGCTGCAATTGGTTGGACGATTTACCCATTGGGTTGGAGCGAAAAGAAATGCGGAACGATAATGAGAGTCGGCATCGGGGACAAATTCAACCGCAAGGTGCGTGCGACGAGAACCAGCTCACGACCTTCAACCAGTATCGTGGTCTGTTGTTCTCAATTGCCTATCGCATGCTCGGAAGCGTGGCCGATGCCGAGGACATGCTGCAAGAGAGCTTTATCCGGTGGCAGGAAGCTTCGGATATTCGATCTCCCAGAGCGTTTCTGGTTACCATCATCAGCCGGCTCTGCATCAATCATCTGCAGTCCGCGCGGGTCCAACGCGAGGAGTATGTGGGCGAGTGGTTGCCGGAACCCTTGCTCACCGATCCACGAAGTGATCCACTTGCGGCCCTGAAGATCGACGAATCGCTTTCCATGGCGTTTCTGGTACTTTTGGAGCGTCTAACGCCGGTCGAGCGCGCGGTATTTCTCCTCCATGAAGTGTTCGACTACAAGCACAGCGAGATAGCAGAGGTTCTTGACCAGAGCGAGGCCAACTGCAGACAAATCCTGCGGCGGGCGCGCCAGCACGTCGGCGTGGTTGGTCGGCGCTTCAAAGCATCTGCGCAGGAGCGCAATGACCTGCTCGAGCGATTTGTTCAAGCAACCCGCAAGGGCGATATGGAGGGGCTGGTCGCCCTTCTCTCTCGCGATGTTGCGCTTCACTCGGATGGCGGCGGAAAGGCCATTGCGTTGCCGGATCAGATCCACGGCGCAGAAGCAGTCGCCCGCGGCCTATTGACGAGCTTCAAAAAAAACGTACCGAGGAGTGTAGTAGGGCGCATTGCCCATATCAATGGTCAACGTGGCTTGATCGGCTATCTCAATGGCAAACCATTTTCCGTCCTAAGTTTTCACGTCCGTGACGGGCGAATCCAGGCCATTTATGTTGTGACCAATCCAGAGAAACTGTCCCATCTACCTGGGTTGCGGGCGGCTCTCAGCTAGACCCTTTGTCACAAAACGCCCTCTTCGCCGGTCTCTGGCCTAAGGAGACCGAAGATGGCTCGTACATTTGAACTATGCGCGCCAGGCAGAGCGTTCCGCTGGGTGTTGGTTCAAGAACGTGCGAAACGCTAAAAACATATTATGAAACTACTTGTACTAGGCGCAACCGGCGGCACTGGTCTGGAGATTGTCAGCCAGGCGATTGAACGAGAGCATTCGGTTACGGCCTTTGTTCGCGCCCCGGATCCGCTCAAAAGGTTTGGTGACCGGATCACTGTCATTCGAGGAAATGTACTGAACAGCTCCGAGCTTCAGCGGGTGCTGGAAGGTCATGACGCGGTGCTATCCGGTTTTGGTCCGCGCCTGCCTGTATCCAAGGCGGACGCCACTCTCTTACAGCGCTTCGCTGTCGCGTTAACCAGCGGAATGTTTCAGGCTGGCGTTCGGCGTGTCGTAGTCGAGTCAACCGCCTTCCTGTTCAAGGACTCGATCATCCCGCCAACGAACCTTTTCGGTCGCCTGTTCTTCCCGGACATCGTCCGCGACGCAGGTGAGATGGAAAATGTTTTTCGAAAAAGCGGACTCGACTGGACAATGGTCCGCCCGCCCAGACTGACCGACAAGCCGCGGACCGGTAAATATCGGGTACTGGAAGGCCATCTGCCCCGTTTTGGTTTCGCTATTTCGCGTGCCGATGTAGCCGATTTCATGATCAAGGTCGGCGAGAACGGTGCCTCAGTCGGAAAAATCGTTGGCGTGTCCAATTGACCATCGAGAAAGCAAAAGAAACCTAGTGCATCGTCTGATAGGTAGCTGGCATATGATTGCGTTCAAAATGGGCCGCCGGCAAGGCGGTCCGAGCCGGACTGGCGGAAGGCGGGCGCATATCTGAGTGGATCTGTAACCGACGAGCAACGCAGCTATGCCGAACGCCTGAAGCGACGCAGGTATTCACCGGCGGTGATCCGGAGCACGCGCAGGAATACCCTTCTCATTGAATCTGCGGTCTGAAAACCGCACTCGTCCGCGATCTCTTTCAAACCGAGATTCGAGCTATCGATCATCTGTTGGGCTGCCTCCACTCGCATTCGGTCAACCAACTGACCCGGATTCATGCCGATGTCACGCAGACAGACGCGAGTGAACTGGCGTGGACTTATACCGATGCGATCCGCTAGCCGTTCTACGGTCAAATGTTCCCGCAGGTGCTCCCACATCCAGACTTGCAGTTCTCGCAAAGGCTTTGAGGTCGTAGCCTGACGGGAGAGCATCCGACTGTACTGCGACTGGCCACCCGGTCGAACCAGAAACATGATCAGCGTTCGTGCCACCTCCAGCGCCGTCTTATGACCGTGATCTTCTTCAATCAGCGAAAGAGACAAATCAATACCCGCAGTGATGCCTGCCGAGGTATAAACGTTACCATCCCGCAGAAAAATAGGGTCCGGTTTGACGGTGACCGAAGGAAACTCACGCGCGAGACGATCGCAGAAAGACCAGTGGGTAACGGCTTGCTTCCCATCAAGAACACCGGCTGCCGCGAGCAGAAAGGCGCCGGTGCAGATGGACGCGACCCGTCGTGCCCGCTTCGCCGACTTAGCGATCCATGCTACTAAGTCACTATCGTAGACCCCGCTCTCGGCTCCCGGACCGCCAGCGATCAGCAGCGTGTCAATGGATCCGGTTAGATCACGAAGTAGAGTGGCGTCCGTAATTGCAAATCCGCGGCTTGTCCGAAGGACCGCCGTCTCTTCCGGAGTGCAGAGCGAGATCTGGTAATCGGGAATATTGGCGAAGACTTCCAAGGGACCGGTGACGTCGAGAATTTGGACCGGCGGCGGACCAGTAATGACGATGTGGCGCATGAATGTAGAATACGAGAATCAGAGCCGGATGTCCTAATTTGCTGGATCGGTGTCGTTGCGGCCGCGCCAACTAGTTCTACGCTCGGTCTTGTCACAACGACGAGGAGACAAAACATGACACATTTGATTTCAACAGCCCGCATACCAGACAACAAGCTTGCCCAAGAAGCGACTGACATCCTGAAGGAGCATGGAACTCCCCTGCTCTTCAACCACTCCCTGCGTGTTTACCTGTTCGCCGCCGAATTTGGGCGACAGGCGGGCAAGCGTTTCGATCCGGAGCTACTCTACGTAAGCGCCGTCTTCCACGACCTAGGTCTGGTGAAGAGGTTCAGTAGCCAAACGGAACGATTCGAAGTCGACGGAGCCAATGCGGCGCGGCAGTTCTTAGTCGCGCACAACATTCCCGAGTCGCAGGTCCAGACGGTATGGGAAGCCATTGCGCTGCACACCACTCCAGGCGTTACGCAATACATGGATCCTGAAGTCGCATTGCTCTATTCTGGTGTTGGTCTGGATGTCCTGGGCGAGGGATACGATAGCTTCCCCAAAGAACTGCGCGAAGAGATCGTCACTGCCTACCCTCGGGAGAACTTTAAAGAAGGAATCGTGCAGGCATTCTTCGGAGGCTTTGCTCATAAGCCTCATTCTACATTCGGTACGGTCAAAGCCGATGTTTGTGAGCGGTTCATTCCGGGCTACCAGAGCCCGAACTTCTGCGATTTGATCGCCCATTCGCCATTCCCGAATTCATAACTCTTTGCGAGACAACCCGGGATCGCCCCGAACGCGAGTGCGTGATTCCTTAGCGGCCCGAAAAGGGGCGAGCTCCCCTCTCGGGCCAGCTTATAGGTGGGGTAAGACTAAATGGATCTGTTATCGATGGAACATCAACATCCAAGCCGGCCGGCCGATGTGAATATCACTCACCGTTGGACCCTGAGTGATCCATCGTATGCTTGTTTTAGTCCTTTGATCTCAATTTTATCCATTTGCAGCATTGCTTGCCAAACCCTTTCTGATTTCTCAGCATCATTGTCTTGCAACAGCTCGCCCAAAACCGAGGGAATGACTTGCCAGGACAGACCAAATTTGTCTGTTAACCAGCCGCATCTTTGTTTTTCTCCACCTTCAGAAAGCTTCTCCCACAGCCCGTCTACTTCTGGCTGCGTCTCGCAGTTCACGAAGAATGATATAGCCGGCGTGAAGGTGAATTGCGGGCCACCGTTTAGCGCGAAAAATTCTTGTCCATCGAGTTGGAATTTCCCGCTCATTACCGTCCCCTTCGGACCCGGCCCTTCTTCTCCATATCGATTAACGCTCAAAACCTTTGAATTTTTGAAAATAGAAACATAAAAATTCATTGCCTCTTCGGCTTTGCCGTCGAACCACAAGAATGGGGTGATTTTTTGCATTTGGTTATCCGACGTACTAACCGCTGCACATAGGACACTGTCCGGCATCTTTTTCGCGAAAGTCCGGTTCCAGGTTGAAATTGAACCAGCGCAGGAACACAGATCCCTTTGCCCGATCAATCTGGCACTCGAAGTGTTCGGCGATAAATGGACCTTGCTAATCATTCGCGACATGATGTTCGGCGGCAAAAGGCATTTCCGGGAGATGTTGAAATCGGAGGAACACATCGCCTCGAACATCCTGGCCGATCGCCTAACCAAGCTGGTCAAGGCAGGCATCCTCACCAGGACCGGCGACACTGCTTCTGCGAATCGATCACATCCAAACTGAATGCGCTATCGGCCGAAGATCTGCCTCAGCTGCTCGAAGCGCGTCGGTTAAGGGAAGATTTAGTCTCAAATATACCTGAGTGAGCACATCCAGTTTCTCGAGATATGAGAGATGCTCAACAGTGGCACTTTTTTTCGTGAGCTGGTTGACCTCGCCAACCGGTTTTGAATCGCCAATATTCATTACGGGATTGGCGCTAGGCAACCAAGCTGAAATCCATTTGTTCATAGGGACAGGTCCGATTAAAAACCACCGCTCACCTGGCCGCGAGAATCTTCGGCTTTATCCCGCCACGTAACGGTTGCCCACCGTTCTTCGCATTATAGTCGGCAACAAAGATCTGTTTTGGCAGTTTTGAATTCGCGGCTTCTGGCGCGGGATTATGGACTCCTGCCGATGCCCATCCCGCAAGGCCCCAAAGCACGCCTAGGGCAAAGAAGAATTTTCTGCGGTTTTGATATTCCATACGGCGCTAACAAATGATGTTGGTCCCCGGCAAACTAATGATTTCGGATGGACGCGGAAAACGGCGGACGAGTGGCCAGAACCAGAAGTTGAACGCGTTGGTAGCCCGCTCGGTTGACACTTTGGGCATTGTTTTGGCCCTTTTCGGTCTCCTGGGCCCCAATTATTGCGACGCTGATCGGGTATCAATCGTTCCCCAGCGATTCTGCGAAAATCGGCAAAGGTCGTTTTTCGGAGAGCCACCCCAATGATTTCCTGCGCACGGTGCAATAGTCCCCGGATCGCATGTCATCAAGATGTCTAACCCCGGGGCATTAGAATTAATAACTGCCACTTATTAATTTCGTCAGGCACTTCTATTGGAAAATGATCAAGGATACAGCGAAGGATGGCCAAGGATAGAGGGAATGAACATGGTGGAAATTGCTATGACCTCGCTTGGACTAAATAGCGTTAGCTCGGTCTGGTCCTCCGTTCTGCGAGTTAGATCATGACGCGATATACATTGGCCAGGCGCTTGGTCGGAATCTGGAGAGACTTTGACGAGAAACTATCTTGGAAGTATCGAGAGTTAGCCCCTGCCCTGTTGCTCAGATCCTTGAAACTCTATGAAAAGGATGTGGACCGGTCTGAGCTCAACCGCGCAGAGTGGTTCTGGCGACGACGACCCAGATTGATTCTGGGTGAAGGTTTTTTTGGCTGGGTGGTGGTCTGCCTCCCGGCCATAGTTTTGTTTTTGGTTCCGCTTTCATTCGTTCGGCTTGGAGCTCTGGCCCCATTGCTCGGACCTGGGCTCTCATTGGAATGGATCTTCGCAATGTGCGTCACCATCATGACAGATAACGCTCGACTCGTGCGCTGGCGGCGTGAATACGAGGTGAGTGCTGACAGACTTATTCGCAAGCGGCACAGCGCATCCTGACCAGAGCACGAACGTCGTGGATGCGAGACCTATGCCTTTTTCGAGTCGATTGGTTTTCGGTGATGGCCCGAACTTGATTTCGGCGTAACAACGAACTTCGCCGCCAACCAATGCCAAGTTGACATTGGTCCGAGGCAGGCTTGACGTAATCCATGGAATTCGCCTGGCTGGAAGATTTTCTAGCATTGGTGGATTTTGGAAATTTCTCGCGCGCAGCCGAGTTGCGTCACGTAACGCAGCCGGCCTTTAGCCGCCGCATCCGAGCGCTCGAAGATTGGGTAGGAGTAGACCTGTTCGAACGCGACAGCCATCCGGTAATGCTGACAGAAGCAGGCCGCCGTTTCCGGCCGGTTGCCGAGGAACTTCTCCGCCACCTCTTCCAGGGCCGGGAGGAAGCTCGCCAAGCAGACCACGCAGCTGCCGTAAAGCTAAGGTTCGCCGTGACCCACGCGCTCTTGCTGAAATTTTTCCCGGCTTGGCTGCACACCTGGGAAGCGAAGGCGCAGCTCGGTGCTATTCATCTACTCGCCGATAACCTGCAGGCCTGCGAAGCGTTCATGCTCCGCGGCGAGGCCGAATTTCTGCTTTATCATCATCATCCAGCCGCACCCAGCCGGCTAGGGCTCGACCAATTCCACTCTGTCCAGGTCGGTGATGACCGGTTGGTGCCGGTGGTCGCTCCGAATCAGGCTGGCCAACCCCGCTACGCTCTGCCTGGAGCGCCTGGCTCGGCGCTCCCTCACCTGGTTTACGGCTCGGAATCCGGGCTCGGACGAATCCTAAGAAAAATACGCGGAGACCAAGGCCGCGATGCTTGGCTTGAGCCCGTATTTACCTCCCATCTTGGCGCAGCATTGAAAGCAATGGCGCAAGACGGCCGTGGTGTCGCGTGGCTGCCAATGAGCTTGGTCGGTGAGGATCTGGCACGCGGCTCGCTCGTGCGCGCCGGCGACAAAAGTTGGGATACCGTTCTGGAGATTCGTTTGCTCCGTCCGCATTCGCGCCAACGGCCGGTTGCAGAGAAGTTCTGGTCCTTGGTCACTAGCCAGACCGGCTGAGTGTGCATCGTTGCTGAAGGCGTCCCGGCTTGGCCTGGTCGAATCCGCGTCGATGCATAAGCGTTATGATAAGGCTTCGTTCGTCGGTAGCGGCGACTGTCCCGTTAGGCCGACCTGGGTGACCAGGCCAAAACGATGGAACGAAGCGATTCGTGTGGCTGACCTAGGGGCGCAGTCGCCATCGCTCGCCATCACCCTGTGGCGCACCGTTCGGCCGAACGACGCCAAGGCGACTGCGTTTTCGGGCCGGTGTGAACGCGTCGCTCCGTTCGAACCTCTAACTTTAATCACACCAGATGCTTCGCGTGACAGTCGCCGCTACCGACGAACAAAGCATACCGCTGCCGAAGAACGAAGCCTTATCTTGATGCTTATGCGGGGCCACGGAACCGCTGAGCAACCGAACATCTGGTCCACTCCAGATGAGAATCACTAAGTCAAAACGGCATATAGCCCATGTCAAAACGGCATTGGCCGAATGTCACAGTTCAATTTTATTTGTCATCAGGCGAACAAGGAAGGTCGCCTTTCAGTAACGCCATTAGTTCCATCTTTAATTAAAATCGCTTGGCATCGAGAGCCGAAATGACAGGTTTTCAGACTGTGAAGCTTTCAAGATGCTCGGTGGGCCGGTAAGCAGCCGGCCTCAGCTACTTGTCAATGTGAGGAAGACACGACATGGATATCTCTCGCCGAAAATTCATTAAGACCACATCCGGTACGCTTGCGATCGGAGTCGCTGCGGGCAGCGCAGCGCTACAAGTCAGTGCTGCTGGCCAACAAACATCCAACTTAACCTCCGACCAACCGGAAGAGCAGCGACGAGGCGACATGCTCTTTCGGCGCCTAGGTAGAACCGGGGAGTGGGTTTCCCTGGTTGGATTGGGAGGCTATCACATGGGGAAACAAGCCGATGAAAACGATAGTATTCATTTGGTCCGGAGCGCGATCGACCGGGGAGTCACATTCATGGACAATTGCTGGGACTATAATAACGGTGTAAGCGCTAAGCGCGATGCTCGCCCGCACCCGGACAGCCGCAACCAAAGGAGCTTTCGAGCTATACAAAACCAGCACCCACTTTGATGGCACTATCAAAAATCCGCTCTGGCTAGGTTAGCTTGACCGACAGACGCCGCGAGTACGCAATTCCACCTGGATCATCGCAAAAACCATGGCTCTCTCACTAGACGTCGCGGCTATTCGACAGAAACAAAAGAGGCTGCAATTGATACTTAGGCTATACCCGCGCTGGCTCATCGCTTATTCCGGTGGCGTCGATAGCACCTACCTGTTAGCAGAGGCAACATCCTTATTAGGCAGATCCGCGCTGGGCGTGATTGCCGATAGCCCGAGTCTTCCCCGGAAGGCCTTATCATCCGCGATTGCAGTCGCTCAGAATTTGGGTGCTCAACTTCGGGTAATTCGAACCGCAGAACTTGCGAAACCAGAATACGCGGCCAATCCACTGAACCGTTGCTACTTCTGCAAACACGAGCTTTTCGACCAAATGCAGCGGTTGGCTCTCGACGAAAGATTTCCTGTGCTAGCTTATGGCGAAAATGCCGATGACGCCCTGGAATTACGGCCGGGAGCAGAGGCGGCTACAGAATTCAAGGTCAGATCTCCGCTCCGTGAAGCTGGTTTGACGAAAGTGGAAATCCGCTGGTTATCACGGGAACGGAACTTGCCCACTGCAGATCAACCGGCTCAACCTTGCCTCAGCTCGCGAATCCCTCACGGTACACCGGTAACTCGCGAGGCTTTGCTTATGGTCGAAAATGCCGAAGACCGGCTGCGGGCCCTGGGTTTCCGAGTGTTCCGGGTCAGATATAACATCGCGGAGGACGGCACCAACATCGCAAAACTTCAAGTAGAACCCTCCGAACTGGCTCGGCTATATCCGTTAGCGACTAAGTTGGAACGTGATCTTCGCGTCATTGGCTTCTCTCGAATGATGATTGACCCGATCGGTTACCAACCCCCTAAGAAGGCGGGGAAAGTAATCGGTAATCACTGATCAGTAATCGATGATACGGGAAAGAAGGCAGCGGTGTTCAAACCGATCTGATAGGAAGAACCGATAGCGGCCAATTGCAGCCATTGTGTCAGTCCTCGGCCCGCTGCCACAACTGAATCGTGGCCAGTGATTACTGATTAGCGATTAGTTGTGACTTCTATCCATCCTGTTTATGGCGAGGCCTGATTCTGTTAACTCAACCACGGCGGTCGAGGACAAGGTTTATACCAAAGTGGCTTGGCGTTTGGTACCGGTGCTCTTCATTTGCTATATCGCCGCCTATCTTGACCGCGTGAATATTGGGTTCGCAGAACTTCAGATGAAGACCGATCTCAAATTTAGCGACACGGTTTACGGGTTAGGAGCAGGCATCTTTTTCCTCGGATACTTCTTCTTCGAAGGGCCGAGCAATATTCTTCTCGAGAAAGTTGGGGCGAGGGTATGGATTGCCAGAATCATGGTTAGCTGGGGCATTGTCTCTGGTTTAATGGTTTTCGTACGGTCAGCACAAATTTTCTACCTTCCCCGATTTATGCTGGGGGTGGCCGAGGCGGGTTTTTTTCCCGGGATTATTCTCTATCTCACTTTTTGGTTTCCCTCGAAGCGCCGTGGTCAAATGATCGCGCTATTCATGTTGGCAATTGCCGTTACTGGAGTAATCGGCGGCCCGATATCGGGCTTGACGATGGCGGCGTTTCGTGATTCCCAGGGATTAAAGGCTTGGCAGATGCTTTTTCTTCTTGAGGCTATCCCTTCGATTGTAATTGGGTTCCTGGTTCCTCTGCTTCTGCCGAACGGCGTACAATCGGGCAGCTGGTTGAGTGAACAGGAGAAAGTTCTTCTGGATCAAAACATCCGAGCCGAAAATCGGGCCAAACATCACCTGAGGCTCCACCAAGTCTTAATGGAGCCGCGAATCCTACTGTTCTGCATAGTTTATTTTTGCTCTTCGGCGGGACTCTACGGGATCGCGTTTTGGTTACCGCAAATCATTAAGAACACCGGAATTATAGATCCATTGACGATCGGACTGCTTTCCATGATACCTTACGCTCTCGCAGGCTTTAGCATGGTTGCGTTCGGAAAAAGCTCCGATGTCAGAAGGGAACGTCGCTGGCACTTCGCGATCGCGGCGTTCCTCGGTGCGATTGGTTTGACCATCAGTGCGATCAATGTTCATAACACAGTTCTGTCGATGCTCGGCCTTTCTGTCAGCACGGCCGGGATTCTAACCACACTCGTGCTGTTTTGGCCGATACCGACGGCCATTTTTGCGGGAACGTCGGCCGCCGTCAGCATCGCCCTAGTCAATTCGATTGGGAGTTTGGCTGGGTTTGCTGGGCCTTATGTGATCGGCAAACTCAATGATCAGGTTAAACGCCCAGACTTCAGTCTTTACTTAATCGCCCTAACGGTTGCGATTGGTGGAATTCTTGTCCTGATCTTTGTTCCGCGCCGACTGCCAGCGGATGTTGGTTAACGTATAGTTTTAGAGCGTGCCTGAAAAAAACTTCACTTGTCAGAACGGTTTTCAAAACACGACACAAGTATGAATGAAAGCACCACAGTCGACCTGGAGTTTGCGCAGATCGACATTGGTCGACTCGACCGGCGCGCATTCCCCGGCAGGAAAATGCTATGAATAGACTATTTTCGCGCCGGTTTCGAAATAGCGTGGTTGGCTTTTATGGGGTCCTAGGCTCTCTAAACATTGCGGTCTGGGTATGGGCGTTCATCGCTTTCCGGGACAACGCTGTGCTCCTGGGGACTGCATTCGTGGCCTATACTCTCGGTCTACGGCATGCTATCGATGCCGATCATATCGCGGCGATCGATAACGTGACTCGCAAGCTCATTCAGGAGGGCCGAAAGCCCGTCACCGTCGGCTTCTTTTTTGCCCTCGGACACTCGACTATCGTCTTGATAGCTTCGTTGGTAGTCTACTTAACAGCAGCCAATCTCCAGAACCGATTTACCTTTTTCAAGCCGATCGGTACAATTTTGGGAACTTCCGTGTCCGCCTTCTTCCTGATAACGATCGCGCTGATCAATCTCTTCATTCTTCGAAGTGTTTGTCGCACCTTTCAACGGGTTCGTAACAACGGTAGTTACGTCGAACAAGAAAGCGAAATTCTGCTGGCTCCGGGAGGCCTCATGACTCGCATTTTCCGTCCGCTCTTTCATTCGCTCTCCCGCAGCTGGCATATGTACCCGATTGGGTTCCTGTTCGGTCTAGGGTTTGACACGGCGACGGAAGTGGCTGTTCTTGGTATCTCGGCGGCCGCGGCAACCAAGGGTATTCCGGCAACTTCGATGATGGTGTTTCCTGCGCTGTTCACGGCCGGAATGACGTTAGCCGACACCACCGATGGTCTTCTAATGGTTGGTGCTTATGGATGGGCTTTGGTAAAACCTGTCCGGAAACTGTACTACAACATCACCATAACCTTCGTTTCAGTGGTGGTAGCACTGATAGTCGGGGCCATCGAAGCACTGGGCTTACTCAAAGATGAGCTAAACCTCAACGGGGGGATTTGGAACTTCATCGGCAGTCTGAATGACCACTTTGGCGCCGTTGGCCTGGTCATTATAGGTGTTTTCGCATTGAGCTGGATCGCGTCAATGATTCTCTATCGAGTCAAAGGCTTCGACCGTCTTGAGCCCACCACTGCGACCGCGGATTAAGCTGCGCTAGAGCGCATGTTTTTGGAAAAATATCACGTCGACCGGGTAAAGCCATCGTACTCCATTCTTCGCTACCCACACCGTGGTGGACGAAGAAGAGACCGGTTGGATCATGTCCCACCTCCCCTTGATTGCTCGCCCACCACATATGAGTATCGGCCGCACCTGGACGATCGTCGGTAAATACCATGCCGGGCGCCTTCTTACCGAGGTCCTCGGCATTCCAAAAGTTCCGGGCGGGCAGGCTCACGATCGTCGGTGCGGATTCGATGGTTAGCCCTACCGGCGATCCCCTTACCCAGTCGAAAAATGGTTGCCAGACTTTTTCGGCCTGTTGTTTATCGAAGCCCTGGAAGACCATACTGATGGCGAGGGTGTTGTCCGGCCGAAAAGCGACGATTTCGCCCCAATCAGGATTGAAGAGGCTGTCCTTGTAGAAACTGATGAATTGGCCGATCAGCCGGCGAAAGGCTGCATCCGATGTAGCCGTGATGTTGGCGATAATTCCGCCGAAGAAAGCCGGGAGTTCGTGGGTCCGGAGTGTGAGCTTGGTGACAACGCCCAGGCTGCCACCCCCGCCACCTTTGATCGCCCAGAACAGATCGGGATTTGTTCTGGCATTGGCGGTGCGCAGTGCTCCATCCGCGGTGACAACTTCCGCTTCCAACAGTGCCGCCGCCGCCATACCATACTTTTTCGAGAAGCTTCCGAAGCCCCCGCTTTGAATGAGTCCCGCGACGCCGACGGTCGTACAGCCGCCGCCCTGGACGTAGCGACCAGCCTTCGTCGTTACCGCATTGTAGGTGTCGATCCACATTGCGCCGGCTTCGACCGTGACAGCCGGCTGCGCGGCCTGACTTCGGGGTTCGACGAAAAGGTGAACGGACTCGCCAAAGCCAATCTCGTTCAACAAGGCGCTGAGCTTGCCTATCTGCTGAGGCACGACCCGGATTCCGGAGTCTCCGCAGAGAACACCTGATCGAGGCAGGAAAGCAGGTTCGCCTGAAAAATAATGTCGATCTCCTGGCAGATTTCTTCGAGAAAGGTCTCGATCCATATAGTTTCCAGTTTTATGTGATTTCGGCTTCGCCCCAAGATGTCGTTCAGTCAGCTCTGGAAGGGATCGTTCCAGCAGATCACATTTTCGGTACTCAGCTCGAGTACGACGATTCGACCGGCGAAATTTGTTCTATTAAACGAGTTTCAGCGGGCTACGGCAAAATTGCGGTACTCGAGGAACTGGAAACCAAGCTGCAGATTACGCCAGACCATACGGTCTATATCGGCGATGGTAGTTCGGACTTGTTCGTGATGCTGCATGTGAATAGCCGAGAGGGTTACACGATCGCAGTCTCCGAGGCGAAGTTCCTCGGTCGCATTGCCAGACGGACGGTACTCAGCGACAGCGCCTTAAGTGTGCTCGTACCGATCTTTGAAGACATTCTTAACTGGAATTCAGCGCAGATACGCGAAGTGTTCGAGTCCTATGGTCTCGCTATCCAGGAATGGGACAAGACCCGCACGGACTGGGTAGCCTTTCAACAATACCTCCGGCCTGTAGCGGAGAAGCTAACCGCTGCATCAAGGAAGACGGCCTAAGGCAAAAGGGAATTCTCTGAGCCTGCAAAGCGTTCCGCTTACGAGTGGCCAAGCCAGAACGCTGAGAGAAAGCAGAATGGAAACTTCGATATCTTCGTTATTTCGTCGCAGTAGCTGAACAACTCCATTTTTGGGCGGGCGGCCAAGCTGCTCCGTATCGTATCTCGGTTCAAAGGACATCCAAGTTTGCGGCGGAGGTGAATATCAACCATAATTAGACCTGCGAGACTAGCCGCCCGCCCTTAGTCGTTCGCGAGTGCGTGCGACAAATTGCTCTAACTAACTTCCCATACCATGATGGATCGAACCCGCCGATGCAGTTCCAGCGTTGGCCATCCGATCGCCCCTTAGGAGGATCTGTTGTGGCCAATCAGGAAATTCAGTTGGCTTGGGAAAGGTTCATACAGAACGGCACCGCATCAAATGCGGTCCGGGGGATTGTTGCCGCATCGTGGGAGCGTTCTCAGAGGTACCAGATCCCAGTGGAACGCAGCGAGGCGCCACTCGCGCGCGAAGCGGAAGTGGTTCAGCGTCACTCAGAGCATGCGGAACTGGTCGCGGCAGCTCGACCGGCCCTGGACCAGGCGCGACTCCTCCTCGGCGAAGCGAGTTCTATGATCATCCTCACCGATCCATCTGGAGTCATTCTAGAGACGGCGGGGGATCCACGAACGATAGATTTCGGTCGGATCATGCATCTCGAGCAGGGTGGACACTGGGCCGAGGGAGACATCGGAACGAACGCGATCGGAACCGCCATCGCGACGTTGCAACCGATCCAGATCCATGGCGTCGAGCATTTCTGCAGCGACGTCCAGCGATGGACCTGTGCGGCCACTCCAATCTGGCATCCTACCGAAGGCGACTTGCTAGGGATTCTCGATATCTCTGGCCCGGCCACAACCTTCAACCCGCAGAGCCTGGCCTTTGCCGGCGCGGTTGGACGCCAGATAGAGAGTATGCTCGCTCAGTCGATCAAGGACGACCATGAGCGGCTGCTGCGTCATTTCGTCAGCAAGCGGTCACATTGGCTAACCGAAGAGATTGTGGCGATCGACCGGCATGGTGTGATTGTGTATGCCACCAACGCTGCGCGGCAGCTGGTAGAAAGACGTAACCACGGTTTGATTTGTGATGGCCGCATTTCTTCCCTCAGCAAGATCGCATTCGCGGCTTGGCCGGTCCGGTTGAGCCAGTTGGTACCGAATGCTAGTACTGAGGTTGTCGTCGATAATAATCGCGAGATTGGGGTCATCCTGGTCTTGCACCGGCTACGACGGAAGTCTGTTCCGAAGATAACGCCGGAGGAGTTGCAAGCGGCCCTGGCTCACGAACGAGAGATGTTCGCGCAGCAGCACACGGTCGAACTGACGAAAGCGAACGAAGCACTGCGCGGATGTCTCGATGCGCTCGCTTCGGTGCCCGAATTGGATGAGCTCCTCGGACAAGTGATGGCCGCGATCACCCGGCAGCTGGGTGCAGCGTCATCTGTTTTGCGCTTGCGCAACTTCGAAGAGGATTGTTTGACCGTAGACCTTGTTTTTCAAGACGGCCGCGTAATGACTCCGGCGGAAGCAAAGTATCCGGAAGAGTTGCTATCGATTCCGCTTGATGAGCGACAGCTTAACCAGCTGAGGCAACCAGCGGCGATGTTTCACCTTCTCGAAAATATTCCACCGATTCCTGATGCTCATCGGTCCCTTCTGCTTGGGCTCGGCATAAAGACATTGCTCATCATTCCTTTGAACTTAGCTACGCAGTTAATCGGCAGCTTAGCATTTCGGTTCACTGAGGACCGCGAATTTCGTCCGGAGGAGATCGAGATAGCTCGGGCCCTCGAAAGCCAGGCAGCTCTCGCCATTCAGGTCACGCGATTAGCGAAGGCCGCCAGGCAGTCGGCAGTTCTAGAAGAGCGAAATCGGCTGGCTGGTGAGATCCATGATGGGCTGGCGCAAAGTTTCACTGGAATCTGCATGCAACTGGGAGTCGCCAAGGACGCACTATCGGCAAAAGAAGGTGATCCCCTCCGCAGCATTCAGCGGGCCGTGGAGTTGGCTAACTTTGGCTTGGCGGAAGCACGTCGTTGTGCCCACGATTTACGTTTAAGCATCGTTGACGAATCAGGACTGGCCGTGGCGCTGCAACGTTTGGTCGGACGCTCAAGTGTGCCCGGCCGGTTGCGTTGTACCTTCCGGTCCGACAAAATACCGGAGAATAACTTGCCGCCCAGGGTGCAACACGAGGTTTTCCGCATCGCCCAGGAAGCAATCCACAACGCCGTCCGCCATGCTATTCCCACTCTAATTGCGGTGACTCTTCGATGGGATGCACCAAACCTCGTTCTTCGCGTAAAAGACAATGGATCCGGGATCACCGCCGCTCGGTTGGAAAAGAGTGAAGGCTTCGGATTGCGTAATATGCGGGAGAGAACGTCAGAGATCAACTGTGCCGATCTCGTCCTTCTAACTCGAATCAAATCTGCGAGTTTACCCTCGCTAATTTCCGTCCAGCTGGGTTTTCCCGCGCAGAGCGTGTTGTGGCAGCACTGCCGAAACTCGAGCGGCCTTACGATCATCTTATCCGTGGAACCTGCAGCTCTCGAGCGCTGCTGAGCAGGGGATCACTAAACCGCCGGGAGAGAGCCGCCTGATGCTCGAAAAAGTACCTTCCTTTCCGCAAAAAGTACCTGAGAATGAAATGGTAAGTTAGCCGAACCGGGTTGAGATTTACCTATGCTCAGCGACCAAAGAATTACAGTGATAGGAGGTAGCACAGGAATCGGATTCTCCGCAGCGGAGACGGCCGCAGACGCTGGTGCGGGCGCTGTCATCGATTCTGGCCGCGACAAGTGAACATCGTAAGACCAGGATTCATCGATACAGGAAAATTGCTGGCCGAGTTTCCACCAGCAGAACGTGTTGGTTTCCCAATAATGTATCTGACCGGCCCTACTACTAAACTTATTAACAATACTGGAGCTAATATATGACTCATTCCGATACCTCGCGAAGAGAATTCCTAACTTCTACGCTGCTGACTGGAGCTACCCTGCTGGCTGGAACGGGAGTAGCGTCAGGCGCGCAGAGCGCAGTTCAGCGGGTGGAGAACGGCGAGTTTTGGCCTGGTGGCGCGCGGCTCGCCGTCAGCTTCTCGCTCATGTTTGAAGCCGGGGGGCAACCGATCAGCGGAGCCGGCGGACCAGTGACTAAACCCATTCAAAATGGCGCGCCCGATTTACCCACCGTTTGGTTTGCGCGAAAAGACGAGATTGCCAACTGGGTATTGAAGAATCAGAAACAGACGCCGGTCGTGCAACGCGGACCAGTTGCGGAAACGGGTCTTCCGGGTCCCAGTGCGATTTAAGATCGGAATAGCAGATCAAGTCTGCGCGACCGGAAGCTTGTTCAATCGATTTTTTCGCCGTCTGACCGGGTCGAAATGTGCCACTGGGAAAACAGCAGTTTTGGGTTAGACGCCACCTGGAGACGATATTAGCTTTCTGGGGATGCTTTATGACTGAGCAAACTCTGAGTGCAAATAAACCGGAAAGCTTTGATCGGTTCCGAGCAGACTTGGATTCAGAGCTGCTAAAGGCGCGAACCCTGATGGTTGGTCCAACCTTGGATGAAAAAAACTACAATCTTGTGATCGCCCGGCTGATTTTTCTTCAACAGCAAGATCCAAGTCAGGAAATTTCGCTCTGGATAAATTCCGATCAGCCTTCGGAAATTAGCGCGTTGGCTATCTGCGATGTGATTGCATCCTTACCCTGCGATGTCCGCACCTATTGTGTTGGGAGAGCTATTGGGGTGAGTGCAGTTCTCTTGGCTTCCGGCAAGAAGGGAAAGCGAACTGCCAACCGAAACTCTAGTGTCTGTCTTTGCCAACCATCGATTAATGCGAGCGGTAACGCTGGCGATCTGGACCGAATGAAACGACGCATCCAACTTGCTCGTGATCGCACCGCTGAGATCCTCGCGGCCATCACTTCCAGGTCGAAAGCTGAAATATTGATCGCCATAGATCGCCAATACTGGATGTCGGCTGATGAAGCCAGGGAGTATGGGCTTGTCGATCACATAAAATGACGATGACGACAGCATTGGAGTACTTGGTGCTCAGCCGAGGCGCCTGGGATAGAAATTTATCTGCGGATGACATCCCGGCAGGTCACTAGCGAGTTCTTCGCCTGGTTCGAGCGATTGCGCGATGAAGGAAAGATGAAACGCGGGCGTCAGCTTGGCCGCCCAGCAATCATCCAAAGATCCAATTGAAGCTGAGATGTATGCGTTGCTTCATTGTTCCATCTACTATTTGTTGCTCGTGGTGGTCGCCGCAGCCGGTGCTGGGGTTTGGTTAAAGGTCAGCATCCGAATCTTCCAATCATCGCCCTCACGAATCACTGACCAGTAGCCTTTGGCTTCTACCGGACCGAAGTTCTGGCCTTTGACAGTTGCACTCCATTTTCCGGTTGCCCACATCTCGTTGCCAGCCGTACCTATAATGTGAGGAGAATCATCATCGACCGGGGCGAGGTTGTTGCTTAATTGGACTTGCTTGAACACGCCTGCATAATACTTCTCGATGGACTCCCGACCGGAAATCGGCCCGTCCGGCGTTACTAGAATCCCGTCCTCCGTGAAGACCGCAGCCACGGCAGCGGCATCGTTCTTGTCGAGTGCATCGGTATGTTTTTTAATGGCCGTGATAAGCTTCTCGCGTAGTTGTGGATCGGGCGTGTTTGTTTGTTGAGCAAAGGTCGGCAAAGCAAAGCTGATTGCCAAGCCTACAAGGGCAACTATTAGGGGTGTTTTCATTATCTCCTCCCGGGGGGTAGAGTGGTTTGCCGCCCTACCGACCTGCTGCGGGTTTTCTCACGTCGCGAGGTAACATCCGTGTCGCCGGGGCAGGAGGAATACATTTAGCCAAAGGTCTCTGAGCGACACGCAAATGGAAGCCTCCGCCGATTGGGCGTCAATGAAAAAATCGGTCTCGGGCAACCTGATTAGCGCTTGCCACATCAGCGCATAGTCGATCGGTCGAAGCGCCTTTAGGCCCAGCGCCTTCGTTGGTCCGTGGACGACATTTAGTAGGCGAAAGACTCGTCTGGTTTTTTAACCCAAACAAGCGTTCCGTCAGGTCGAGAAAATGCAGCTGCTTTTCCTTCTTATCCCGCCGATCGGGATCGATCGGGTGCTGCAGCATGGTGAACGGGATTCCATCGGGAATAGAAAGAGACTTCGCCCGGCGTTGCGTCTTCAGAATTTCCTGAATAGCTAATCCTTGCTCTAGCGTGGGTGTCTTCCTGCCGACAAACCAATCTGTCACGATCTGGGGCGTTGTCCCGACAACTCGTGCAAGCTCTGAGTGGTGCCCGTACTGGGCATCGCACCACTCCTCGATTTCTGCTAGCAGCTGAGCGCTTCCTAATGGCTACCCCGCTGTGGCCCGCTCGATCCGCACCTCGGACAGATTGTCGTGGGTCGTTCAGAAGTCCTTGGTCAAGCTTCCCGAATTTTTCTCGCTCCACGCCAGCGATTGAAGAATCACCTCGTCTTCGTCGGTTCCGGTAATATGCCGCAGGAGTCGCTCTGAGTCCTTCTCGTAGATGAACGTCACAAACGTACCGCCGTCTCCGCTTCGTGATGCGTGCAATTCGACTACATGGTGGTCGCGATCAATACTGCATTGGAAGGATGGCGAGTTCCTCACGTCATAAGAGACGCAAGCTGAGCCATCCGGCTGCGAACTTTTACTCCATCAGAGCATTCACGTTATCAACCAAATCTGCTGTTGATTATGACGAATGTAGCAATTGCAAACATGGCACTGAACCCGCGCGAAGTCCCTCTATCAGGGCGAGACAGCCATCCTTTGCGGTCTTAGCCGGGCGATAGCATCGGGACACGGTGAAGTCTTCGACTTGGCGCGCAGCATGATAGGGGAGCAGGAACTGGCAATTCTCGGGAATGGGAGGCGTCTTCGAGCTTCTTGTCGGCGCGATTTACGCGCTGCGGGTACTCCACAAAGCCAGGGGTCGGTTGAATTGCTTATACTCGTCATAAGCAGAATGAACTTTAGTAAAGCCTGGCCCTCGTCATCTAAGATAGTTCTCCAAGCCGCGCGGCTGTTTGGACGATTAAGAGAGTTAACTGTATGCCAAGTAGTGACGCCCAGCACGTCTCGTGGAAGGAAGTAAGCGGAGAATTGAACCGCTTGCACTGTTTGATCCCGAAGCACCAAGGCCAATTTCGATTGGCTGGGCGCGATGACATAGTGGACGATCTCGAATGGTGCCGCTTCCTGTTGATGAATGCTGAAACGGCCGCCATTAACTTTGCTAAGAAAGGGTCGTCCTAGCCAAAGTAGCACCAATGGGCTTCCGCTTCAGAAAACGCATTGCATCGTTCTAGGCGTTATCAGAATGTCGGGAAGAAATCCACCTAGCCGCTTCGTTTCGGCATCCGGAAATGATCGGAGCTTGGCCAAATGATTTGCCCAGCGGATCGTGTTCGCCGGCCAACGAGGCCGAAGTGCGTCGGTTGCCTCAGGCCAACGCGGGCAGCGATCCTTCTCGCGACGAATTCCTGGAATTCAAGGCATTCGTCACGCCGACCGAGCAGTGATGAGTTTAAGTTGCGCATAAAGAGTAAGAAAGATCTCGGCAAGAGTCTCGTTCGTCTTCCCTCCATTCTCCCATACTGTTCTCGACAAGTTACAGTAGCGTTTGTGTATGCCCCGAGGTCCTTCCTGGAATCGTATCGAGGTTGAGAGGTTCTCCTGTTGATTGGTCGCTAGTTGTTTAGGAATGCGCTCCACCCTCGACTGGTCTTAACCGACGGAAGGACTCGACTATCATTCCTTGGTCAAACTTTACGAATTTGCTCGCACCAGACCAGCGGTCATAATGCTCGCCGTCTCTGCGTCGAAAATAGAAAGCGGATCCGCGTGAAGGATTGGTCATCAAAACAACGGTTATTGTCCAAAGCATAGCTTTAGTTTTTTGGGCCAATAGTTCTCGGCTGCATCGACAAGGTTCTCCAATACCTTTCTCGAAGTGTTGCCGCCCGCTATTGCGTATGGCAAATGTCGGACGCCCCACGACGTTGCAAAAACGCTCACTAGAATCAAGGTCCGGCCGCAACCGAGCCAATCGGCTGAAGAATAGCGCCGCGCGTTGGCTTGTTAGAAATCTTCGGCGTGTCGCAAGACGTTGTACAGATAGATGACCTGGACAGGTTCGTTAAGGGCGGACAGCATGGAAGGGTGGCTGATTCCACGATCTATCCCTCCGAACACTGACAAATTCATAGCATGAAAATACCTTGCATTTGGTCACCCGCGCTGAGCATGGCGATGGGCCTCACTGTTCTCTCCAGTCTCCACGCCGCGACGCCGGAGGAAACCCGCGCCATCGCGAAGGACGCATGGCTTTACGCGTTCCCGATGATGGAGAGTTACAATACGTGGTATTTGCAGGCGGTGGTGAAGGGCTCGTCGACCTACATTGGAGGTTTCAACAAGTTCCGCCACTACTCGGAGGCGTTCACAGCGGCAAACCACGACCTGGTCACGCTGAACAACGACACGCCATACTCGTGGGCGTGGCTCGACCTGCGCGCGGAGCCGATCGTGATCAGCGTTCCGGAGGTCCCGATTGAACGCTATTATGTGCTTCAGTTCATCGACCTATTCACCTACAACTGCGCATATATCGGCTCACGTTCGACGGGAAATGAGGCGGGCGATTTCCTGATGGTCGGCCCTCGGTGGAAGGGCGAGGTGCCGGCGGGGTTCAAGAAGGTCTTCAACAGCGAAACGCAGATCGTCGGGATCCTCGGGCGTACGCAGCTCAACGGACCGGAGGACGTCGAGAACGTGCGGAAGGTGCAAGCGGGCTACAAACTCACGCCTCTAAGTGCGTTTCAGAAAAAGAGCGCGCCTCCCGCTGCTCCGGCCCTCGACTTCCCGCCCTACAACAAGGCTAAAGCAGCGTCGCATGATTTCATCGGCTACTTGAATTTCTTCCTAGCGCTGGCTGAACCTCCCCACCTGAAAGAAGTGGCGCTGCGCAAGCGCTTCGGGGAAATCGGCATCGCGCCCGGCAAGTGGTGGGATGCGAGCAAGTTGGACGCGGCCACGCTTGCGGCGATCGATGAGGGTGTGAAAGAGGCGCAAGCGACTTTGAAAGCGAAACTAGACGTGACGCTGAGTTCCAACGGGCTCTTCGGATCGCGCGAGGCGCTCGGCGAGAATTACCTCACACGTGCAGCAGCCGCTGCGAACGGGCTCTATGGCAATGATCTCGAAGAGGCGTGGTATGGCGGCTCCGTCGGCGATGGCAGCAAACTCTCGCAGGTCTATTTCTCCAAGGACCAACTGCCACCCGCGAAGTTCTTCTGGTCGGTCACGCTCTATACGCTGCCTGCTCGCTTTCTCTACGACAACCCTCTCAACCGCTACTCCATTGGCGACCGCACTAAAGGACTCAAATACGACAACGATGGCGGCTTGACCCTCTACGTCGGCCACGAGTCGCC
>Ga0070698_100002070_pt1 | contig 22289 bp, 22 predicted proteins | sample KBSK1502metaG_FD_65477 | JGI IMG/M metagenome (GOLD analysis project Ga0070698, IMG submission 65477) | Corn, switchgrass and miscanthus rhizosphere microbial communities from Kellogg Biological Station, Michigan, USA - KBS K1-50-2 metaG | ecosystem: Host-associated > Plants > Roots >...
AACGAGGGGTCGAACAGCATAGGCAACCTGATCCTCCATCTGGCGGGCAACGTGCGGCAATGGGTCGTCAGCGGTATCGGCGGCGCCGTCGACGAGCGCGACCGCCAGGGCGAATTCGACGCGCGCGGCCCGATGCCGGCCGCCGGCCTTCTCGCTCGCCTCAGGTCCGCCGTCGAGGATGCCGACCGCGTCCTCGCCAACATCGCGCCGGACACGCTGCTCGAGCATCGCCGCATCCAGACCTACGACGTGACGGTGCTTCAGGCCATCTACGCCGTCGTCGAGCACTTCTCGATGCATACTGGGCAAACGATCCTGCTCGCAAAGATGTGGAAAGGCGATCTGGGGCTGTACACCCTGTCGCACGGCATTCCGCATCCGGCCTGGAGCGGCGGAAAGGACGCCGACTGATGACGAAGCCTGTGCTGCTGCGGATGTTCGCGCGCGGCGCGATGGCGGTCGTCTGCGCCGTTGCATGCGGCGCCGCCGCATCGGCCGGCGCGGATGCCACGACCGTTCGTCTCGCCATGGTGAACGTGCCGGACGACGTGGTGCGGCCGCTGCTCGGCGACTTCGCCGCGCAGTCAGGCAGGCGTGCCGAGATCGTCTACACCGGAAACGATCCGTTCTCGCTCGCGCGCGAGGGCAAAGCCGACCTGGTGATCTCGCATTACGGTCACGAGGGCGTGCAGCCGTTCGTGACCGGCGGCTTCGGCTCGTGGCCGCATCCGGTCTTCGCCAATCAGATTGCGATCCTCGGCCCGCCGAGCGATCCCGCGCATGTGCGCGGCCTGACGGACGCGGCCGAGGCGTTCCGCCGGATCGCGGCGTCGCGGTCGCCGTTTCTCGTCAACGACAGCGACGGCAACAAGTACGTGGAAGCGATCCTCTGGGCCAAGGCGGGCTCGCCGGCGAAGGGCGACTGGTACGTCAATCGTCATTCGCAGGGGCCGCAGGCGGCGCGCGATGCCGCGAAGCAGGGCGCGTACACGATCTGGGGTGTGCCGCCGTTCGTGCGCCTGAAGGCACAGGCGCCGCTGGACCTCGAGCCGCTCGTGACCGCCGATCCAATCTTCCAGCGCATCATGGTCGCCATCGTCGTCGATTCGAAAAAGGTGAGCGGCGTCAACGATGTAGGGGCGGAGGCGTTCCAGGCATTCCTGCTCGCGCCGTCTACGCAGGCGCGCGTGGCGGCGTTCCGGTATCCCAGTATCGCGCAACAGGTCTGGTGGCCGGCCGGCCGTCACAACAACGCGCGGGAGTGACGCACTCAGAGGCGGGCGAGCGCCGAGCGGAGCGCGTTGTACCGGGTGTAGCCCACCTGGCGCGCTTCTCGATAGAGCCGCCACAAGCGCCACAATCTCACGGCCGTCCCCGGCGCTTCGGCGTCTCAACGCATGTTGGAGGACCGATGCTCAAAACTCTTCTGGTCGGGGTTGCGCTGGCCGCGGCGATGACCCCGCTTTTCGCGCAGGGTACCACGCAGAGGAATTGCCTGCACAGATCGATAGAGGCGGCGGCCGATCGGGCGAGGCGGCAGCAGGCGATCGACTATGCCGTCAAGGTGAACATGGCCGAGAGCGCCGCCACGATCGGCCCGGCCGCCCGGCAGCCGAAGTACCGCCCGCTCGACGAGCTGGTGAGCCTGCCCCCGGTGCCGCCGGGATTCTCCGTTCAGTTCCACAACGACGACCGGAGTTACGCGTTCTCACTCAAGGACACGCGCGACCCGTGCCGCTACGCGATCTTTTCCGATCAGGACAAGCTTGTGTACGAGGCGGTCCCGAGGGCCGAAACCACCGGTCTCGTTCCGCTCGGAACGCGCTAGCCGCCGATCTTCATCGCGAGGAAGCCGACGATGGCGATGACGAGAATCACCGCGAGCGCGCCGACCCACGCGCCGGCCTTGAAGATGCCTCCGACGACCGCGCATCCGGGCAGCGCGATCGCGACCAGGACGAGCAGCAGCAGTTGAACCCAGACCATCTCTGTCCTCCCATCAGGGAGCGTGCAAGGACGGTGACCTGAGCAGAACTGTCAGTTCGTGTTGTTGGCCTGGCCGACGGCGCGGCGGAACTCCGAGAACGGCACGATGCGCCCGTGGATTGGCGCGATCTGCGCCACGTCGAGCTTCAGCCGCTGGATGTTGGCCCACAGGTTCATCGGCTCGGCCGCGGCGGCGCCGGCAGGCGGCGGCGCGTTCGCCTGGGCCGGCGGATTCCAGAGGTCCGCTTCCACCAGCAGCTTGTCGTGCGGCAAGTACGCAATCAGCATCGTGTCGGCGTGATTGCTGCCCTGGACTCTGTAGAGCTCGAGCGTTTGCGTGCCGTCGCTCAGCACTCGCTTGTCGGTCACGGCTTCGACCGACGGCCTCTTCGCCGGCGTCGTCTTCTGCAGGCGATCCGCGTTGGCCGCGTGACGCGTTGTCAGCACCTTCTCGTAATACGGCTTGTTGTCCCGGTACGTCAGGATGGTCGTCCCTTCGGCCACCGCGTCGCGCAGGCCGCCCGCGTGGTCGAAGTGATGATGCGTGTTGATCACGTACCGGATCTTCTTGTTCGGGAACTGCTTCTTCACGGCCTCGAACATCGGCACGGCGCGGTTGTCGCCGAGAGGGCTTTCAATCACCGCCACGTAGTCCTTGAATTCGACGGCAAGGCTGTTGTGGCTGGCGCCCGTCACGAAATACACGCCGGTCCCGACCTTCTGCACGTCGACCTTTGATTGCGGGTCTGGTGCGTTGGCCGCATACGCCTGCTCTATGTTGTCAGGCGTCGGCACGACGACGTACGGGTTGTACATCCGCGCGTTCCGGATCGTGATGTCGAGAATCGGAAAGCCACCGAGCTTCTGGACGATGTGGAAGGGGAACGGGATGTCGCTGAGGTCCGGGTCCTTGTAGTTCTCGTAGTCGGCCTCGAGCTTCGTGTCGCCGAGCACGGGGTTGTCGACCATCACCTCGACGTGCTCGACCAGCTTCCGCTCGTCGAGACGCACCTTCTCGGTGTAGTTCGACACGGGATCGGGCAGCGGGAAGGTGAGCGTCAGCCTGTTCCCTTCCATGCCGACGACGAGCTTGTCGCCCGCCATCCGCGCGGCCTTGATCACGCCCTGCGGAAGCATCCAGATCTGGACGGCGCGATCCTTCTCCTGTCCGATGGCGGGTGTCGCCGGTCCGCCCGGCATCATCGTCTCGTTCCACGCGCGGTTGCCGCCCACGACGAGGATCTGGCGCTGCGGCGCGGCGAACGGCAGACCGCCGCCGCCTTGCACCGGGCCGTCAGGGTTGGTCCGTTCGAGGTCGATGCGCAGGCCCGGCACCGCGTAGTTGACCCACACGTTGTACTTCGTCAGCTTCGCCGCCGGCCATGGACCGCCGGGCCTGAACGACTGGCCGACGATGTACTGCGTGCCGGTCGCCTGGTACTGCGCGGTCGTGACCGCGTCGTTGTACCCGAGGCCGCGGAGCATGCCGTGCGCGACGCCGACGTCGCGGAGCACGGCCGTGCGATCGAGCGCCGGAGGGCTGGCCGTTGCCGGCGCGGGCTTCGGTGCCTCCTGCGCGCGCAGTCCCGCCGATGCGACGAGCGCTGCCGCCAGTATCAGCACGCGTGTTCGCATTGGATGTTCTCCGCTGTCCACGGGCGGATCAGGATACACGAAATGCCCAATGCCCAAGTCCCACAGCTCGCGCAAAGCTGCGCAAACCGCCGGTGCAACGCGTTGAGCATTGGGCTTTGAGCATTGTGCGTCGAGCCCTTAGAATGTTCAGCCCGGAGGCCAGCATGAACGCTCGTTTCATCGGCGGTGTCATTGCCGCGACCGCGATCGTTGCCGCGTCGCTCGCGCCCGCGATCGCGCAGCGTGGAGGCGGGGAGGCCCAGCCACCCGACAACGCGCCGACGCCGCGGATGGCCGACGGCCACCCTGATTTGAACGGCTGGTGGGGTGGAGGTGGCGGCGGGTTTGGCGGCGGCCGGACGCTGTCGGACCTCACCGACGAGAAGGGCAACGTCTTCCTGCAGCTGAACGCGCGCAGCCAGGGCTCCGCGCTCGGCACCGCGTCGGGCCAGCTCGCGACCAACTTCGAGCGCGACAGCGGCGTCAACCAGCGCGCGGACCCTAACAAGCCGATCTACAAGCCGCAGTTCTGGGAGAAAGTGCAGACCCTCGACGTGAATGGCAACGCCGAGGATCCGACCTTCAGCTGCGGACCCGCAGGCGTGCCGCGCATGGGGTTCCCCAACAAGATCGTGATGAACCCGGCCGAGCTCGTCTTTCTCCACGACAACGAGAACACGTTCCGCTGGATCCCGATCAACAAGCCGCACAACCCGGATCGCGATCCGAGCTACAAGGGCGATTCTGTGGCGAAGTGGGACGGCGACACGCTGGTCATCGACACCACGAACTTCAACGACGAGACGTGGCTCGGCTGGCCGGGGTACTTCCACTCCGACGAGCTGCACGTCGTCGAGAAGCTGACGCGCACCGGCAACACGATCAAGTACGAGGTCATCGTCGAGGATCCGCAGGTCCTGCAGAAGCCGTGGGTGTGGAACCCGCGCATGATCCGGCTGAACACGGATCCGAAGGCGGCGTTCTGGGAAGATCCGCCGTGCAAGGACGAGGACCTCGAGCACATCGTCACGAAGGAACGCGGGTAACCGCGAAGGCGGCCTTCGGCTGCGACACACGAAGGCCACGAAGACTTGGAAATCCCGCTCACACCCCTCGAGTTCGCCAGGCGGGCACGCCGCCTGTACGCGGAGCGCGAAGCGGTCATCGACGGCGGGGAACGCTTTACGTACGGCCGCTTCTTCGAGCGCTGCGACCGCTGGTCGTCCGCGCTCCAGGCGCTCGGCGTCAGGCAGGGCGACCGCGTCGTCTACATCGCGCCGAATACGCACGCGCAGCTCGAATCGTTCTACGCGGTGCCGCAGACGGGCGCGGTGCTGGTGCCCGTCAACTTCCGCCTGACGCCGGACGACTTCGCCTACATCATCAATCACAGCGGCGCGCGAGTTGTCTGCGCCCACCAGGACTATCTCGACGCGGTTGACGGCATCCGCCCGCAGTTGCCGCGGGTCGAGCACTTCGTCGCGCTCGAGGGATTGCGCGAGGGGTGGCTCGACTACGAACGGCTCGTGGAGGCCGCCCTGCCGCACCACAAGCCGGTGACGATCGGCGAGCGCGACCTGCTCACCATCAATTACACGAGCGGCACGACCTCGCGCCCCAAGGGCGTGATGATCACGCATCGCAACGCCTACATGAACGTCGTCGGCACGCTCATCCACCTGCCGATGACGCCGGCGGACCGCTACCTGTGGACGCTGCCGATGTTCCACGCGAACGGATGGACGTTCGTGTGGATCGTCACCGCCGTCGGCGCGGTTCACGTCTGCCTGCGCAAGGTCGATCCGGTCCAGGCGTTCCGGCTGATGGCGGAGGAGTCGATCACGGCGCTCTGCGCGGCGCCCACCGTCCTGATCTCGCTCGCCAACGCCCCGGACGACGTTCGCAGGAACGCGCCCAGGGGGGTTCGCGTCGTGACGGCGGGTGCGCCGCCGGCGGCCGCGACGATTCAGCGGATGGAAGGGGAGCTTGGCTGGCACGTCACGCAGGTCTACGGACTGACCGAGACCGCGCCGTTCATCACCGTGTGCGAGCCGCGGCCCGAGCATGCATCGCTCTCGCTCGAGCAGCGCTGCGTGATCAAGGCGCGGCAGGGGGTGGAACTGGTGACGTCGGGCGACCTGCGTGTGCTCGACGAGGCGGGTAACGAGGTGCCGCACGACGGCAGCACACTTGGCGAGATCTGCGTCCGGGGCAACGTCGTCATGGAAGGGTATTACGACGACCCGAAGGCGACGGCCGAAGCGATGCGCGGCGGCTGGTTCCACAGCGGCGACGCCGCGGTCGTCCACCCGGACGGGTACGTCGAGATTCGCGACCGGTTCAAGGACGTCATCATCAGCGGCGGCGAGAATATTTCGTCGGTGGAAGTCGAAGCGACGCTGATGCGGCACCCGGCGGTGCAGGAAGTCGGGGTGGTCGGCGTGAAGCACGAGAAGTGGGGCGAGGCGCCGCACGCGTTCGTCGTGCTGAAGCCGGGCTCGTCAGCCAGCGATCGCGAGCTCATCGAGTTCGTCCGGGAGCGGCTCGCGCATTTCAAGGCGCCCCACGGCGTGACGTTCGTCACGGAGCTGCCGAAGACCGCCACCGGCAAGATCCAGAAGTACGTCCTGCGCGGCGGCAAGTCAGCAATCTCGGCGCAGTAGCCGGCGCGTCACGAGATCTTGAGGACGATCTTGCCGAACTGATCCCCCGCTTCCATGCGGATGTGCGCGTCGCCGGCCTGTTCGAGCGGGAACACCTTGTCGACGATCGGGCGCATGCCGGACTCATAGAGCCTCAGCATCGCCGCGAAGTCGGACGGCGGGCCCATCGTGCTGCCGAGGACGTTCAGCTGTTTCCAGAAGATGCGCCGAATCTCGACGCTCTGGGCGGCGCCAAGCGTCGACCCGTAGCTCACCAGGCGTCCGCCCGGCTTGAGCGCGTCGAGCGCCTTGTTGAACGTCTCGCCGCCGGCGCCGTCGATGACGACGTCGGGACGCGTGCCGATCAGGGTGATGAGCGATTTCACCCAGTCGTCCTTCCTGTGGTTGACGCCACCCGTCGCGCCGCGGCGCTGGGCTGCGTCGATCTTGGAGTCGTGGCCGGAGGTGACGTAGACCTTTGCGCCCAGCTGACGCGCGATCGTGAGCGCGCAGGTCGCGACGCCCCCGCCAATCCCCGTCACGAGCACGACCTCGCCCGGTTCCACACGCGCGCGCGTCACGAGCGCACGATACGCGGTGACCGAGGCGAGCGGCACCGCCGCCGCTTCTTCCCACGACAGGTGCGCCGGCTTGGGGTGCAGGTTCGCCGCCGGAACCTTGACCGTCTCCGCGTACGTGCCATCAACCGGGAGCCCGAGGATGTTGAATGCGTTCCCCTGTGCGCGCTCGTCCGGTCCCCAGTTCAACGACGGGTCGATCACGACCTCGCGCCCGTTCCACGAGGTATCGACGCCCTCGCCCACGGCGACGACCTCGCCGGCGCCGTCGGAGCCGAGGATGATCGGCAGCTTGATGCCGGCGTACTGGCCTTTCCGAATCCAGACGTCACGGCGATTCAGCGCCGCCGCGTGGAGCCGAACGACCGCTTCGCCTTCGCCTGGCACCAGATCGGGACGCTGTTCCAATCGAAGGTTGTCGGGATCACCAACAGCCGTGAGAACGATCGCGCGCATAACGGCGTATTGTAAGGGTGGTCGATGATCCAGCAACTATTCGATCTGACGGGGCGTGTCGCCATCGTCACCGGCGGCTCGCGCGGGCTGGGCGCGGAGTTCGCCGAAGGCCTCGCGGAAGCCGGGGCGGCGGTGATGCTCTGCGCGCGGCGCGACGAATGGCTGCTGCCGGGCGTCGAGTCGCTGCGCGGCCGCGGCTTCACCGCTGATGGGATGCGCTGTGACGTGTCCAACGCCGCGGACGTCCAGGCCGTCGTCGACGCGACGCTCGAGCGCTTCGGCAAGGTCGACATTCTCGTCAACAACGCCGGCATCTCATGGGGCGAGCGGCCGGAGGCGATGACGCTGCAGCAGTGGCAGAAGGTGATCGACGTGAACCTCACCGGCGCGTTCATCTGCTCGCAGGCCGCGGGACGGGTGATGATCACACGCGAGTACGGCCGCATCATCAACATCGCATCGGTTGCCGGCCTGCAGGGGAACGTCAGCGGGCCCTATTACGCCGGCTATGCTGCCAGCAAGGCCGGGCTGATGGGCCTCACGCGCGAGCTTGCGGCGTCGTGGGGACGGCACGGCATCCGCGTCAACGCGATTGCGCCCGGCTTCTTCCATTCGCGCCTGTCGGACTCGTCAATCGCGCAGATCGAGGAGAGCCTCAACGCGGTCACCCCGCTCGGGCGCGTCGGCTGGCCCGGCGAGCTGAAGGGCGTGGCGGTCTTCCTGGCGTCCGACGCTTCCAACTACATCACCGGCCAGACCATCGTCGTCGACGGCGGAGGGACCATTGCCACGGGATTCGCTTAGGCGCGTCGCCGTGATCGGCGCGGGGACGATGGGCCATGGCATCGCGCAGGTGGCGGCGATGGCCGGCTATGAAACGCGGTTGACGGACACGAGCGCCGACTCGCTGACCGGCGCGTGGAGTCACATCCAGGCGAACCTGGCGGGCGCCGTCAGCCGCGGGAAGCTGACGCGATCGCAGGCCGATGTGGCAATCGGCAACATCGTGCCCGTGGCCGAGCTGGCCACGGCGGCGCGAGACGCGGATCTCGTGATCGAAGCGGTCGTCGAGGACATCGCCGTCAAGCAGTCGCTCTTCCGTCAGCTCGACGCGCTGGTCTCCGACGCCGCAATCCTGGCGACGAACACCTCGTCTCTATCCGTCGCGCGGATCGCCGAGGCGACACGGCGGCCGGCCCGCGTCGTGGGCATGCACTTCTTCAACCCGGTGCACATCATGAAGCTCGTGGAGATCGTGGCGCATGACGGCTGCGATGACGCCGTCGTGGCATCGGCGCGCGAGACGGCGGACCGGATGGGCAAGACCACGATCCTCGTGCGCGACTCTCCAGGGTTTGCCTCGTCACGATTGGGCGTCGCGCTCGGGCTCGAGGCGATGCGGATGCTCGAAGCGGGCGTGGCGTCCGCCGCCGACATCGACACCGCGATGGAGCTGGGCTACGGCCACCCGATGGGGCCGCTGCGCCTGACCGATCTCGTCGGCCTCGACGTGCGCCTGAAGATTGCGGAGTACCTCCATCGCGAGCTGGCGGACGAGAAGTTCGCGCCGCCTCGCGTCCTGCGCGAGAAGGTCGAGCGCGGGGAGCTGGGCAAGAAGACGGGCAAGGGATTTTATGAGTGGTAGGAGGATGCAGCGCTGATGGCGATCCTTCAATGGATTCAGAACCTGCCGATGTCGACGTCGATCGCGGAATCGGATTCACTCTGGTGGGGCTACGCGTGGTGGCTGTTCGTGCACGCGGTCGGCATGGGGCTGACCGCCGGCCTCGGCTTCGTCCTCTGCCTGCGGCTGCTCGGCATCGGTGAGCAGATCCCGCTCTCGTCGTTCCGCGTGCTGTTCCCGCTGCTCTGGGTCGGCTTCTACGTCAACCTGCTGTCGGGCACGCTGCTGTTCATGACCGACGCGACCGGCATCGCGCGCGTGTGGGAGCTGTACGCGAAGCTGGTCTGCCTGGGTCTCGCGCTGGCCGTCATGTCGAGGCTGCGCCGCTTCGTGGACAGCGACCGAAGCGACGGCGCCGTTCCGCCGGCCGTGAAGACGATGGCGTACGCCTGCATCGTGCTGTGGCTCGCGGTCATCACGTCCGGGCGGCTGATTGCCTACGCCGTCGAGGCCAACGGTGCGACCCTCTGATCTCGTCCACCTGCACCTGCTGTTGAACCATTTTCCGACGGTCGGGATGATCGTCGGCTTCGGCGTCTTCGTGCTCGCGCTGCTGAAGAAGAGCGAGGATTTGCGGCGCGGCGGCCTCGCGGTCCTGTTCGTCATCGCGCTGCTCTCGCTGCCGACCTACATGACCGGCTACTCCGCGCAGAAGTCGGTGAAGGCGATGCCGGGCGTCTCCCAGGGCGTCATCGACCTGCACCAGCGATCGGCGCTGATGGCGTTGATGTTCATGGAAGCGACCGGCGTCGTCGCGTGGTACGGGCTGTGGCACGCGCGGCGGCGCGGGTCATCGAGCGCCAAGCACACCGCGGCGGTGCTGCTGCTGTCGGCCGTGACCATCGGGCTGATGTCGAGCGCGGCGAACGTCGGCGGCGAGATCCGGCATCCGGAGATCCTCGGTAGCGCCGAGGAGGCGCCGGCGACCGAGGGGCTGCTCGCGCCGCACTGGCTGGCGAGCGATTTCATCACGAAGTATCAGTACGCCCATCCATGGGCGTGGAAGACGCTCGAGACCATCCACTTCATGGGCCTCTGCCTGCTGTTCGGGGTCGTGCTGGTGGGGAACATGCGGCTGCTCGGCTGGATGCGCAACGCCCCGCTCGAGGGCTTTCACCGGCTGCTGCCGTGGGGCGTCTGGGGCTTTGTCGCCAACTCCGTCACCGGCATGATGTTCTTCATCGGCCAGGCGTTCCAGTACATCGAGAACCCCGCGTTTCACTGGAAGATACTCTGCATCCTGCTCGCGGGCGCCGACGTTCTCTATCTGACGTGGCACGACGAGGTGTGGGAGATGGGACCGGGCGACACGGCGCCGGCGATGGTCAAGGTCCTTGCCGCGTCGCAGATCGTCCTGTGGGTCGGGGTGATTTACTTCGGCCGGATGCTGCCGTACATCGGCAACGCGTTCTGACGCGCTTACAGCATCGCGAGCTGCTTCTCGATCTTCTGGAGCTCCTTCCGCTCCTTCTTGTCGCGGCTGACCGCCGGGTTGATCTTCCCGTAGAAGCGCATGATGTCGGCACGCAGCGCGGCTGGCGGTTCTGACTTGCCGGCGGCCTGTCCACCGGAGCCCTGCCTGGTGAGGCGCGACAGCAGCTCGGCGTAGGTGTCGTCGGCGAGCGCGTATTCGCCGCGCACGCTCGGCCGGCCCGTGTCGAAGTCTGTGTTGCGCAGGTCGATCCGGTTTCCGCGCACGGCCTGCAGCAGCATCCGGTACCGATCGCGCGACGCCTTGAAGCTGTCGCTGAACAGATGTTCGGCTTCCGGTGACGGCGTCTTGAACGCGAGCGCCTTGAACGGGCCGATCTTCGGCATCACGCGCACGATCCACACGAAGAAACGCGCGAAGGCGCCCGGCCGCTTGTAGGTCGTGCCGAAATCGCCCTCGTATTGCGTGCGCGTGTAGGTGTACACGAACGCGTTGCGCCGGACGTTCGGACTCAGCTTCTCGATTTCGTCGCGCTTCTTCTCCCAGGCGACCTGTGTCATCTGCGGAATCGTCGTGCCGACCGCATAGCGGAAGCTGCCGATGGCGAGATCCTCGCTGGCGAAGACGTCCTTCATCTCGATGCCGTAGGTTTCGCGGAACGCGCGCTCCAGCAGGTCCTTCGCCACCTCGAAGCCGATGAAGTCGTGGTAGGCCTGCGGCAGGTACGCGCCGGCCGCGACGTGCACCACGTCGAAGGCGAACTCCACCATGATGTGGCGCTTCGGGTCCTCGACGTAGGTGACCTCGTCGCCGAACTTCGCGCGCAGCTTCGGATACTCCAGCGGCACGGCGCGATTGGTGCCCAGCGGATGGCCCGTCGAGTCCGCGACGTAATGGGCCAGCGCTCCGAGGGCGAACGCGTACTCGTTGACGTCGCGCGCATCGCGAATCAGCGCCTCGACGAAATCGCCCGAGCGCGTGTAGTGGAGCAGGTTCGTGAAGAAGTGGCTGCCGAAGGGGTAGTAGCCCATGTCGGGCATGACGGACCCGCCGTAGGCATAGGCGCGGGCGCTCTTGATGGCCTCGGGGCTCGCGGCGCCGAACCGGGCCCTGAGCATCGGCGCGATGACATCGTCCCACGCCGCGTCAACCATCGACTCGTGCGCGAGGACCGAGTAGGCGGACGCGGGGCGCGCCAGAAGGAGCGCCCCGACGAGCAACAGGATGACGGCGCTATAGCGCCGCGTGCTGGAGTGTCGTGGCTGGGTCAGCCGTTTGCTGTCGCGCACTCTGGGCGAGGTACTGTGCAATCACGACGCCGCGCGCGGCTTCGACCTCGGAATGGCAGGAAAACCGGAGCAGCCGCCGGCTGTCCTCTAGCGACACGACGACCTCGCGGCCGGCGCGATGCACGTCCGCCACCTCGCCCCACGTCACGCTGAGATCGAGCGTCCCCCGGAACTTCAGCCAGCCGCTCGTCAAGACGATGTGGCCGTACTGGTCGGCCCGGCGGCGGCCAAAGCGCACCGGCGCCACGTAGTGGCATTGATCGCCCGGCGCCAGCGGGTCGGGCGCGTGGGCGACCGGCAATTCGCCCAGCTTGAGGCGGTCGGCGAGCTCGGAAGCCGCCGATTCAATCGCTGTCTCGTCCGGAAAATGTGAACCGCTCATGTCTACCCCAAAGTCACGGACTCGGCCCTACCGTATCGGTTTTTAGCAGTTGGGAGCCGAAAATGCGCCCGGATTGCCGGATGAGCAAGACCTTTGCCTGCCCAGTGGAAGCGGGCGGCTACAATCCGTGACGTGCGCCGCGGCGTGGGCATCAGCGGATGGCAAACGGTTGAGCTCTCTTCGGTCGCGCTCGCCGTCGTCCTTGCGCTGGCGCCCGCTCGGCCTCAAGCGATCGAGGCGTGGTACTCGACGGCGATCTACCCGCGGCTCGAGGGCGCGCTCACGCCGCTCTCGAACCGGCTCCCGTTCGCGCTCCTCGATCCGCTGCTCATCCTTCTCGCGGTCGTGGTGATCGTCTCGGTCGGCACGGCCGCGCGCCTGGCGTGGCGCACCCGAGCCTTCGGACGGCTCGGTCGAACGCTTGGCCACGTCGCGGCGGGCGCCGCGGTGATTTACGTGCTCTTTCTGCTGCTCTGGGGCTTCAACTACCGCCGCGTGCCGATGTCGGATCGCCTGGTCGTCGATCGCGACCGTCCGACGCCCGAGCAGGTCGTCGAGCTCGGCACGATGGCGGTCGCGCAGATGAACACCTTGTACGGCTCAGCGCATCAGGAGGGGGCGACGGTTCCCGAATGGCAGGATGATGCGCTGCGACGCGCATTCGGCGACGTCCAGCGCGCGTTGAGCGATGCGCAGGAGGTCGAGCCCGGGCGCCTGAAGCACAGCCTGCTTGGCCCGTACTTCCGCTGGACGGGCGTCGACGGCATGGTCAATCCCTTCGGGCTCGAAGTGATCGCCAACCCCGACCTGCTGCCGTTCGAGCGGCCGTTCGTCGCGGCGCACGAGTGGGGACATCTGGCGGGATACGCGAACGAGGCGGAAGCGAACTTCGTCGGCTGGCTGACGTGCGTCCGCGCGTCGCCGCGGCACCAGTACAGCGGCTGGTTCTACCTCTATTGGCAGATCAGCGGGGAAGTGAACGCGCAGGAGCGCACGAAGCTGAACGCCGCGCTGGCGGACGGGCCTCGGCGCGACGTGAACGCGGTGATCGCGCGGCTGCGCCGCGGCGAGATTCCCGCGCTGCAGCAGGCCAGTTGGCGGGTCTATGATAAGTACCTGAAGGCCAACCGTGTCGAAGCCGGGCTGCGCAGCTACGGAGAAGTCGTTACCCTTGTTCTTCGCGCCCGGTTCGATCCCGGGTGGACGCCGGTGCGCCGCGCGTCCTCGTTGCCTGCTTCGCCCGCTCGTTGAACGTGCGCCGCGCGCCGGGCTCATGATGACCCCGCAGGCGGACCTCAAGGTCCGCCTCTACGTCGTACGCTACATGTCGGGCTACGGCGCGGCCGCCCGGCGAAGACGATCCTGAATGGCGCTCGTCAGTGGATGGCTTGTCGTGACGCTGCGGACGAGAATCGCGCTCGCGCCGAGCTCGTCGCACTCGCGAAGCGCCGCGTATAGTCGCGCGGCGACGGCGGCGGGATTCTCCTCGGCCGCCAGCTCGACGATCCGGACGCCGAGGTTGCTGAGCTCGCCAGCGTCTTCCGTGTACGACAGAACGACAATCGAATCGCCACGTCCGGCGCGCCGTCGAGCGTCACGTGTCATCTCGGCAAGCGCCGTCTCGCGGTCCCCTTCGTACAGGACGAGGGGAGTCTTCGGCGAGTAGTGCTTCGGCAGCATCCCCGGCGACGTCATGGCCGCCGTCTGCGGCGCAGTCGCCCGGCGACTGACGACGTCAGGCACGAGCCGTCGCAGGGCATCGAGATCGATCGCCCCGGGCCTCAGGATCGTCGGGAGGCCTCCGGCCAGGTCGATGACCGTGGACTCGAGCCCGACATTGGTCGCGCCGCCGTCAACGATCATGTCGATACGCCCGTTCAAGTCGGCGAGGACATGGGCCGCGCGCGTCGGGCTGGGGCGCGAGAAGAGATTGGCGCTCGGCGCCGCGACGGGGATGCGCGCCCGTTCGAGCAGCGCGCGCGCGACGGGATGCGAGGGCACGCGGATCGCCACCGTCGCCAGCCCGGCGGTCACTTCGTCCGGGACCCGTGCGGATCGCCTCAGCACCATCGTCAGCGGCCCTGGCCAGAACCGTGCGGCAAGCTCGCGCGCCACGCGCGGAATGTCCTCGACGAGCGCCTCCGCGGCGTCGAGCGTGGCGACGTGAACGATCAACGGGTCGTTGGCGGGTCGCTCCTTGGCCGCGAATACCCGCAGAATCGCCGCGCGATCGAGCGCGTGCGCCCCAAGGCCGTACACCGTCTCCGTTGGAAAGGCGACCAGTCCCCCCGCGCGCAGGCATTCCGCAGCGCGTGCGATGACGTCAGCATCGGGGTGTGCGGGATCGACCCGCTGTACGTCCGTCACGAGTTGCGTTATTCTCGCATCGATGCAGCTGGGCCTCCCGTTCAGCGAACCCCCTGAACCCTCTGAACCCCCTGAACCCCCTGAACCCAGGTACTTCGTCCGGCACCGGCGCGCCCGGCGCTATGTCCTTCGCGTCGACGCAGACGGTCGCGTGCGCGTGACGATTCCGCGAGGCGGGTCGCGTCGCGAGGCCGAAGCGTTCGCGGAACGACACGTGGAATGGATCGCACGGCAGCGCGCGCGGCTGCGGACAGAGACACCGGCGTTCGACGATCGGCGCGCGCTCCGCGAGCAGGCCCGCCGCGAGCTGCCGGCGCGCCTTCTGAAGCTCGCCGCGCGGCATGGCCTCGTCGTCTCGCGCGTCAGCATCCGCAACCAGCGCGCGCGATGGGGGTCCTGCGGCCGCGACGGGCACATCTGCCTCAACTGGAGGCTGGTCCTGATGCCGCCCGCCGTCAGCGACTACATCCTCGTGCACGAGCTGATGCACCTGCGGCGGATGGACCACTCGCCGGCCTTCTGGCGGCTGGTGGCCGCTGCGTGCCCTGACTACCCGTCAGCGCGCGCGTGGCTGCGCCGGCACGGGACATCGTTGCGATAAGTACCTGAGCTGTAGCCTGTTGAGCTGAGGACCGGGCGCTCACGCACACTCACTTGTGGCGGGTGCGCACAGGTCAGACGCTGAACGGATGTAGTTTCCCGTCCTACACCAATTAAAGCCGGCGCCAACTCGCGTCGATACAAGGGTTAAGCACTATGCCCCAATGCGTGCGGGAAACGGGCGCTTTCGAGCCAGTCTCGCCCGATTTGGGGTGCGCGTCACACGATGCACGTGTGCGCCAACCAGCAGACGGACACATGCAGAACCAGCGTCCACGGCTCCTCGTGGTCGATGACGACCGCGCGATTCTCACGCTCATCGGAACCATTGCGCTCGCCGAGGGGTTCGACGTTGCGACCACGACCAACGGCGAAGATGCGATGAAGCAGTTGCGTCAGCGTCCGGCCGAGCTCGTCCTTCTCGACCTGCGGATGCCCGGCGTCACCGGCCTCGACGTGCTGCGATCGATTCGCGACGTCAGCCCGAAGTGCAAGGCCGTCCTGATGACCGGCTTCGCGACCATCGACAGCGCGGTGGAAGCCGTCAAGCTCGGCGCGCTCGATTACCTCACCAAGCCGTTCGACCTTCAGCGCCTGCGCCAGCTGCTCGCGACCGTTCGCGACGAAGCCACCCAGCGTCGCGAGGTGCTGACGCTCGAAGGCGACCTGGCGCAGCGGCTGGAGTTCTGCGGCATGGTCGGCCGCGGGCCGGCGATGCAGGACGTGTTCGGGCTGATCCGCCGGCTGGCTCCGCACGTCCGCACGGCGTTGATCTCCGGGGAGACCGGCACGGGCAAGGAGCTGGTTGCCCGCGCGCTCCACAAGCTTGGACCGCGCAGCACGAAGCGGTTCGTCACGGTGAATTGCTCGGCAGTCGTCGAGACGCTGTTCGAAAGCGAGCTGTTCGGCCACGTACGCGGCGCGTTCACGGGCGCGACCGACCACAAGGCCGGCCTGTTTGAAACCGCCGACGGCGGCACGCTGTTCCTCGACGAGGTCGGCGAGCTGCCGCTGCCCGTCCAGGCCAAGCTGCTGCGCGTGCTCGAGGAAGGGGAAGTGCAGCGCGTCGGCTCGCTCGAGCCTCGAAAGATCGACGTCCGGCTCGTTGCCGCCTCCAATCGCGACCTGCTCGCCGAAGTGGCCGCCGGCCGCTTCCGCAACGACCTGTACTACCGCCTGAACATCGTCGAGATCCGGCTGCCCAGGCTGAGCGAACGGCGCGAGGACATTCCGTACCTGACCGCCGCGTTCGTGCGCAACTTCTCGCAGCGGTTCAACAAGCCGCTGGTCGGACTGACGCCGGGCGCCGAGCGCATGCTGTCGGAGGCGATCTGGGACGGCAACGTCCGTCAGCTTCGGAACGTGATCGAACGCGCCTGCATCCTGGCGGAAGGCGATTTCGTCAGCGAGGGCGAGCTGTCCGGCAGCATGCAGGAGCAGCGGCTCGTGCCAGCGGCCGCGGCGCCGCTCGGCGTGGTGATGGGAGGCGCGGCGCGCACGGATAGCAACCCGGCGCCGCTCGTCGAGGTCGAGCGCGAGCATATTATTCGTACGTTGCAGCAGGTCCGCGGCAATAAAGCCGTCGCGGCGCGGCTGCTCGGCATCAGCCGGCGCGCGTTCTACCGTCAGCTCGAACGCCACGGCCTGCACCAGCGGATCCCGATGTCGGCGCGCGCCAGCGAAACGGTCTCGTCGTAGCCAGTCGAAGGACGTTTCGCGTGATCGAATTCGGATCGCAGACACCGGCCCCTCGACGGAGCCGCATCCTCGTCGCCGACGACACCGACAGCATTCGTGCGCTGTACCGGAAGCTGCTCGCCGGCGACGGCCACGAGGTGATCGACGTCGCCGATGGCGAGGCCGCGCTCGCGGCCGTGCAGGCGCACCACCCCGACGTCGTGCTGCTCGACGTGACGATGCCGCGCCTCGACGGCCTGGAAGTCTGCCGCCGTCTCAAGTCGGATCCGGCGACGCGGTTCACGCCCGTCGTCCTCGTGACGGGCCTCAGCGACCTGCAGGATCGCATCAAGGGGATCGAGGCCGGCGCCGACGAGTTCCTCTCCAAGCCCGTACACCCGCTCGAACTGCGTGCGCGCGTCGGGTCGCTGACGCGCATGAAGCACCTGCTCGACGCGCTCGATTCGGCGGAAGCGGCGTTCATGACGCTCGCGCTGACCATCGAGGCGCGCGATCCGATGACCGGCGGCCACTGCGAACGCCTGGCGCGCCACGCCGTCGCGCTCGGCAGGGCGCTCTCGGTCGGCGAGAAGGACCTGCAGGCGCTGCATCGCGGCGGCTACCTGCACGACGTCGGCAAGGTCGGCGTGCCCGATGCGGTCCTCCTCAAGCGCGGCCCGCTGACGGCCGCGGAGTTCGAGTTGATGAAGAAGCACCCGGACATCGGCGATTCACTCTGCGCGCCGCTCCAGTCGCTGCGCAGCGTGCGGCCGATCATCCGGTGCCACCACGAACGGCTCGATGGCAGCGGCTATCCGCAGGGTCTGCGCGGTGACGAGGTCCCGCTGCTGGCGCAAATCGTCGGCATCTGCGATGTCTTCGACGCCCTCACGTCACATCGCCCGTATCGCCCCGCCCTGTCGGCCGAAGAGGCCGCGCGCCATCTCCTGAAAGAGGCCTCGCAGGGAAAGTTCTTCCGGGAGCACGTCGAGGCGTTTCTCAGCGTCGTCGGCATGGGGGCGGCCGCCGCGCTGTAGATGGCGATACCGCCGACCCCTTCGGAACCGATTCGTCTCCGCATCGTAGACGCCGACGCCGAGACCGGCGCGCTCGTCGCGTCGCTGCTCACGAACCATACCGGCCGCGAGTACGTCGTCGAGTCGGTGCCGCCCGTGTCGGAGGCGCTGCGCGAAAGCGAGGCGCAGCTGGCGGCGGTTGTCGCGGACCGGGAACGGCTCGAGCGGCAGTTCTACCAGGCGCAGAAGATGGAGACCGTCGGCCAGCTCGCCGGCGGCATCGCGCACGACTTCAACAACATCCTCACCGCGATTGTCGGCTTCGGGACGCTCGTTGCGGAACAGGTCGCCGACAACGAGGCGGCGTCGCGGAACGCCGCGGAGATCCTGGCGGCCGCCAACCGCGCGTCGGCGCTGACGCGTCAGCTGCTCGCGTTCGGCCGGCGGCAGGTGCTGCACCCGACCCGCATCAACCTGAACGACACCGTCCACTCACTCGCGGGCATGCTGCGCCAGTTGATCGGCGAGAACATCGATCTCCGGATCGTCTGCCTGCCGGATCTTCCGCCGATTCGTGCGGACCTCAGCCAGCTGGAATCGGCTCTCGCGAACCTCGTGGTGAACGCGCGCGACGCGATGCCGCGCGGCGGACAGCTGACGATCGACACCAGCGTCGTGACACTTGACAACGACTACTGCTCGACGCACGTCGGCGTTCGCGCGGGCCGTTACGCGCGGCTGTCGGTGAGCGACAACGGTATCGGCATGTCGCTGGAGGTGCAGTCGCGGATCTTCGAACCGTTCTTCACGACGAAGGAACCAGGGAAGGGCTCGGGGCTCGGTCTCGCGACCGTCTACGGCATCGTGAAGCAGAGCGGCGGAAACATCTGGGTGTACAGCGAGGAGGGAGTCGGCACCACCTTCAAGATGTACCTGCCCGTGGACGTGACGGAGGCCGCCGCGGCTGTGCCGGCCGAGCCCGTCCGCGGCCAGTGGTCGAAGGGCACCGAGACGGTGCTGCTGGTCGAGGACGCGCCGATGATCCGGCGGCTCGCGCGGCAAATCATGGTGCGCGCCGGCTACACGGTCATCGAGGCGGGCGACGCGAACCAGGCGATGGAACTGGTCAAGACGCACTCGAAGATCGATGTGCTGCTGACCGACCTCATCATGCCCGGGCCGAGCGGCGTCGAGCTGGCGGACGAGCTCAAGGCGATGCGACCCGGCATCCGGGTGCTCTTCATGTCGGGCTACACCGACAACGCAATCGTGCGCAATGGGATGCTCGGCGAGAGCGCCGCATTCCTGCAGAAGCCGTTCACGCCCCAAGAGCTGCTGCGCAAGCTGCGGAACGTGATCGACGCGCAGCCGATCTAGAATCTCTCTATGCCCTACCCCGAACAATTCATCGCACCGATGCGCGCGGAGCTGACGCGGCTCGGTGTCCGCGAACTCCGCACCTCCCACGACGTGGATGCCGCGGTCACTGCGCCAGGCGTCACGATGATCGTCGTCAATTCCGTGTGTGGATGCGCGGCCGGCAAGGCGCGGCCGGGTATCGCGCTGGCGCTGCAGCACGACCGGCGGCCGGACCTCGTCGGCACGGTGTTCGCCGGCGCCGACATCGAAGCCACCGATCGCGCGCGCGCCTACTTCGAGCCGTTCCCGCCCTCGTCACCGTCGGTGGGCCTGCTGTGCGACGGCAGGCTGGTGTTCATGCTGCAGCGGAGTGATATCGAGAATCGCGACGCGAGGCAGATTGCCGAGCGGCTGACGTCGGCGTTCGATCAGTATTGCGGATCGCCGGCGAGGTCCGCCTAAGGGCGGACGCTACCGGTATCAGCAACCGCTTTCGTAGGGGCCGGCTTCAGCCGGCCCATCAACTGCACGCCGGCCCATCATCACCCCCCGCGTGTGTGCATCTCGAGATGGGGGTCTTTCTTCAGACGGTCCAGCGGAATGAGCGTCGAACGGGCGCCGCTCGTCAGCCGTTCCTCGGCGCCGCGGTCGCGGCGCTGCTGCCACACCGAGCGAATCGACGACGCGATTTCATCCCGCGGTGCTCCTGACCGCAGCGCGCGCCGCAGATCCTTTCCCTCGGTCGCGTACAGGCACAGGTACCACATGCCGTCCGCGGTCAGGCGGCTGCGGTCGCAGTCGCTGCAGAAGGGGGCGGTGGTCGACGCGATGATGCCGAAGATCGTCCCGTCCTCGAGCCGGTAGCGCCGCGCCGGCGCCGACGAATCCTCGATGATGGGCGCCGGCGGTCCGTACCGCCTCGCGATGATGTCGAGCATCTGCGTCCTCGAGACCACTCGATCCATCGACCACTGGGTGGCGCCGCCCACGTCCATGTACTCGATGAACCTGACCTCGGCGTTGCGCGCGCGGCCGAAGTCGATCAGGTCCACCAGCTCGTCGTCGTTGACGCCGCGGATGACGACGGTGTCGAGCTTGACACCGCCGAAGAGCGCCGACGCGGCGTCGATGCCCGCAATCACGCGATCGAGCTCGTCGAACCGCGCGAGGCTGCGGAACCGATCGTGGTGCAGCGTGTCGAGGCTGACCGTGATGCGGTGCAGCCCGGCGTCTTTCAACGCCTGGGCGTGTTCCGAGAGGAGCACACCGTTGGTCGTCAGCGCGAGGTCGCGGATGCGCGCTCGCCCCGCCAGGCGTCGGACGAGGACCGGAAGATCGCGGCGCAGGAGCGGCTCGCCGCCGGTGAGGCGGACCTTGTTCACGCCTTCATCCAGGAAGACGTCGACGAGCGCCTCGATCTCCTCGAACTGCAGGACGTCCTGGCGCGGCAGCCACACGTAGTCCTGCTCCGGCATGCAGTACGCGCAGCGAAGGTTGCAGCGGTCCGTGACCGAGACACGGAGGTTCCGCAGCGGCCGCCCGTAGACGTCCTGGATCACACCCGGTGTCATATCACGGAAAGGCGTGTGCGGTCGTGCGGAAGGTAGGGCGAGGCCGTGCGCTGTCCTTCGAAGCGCGGGCTCCAGATGCCGGGGATTTGCCGGTCGCAGCGCGGGCAGCTGCCGTCCGGCCGCAGGCGGTAATCCTGGATGAAATACCCATGGCGCGAGATCAGGCGGTCGCCGCAGCCGGCGCAGTGCGTGTGCTCGAGGGCGCCGACGCGTCCGGGCTGATTGCCCGCGTAGATGTATCGAAGTCCGGCCGCGCGGGCGAAAGCCGCGGCGCGCATCAGCATCGCCGGCGTCGTGTTCGCCGGATCGGTCATCTTGTAGTCCTGGTGGAACGCGGTGACGTGCCACGGGATGTCCGGCGACACGCTCGCGATGAACTCGGTCAGGCCGGTCAGCTCCGCCTCGCTGTCGTTGAAGCCGGGCACGAGCAGCGTCACGATCTCGACCCACACGCCCGCGCCGTGCAGCCACGTGATCGTGTCGAGGATGGGCTGCAGCCGCCCTCCGAGCTCGCGATAATGACGGTCGTCGAAGCTCTTGAGATCGACCTTGTACGCGTCGATGTGCGGGCGCAGGTACTCGAGCACGCGCGGCGTGCCGTTCCCGTTGGACACGAACGCGGTCGCGAGGCCGTGTGCGCGCGCCTCGCGGAAAATCGCCGTCGCCCACTCGACGGTGATGAGCGGCTCGTTATACGTCGAGACGACGAGCTTCGCGCCCTGCCGCAGCGCATCCTGCACGAGCGACTGCGGCGTCGTATCGGACGGCGGCGAGCCCGCGTGCGGATCGCGGAGCGCCTGCGACGTCACCCAGTTCTGACAGTAGCTGCAGTGCAGATCGCAGCCGAGCATGCCGAAGCTGTAGGCGAGCGCGCCCGGGTAGACGTGGAAGAACGGCTTCTTTTCGACCGGGTCGCACTGCACGCCACCCACATACCCCCACGGAACGTGCAACCGGCCGTCGCGGTTGAACCGGACTTTGCAGACGCCTACGGCGCCCTCCGGGATAGGGCACTGATGACCGCACGCATGGCAGCGCAGGCGTCCGCCCGACAGCGGCTCGACGAGCTCGGGTGCTGCCTCGCTGGTGCGCGCCGAGAGGACGTCCTGAAGAGTTGCCACCGGTGATCTGATCGTAAGGTACGAGACGCGATGACTCCAGAGCCGGCCCAAAAGCCGGGTATTCCACGCCCCGTCTGGTTTCTCGGCTGGACGAGCCTGTTTACCGACGCGGCCACCGAGATGATCTATCCGCTGCTGCCGGTCTACCTGTCGCGCGTGCTCGGGGCGACGGCGGTCTCGCTCGGGATCATCGAGGGCGTCGCGGAGGGCGTGAACAGCCTGCTCAAGGTGCTCTCCGGGTACTGGTCCGATCGTGTCCGCCGGCGGCGTCCGATCGTCATCGGCGGATATGCATTGTCGTCCATCGCGCGGCCGTTCATCGCGGTGACGACCACGTGGCCGCAGGTGCTGGTCGTCCGCGCGCTCGACCGCGTCGGCAAGGGCATTCGCGGCGCGCCGCGCGACGTGCTGCTGGCGCGGTTCGCGACGCCGGCCACACGCGGCCGCATCTACGGCTTTCACCGCGCGATGGATCACGCCGGCGCGATTGTCGG
>Ga0070698_100002071_pt1 | contig 22288 bp, 20 predicted proteins | sample KBSK1502metaG_FD_65477 | JGI IMG/M metagenome (GOLD analysis project Ga0070698, IMG submission 65477) | Corn, switchgrass and miscanthus rhizosphere microbial communities from Kellogg Biological Station, Michigan, USA - KBS K1-50-2 metaG | ecosystem: Host-associated > Plants > Roots >...
TTGCGCTCCCGGCGAGCGCGGTCGACTCGATGGAGCAAGTCGTAGGGCAGGCTTATCGCGACTTTGACGGAACGTTTCATACCAAAATCACACCACACGGTCGGCGGCGAGGGGATGCGACCGAGCGGCCAGCTGCGGTGTCAGCTTACTGGTGCTGTGCCCACCAGGACGAGCCCTTCGAGCTCGGCCAGTGCAGCGGGTAGGGGCGAGATGCCACGGCCGAGCCGCTCATCCCCGAAAAGGTCGAGGACACGGGAACCGACCTCATGGGTCTGAACGCGGAAAGGGACCCAGTGATCCTGTGAAAACGGATCGAGGCTTGCGGCGAAGTTGAAGGTCCAGCGATAACCGTCAAGACGCGGTGCGGCATGCGAATGGACCTCGGCTGACGGCACGATGAAGATGGGGTGGCGAATGCCATCGCCTTCATGTCGAAGTAGCCGAAGTAGTATCAGAAGTTTGGATGAGTGATCAGCTTGTCTTTCGAAACCGAGAAGAACATCGAGAGCTGGTAGGCCTTGAACCGATGCTCCAGGTGCACCGTGCTCTTCACCTGGAAGGCGATGTTGCGTGCAAATTTACCTCGAAGATGGATCTCCATATCGCGTCGATCGTCGTCCGTCAGTGGTAGAGCGACTTCGAGCCTGCCGTCGCTCGTAATGATCAGGATCTTGGCGAGCTCGTACTGGGTGATGGTGCCTTGCTGCGTGAAGGTGATGGGGCTCATGCGCCGCGCCCAGTATTGCACGCTCCCAGCTGGCCCCGGGGTCGGGCCCGTTCTACCCGCTCATCTGACTGTTGGGTTCACCAGGCCTCGTCAGGTTCTTTTCTTGGCACGACCCTAAGGCGTTGGCTGGCTCGCACACGCGAACTCCGATGAGCCTGTAACATCGCTCGGATGGAGATAGACCTCAAGGCCACGCATAAGGCCGTCTATGACGCCTATCCCTTTCCGGGGTACATGGACACCGTCTGGACGGCCTACCAGAACATTGCCAGGACGGTCGCGAGTCATCTGCCTCGAGGAAGCCGCATCCTCGATTTTGGCGCGGGGGGCATGGATAAGACCGCCGTCCTGGCGGCCATGGGTTACCGATGTTATGCCGTTGACGATCTCGTCGATGAATGGCACCGACTGGGGGATAACTACCAAAAGCTCATGGGCTTTGCCGAGCGCTTCGGGATCGAGTTTCATAACGACCTGAATTTTCGGACTCCGCCGCTGGACATGGTCATGCTGCACGATGTCCTCGAACACCTCGACAACTCCCCAAGAGAGCTCTTGAACCAACTGCTGAGAATGGTCCGTCCAGGTGGCTACCTTTTCGTGACTGTCCCGAACGCGGCAAATATTCGAAAACGAATCTCAGCCCTGCTTGGTCGGACGATCCACCCCCCGTACGACATGTATTACTGGTGCCCGGGCGAGTGGCGCGGACACGTCCGCGAGTATGTTAAGGGCGACATGATGAAGCTGGGAAGCAACCTCGAGCTGACCAATGTGGAGGTGTTCAGTGCACACCACATGATCGAGCGAAAGGTTCCCCAAATCGCCAGGCCAATCTACCGGGTGGTCACCATGGCCTTCCCCGGCTGGCGCGATACCTGGTGCTTGATCGCGACCAAGCCGGCGGATTGGAGGCCGCGCGATGCGAGAGTCGGCAAGGAGTACTTCGAGCTCCTCGAGCCGTACACCACCTATCGGTTCTGACCCAGTCGCTCGAGCGTCGCCCGATAACGATCAGGCGTATCGACACCATACACCGCCTCCGTCCCGGTAAGCCGATGGACGTACACATCGAGCCCGTCGGCGAGCATCCTGGGAAAGACGTCGTACCCGAAGTCGGTCGGCTTGCCGTCGGGAATCGCTGCCAGCGCGTCCTGTTCGAGCAGGTAGACGCCGGCGTTGACCCAGCCGGCCTCCGCCTCGTTGAGGCGCGGTTTCTCGACGAACTGGGTGACTCTGCCGGCCTCGTCGAAGGCGATACTTCCACTTCCGCGGACATCGGCGATGCGATGCACGGCGATCGTTGCCGCTGCGCGGTGGGCCCGGTGCGAGCTCAGCATTCGCTCGATGCTGAATCGGACCAGGTTGTCGCCGTAGACCACCATGAGGGGCCAGGTCGAGGGTAGTAGCGCCTGCGCCCGCCGGACGCCTCCGGCGGTTCCGAGGAGCTCAGCTTCCTCCGAGTACCGCACCGACAGCCCCACCGCCGTGCCGTCGCCCACGGCGCGGCGAATCGCATCTCCTTGGTGGTGAAGATTGATCGCCACATCGATCACCCCTGAGTGGGCGAGCAGCTGCAGATTCTGGACCAGGATGGGAGAGCCTGCGACCTGCAACAACGGTTTCGGTAGGTTCCCGGCCACCGAACCGAGCCGCGTGCCGCGGCCGGCGGCGAGCACGACAGCTCTCACCTGTGGTGGAGCGGTCCGCGATGCCCGGGGCTCAGCCGGTCGGCTTCGAGATCACTTCGACCTTCTTGGTCCGCGCCCCCTGGCGTTTGGTTTGGCTCCCATTAGGCGCTGGTAGCAGCGACTGGTCAGCCCGCCGGCGGAATTCCTCCCACGCCAGGTCGAATTCTCGAAGCGTCTCCACGGTCTTGGGGTGGTGGAGCATGGCTTCGAGAATCTTGGGCGGAATCGTCACGATGTCAGCTCCGGCACTGAACGCCTCAACGACGTCCCGTGGACTGCGGATACTGCCAGCGATGATCTTTGTTCGATACCCGCCGGCATCGAGGAAGTGACGGGCGCGGGCAATTTCCATGCATGAATCCTCGCCGGCGTCGCGAGCGCGATTGAAGAAATGACTAACGTATGAGGCTCCGGCCCGCGCCGCAAGAATCAGCTGGGCTGCGGTCATCATCACGGTGGCGTTCGACTGGACTCCGACACGGGCCAGCGCCGCGATCACCTGCAGCCCCATGCCGTCGGTCGTCATGGGGACCTTGATGACGATGTTCGGCCGCCAGCCGCTATAGATTAGGGCCTCGGCCGCAAGGGCCTCGGCACTATGCTCCGTCAACTCAACAGACACCGGGGCGTGCGGCACCGCGTCACAAATCGCGCAGACCCTTTCCTGGAAGTCGACCGACCCCTCGTTCAGAAAGATCTTCTGATTTGTGGTCACGCCATCGACGATTCCGCGCCGGTGCCAGAGCACGACGTCTTCCAGGCTCGCGGTGTCGATAAAGATTTCACGCGACATTAATCGCCTCGCTTTCCAGGATCAGCGCGACCGCCTGGTTCAGGTCGCCCACCGTGGTAGCGCGGGCCGGCGCGGTCGGTCGCGAATGGCCGTTTCGAACGAGATGAATGGGTCCACACCCAGCCGTCATTGCCGCCAGCATATCCGTCTGCGAATCGCCGATGAAATAGGAGCCGTGCAAGTCAAGCTGGAAATCCTCAGCCGCCTGGAGGATCAGGCCTGGCCGGGGCTTTCGGCAGTCACACATAGTTCGGAAGCTGGCAACGATCGCCTCCGGGTGATGCAGGCAGTAATAGCGCCCGTCCAGCGCCGTCTCGCCGGCGGCGAGTAAGGCGGTCAGCTTGCGGTCGATCCCGTCGAAGATTGCCCGCGAATACTTGCCTTTGGCGATGCCCGGCTGGTTCGAGGCCAGGATGGCAACGAATCCCTTGGCACGGACCGCCCGGACGGCGGAACAGGCATCCGGATACAGCTGCAGATCACTAGGCCGAGCCGGAGAGTCGAGCCCCCACTGCGGGTAGGAGACCGGTTCGTTCAAGACTCCGTCGCGATCAAAAAAGACTGCCCGCCGAGCTTTAAGTTGCGGCAATGCGCTCTCGCAGTCGGTCACAGACCATGTGATGGAGTACGACATGCATCCCCTCGGTATAGATCGTAATCCGATCGCGGTTGACAGTCGGCACAACGATGCAGGCGTCAGCGAGGTTACGCATGGCACCGCCGCCGTCGCCCGCGAAACCGATTAGGCGGGCTCCCCTAGACCTGCCCAACTGCATGGCCGCCGGGATATTTTGCGACCATGCGCCGGCGTTGCCGCTACCGCTGCCGCCATGAACACTAAAACCTACCAGGACATCTCCCGGCTCCAACCAGGCCTCGAGCTCCTCACTGTAAACGGCCGCCCATCCCTCGTCATTGGTCAGTGCCGACACCAACGGAATGTTGTCGTTAAGGCAGAGGACCCGGAACCTCGTTTTGCCGGGCAGGGCCGTCCATTTCGCCAGGTCACAGGCAAAATGCGTGGCGGTGGATGCCGAGCCGCCATTCCCGACCGCGAAGACGGTCCGCCGCCGTTCCCAGGCCTCAAAGAGAATCTGGATCGCGCGTTCGATCGACTCATGATCGAGTTGAGCCAGGGCGCTGGTCATGTCTTCGCAGTACGACTTGATGTACGAGTGATCACTCACCGCGCTCGCAACCAAGACGCCATCTCTCACCCCAGCGGCCTCTCCCACTCCCTGGCACCCCCTGTCCCTGCCGGATTATGCCATAAGATCGGCCACTTTCCGTAGCAAGGCCCCTTAGGGCAGCCTGCGGCTGGTCGGCCAAGTGACAGTCCGATGACGGTGGACACCCCGTCGTTCCGATTGGCGTTGTAGGCATCGGTACAGGTGGGGGGCATGAGGCGCGAATTCGTTCCGGCAGCGCTGCTCGCGGCGGCGGCCGCCTGCCTCACGCCGCTGAGCTCGTCGGCGGCACCGACGAAACCTCAGGGGTACTCCCCCCGACCGACCGCCCCAATCATCCGGCCCGTCGTCGCCTTCCCAGAGTCGGGCTCGTTCGGGACGGCACGGTTGGATTGGTTCAAGCCGCCCTTGGTGTTGGGCGAGCTCATCGTGCTGCCGCCCAACCTCCCCAACGTCGAGCGCACCTCAGGCGAAAGTTCGCTCGGGTCCGAGGGGGCGGGGGACCAGCCGGGTACAGCGGTCCTGAATGCAAGCGACTTCGGGGTCCAGAGTAACAGCGCCGCCGATCAGACGCGGGGGCTCCAGCGGGTGATCGACGACGCCGAAGAGACGGGAGCCACCGTCTACCTTGGAGCCGGTACCTATCTCATCAGTCGTCCGCTGCTCGTGCGCGGCATCGAGCTGCAGGGTGCCGGGGTCGCGACCATCATCAGGCAGACCTCGAATAAGAACGGCATCAACCTGCTGAGCGGTGGGCATCTCAAGGACATCGTTTTGAGGGGAACGGGCGTCGAGGTGCCTGCCCATGCCGTCAACATGGGGTCGACCACCGCCGCCTCTGTGGAGGGCTGCACCATCGAGGGTTGGGGCGGGAAGGGGATCAATACCGGTGGAGACTCAACGGGGAACCTGATCCGCGGGAACGTCATCGTCGATAACCTCGATGAAGGCATCTTCGTCGGTCAGGATTCTTCCAACAACGTGATCCAGGACAATCTCGTCGCGAGGAACGCATACAACGGAATCGACATCAACAGCGCCGGCAACACGATCCGGGGCAACCTCATATATGACAACGGGATTCGAGCAGGCGTCAAGTACCGCTCGTCCTCCGATAGGCAGGGTCTGCTGATCGTGTCACTCACCGGAGAGACGACGGATAACAACCTGGTTGAGGAAAACGTCTTCTACCGAAACTACCTCCATGGCATCGAGATCCAGTCGTTGCCCAAAAGCCAAAACCAGGGCAATCAGATCATGCGAAACGTGGCCGACGCGAACGGGACTTCAGGGAGTGGCTACGGCGACGGGATCACGATCGACGGTTCGGCCGGCGGCGCGATCGGAGCCAATCTTTTGTCTGACAATCTCGTGCGCGGTAACCAGCGGTATGGAATCCTCATCGACAGTTCGAGTGGCGACCGAATCCTCAAGAACGTCGTCGAAAACAACGGCCCCGCCCAGGGTGGTGGCGGCATTGTCCTTCGTCGGCTGACTCATGACGCTTTTGTCTCCGGCAATAGCGCCGTGACAAATTCTGGCCCTGCTATCCAAGTGTTGCCCGGCACCCACGACATCGTCGTCGCCGACGACAACCGCCTCGGAGCTGCGGCACAGACCGCAATCCCGCCCTCAACGCCGGCGCCCGACACGGCGCCTGCGCCCGCCAACCTCGAGCACAAGACGTCCTGACGATGGCGCTCGAGGCTGCGAGCCCAGGCGCTCAGACGTTGAGGAGGACTTTTGCCCCCTCCAGGTCGAAATTGAATGGCATCGGTCGGAATCCCTCCGAGCCCATCGCGTCGCGCACCCGTCGGCTCGAGGCCGGGGCGCAGAGGAGCAACAGGAAGCCGCCGCCGCCCGCACCCATGATCTTTCCTCCAAGCGCGCCGTTCTTACGAGCCAGATCGTACATGTGGTCGACGCGCTCGTTGGTGATGCTGTTCGAGCGAGCCTTCTTGTTAAGCCAATGCTGGTGCAGGAGTTCGCCGAATCGACCGAGGTCTCCGGCTTCCAGCACGGTTTTGATCTCGTGGCCCAGCGCCTTGGTCTGGTGCAGGCTATCGATCACCCGCGGATCGGAGCGCTCGGTGTCGAGTCGCTGCCGGGAAAGGATGCTGGCGCTTTCGCGGGTGCGTCCGGTGTAAAAGAGCAGCAGCTCGCGGTGGAGGTCTTCGACGAAATCGGGGTGGACTCGTAGGGGCGTCACTTCGACTTTTCCAGAGGCATCGATCTCGTAGCAATGCAGGCCGCCCCAGGTCGCGACGTACTGGTCCTGCTTGCCGACTGGATGACCGGCGAGATCGATCTCGATGTGGCTCGCCTCTTCCGCCAGCGCCCACCGCGGTTGATGGTCGTGCTTCAACGCATGGAGAGCCGTCAGGAGCGCGACGATGTAGCTACCTGAGCTGCCCAAGCCGGTCCCCGCGGACACGTCCGCCATGGACGCGATTTCGATGTTGTGGACGACTCCCAGGCACTTGAGAACCTCACGGGCAAGGTCGTGGTGAAGCTCTTCGGGTCGGTGGACCTCTTCCGATTGGGAGTACTTGAGGCGAATCAGGTCGTCAGAGGCGGGACGGTTGACGCTAACGTAGACGTACTTGTCGATCGCTGCGCTGACGAAGAATCCGCCAAACCGCGAGTAGTAGGATGGCAGGTCGGTACCCCCTCCCCCCAGCGGGATGCGCAGTGGCGCCCTGGCCAGGATCATGCCTGCGGAATCGACCCCAGAGTCCGCACGGCGGACGAGCCTTCATAGATGGCGTCCACCAGCCCCATGACGGCGACACCGTCGTCGCCGGTCACGGCTGGATGCCCCCCGGAGACGATCGCGTCGATGAAGTCTGCCCAATCGTCATCCCAGGACGGGTCCGGCCCGTCGAATCGGACCGTATCCTCGGCGGGTGGGCCTGATTCCGGTCGGCGCCGACCGATGGTGAGCGTCTCCACCCCATAACTGCCGCCGAGGCCTTCGACAGTCACGAACCCATCCCGACCAGTCACCTCGAAGAGGAACCGATTGCGCCACTGCGTCCACGACGCGTGAAGGCTGGCGATCTGTCCATGGGGTGTGCCGAGAACCACGAACGCATTGTCTTCGACCTCGCCGGTTTCCCAAAACCAGCGCCCCAAGGAACCGAACACCTGGGTGAAGTCCCCGAGAAACCAGCGCGATAGGTCGAGAAGATGGACCCCTTGATCGAGTAATTCTCCACCTCCGGACTGCTCGCGGCTGCCGCGCCACTCGGCCGTGTAACCGGGGCGGCCACCGTGCCCATAGACAGCCCGAATGTAGAAAAGGGGCCCGAGATCGCCGCGTTCACAGATGGCTCTGGCCTGCCGGATAGCCCGGTGGAATCGAAGCGTGAAGCCGACTTTGAGAATTCGTCGGTGACGGGCGGCCGCGGTTGCCATAGCCGTCGCCTCCAAACGATTTCGTCCTAAAGGCTTCTCGCAGAGCACGTGCTTGCCTTCGGCCAACGCGGCGATCGTGATGGGGGCTAGCGATGCGTTGACGGTGCTGACCGCGATCGCATCGACGCCTGGATCGGCAACCACGTCTCGCCAGTCGGTCACCGATCGGCAGCCGAGCTCCTGGGCCAGCTCCTGGGCACGGGGCTCCAGTATGTCGGCCACGACGCGAAGCTGGCAGTGTGGTTCGCGCGCCGCGCTCCTCGCCCGGCGCGATCCCATCAGTCCGGCGCCGACGACCCCGATGCCTACCGTCATGGGGTCTGATCTTTGAGTGGGCCGATGGTAAATGGATCCAGTCGCCGGAGCGTGTACCAGGGCGATCCGGCCAGTGACTCGATCCGGGAACGGTCCCACTCGCGCCACGGGTCGTGTGGGGCGCTGATCAGCCGCCCTGTAAGGCCGTGCGACTCGTCGGAGGCCAGGAAGACGGCGAGGCTGGCCGGTACCTCGACCGGGGTGCCTCCGAGCCCGGTCTGCCGCAGCGCGATGATCCGCTGATACAGAGCGCCAGCCCGCTCGCCGGCCTTGAGAACCTCGTCCTGCAGGGCGGTATCGATGGCCCCGGGCGCGATCGCATTGACCCGAATGCCGTCAGCGATGACTTCCTCTGCGAGCGTCTCGGTCAACCGCACGACCGCGGCCTTCGACACGCCATAGGCGCTGAATCGCGGCAGAGGGGTGGTCGCCCCACCGCCGGAGAAGTTGATGATGCTGCCTGATTTCCTCGCCGCCATGGCGGGGACCGTGTAATGACAGGTGTACAGGGTGCCCATGAGGTTGACCCGGACAGCGTGTTCCCAGGCGTCCACGTCCACGTCCGCGACCGTGCCAATGGGGCCATACACGCCAGCGGCGTTGACGAGGACGTCGATCTGCCCATGGGTGTCGAGCGTCGCCCGGATCAGTTGCTGAACCGAGTTCCGCGACGCGACATCCGCCACCGTCGTGGAGCAGTCGACACCGAGCGCGCGGCAGCCCATGGCCACCCCGTCGAGTTCCGACTGCGTTCGTGACGCGATCATCAGGCTGGCGCCCTCCCTGGCGAAGGCGACGGCAATCGCCGCTCCGATGCCGCGTCCACCGCCGGTCACGAGCGCAACGCGACCCTCGAGCTTTCTCATCGGCCGACTCCGAAATACGCAAAACCGGCGGCCACGACCTCGTCGGCTGGCAGGTAATTGCCCGTATCGAAGATGAGGGGCTGGGCCATGGCGCTGCGCCAACGTCGCAACGCGGCCACCGTCAGCCCTTCCCAGGGAAGCATGACGATCAGCGCCGCGGCACCCTTGGACACGTCATCCGGGTCGCTGGAGAACGCTAGCCCCGTCCCATCCAGCTCCGTCGGCGAGACCAGGGGGTCGAACGCGACAACCCGCGCCCCATCCGCCTGGAGCCGGTTGGCGATCTCCATGGCGACCGAGCGTCGTAGGGTACTCGTCCCGGGCTTGTAGGCGAGACCGAGAAGGCCAACCCGCTGGCCCCGGATCGGCGACACGGCTGTCTCAACACGCCGGATCAGGCGAGCCGCACGGTCTCGGTTGATCCGGTCGACGCTGTCGAGGAGCGCCGTTTCGACCTGCTTCGCGGCGCCGAGCTGCTGGAGGGCACGGATCTCCCGGCCGAGGGTGCCGCCGGCATAGCCGAGACCGGCGTATAGAAAAGCGTTGGGCCCGATTCGCCGATCGAGTTTCAGGATGGTAGCGACCTCGGTGACGTCGGCTCCCGTGACCTCGCACAGGTCGGCGATTTGGTTGATGAAGCTGATCGAGGTAGCCAGGAAGGCGTTCGACGCGTGCTTTGCCATCTCCGCCGAGTGAACATCGGTGATGTGCATCGGCCGTCGCAAGGGCCGGTAGAGAGACGCCACCTTCTCGGCCACGACGGGATCGTCGGCCCCGATCACGAACCGGTCGGCTTCGCGGAAACTCTGCAGCGCGGTTCCAAGTCGGAAGAACTCAGGCACGTAGACGACCGGGATTGGTTGGTCGAGGTTTTGGGTCGCCAGTTGGTCGCGAATCCTGTCGCAGGACCCGATGGGCACCTGGGCGGTGACAACCACCGTCAACGGACCGGTGATGCTGCCCACAAGGGCGTCGACCGCCTCGTGAATCGGGGACAGGTCAGATTCGTCGTTCGAGTCGACGGGGGTATCGATCGAGATAAAGGCAAAGTCGACACCACGCAACCCCTCCCGGTAATCACTCGTGTAGCGGATTCGACCCGCCTGTAGGTTGCGTTGCAGTAGCTCGTCGAGCCCTGGTTCAAAGAGCGGAGCCTTGCCGGCAGCGAGCCGCTTGGCCTGCTCCCGAGTGACGATCCCACTGACCTGATATGACATCTCAGCGAAACACCCCGCCAGGACGCACGCCTGGTGCCAGGCCCCGATGATCGCGATCTTCGGAGGGTCGGTCATTAGCGCGCCGTCGCAGTGCGGACCACGTTCTGTTGCCGCATCACCCGTTCTGCCTCTTCCAGGTACGGGCGGGTGTCGCGGTAAGCGCTCATCCACTCGAGGTACTCCCGGACACTCTGTTCGACAGGGACGGCCGGACTCCAGCCCAGGCGCTGCATCGCCGAAACGTCCGAGACCGTGTGTCTGGTATCGCCGACGCGGAACAAGCCGGGAACGAGTGGTTCCAGGTTCGAGGCGCATGCCTTGAGGATGACGTCGGCGAATTCAAGAACCGTGATCGGTTTGGCCCCACCGACATTGAGCACGAGGTGATCACCGGACGGCGCCTCCATGGCGACAACGTTGGCTCGTGCCACGTCGGCGACATTGACGTAGTCCCGGAGCTGCTGGCCGTCCTCGTAACAGATCGGAGGCCTCCCATTCAGGATGCGCAAGGCGAAGCTTCGGCAGATTCCCGAGTAGGCATTGAAGAATGAATTGCGGGATCCCTGCACGTAGGTGTATCGCATCGAAGCGGTAGGAATTCCGTAGCGTCCGCCCAGCGTCCTGGCCAGCATCTCGATGGCGTACTTTGAAATCCCGTACGCGGTGTGCGGCCGGCAGATGGACTCGTCGATTAGCAGCGACTGCATGCCGCGCTGGCATTGGGGGCACCTGATGTCCCACTCACCCCGCTCGAGCTGCTCCAATGAACGCTCCTCCGGAAGGATGACGCCGTGCTCGTTGCAGCGGTAGCGCCCCTCACCAGCGACCGATTGCGACGAGGCAAAGACGATCTTCTGGACCGGAAGACGATGCGCCACGATGAGTTCGAAGATCAGGGCAGCGCTCTCGGTATTTACGTGGACGAAGGTCGAGAAATCCGGCAGGTAGTCCTGGTAGGCGGCGAGATGCATGACATAGTCGATCCCCTTCAGCGATCGCTCGAGAGTGCGGCGGTCGGTCACGTCGCCCTGGACGAACTCGGCGTCCGGCGAGAGATAGGGTGGCTTGCCATTCGGATGTACGCGCGGCTGGAGGTTGTCGAGGATTCGGACGTTATAGCCCCGGCTCAGCAAGGCGTCGGCGGTATGAGAGCCGATAAACCCGGCTCCCCCCGTCACCAGCACGCGGAGCGTCAATGCCCGGTTCCTTTGAGAACCGCCCGGACCGTTTTGAGGAGAATCCTGAAATCGAGCCAGATCGACCAGTTGTCGATGTACGCCAGATCCATTCGAACCCAGTCGTCGAAGTTCGTCACGCCGTTGCGGCCGTTCACCTGCCAGGTGCAGGTCAGCCCCGGCACGACGGTGAGCTTCCGTCGCTGCCAGGGTTCGAACCGCTGGTACTCATGGGGGAAGACCGGCCTCGGCCCGACGAGGCTCATGTCGCCTTTCAGGACGCTCCACAGCTGCGGCAACTCATCCAGGCTGTAGCGGCGCAGCCACCGACCGAGGCCGGTCACCCGCGGATCGGCCCGCATCTTGAACACGGGTCCGAGCATCTCGTTATCGAGTAAGAGCTGCTCCTTGAGCGTGTCGGCGTCGCGCACCATGCTCCGGAACTTATAGCCCGTGAACGGCCGGCCGTTCAGCCCGACGACGCGCCAGCGATAGAGGATCGGCCCGCGCGAAGTCACACGAACGGCGAGCCCGATCAGGAGCATCACCGGCGACAGCAGCACCAGCAAGGCGGCGGCGCCCACCACGTCCACGAGGCGTTTCACCGCTCGCTGCCAGGGCCAGGGTTGTCCGAGCACAAGGGGTGACTTCTCCACCTGTGAGCCATTCTCGACCATTGAGGCACCTCGCCTACGAATCACGCGGATACCGCGCGCCGTTTCAGGGCGCCCTCATAGGCAGCGAGGAATCCCGCCGAGATGCGGCTCCAGGACAGCTCCGTTTCGGCGAGGCTCCGGGCATTCTTGCCGATCTCCGCCGCCTGGCCCGGGTCATCCACGAGTTCGAGGCAGGCCGTGACCAGCCCTTCCGTCTCGCTGCCGGCCAGCTTGCCGATCTTGCCCCGTGCAAACAGGTCCGCGATATCACCGACGCCGCTGGCGACCACGGGTCGGCCGGCTGCGATGTAATCATTGATCTTCGACGGCCACCGCCCCCGGTTCGCGATCGAGTCCACGAGTGGTAACAAAAACACATCACAAGCCCCCAGGAGGTATGGTAGACGGTGGTGTGGGACGAAGCCGGTGCGAATGATCCGTGGATGTTCCGGCATGGGAACGTTCGAGTTCCCAATCAACAAAAACTGGAGATCGTCCCGGCGGTTCACCAGCGCGGTGATCGTGGTGGCCAGCAGGTCCTGGTCGCGACGAAGCGCCGCGCCCAGGTAGCCGATGATCGGCCCCTGCTCGGGAAGGCGACTCACGCGCCGCGCCTCGGCGCGATCGAGGGGACGAATCGACTCGATATCGGAACCTGACGGCAGGACGCTGATGGTCTCGCTTGGAACCCCCAGGCCAACCGCGCGGTCACGCAGGGCGTGGCTGATCACGGTCGTGGCGTCTGCTCTGGTCCGGAACGATTCTTCGAAATAGGTTTCCGGCCGCCTGACGAGGCTCCGGAGAACGTCGCTCGTAGGGCGTTCTTCGATAGTTCCCCCGCGGCCCCACCAATCGGCCCAGTCGATCACCAGGCCCGCATTGGATCGCTTGCGCATCGCAAGCGCCGGGATGATGACCGTCGGCCTGGAATCGAAAGCGTGGATGAGATCGACCGAGGAGAGCCGGGGCGACCGGCAGACGAGAACGCGCCGGACGACGTCGAAGGGATCCCAGCCCGAGCGAGCCCGGCCGGGCAAGATGGCCGGCGACTCGACGACCGTAACGCCGGCGCTCACCGTGGAATGCACCCAAAACCTCGAGCGGGCCGAGGTGGTGATCAGCGTCACCTCGTGACCCAGCAGGGTCAGTTGGCCAGCCAGCGCGTAGGCGCGGAAAAATGTGCCCCGTGTGTGCGCGACGTTGTGGTTCAGGAACAGGAGCTTCATCGAGAGGCTTCCCGCAGCGCAGCTCGGAAACCCCCGGCGACCGCACCCCAGGAGAAATCCCTCGACCGCTTGAGGCCTGCGGCGATCAGCCTCTCTCGCAGCGCCTGATCGACCAGCAGCTCGTGGACGGCCCGCGCCATTCCGGCCGCGTCTGATGGATCGAGGAGTATGGCGGCATCCTGCGCAATCTCGGGAATCGACCCGGCGTTTGACGCCACGATCGGAGTCGCGCAGCGCATGGCTTCGACGACGGGCTTGCCAAAGGTTTCCGAGGCGGAAGGGTAGACGAAGACGGACGCCCCCGAATACAGGTCCGGCAGGTCCCGTTGTGGCACCGGGCCGAGGAAACGTAGCCGGTCGTGGACACCGAGTCGTTGCCCGAGAGCCTCCGACGCTTCCTGGGTCCCAAACAGGTCCGCGCCGGCGACGACGAGCGAACCTGGCCAGGCGTACCGATCGTGCAGCATGGCAAGGACGCGAATCGCGATATTGACGTTCTTGTACGGGTAGAGCGCCGACACGAAGAGGATGTAGGGCGGCGAAACACCGAACTTCGAGGAGAGCCGCTTCCAGAGCTCTGCAGCTCTCTCCTGAGGGGTGAAGGTCTCGTCAACGGCTTCGTAAACTAGTCTGATCCGATCGGGGGAAACATGAAGATAGGTCTTAATGTCAGCCGCGTTCGCGCGTGAGTTGGCGACGATCAGCGCGGCCCTGCGCGCCGACGCCCGAATCATCACGGTCCGGTACCAGCGGCGCCATTCGCCGAGGGCCGCCGGCGTCGTGTAGTGGTGCAGCGTGTTGACTTTCAAAACAATCGGCACTCGCACGGCGAGCGGCGCCACGTCGGCAAGACTGCACATGACATCGATGTGATGACGGCGGACCAGGACTGGCAGCCATGACTGTTGGTAGAGGATCCGAAGAATCATTGCCTCATTGCCAACGGCGCAAGTGACGAATTGGACGTGCAAGCCGCTGATGTCGGTGAGCAGGCGCTGCACGCGTCCGGCGGCGAAAACCACGTATTCGTCGCCGTCGGCAGCCTGACCGAGATGGGTTACGAGTTCCCTGACAAAGTTTGCCAGGCTGCTTGGCCGCCCGTCCAGGAACAGGGTGTCGATGCCGACTCGCACTCAGTGCCCTCGACGCGTCTCGATGGCGGCTCCGGCCAACCGCGCAACCGCTCTGCCCACATCTCGGATGAAGAGCACATTGATGCCAACCTCAGCGGCCCAACGTGATCGATCGTCATAGGCCGCTCGGAAGCCGGGGCTGGGGGCCGCCAGGAGGCGATTGGCGCCGGCATCGTAGAGGTACATGGCGTAACCGTGCCGGCGAAATACTTCTTCGATGGCCGCGTCCCCCGCGCCGTAACGCTGACTCAAGCCATTGACCTCCATGATCCACGCCGGCGCGTCATCCCGTTGCAGCAGGTCGGTTGCGCCCCTAAGGACCTCGACTTCGAAGCCCTCCACGTCGATCTTGACCAGCGATACCGGGGCCGTCCGTTCCACGGCGGCGTCGAGGGTCGTCATCGGAACGCTGATCGTGTCGCCCCCGCTCAATTGACCGAGCGCGATGTGGTCGCCCGGACCAAGCTTCGCGGTGAGCGTCGCCGTGCCTGCCTTGGAACCAACGGCGCTCGTATGCAGCATGACGTTAGTCAACCGGTTGAGGCCGAGATTGGTCCGCATCCGCTCGGCGGTGATCGGGTTGGGTTCGAAGGCCAGGACCTGGCCTTGCGGCACAGCGCCGGCGGCCAGCAGGCTGTAGATCCCGACATTCGCGCCGACGTCCACGAAGGTGTCGGTCGGGAGCAAATATCTAAGCGTAAAGAGCATGTCGTGATAATCGGGCAATTTCGTGTAGACGGCCAGCTTGGCGATGCGATCGTCCGCGTGAGCCAGAAGGCAGAGGTCGTCCCAGAATCGGATGCTGAGCGGCCGCCGGACTATGCGCGTCCAGGTCGCCCAGGCCAGGAAGCGCATGGTCGCTCGAATCGGCTTTCCCAAATTCATCGGATGCGCAAGGATGAATCGCTCCTGGTGGATCCAGCGCGCCAGCTTCCCTGTGGGGCGTTGCGCGATGCGCACCTCCAGCTAACTCGCCGGAAGGCGGCCGGCGCGTCTTCCCATCCGCAGCGGAACGGCGACAACGGTTAGGATCGCGGACCTGACGGCCGCTGATTCTTCCAGCTTCAATGCCCGCGAGGCCAACAGGTAGAGACCGATCCCGACCAGGACCGCGATCGACATCTGGATCGCGACCGGCCCGAGGTGCATGGCGGACAGACCTGACCAGGTGGCCCATAGTCCCGCGCTGCTCACCAGCGCGGCGAGCGCGATCCGGCTCATGACCCAGGTCGAAACGCGAACCCGATCACCGAGATCCGAGCGCAGGAAGCCCATCATGACGCCGACGCTGGCGCCAAACGTGATCAGCGTGGCGAGCGGTAACCCCGGGAGCCCGAGCCGACCGACCAGCACCAGTGACGCGCCGAATTTGAGCGCCGTGGCAAAAGCGGCCAGCACCATCAGCTGCTTGGTTCGATGCAGGCAGGTTAGGGCTCGATCACACACGTACCATAGTCCCAGGGCCGGAACCAGAAAGGCGAGGTAAGCGAGGACGCTGGCGGTTGCCTTGGTAGCCTGGGCATCGAACGCGCCGCGCTGATAGACGAACGCCACGATGGGGTGCCGCAACACCAGGATAGCGAGCCCGATCGGTAGCAGCACGAAAACGCCGGCTCTGATCATGTTGCGGAAGAGAGCGCCAAAGTCGTCGTAGCGCCGCTGGGCCGCGGCTTCGGCGAAGAAAGGGTGCACGCTGGTGTAGAGGGCCGCGATCAGCACGGTCAGCGGCACGCGGAAGATACGGTCCGCATAATTAAGGACCGAAATCGAGCCCGCCCCAATCTGCGACGCGAAATGCTGGTCGATGAGCAACAACGCCCAGGGCATGAGAGCCACCGCCAGGTACGGCGCACTCAACCCGACAAGATTCGAAAGATCACGCGGCGCCGACCGAAATCCGAGTGGGAGCCGGACGTGGAGCAGCCGGCATCGCCACAAGAGGACGCTGGTTTGGACGACCATCCCGAATACCCAGCCGACCGCCAAGGCGACGATCCCAAGGCTCCGTCCCCAGATGAGGATCCCGACCAGGGCGAACAACGACGGGAGCACCTGGCTGGCCGCTGGCAGGGCAAAGGATCTCAGGGCGTTGAGGAGCGATTTGAGCAGCTCATTGAGGCCGACCAGCCACACCAAAGGCAGCAGGAGCAAGACCACACGCGAAACCTCCCGCCGGGCGGGTCCGCCGAAGCCAGGAATGACAACCGAAAACCAGGCATCCTCCGACAGCACCAGGATCAGCATCCCCGCGAGCAGGACAACCGTTAAGAAACTGATCACCGTGCCGGCAAAGGCCCACGCCTCGGACGGGTTGCGCTGACGGCTCTCGAGAAATGACGGGATGAAGGTGCTCTGAAGGACGAAGGCAATCGCGGTCGGAAGGAGGGTGACCGCCGCGAAGGCGACCAGGTACGCATCGTAGGTTACGCCCGCCCCGAACAGGCGGGCGACCGAAACCTCTTTCACAAAGCTCACGACCGCGGTCAGGAGCGCGGCCGAAGCCACGGCCGATCCAGCGCGCAGCAATCCCTGGTTCACTGAGCGCGCCTCAGTCGGGGTGGAATCCAGGGAACTAAACCCCGATCACTGATTTGCGAGCGTCGCGGCTGGGAAACGGCGCGGCGGCCTCCGCCGCTGATACGACCACGACCGCGAGCAGGGCCCAGTACATGTTTCCCCAGAAGCTAGGGTTCGTTTGCGAGGCGAGCGTGATGGTGAGATAGCCGGCCGCCGCGGCGATGGCAAGCCCTCGTTGCGGGATCGCTCGGTCGCGTGAGCGACGCAGCGCCCTGATGAGCAGGCTCACCGTCAGCACCTGTAGCGCAAGGTAGACGGCCAGGCCGACCAATCCGCTTGTGTGGAAGACCTCAACGGTAATGTTCTCGGCGACGTAGGGTCCGCACGACCGGCAACTCGGCGGAGGTGGCGGCAAGAGCGCGCGATAGGCGTCGCTGCCGTGCCCGAGGAGCGGTTTCCGCAACCCATCTTCGGTAATCCGCTCCCAGAATGCTAGGCGTTGGCTGCCGGTACCCGCCTGGATGTTCAGCAAGTTGGCGACGCGAGCCGCCAGCACGGTCTTCACCGACGGCGCCACGACTAAGCTGCCGGCGACTGCCAGAGCGAAGATCGTTACCACCGCGGCCAGCCTCACTGGAGGAAGGCTGATCCACTGGCGGGTAATCAACACGATCACGCTTGCGGCGACCAGGCCGCTGCTTGTAGCCAACCACGCACCACGCGAATACGAGAGCAGGACGCCAACGAAAATCCCGACGCTCGCCACGGCCAGCCACAATCGGGTCCGACCCGCTGAAAAGATGCTACGGATCAGGGCCATCACCCCGATGGCCCCAAGGTACGAGCCCATGTTCGGGTCGAGGAGCAATGGGTGAGGGGTCGCCGTGGTCCCACCGTTCATCGTCAGATCGCCGATGTCGCTGAGCTGGACGAGGTACCGGGCAGGGCCGAAGCCAAGCTCAAAGAGGGCGAGTGCGAGAACGGCAAGGAGCGCGTAAACGCTCGCAAGCCCGACGAGTAGCGAATAGATGTGGTCGAGCGCGTCTGCTGAGCTAGTGGCGAACCGGAAGATCGACAGGTACATGGCGATGTTTACGAGCAGCAGAACGCTGGTGATCAGGCCGCGTAAATGGTAGGGGGCAGATGGATTGATAAGCGTTGAGAAGAAAAAGACCCCGTCCAGCAGGAGGAGGACCGTCAGCAGTGGGGTTTGTTGGACCTGCTCTCGCCGGGCGAGCCACCGGTAGGCAAGCGCGGGAAAGACGGCCGCGAATACCACAAAGGACGGTCGAACATTGAAGAGACCGCCACCGACCGGAACTCGAAGGTTGTCCAGGAAGAGGGAGACGATCAGAACAGACACGAGCTTCCAATCGGAGGTCACCTGTTCGACGATCGAATGAGCTCTCGGAATCCGCATCCCCTGCCCGCCCGGCAGCGCTGGATTGTGGCCGGTCGGCGCTGCGGTTCGTGCGAATTTCATCGGCCCCCTTCCTGGCCCTAGCCGCCAGACCCGGACGGGGGCTTTGGGTCGAAGGGCGAAATGTGGAGGTCATGATCGAGGACGAATGACCCGCCATGGATGTTTCCGCGCCAGACGTCGATGAGCACCGGGTCGTTTCCGGTTCCGGCCTGTCGTTCCCAGACCAAGGAGCCCATCCGAGAGGACGGGACGTCGTACACGATCGTCAGCGTGTAGAGATTCTGAACCGTACGAAACTGTCCGCCGACCTCCATGTAGCCTCCGTCGCTAGTTGGGATGACCACCATCCCTTTGAGCGGTTGCGCTTCTGTGGCAACGATCCGCGATCCCGCCGGGACGAAGATGCGGAGGTAATCCTCATAGAACGGCGCGATGTACTCGCCGTCGGACGGCTTGCGGGGAGCCTTGTTGACGAAATTCATGGTCAGTCTGTGCCGGACATAGCCATCTGCTCCAGGCGAAATGCTCAGGCTGAAGCTGCGGCCCAGCCAAGCATTGTTCTTCGCGAGGCTAATCGCGCTCGTGACCAGAAGAAAATCCTCATTGGTGTGGACCATGGCCCCGGTACAGGACAGCGACGATGCCGTCTTCACGGCCTGACTGTCGTGAAACGTTAGCTGCAGGTCACGCCTGGCGCAAGCCCCTTGGATGGTGCCGGCAACCTTCGACAGCCGGTTGGCCGGCAGTGACAGGAGTCTCTTCTGAACCTCGGCGCCGATGAATGCCAGGAAGTCCTTCCGATTGTGCGGCTTGTCGGGGAGGATCAATCCCGAATGATAGATGCTCTTGACGTAGAAGTTCTGCGCGTCGAAGGTGTCGTGAACAAACGGGACCGTGACCGGACCAACCAACCCCAACAGGTCGGAGAGGAAATAGGGATTGATCCCGATCACCCCGTCAACCGTCGTGCCTTCATCACGTTTCAACAGACGTTCCAGCATCGCTGCGGTGGTGGGAAAGTCCGGCCACCAGCCCGCGTCACGAAACGTCAAGCTGCCACCAATCAGATGCTCGGCGATCGGTTTGGGCGGCTCCACGTAACCCGGATCGCCGGGTTTGAATTGAGGCTCGTGAAGCGTATAGACATCACGAAACTCGAGCGTCCCGAGCTTGCCGTGATCGACGTGAAGAAACCCGAAGCTGCCGATAAAGCCGCCTGCTGAGCGGAGCTCGGCCGAATCGAGATCGATGATGAGGAAGGTCCGGGGATGATCGATACCAAGCAAAAACCGGGCTGAAGCCATCGCGGTCGCCACGTGGTTCCATTGCTGGGCGAGCTTGCCTAATTTCCCATCCAGGTGTGCGACCGCGCTTGCCAGGGGGCCCACGAGGTGTTTCGATGGAATGCCGGCTCGCGCGTTTTGGACAGCGCCGAATTCCGAGTCGAGGCGCCTGAAGGAGGCATCGTGTGCCTGCACAAAGTCCGCCAGTCGTTCGCCGAGGCTCCGCGTTGATTTTTGTCCGGTGAGAGCGACGCCATCCTGGGCGAAGGCGACCCCATCAATCCCGAAGGTAGAAAGGGCTGACCCGAGGTCCGCGAGGCCACCCGCCGCCCGCGTCTGGTCACCGACCCAAGGCACGAGTCCGGCCAGCCGGAGCAACGGGTCGCGCCGGTAGGCGTCGGCGGCTCGTTTGAATTCCCGTTGCCCCCGGGCGAAGTCCGTTTTGGCCCGAGTCAGCCGTGCTTGCGCATTCTCGAGCGTGATGCCGGAACCGAGGCCGGTCGCATCGGTCAAGGCAGCCTGGCCGGCGTGCGCCCCCGCGTACAGGTTCCAGCCGTCGAACAAGGCCAGGCCCAACAGCATCAAGCCGGCCACGCCCAAAAAGAGCCCGGGGCGAAGCCAGCGGCGCCGAGTCCAGCGACTCGCTCGGGCGCGATAACGAGGCACCGCCGCCGGTTTCGCGGCGGCCCGCCGCTCCGCCCGTTCAGCCACCTGCACCATGCAATGTTACGGTGCAAGATTCGAGTTCCGGTGGCGACGTGTACGGTGGCTGGCGTACCCCCGCTGGGCCACGGTGATCTTGTCATCGATCGGTCACCCGCTGGTGGTTGCCGGGCCCTGCTGTTCGCGTCTTACCCGTAGGTGCAATGGTCCGCAACGCCGTGCGCCCGCCCTGGCTCATCCTGCCGCTGCTGGTGGTGGCCGTGATGGGCACCGTCCCGGCTGAAGCCGCTGCCCCTCCAACGACGAACTGCCAGGTCTTTCCCAGGGACAACGTCTGGAATGGCGACATCTCGACCTTGCCGGTGGACGCGCGAAGCGCGCAGTGGCTGGGGTCGATGGCTGCGGCGAGCACCAACCTGCACCCGGACTTCGGCGCGCCGCCGTATGGCTTCCCCTACAACATCGTCGACAACACGCACCCAACGGTGTCCATCACGTTTCAGTACGCCAGTGAAAGCGACCCGGTCCCTATCCAGTCGGCGCGGATACGAGCATTGAAAGCGGGAGTGACCACCACGCCTTGGTCGTCAATCGGGATACCTGCACGCTCTACGAATTGTTCGCACTGTCCGGCAGCGGCTCCTCCTGGGCGGCGGGCTCTGGCGCCATATTTCCGCTCGCATCTGACGCTCTGCGCCCCGCTGGGATGGACCTCCGCGGATGCGGCTGGGCCGCCGTTGTTCCCGGGGCTCGTGCGCTGGGACGAGGTGCAGGCGGGGGCCATCAACCATGCCATTCGGTTCACCGCACAGCAAACGGATCAGAGCTTTCTGCGGCCTGCCCGGCACCAGGCCGGCACGGCCGCCAACCCCGCACTCCCGCCGATGGGCGCCCGCTTCCGGCTGAAGGGGACCTACGACATCTCACACGTCAGCCCGCAGGCCAGGGTGATCCTGCTGGCGATGCAGCACTACGGGCTGATCCTCGCGGACAATGGCAGCAACTGGTACTTCAGCGGCACCGAGGACGCGGCGTGGCCCGACAGCCTGCTCAGCGAGCTGAAGACGGTCCCGGCCTCGCAGTTCGAGGCCGTCGACGAGTCCTCATTGATGCAGAGCCCGAATTCGGCAGCGGTCAACACGGTCTGTTCATCTTCGGGCGGAATGGGAACACGAAGTGTCCCACCTCGGGTCTGCGCGTGTCCGTGCAGCGCGCGAGCCGGCGCCCCGCCGCGGGTCCCCGCGCTCTCGGGACCAAACCAGCATCGGTGGCTACGGCGATGGCCGCTACGCGCACGAGTCAGGCAAGCAACGCATCGATAGCCGTGTGGCCGCGGCGGGCGATGGCTCCCGGGCCTTGTTTCCAGTAGTCCGGGTTGAAGGTCTCGAGGCTCCACGGTCCCGCGTATCCGCGCGCCGCCAGGTCGTGGATGAAGTCGCCCAGCCTGATAACCCCCTGGCCGGGGAGGAGGCGGTCCTCGTCTTCGATCTGTCGTGGCGGCTTGTCGGGCGCATCGTTCAGGTGGACGAGCACCAGCCGATCGACCGGATAGCCATCGAGTCGCGGGCTGCCGCTCGCGTGCCAGTGACAGGAGTCCAACACGAGATCGACGCCATCGATGCCGTCCACCGTTTCAGCGGCGATGGCCGGTGTGTTGATCGGGCAGTCGCCAAAGCCCAGAAACTCGAACGCGATCCGGATGCCCAGGGCATCGGCGCGATCTCGGGCCAGCTCGAGCGCGTTGCGCGTGCCGGGAATGGCTCGGCGCGTTTCGAGGCCGGGTGCGCGTGGCGGGATCGCGAGCAGGCACGCCGAGCCGAGGTCCCGGCAGATGCGCAGCCGAGGCGGCAGGTCAGCTTCGATCAGCTGGCGGTCCATCCGGCCGTCGGCTCGAACGGTCAGGGCCAGGCCGTTGAGCGTGAAGACTTCCTTGGGCCGCGCGATGTCGGCGGTGGCGCGGACTTCGGCCGCGTCTCCCAGCAGGCGCTCCGTGCGCGCC
>Ga0070698_100002073_pt1 | contig 22283 bp, 18 predicted proteins | sample KBSK1502metaG_FD_65477 | JGI IMG/M metagenome (GOLD analysis project Ga0070698, IMG submission 65477) | Corn, switchgrass and miscanthus rhizosphere microbial communities from Kellogg Biological Station, Michigan, USA - KBS K1-50-2 metaG | ecosystem: Host-associated > Plants > Roots >...
ATGCTCCAGGTGTATGTACTGGACAATATTCCTCCTTTGCACCGGTTTATAATTCCTATTATTTATTACCTGTTCATACTTTGGCTTCCTTTTTCTATTTCAAGATTCTGGTTATTGATCATAGGATTTCTTACCGGTCTTTCCTATGATTATTTTACCGTTACTCCCGGTCTGCATGCGGCGGCTTGTGTACTGATCGCTTATTTCCGTCCATTTATTGTCAGTATACTGATACCAAAAGATACATCAGAGTTTAACTACAGCCAACCATCAGCAAAAGCAATGGGCTGGGCACCTTATGCGGTTTATGTTCTTATTCTTTCGGTTTTTCACCACGGATATATTCTATTATTAGAATTACTTGATGCTGGTAACTTCCTGGATTTTTTAATTAAAGTTGTATCTACTACCGCTATCAGTTTGCTGCTGATCTTTACTGCCGAAATTTTATTTCCCAGAAGATTAAAATACCGGACGAATACAGCTTAAGTGTAACCAGGAAGTAGTAGTTGAGAGTTTAGAGCCAAAACAAACGGCCATGAAATTTATAATAGAAAATTAAATAGTGACAACTCCATTTTAAAAACAGTTTCTTAGTTGTAATTTGCAATCGTACTACATACATACTAGCTCGTACATGTAATTATGCCTGTGTTTAACCAATCAAGAAGCCGTATCATCAAGCTTATTTTTTCTGCTGCATTTTTAGTGATACTTGCACAGCTATTCAATCTCCAGGTTATTTCTGGTAAATACCAGGAACTTGCAAGAAACAATGCAGTTTATCCAAAGATCGTTTACCCGGAACGTGGAATTATTTTCGATCGCAAAGGGAAAGCTATTCTGAATAATTCCATAATGTATGATCTGATGGTAACGCCTGCTGAAATAAAAGGAATCGATACCGTGGATTTTTGCAGGATGATGGAAATTGATTCTGCTGAGTTCAATCGGAGGATTCTTGATGCAAAGTTTAAAAATACAGCTGTACGCCCTTCTATTTTTGAGGACCTGCTTACTCCGGAACTACAAGTGCGATTTGAGGAGAACAGTTGGAAATTCCCCGGTTTTGTATTGGTACAAAGACCTGTAAGAATTTATCCTTTCAATGCGGCTGCACATTTACTCGGTTATGTTGCAGAAGTTAGCCCAAAACAAATTGAAAATTCAGAAGATTTTTATAGAATGGGTGATTATGTTGGCCAAACAGGCCTGGAGTCTGTTTATGAAAGAGTATTGATGGGTCAACGTGGGGTGCAATATTTAATTAAGGATAATAAAAACAGGTTGGTGGGTTCCTATGAAAAAGGAGAATTTGATACAGCTGCAATTGCGGGTCGTGGTTTAAGAACATATATCGATATAGAACTCCAACAGCTTGCAGAAAAACTGATGACCAATAAAGTTGGTTCAGTCGTTGCACTTGATCCAAAAACCGGGGGGATACTTGCAATGGCTTCTGGTCCGAATTTTAATCCCAATGAATTAACAGGTCCTGACAGAAATAAAAATTATACAAGGCTTGTACTCGATGTGAAAGCTCCTTTATTAAATCGTGCCATTAAAGGCCAATATCCACCGGGCTCTACTTTTAAGCCTATTGATGCATTGATAGCTTTGGAAGAAGGTGTGATAACTCCGCAAAGTGGTATTAGTTGCAATGGTGGATATTATGCCTGCAGTAAAAGAGTCGGTTGTTTGGAAACCTGGACAGGTCATGCCGCTAATTTGCGACTTGCAATTGCGCATTCTTGTAATTCCTTTTTCTGTAATACATTTCGGTTGATCGTCGATAACCGGAAATATGGTGATGTAAAAGTTGGGTATGAAAAATGGAAGAACTATATGAATTCATTTGGGTTAGGCACCCGGCTTGGATTAGATCTGCCAAGCGAAGACAAAGCAAATATCCCAGATACCTCTGTATATAATAAAGAATACCGCAATCAATGGAACTCTTGTACTAATCTAACATTGGGTATTGGACAAGATAAGATGACTGCTACTCCGCTTCAATTGGCAAATGCAATGTGCATTATTGCCAACAGGGGTTATTATTATACTCCTCATTTTGTTCAAAAAATAGAGGATGAAACAGAAGAAGATACCGCATTGATGAATAAGTATCGTGCAAAACATGAAGTATTGACCCATATTCCCGATGATGCATACGATGCGGTAATTGACGGCATGCATGATGTGGTAGAAGAAGGTACTGCACGTATTGCAAAAATTCCCGGCATTAATATTTGTGCAAAAACTGGTACTGCCCAAAATTTTACAATACTGGATGGAAGAAGGATCGAGTTGCCAAACAATTCAATGTTTGTTTGCTTTGCTCCAAAAGAAGATCCAAAAATTGCAATAGCAGTTACGGTTGAGAATGCAGGGTTTGGTGCAACTTGGGCAGGCCCTATTGCAAGAATAATAATGGAAAAATATTTGAACGATACATTGCAGACAAAGAGTAAAGAAGATCTTGAAAGGATCTCAAATGCTGACCTTATGCCGAAGTACTATATTAGAGTGCAGTATAAAGAGGATTCTATACGAGCATATGAATGGTTTAAAAAAACAAAAGATAGTTCTTATATAAAAAAGTACGTGTTCGAAAACTTACCCACACCTGGTTCAAATAACAATAAAAAACAAAAAGAGCAGAACAAGAAACAAGACCTTGTTATCTGGAATGAAGAAAGAATGCCTCGTCAAAAACAGTTTACTCGTAAAGCATGAACCAGCGAAGACCAGAAATATCTAAAGGTGTTGACTGGAGCCTGGTATGGCTTTGGGTATTGTTATCTTTTGTTGGCATCATGGCAATATTCGGCGTTACCTATCACGAAGGTGATAATGTGCTTCAAACTTTTCTAAGATTTAAAACAGATTACAGCCGGCAATTTTATTTTTTTATCGCATCGGCCTTTATTGCCATGTTCATATTGCTGACTGATAGTAAGTTCTTTCCGGCCACTTCAAATCTTTGGTATGCTGCAGGAATATTTTTAATTCTTCTTGTATTTCCGCTTGGATCAAAAGTAAAGGGCACCGAATCTATTATTAAAGTAGGTGGGAGTTTTCAATTTCAACCTGCAGAGTTTTGTAAGATCTGCGTATGTCTTGCATTGGCAAAATATCTTTCACGTCCTGAAACAGATTTTCGAAGAACACAATCACAATTTATTGCAGCAGGAATTGCATTATTGCCGGCAGCATTAAGCATTATGCAAAGTGAAACAGGTTTGGCGCTGGTTTATCTTTCTTTTTTTATTGTAATGTATCGTGAGGGTTTGCCTTCAGCAATACTTATTATCGGATTTTCAATCGCTACTTTGATTGTAGCCACTCTAATAGTTGAAAAAAATCTGTTAGCAGTTATCCTTACAGCTATTGGAGGATTTGTTATTTATATAATGGGTCGGCAGATAAAAAGAAATAGATCGATCCTGGTTAACATAGCTCTTCTATGGTTGCTTTGTGTGGGTATACAACGTTTTGGAGTTCCTTTTGCATTTAAACATGTATTGAAAGAACATCAGGTAGAAAGGATTTTCAGCACGATAGGTAAGGATATTCCCGAAGAATACAAAAACCCAAAAAGTGAAAAAGCTAAAGCTTTGGCAGCTAAGAAGGACGTAGATTATAATGTTAAGCAATCAAAGATCGCAATAGGTAGTGGCGGCTTTGCCGGTAAAGGATTATTAAAAGGAACTCAAACCCGTTTTGACTTTGTCCCGGAACAAAGAACTGATTTTATTTTTTGTACAATTGGAGAAGGTTTTGGGTTTATTGGCAGCCTGGTTCTCTTAACCCTATATCTTGTTTTATTATTCCGGATCGTTGCAGTAGCAGAACGACAGCGAAGTGTATTCAGCCGATGTTATGCATATGGTGTAGGAGCAGTTTTCTTTTTTCATATTGCTATTAATCTTGCTATGACCATTGGTCTTGCACCTGTGATCGGTATTCCTCTTCCGTTTGTAAGTTATGGCGGTACATCTTTACTTACCAATACAGTTCTTCTTTTTATTCTTATCCGGCTTGATGCTGATCGTCAAATGGTGCTAAGATAAACCCCCGGCCCCTAAAGGGGAGGTATTAACTTAAATTTGGGCTCATTTACCTGTTTGAATAAAATTATAAAATGACTCAATCAACAAATTCCCCCTTTAGGGGGTTAGGGGGTATGAAAATTATTCCTTTAAGCGAAGGCACATTCACAATTGACAAAACCAAACTCTTTGTTCCTTTTGATGAGGATGTTCATGATCTACAGCAAAGACCTGTTGGAAGTTTGCTGGTGGAAATTCAACCCTTTGTCATTATTACTTCAAAAGATATTCTATTATTCGATACTGGTCTTGGATTTGTCCATAAGGACTCCTTCGGAGAAAAAGATGGACAAATGCAAATTCATAAAAATCTTGCAGATGCCGGTATCAATCCATCAGACATTACAAAAGTATTATTAACACATTTGCATAAAGATCATGCAGGAGGTGTTTCAATGGGAGCAGAACATAAACAAATAAGTTTTCCCAATGCGTTATTTTATGTACAGGAAAAAGAATTGAATTCTGCTTTTGAAAAAGGCTTTCCTTCTTTTATTCCTGAAGAGTTAGAAATATTAAAAACATCAAAGCAGGTTGTTTTATTAAAGGGGGATGAAGGGACAATTGATAACTACATTCAATATAAAATAACAGGAGCCCATTCGCCATATCACCAGGTTTTTTGGATCAAAGAAAACGGTAAAATCATTTTCTTTGGTGGTGATGATGCGCCGCAATTACAACAAATGAAGCATCGCTTTATAGCCAAATATGATCATGATGGAAAAAAAGCAATGGAATTAAGAAGAAGCTGGTGGGAGCAGGGTCACCAAGAGAGATGGACCTTCCTATTTTATCACGACGTACGAAACCCGGTCGTCGAATTTTAGGTTTTAATTGAAAGCTTAATTTATAAACCCGAAATCGTAAATCTCAAAAAACAAAAAGGCCGTTCCGGAAATCGGAATGGCCGTTGCTAACCTATGAAAAACACCGAGATCAAATTCTATTGTATTAAAGTTCGAAACCGTTTATTAGGCCGATCGTCCTTTCGGCTTCGGGTTTGCTCTTCACGTACCTTTCTCAGGTTATCGATAAAAATCTCTTGTTGACGGAATATTTCTGTACTTCTCTTCTCACCAACAATTTCACGGAATTCGGGACGATAGCGAATCCTCAGGTCAACAATTCGCTTCTGTCTTTCCAACATATCATCTTTCTGTTCTCTCAGGGTTTGTCTCCATTCTCTGAAGTAACGGACAAAAACGGGTGTAAATCTCTCGGCCTCATTACGGGTAAGATTAAGTCTCTTTTGGATAAACTCCCTCATCTTATCCCGAATTCTATCATTGTCATCATCCTGCGCCTGTGAAGCAGATCCGGCGAGCAATGCAAGGGTTAATATGAGTAAAAATTTTTTCATTGTTTTAATTCATGAGGGCATCTGTGTCATTTGATTCCAAAGCTACCGCATCGTTTAAAAAGTCCTCGATCTCTTTTTCAGAAACATCTTTCATCAACTCTTTCATCTCTGCTTGTTTCGTAGCATCACTTTCTTCAGTTGTATTTATTGTTTCATCTTCAGCCAATTTCACAAACTCATCTATTTTTTCATTGCTTACTTTTTTGCTTACATTCTTATTGATCCATGCTTGTGGATTGTCAACAGTTACCTGACGCTGACCAATAAAAAGGAAGCCTCCAATTGCAACTACACCAATAAAAACAGCAGCAACAGCCAAACGATACCATCTGCGCTTTGTTATTGAAATAACTTTTGTTTTTTCCTGCTCAGCCTTTGATTCAAGATTTTCAAAATACCCCGCAGGTACTGAATAAGGATTCTTATTTTTTAAACTGCTAAGTAGCGGTGACAAACTTTCAATTTCTTCTTCACTTGTTTGTCCGAAGGACTCCTTTTGGAGATGATCGGCATGCTCACTTACCTTTTGCAAAATATCATCACTTAAATTCTGAAAAAACCCGGCGGGAACTGAATAAGGCGTTTCTTTAGAAACACTGCTGAGCAAAGGAGACAAATATTTCAACTCATCATCCGTATTAGTTGCTTCCAAAGCTTTAATGCGATTCAGGATCTGGGTAGGAAATCCCTCAAAATAACCAGTTGGTACTGCATAGATATTTTGAGGGCTGTAGTTCCCAAGGGCACTTCCAATATCTTTTAATTCGTTCAATATGATATTCCTGTTTGTCATTTTACCGCAATTAAGACGGCTTTTGGTCTTGTAAGTTTAATGATTCTTAATGTAATCCTCTATTTTTTTGACTGCATGATGATAGCTGGCTTTAAGGGCTCCCTCGCTGGTTTCCAACACTCTACTCATTTCCTCATAAGGCATTTCGTCATAATACCTCAATTGAAATACAATTTTCTGCTTATCAGGGAGTTGCTGTATGGCCAATTGAAGTTTCCACTCCAGTTTATTGCCGTCAAAATGCCTGTCAGCCTTGATCTTATTTTCCAGTCCGCTTTCAACATCACTTAATGAGACAGCTGCTCTTTTCTTTTGCTGCTCCAAAAAAGTTAAACACTCATTGGTTGCCACCCGGTAAAGCCAGGTATATAACTGGCTGTCTTCCCGGAAATTTTCTAATCCATTCCAGACCCGGATCATCACATTTTGGAGTACATCATTTGCATCGTCATGATCCACGACCATACGCCGTAGGTGCCAATATAATTTTTCCTGGTATTTTTTAATGATGGATGTAAACGCTTTTTCCTTTGTAACCGGGTTACGGAATTCTACGAGCAATTCACTATCGCTTAAGGTTGTCAGGGCCATTTGGTTCGGTCTTTAATCAGGTTTAGAATATTGGAATACGGAAGCGTTTAACCTGTTCAGCGGTATAAAAATAGAATTTTTTATTTTGTTATACCAGCTTTAGTTTTTCATAGCATCGACTGTTGCGACGCTCCGTTCATATTTTCCAATTCTATTAAACAAAAAAAGCTGCTACTTATTCAGCAACAGCTTTTATCTTAAATTCTATAATTCTATTTTTTTGTCATCACTTTTTCTGCAGCCGCAACGATATCCGGTACATCCAAACCATATTTCTTTAGTAATTGAGCAGGAGTTCCACTTTCACCGAATGTATCTTTTGTTCCAACATATTCAATTGGTACAGGGAAATTCTTTGCAGCACACTGTGCGATAGCATCTCCTAATCCACCAATGATATTATGTTCTTCAGCAGTTACCGCACATTTTGTTTTACGAAGCGAATTGATCACTGCAGCTTCATCAAGCGGTTTTATAGTATGTATGTTGATCACTTCAACACTGATCCCTTTTTCTTGTAATATGACTCCGGCTTGTATTGCATTCCATACCAAATGTCCGCAAGCAAAAATTGAAACATCGGTTCCTTCAGAAAAAATTTGTGCTTTACCAATTTTAAAATCTTCTGGTTTTGTAAATATTGGCCATACTGGTCTGCCGAATCTTAAATAAACCGGTCCTACATAATCAGCAATTGCAATTGTTGCAGCTTTTGTTTGATTATAATCACAAGGAACAATTACCGTCATACCCGGGAGCATTTTCATCATACCAATATCTTCAAGTATCTGGTGTGTTGCACCATCTTCTCCCAATGTAACACCTGCATGCGATGCGCAGATCTTTACATTTTTACCTGAATATGCAATTGACTGTCGTATTTGATCATAAACACGACCCGTTGAAAAATTTGCAAACGTAGTTGTAAAAGGAATTTTTCCACCAATAGTTAATCCCGCAGCAATACCCATCATGTTTGCTTCAGCAATACCACATTGAAAAAATCTATCAGGAAACTCCTTTATGAATTGATTCAACTTCAATGAACCGGCAAGATCAGCAGTAAGTGCAACAATATTTGAATTTTTTCTTGCAGCTTCAACAATACCATCACCAAAACCACTGCGGGTATCTTTATTACCTGTTGATTGAATTTCTTTAAGCATGTTTGTTTTTTGTTCCAGTACTTCCATAACTGATCATCTAAGTTGGCGCAAAAGTAAGGGTTGTGTGTAAATTGGCAATATGCAATAAGCAACAGGCAAATCGAAGTCCTGACTACTTTGAAAGATCAATATTTATCCGGATTATTAATCATGTGATTCAAAAGCCTTCCTATTTCTTCATTTCGGGTAATTAGCTTAGAATATAATTCCGCAGTTATATAGCTACAATCTTTAGAGAAATCCAACCATATATTGGTCTCTGAATTCTCTGCGTCACTATCGGTAATTTTTAATACAAAATGGGCCGGATAAAGTTTTTTTCGATATGCTTCACCCATATTTGTGCAAACACTTCTGGATGCTCTTCTTATTTGGTCAGTTAAAGAATACTTCTCTTCAAGCGGAAATTTTTTGCAGCCATCTCGATAATTTTAATGCTGCTAACCTTTGCCTATTGCCTTTGTCTATTGCTTGTTGTCAATTCAGCTCCCGGGGTTTACCTGAAAAAACCTTCTCATCGGCCTTCAAACGTTGTTCCCATTTCCATGCAGTGGCAACCATATCATCAAGATTATATTTTGGTTCCCAACCCAAAGCCTTTCTTGCAAGATCATTGCTGGCATAAATTGATATTACATCTCCCGGCCTTTTTGGTCCGATGGTATAATTCAGTTTAACATTGTTTACTCTTTCAAAAGCATGAATTGCTTCGAGTACTGTTACACCATTTCCTGAGCCAAGATTAAATACTTCACATGATGATTTATTTTTTCCCTCTGCTATATAATCCAATGCAAGTGTATGGGCATGTGCAATGTCACAAACATGAATAAAATCACGAACACAACTGCCATCCCTGGTTGGATAATCATTTCCATAAACGATCATTCCCGGAAGCTTACCAATTGCTGTTTGTGTAATTGCAGGAAAAAGATTTTGTGGCTTACCGACAGGCATTTCACCAATAATAGCTGAAGGATGTGCGCCAACAGGATTAAAATACCTTAAAAGGATACATTTTGTTGAGGCGCTTTTTGCAAATTCATTTACTATTTGCTCGCCCATTTGTTTTGTATATCCATAAGGTGATTCAGCAGGCTTAGGCGGTGTTGCTTCTGTCACCGGGCTTGTATCTGGCATTCCATAAACTGTACATGATGACGAAAAAACAAACCATGGAATTTCAAAATCCTGAACACATTTTAAAAGATTGATCAGCGAGTATAAATTATTTTCAAAATACATTAGTGGCTGCTCCACTGATTCACCTACTGCTTTATATGCTGCAAAATGAATAACTCCTTTTATATCCGTGTTTTCCTGGAAAATGGCGAATGTGTCATCAAAATTGCAGAGGTCAACCTTATAGTTTTTTATTTTTTGGCCCGTTATCTTTTCTACTCTTTCCAGCATGCTGGCATGCGACCTCGAATTGTTATCAACAGAAATAACATCATAGCCGTTCTCAATAAGATCAACTAATGTGTGGGAGCCGATATACCCGCAACCGCCTGTAACAAGAATCTTCACCATGAATACAAGATTTATTCATGCAAAAGTCGGGAAAAGAGAAGAGATAAGTTTAGAAAAAAAGTTTGACAATTGAATATACTCCGGCAGCAAGCAATCCACTTATTGGTATCGTTAATATCCATGCCCAAAGTAAGTTAACCGTTACACCCCAACGAACAGCAGATAATCTTTTAGTAGCCCCAACACCCATAATAGCTCCTGTAATGGTATGTGTTGTGCTTACAGGAATTTTTAATGCTTCAGTAACAAACAATGTTATGGCTCCCGCAGTTTCAGCAGCCACACCTTCAAACGGAGTTACTTTGGTAATTTTTGTTCCCATTGTTTTCACGATCTTCCATCCTCCACTCATTGTTCCTGCACCTATTGCCGTGTAACATGCAAGAGGTACCCACCAAACCATATGATCAAGACTGTATTTAGAGGGATCCACTGCAATCAAAGCCGCCATAATTATTCCCATTACTTTTTGTGCATCATTGCCACCATGCCCAATACTGAATGCCGCGGATGATACAAGTTGCAATCTCCTGAACCATTGATTCGAACGATTAGCATTTAGGTTACTGAGATAAAAAGTGAAACATGCCATCACTACCAAAATGAAAGCAAGCAAGATCCATTTAAAATTTTTAGAATAAAAAATCACTTGCAGATAATATGAGTCATAGTGTGTTTTTTTCACCACGTCCGCATTAAATTCCAGGTTCTTATATAGAAACAAACCTACTAATAGAAGAACTGTTATTGATATTATTTTTGGAGCCGGCCCTTTTCTAAAGGAGTTAAGAAACCATAGTGAAATAATCAGTGCCATGATCATACCTACAAGAGGGGCAAGTACAATAAAGCTTGCAGTTTTCAAAACGATAGCAGAATTTACTGCACTAAACCCTGCATGAGAAATGGCAGCTCCTGCAAAACCTCCAATCAAAGTATGTGATGACGAAGAAGGAATTCCAAACCACCAGGTCAATAAATTCCAGGCGATAGCAGCAATTAATCCCGAAAAAATAACAGGGAGTGTAATAAATTCTGTGAATACAGTTTTTGAAACCGTATTAGCAACACCATGATCTTTAAAAATAAAATAAGCGACAAAATTAAATACTGCTGCCCACAAAACAGCCTGGAAAGGAGTTAGCACTTTTGTTGATACGATTGTTGCTATCGAGTTGGCTGCATCATGAAAGCCATTAATAAAATCAAAGATCAATGCCAATACTATAATAACTATCAAAAAGGTGGTCATAAAACTAATTTGCAAATGTGCAAATCATGCAAATGTGCTAATGAATATAACTTGTTTTGCAAATTGGCACATTGGCAAAATTGGCATATTGATTAAGCGTATTTAATAATGATTGATTCAATTACGTTTGCCGCATCTTCACATTTATCGGTTGCGATTTCCATCACAGTATAGATCTCTCTTTTCTTGATCACTTCTTTTGCATCAGGCTCTGTTTCAAAAAGTCTTTCAATACTCATGTCAAAAACATCATCTGCCTGGTTTTCCAAACTATTGATCTTTACAAGTGATTCAGTTACTTGCCGCAGGTTTTTCATATCTCTGAGAGATGTAACTGCATTCTTTACCAAAGTAGCACTCTGATCGATGATCTCTGCCAATTTTTGTATGCCGAGATCATTGGGATTTACTTTGTAAAAATTGATTTTTTTGGCAGCAGCATATATCGTATCAGCAATATCATCAAGTGATGTGGCCAGGTAATGGATATCTTCCCTGTCAAACGGAGTAATGAAATTTCTTCCCAGTTCGGTAAAAATATTATGAGTCAGTTCATCATTGGCATGTTCGAGGTCTTCAATAGTATTGATGATAGCTGTTCTTTTATCAAAATCTGGCTCTGACACTAAAGCCCTCAACTTATTTCCCATTAAGGCCGAATTAGTGGCTACTTTTTCAAACAGCTCATAAAATACCCTGTTCTTGGGAACAAATATTTTCATTATTGAATTTAAACCTGCCATAAAATTATTTTTATTGGTTGCGAAGATACCCGCTGGTATAAACGGCTAATCGGGATAAAGGTAGAATTAATATAAACTTAATATAGAGGTAACGATTTCTTAAAGACCCGGTAACAAGGATGTTTTAAAGAGATAAATAACTTGCGGCGGTTTATTACCAAATCATTAAAAAATTATTATTCAATGATTAAGCCCTTGTTAAGACATTCAATATTGATATTGCTTGGTTTTGTAACCTACTCAGAAATGAATGCCCAACGATACCTTACTGATATTGATTCTTCTTTTTTTATAAAAGATACAGTCCGGCCAATTATCAAACGATTCGAAAATATTATCATTTCCGGTTATATGCAGCCTCAGTTCCAGGTGGCCGAGTCTGATGGAGCACCATCTTTTGCTGGTGGAAATTTTGCTCAATATTCTAAAAGCCGTTTTATGTTGCGCAGGGCAAGAGTAAGAACTGATTATTTAATAAAGACAAAAGAAAATTTCCCACAGGCTTTATTTGTATTTCAAATAGACGCTACTGAGCGAGGCGTTATTGTTCGGGATATGTATTTGCGATTATTTGAAACTAAAAAAAATAATTTTTCAATTTCTGCAGGTTTATTTGCCCGGCCGTTTGGATTTGAAGTTAATCTTAGCTCGTCAGCAAGAGAAACACCTGAAAGAGGAAGAATGTCCCAAACATTAATGCCAGGCGAAAGAGATCTTGGAGCTATGGTAACATTTGAACCTCTTAGAAAAACAAGCAAACTGAAACGTTTTAAAATTGATGCCGGGTTTTTTAATGGCCAGGGTGTAACGGGTACAACGGATTTTGATGATCACAAGGATTTTATCAGTCGCTTAACTATTAAACCAAATAGTCTCAACAAAAATTTGCAATTGAGCGGGGGCCTGTCATTTCTGCGCGGAGGCTGGAAAAATGGAACTAAATATGTTTATGAAAGTGGTCTTAGTCAAAACGGAGATAAAGTTTTTGTAATAGACTCATCATTATCAAATCTTGGCCATGCTGCACCGCGTCATTATTATGGAGCCGATGTTCAATTCAAGATACTTCATGATTGGGGCGAAACAGAACTAAGAGCCGAACATTGGTTTGGTACGCAACCGGGCACTGCAACTACAACACTAAATCCTGGCATTATTCCTAACAATAATGGAGTACTTCTTCCCACTTATGTCAGGCACTTCAATGGTTCATTTTTTTACTTTCTTCAAAATATTATAAATCGTAAGCACCAGTTATTACTTAAATATGATTGGTACGATCCTAATATCAAAGTTGAAAAATTGGAAATAGGGAAAGCGGGAACTAATATAACTGCTGCGGATATTAAATTCTACACATTTGGATTTGGTTATGTTTATCACTTTAGCTCACAACTCAAATTGATCTTTTATTATGATGTTGTAAAAAATGAGATCACACAATTGAGTGGTTATACTACTGATTTGAAGGATAATGTTATTACTTGCCGACTCCAGTTTCGATTCTAAAAAACCACTTAACATTAACTTAATACTGTGGTCACAATACCATAACCTCGCATTAACGTGGGCATCATGCCGGGGTATCACTTTTGCGTGTAATTAAACGCAATGAAAAGACTTTTATTAACCCTTACAGCCCTTTTTGGATTTGTTATTTTAAGCTTTCCTCAAACGGGAAAACTTACCGGGAAAATTCTAAACAAAAAGAATGAACCTGTTATTGGCGCGACTATTCAAATTGAAGGCTCCAATACCGGCACTAGTTCTGATGTGGATGGAAATTTTTCTCTTTCACTTTCTGTTGGCAAAAAATATACATTAGTTATCTCATCTGTTAACTATGAAACAAAAACTATTACTGATGTAGAAATAACAACGGGGCAGGTAAATGAACTGCAGGTATTATTAAATGAATCATCAAAAAATACTTTGTCCGATGTTGTAGTAAAAGCATCATCGTCGTCGGCAAGAAAAGAAACAGCAGCGTCACTTATACAATTTCAGAAAAATACAAATACTGTAGCTTCTGTTATATCAGCTGAAACCATCCGTCGTTCACCGGATAAAAATACCGGTGATGTATTGAAAAGAATACCCGGAACTTCCGTGCAGGAAGGAAAGTATCTTGTTGTCCGTGGTTTAAGTGACCGTTACAACCAGGCAATGCTGAATGGAATTTTGTTAAGCAGCACTGAGCCTGACCGCAAAACATTTTCATTTGATTTATTTCCTGCCGCTGTAATTGATAATATTATAATGAACAAGGCATTTGTGCCAGAACTCCCCGGTGAATGGGCAGGCGGTCTTGTACAAGTTCAAACAAAGGAAATTCCAAGCAGCGATTTCTTAAATGTTCAGATAGGAACCGGATTTAATAGTCAAACAATTGGTAAAGATTTTTACCAGGCAAAAGGAGGAAAGCTTGATTGGCTCGGCGTTGATGATGGCACAAGGGCATTAGCTAACAATTTTCCAACCAAAAGTAAATTTGGTGAACTCGGTCCGCAGCAATTAAATGACTATGGTAAACAATTTCGCAATGTATGGACATCAACCGCCGGCAATGCACCGCTGAACAGTTCTTTTCAGATAAATGGCGGGTTTACCGGAAATCTTTTTAAAAAGAAAGTTGGCGGTACATTAGGTATCGTTTACAATCAAAGCAATCGTCGTTTGCAATTTGATAATGCAATTATTGGTAACAACCAGGGTGACCATGAAATTCAGTTTCGGAATGAAAAGTATTCAAGAGATGTTTTGGCAGGAGGATTGGCAAATTTCAGCATACAATTAAATAAGAATAACAGAATATCATTTAAAAATATAATCAACGTCAATACATCTGATTTTGCTATTCGCCGTTTAGGAAAAGATTATATACTTGGTCCCGGATACGGAGATAATGTAAAAGCTGAGGAAATCGGATTCAGACAAAATACTTTTTTCAATACTCAGTTGATCGGCGATCATAATATTTCCAATTGGGGTATTCGATTCAAATGGTATGGAGGATTTAATATACTGGATCAGTATATTCCTGATCAACGCAGATTATTTTATACACAAGATGGCTCTGATCTCAATGCTCCTTACTATGCATTGCTTGCTGCGGGTGCCAGCCAAAAAAGCGGAAGCATTTTTTATAGTTTCTTAAATGACTATATCTACAATGCAGGCGGCGATCTTACCAAATCATTCAACTGGCTGGGACATACTCAAAGCATAAAAGGAGGTTATCTTTTCCAGGTAAAAGACCGTTTATTTGACAGCCGTCCTTTCTTTCTCAATACACTTAGTAACTCAATCAAGTTATTACCTCCAGATAAAATATTTTCCTCTGAAAACTTTACCAATGTAAATACGGGTATTCAGTTTGGCGAATTAAACGGGATTTCATTCCGCTATTTAGCCAATACAATTATGAATGCCGGATATATCCAGTTCGATAACCAGTTCACCAAATCACTTCGTGTTATCTGGGGAGTAAGGGTTGAAGATTTTGATCAGTTGGTGGGAAGTGTGAAAGCATCTGATCCCCGTCATGTTCATTCAAGAGTTACTGACTTTTTACCGGGAGTAAATATCACTTTCAAACCCAATGATAAGATCAATCTTCGTCTCAGTGGTAGTCAAACAGTGGTGCGGCCCGAGTTTCGTGAATTAAGTCCTTTTGCTTTTTATGATTTTGAATTAAATGCCCAGGTAGTAGGTAACAACAAGGTAAGAAGAACAAAGGTCACCAATGCTGATCTGCGTTATGAAGTATATCCCCGTAACGGTGAGCTGATAACACTCGGTGTATTTTTCAAACATTTTGATGACCCTATTGAATATTATTTCAACCGCACCGGTCCGGCTACCAATACTTTTAATGTTGCTAATACAAATACAGCTACTGCTTTTGGAGCTGAGTTTGAGTTCAGGAAAAAAATGGATTTTATTTCTGATGCATTTAAAAATTTCACAGTCACAGGTAATTTAAGTTATATCTACAGCCGTGTAAAAGATACAGTAGATCTGAACCGTCCTTTACAGGGGCAAAGTCCATACCTCCTCAATGCATGTTTGCAATATGATGTTGAAAAAATTGGTTTCAGCAGTACTGTATTATTTAACCAGATCGGCCGCCGCATTTTATTTGTAGGTGATAAATCAGTACCTGATATCTGGGAAAATCCCAGACCTCTTCTAGACATCCAGCTTGCAAAAAAAATACTTAAGCATAAAGGCGAAATAAAGATCAACATAAGCGACATTTTCAACCACCGGGCTTATTTCTATCATGATCTTGATAATAATGAAAAATATAAGAATACATCCAGCGATGTGCTGGCTATCAGCAGAAACTATGGAACCAATTACTCTTTCACATTTGCATATACTATAAAATAAAAAACTTAAAAAGATAAACATGAAACGTTTTGCACTTTTTACACTGGCTGCGGTAACGGTTATATCAGGTTGCCGTAAAATAGAAATTGACGAGAATGGTAGTAACAACAACAACGGTGGCGGCACCACTGAGAATTTTATTCTTTCAGGCAAAATCAACTCTGACCGGACATTAAAGAGTGGGAATACTTATAAATTGAGAGGTATTGTATATATAGTTGATGGCGCCAAACTTACTATTGAACCTGGTGTTATCATCCAGGGAGAAAAATCTTCAAGAGGTACATTGGTAATTACAAGAGGGACACAAATACTGGCCAGTGGAACAATTGATAAACCAATAATATTTACCAGCGATGCAGCTACACCTGCTATGGGTGACTGGGGTGGTATAGTAATCCTTGGGCGTGCAAAAACCAATGCAAGTTATAACGGCACTGCCGGCCTTGGAGAAATAGAAGGCGGAGTTAATAATTCAGAAGGGCTTGGTTTGTATGGCGGAGCTGATGATAATGATAACAGTGGCATATTAAAATATGTAAGAATTGAATATCCGGGCTATGCATTTTTGCCCGATAAGGAATTAAATGGCTTAACGATGGGTGCAGTAGGAAGAGGAACTTTAATTGATTATGTACAGGTAAGTAATGCCGCTGATGATAGTTACGAATGGTTTGGCGGTTCTGTGGATTGCAAGCACCTGATTGCCTATAAAGGTCTTGATGATGATTGGGATATGGATAATGGTTTCAGCGGAAGGATACAGTTTGGTATTTCAATGAGAGATAGTTTAATAGCAGATGTTAGCCAGAGTAATGGATTTGAAATTGATAATGACGCAGGTGGCAGCACACTGTTGCCTCAAACAAGTGCCATTTTTAGTAACATGACAATTATAGGCCCCCGTGCTGCACTGACAAATATTGGGAACTCAAATTTCAGAAGGGCAATACATACCCGCCGTAACAGCGCTGTCAGTATTTTTAATTCAATCATTATAGGATGGCCAATTGGATGGAATTTGGATGCAGGTCTGGGTACGCCTACTGATTTAAATTATTCCGGTGCCACACCTAAGGCTTTTATTTCGAATACAATACTGGCAGGCAACAATACTCAGTTTACTTATACTGCGAGTGCAAGTGCACCAACAGGATGGACAACAACAGATCTTCAAAATTATTTCAACCGTACTGGTGGTGGAAATACTGTATTGACTAATGCTTCTGATGCAATGTTAAATGCAGCATTCAAGCATGACGGTTCTGCTGACTGGAATCCAACTGCAGGTTCCCCCGCACTTACCGGCGCTGAATTTTCAAATGCAAAAGTGAGCAATAGTTTCTTCACTTCTACGACTTACAGGGGTGCCTGCGGTTCCGGCGATACATGGTGGAAGACCTGGACAAGATTTTTCTAATCAGTTTTTTTTGAAAACATATGGAACAACCTGCCCGACAGGTTGTTTTTTTATTTGTCGAGCTATAACCAGCTATCTCTTTTCCACAATTAACACCTTGGTAACCGAGGCATAACCTTGGTATAATAGTTGTATTGCATCTTGCATTCAGTTCTTATCCATCCCAATATATATACAAATATCCCGGATCGGTTCTCCGGGGTTAGTAAGTTGATTCCTCATGCAGTTGCCGTCCCGGTCTTATCGGGACGGTTTTTTTATACTCTTTCAGCTACCCCCAATCCCCATTATTAATTTATTATTACCTTTTTGTTACCTGCGTATTTGAAAATTTATTAAACCTAAATTCATCTTCCGACAAAAAAAACCAACATGAATACTGTTTCTGTAAAACAAATCGCCGGGCAACAAGATTATCTTTTGAAAGAAGATAATAATACAGTTTTAAAACTGCGTTATAAGCAAGATATGCATATAGCAAGAGTGGAAACAGAAAAAGAAAGAAGAGTATTGATCATTGAAGATGAAGGCTTGCTCAGAACAAAACTTATTTTGAAAAATGAATATGGTATTCGAATTGGTTCAATGACCTATGATAATTTTTCTCACACAAATGGTTCCGTTGAAATTGAGAGTACAAGGTATCGTTTCTTCATCGTGAATGGATCGGTTCCAGAATTGCATATTTATAAAGGCTCACGTCGCAATCTTATTTATAGTTGCCAGCTTTCATTTGATGATAATTCAAAGGAAATAAAATCGCAGCCTGCCTCATTTATCATTGCAGTTTCCTGGTACCTGTTCCTGAAAGGTACAATTACTGCAAAGCCGCTTTTCAATGATGCAATTATCTTATAAGTAAAGTATCTGATTTTATTAATTATCCCGCATCCAGCGGGATTTTTTATTGCTAACTTTAAAAGATGAAATCCTTTTTATTTGTCCTGATCGCAGGAATTTTATTCTGCAGTTGTAAGCAATCTGCTATTAAACAAAACTTTTCTTCAGCCGATAGTTTAGTGGTTCATTTCAAGGATGAACAAACAAGCACAATTACAAAAACAGTTCAAACTGCGGATTCAAAAGCAATAAACAGGATAATAGATTTTATTGATGCAAAAGAAACAGAGCTTTACAAATGCGGTTATGATGGCAAAATGTTTTTTTATAAGAATGGTCAATCAATACAGGAAGTAGATTTTAAAATGAAGAATGATTCATGCAACCACTTTGCTTTTTTATTGAATGGAAAACTGATGAGCACTAAAATGGGTGTCGAAGCAGTAGATTTTTTAGATGCTTTGGAAAAGGGGTTACCAACTTATTATTAGATTTTATACTTAACCTAAGCCTTGATCTAAATCTTAGTCTTTCCTTGTCTCTAATGTAAAACCAATTGTAGTTCCAACTCCTTCTGTGCTTCTCACATGAATTGTTTGTCCATGTGCTTCTATAATATGTTTGCAAATAGCAAGACCTAACCCGCTGCCGGTAATATCACGGCTGCGACCTCCTTCTGTCCTGTAAAAACGTTCAAATATCCTTTGCAGATTTTTTTCGGGGATACCAATACCATCATCGCTTATTTCAATCAGGATATGTTTCTCATCTACTTTATACATACTCGCTACAATATGACCGCCGGGTTTTCCATACTTGATTGAATTATCAAGAAGATTGATAAGCAATTGTCTTATTTTTTCTTTGTCAGCAAAAACCGTCAGTGGAGATTCACATCCTTTTTTTATACTGAATTCTATATTTTGACTTATTGCTTTAATTGATAAGCTTTCAAAAACCTCTTTTACAAAATCCTGTATAATAAAATTTGTCTTTGTTAATACTAATTCTCCTCTTTCCAATTTTGATATTTCATCAAGGTCCTGGATAAGATTGCTAAGCCGTTCAACATTCTTTTCGGTGTTTTCTAAAAACCGTTTATTGATCTCTGGATTATGCATACCGCCACTCAGCAAACTTTCTACATAACCTTGAATTGCAAATATTGGTGTTTTGAATTCATGTGAAAGATTTTGCAGGAACTCGCGGCGAAACTGTTCATTTTGTTTCAGCAATTCCATTTCCTGTTTATTTTCTTCTGCCCATTGCTCAACATCCTCTCTTACTTCGTCAATGCTTCTTTGCGGAAGTATATATTTATAATACACCTCTTCTTTTTTAGTAGCCTTTGTTTGGTAAATGAATTTATAAATGAGTTTTATTTTACGATAAATAAATCGTTCAAGCACGAAAGAGATCAATAAATAACTTCCTCCAAGAATTATAATAAAAGCAGCAAGTCCCCAAAGCCAGTTTTTTTCAACTATGAGCACTAATAGACTTAAAGGCAACGCTAATATCAAAGCAGTAAAAAATGAAAGCTGCCGTGGAGAAATGTTTTTGGGAGAAAGCATATTACGAAGATACAAGGCACAAGGTACAAGGCACAAAGCTCAAGATTCAGGATGTAAAAAATGTTATTAGCTCCATAAAACTTATAGCCCAGCACAAAAGATTATTCGATCTAAGTCTCCCCTTTAGGGGGACAGGGGGTTCACAATTCAAACTTATACCCAACGCCTTTTACGGTAGTAATGCAATCCACTCCAAGTTTTTGGCGGATCTTACGGATATGAACATCAATGGTGCGATCGCCAACGATCACTTCGGCGCCCCATACCTGGCTGAGTATCTCATTTCTTACAAATACTCTTCCGGGCTTTGATGCAAGCAGGTAAAGCAATTCAAATTCTTTTTTCGCCAGCACAATATCCTTGCCCTCGTATTGAACAATAAATTTTTCAGGATCAATAATAAGACCATTGACAGCAATAACCTTCGCTTCATTTTTATTCAGGCGTCTGAACAATGAACTTATTTTGCTGAGAAATACTTTTGGACTGATCGGCTTGCTGATATAATCATCGGCGCCGGTTTCCAATCCACGGATCTGTGTTGCCTCATCACTCAGCGCAGTAAGAAAAAGTATCAATGTACTTTTGAAAGCCGGCAACAAGCGCAGTATCTCACATACTTCAACCCCATTTTTCTTCGGCATCATTATATCCAGTACTATCAGGTCAGGGTTGAACATCTTGGCTTTTTCAATCGCCTCATCTCCATCTTTTGCTGTTACCACCTGGTAGCCCTCTTTCAGCAGGTTATACTTAAGGATCTCAAGTATATCCGGCTCATCGTCAGCGATCAAAACTTTCCGTGACCTTATATCCATGCTATGGTGTTAAATTTTCGCAAACCTAACTGAAAATGTTTTTTGCCCTGCAAAACCCGTCCGTCCTAACACAGAGTTAATGAAAAATTAATAAAGCTTCCCGTATTCAGGATTAATGAATAATTTTAACGTGCAATTTGCCGCTATAACCCCGGAAATGCTGTCTGTACCCCGACTCGTACCTTTTAAAAATGAATAGTTTATTTTTGTAACCATCCTTATGATAGCAATTCGACAATACACATACTTTCTGTCCTTTATCCTTTTTGCAGCCTCCGCTTCTTTTGCACAATCTCCAAAAGACCCAACGCTGAAACCGGATCGCAGCCGGGAATTGTTTCATGATTATGTAGATACTGAGCAGAAAAAAGTGCTTCAATCGGATAAGAAAGATGACAAGCTTTTTACACCTTTTGCTAATGAAGAAATAAATATTCAACTTACCAATGCGATTCTTGGCAAAGTGAATGAACTCCAGAAAAGGATAGAAAAAGATTCTACGATGGGTGGCCAAACAAAAGTTCTTTATATCCGCGGATTGGAAAGATTATTGCGTGATTTCAATTCCAACTGGAAATACAATCGTTTTGTGGTAACCTATCTGCCGGATATTTTAGAAGGTTATCAACGATGCATGGAGATCGATCTGCAAAAGTCAAGCATTGAAAATTATATCGAGCAGCTTCCGTATGAGGTGGGCAAAGCATTGCTTGATTGCACGGCTTTTGAAAAGAATCCGGGATACAAAACGTCAAAGAATGTTTTAGTAAAAAAATATTGTGAAACGCACCCTGACCAGATATTTGTAACATTGCTCAATATACTTCCAAAAATTCCTGATCTGCCATTTGCTGATAGTTTGATCATCATTGCAGGACATCTTTATCCAAAACAACTGTATGATTATGCTGCAGCCAGTAATGTTCTCAGTAACCGTATAAAAAAAGTAAAGGATCCTTTGGTGGAAGCGGTTACCAAAATGACATCAAGCGGGGGCAGTGGCCAATTATATTTTCCTTTCCTTGATAATATCATAAAAGGGAAATTGACCATAGCAGATATTGATGCTGTAAGAAATGATTCTGTCCGGTATTATAAGCTGCTGGTAAAAACTCATCTTGATTACAGAGAAAGATTATTGAATAAGGACACTGCTTTTGAATATGAGTCATTAAATGAGATGTTAGAAAAAAAGGCGCAGCAGGTGTTTGTAAATGTAATTAACGGCTTACACGACGCAGATGATATTGTTCGTTTCCGGGTCATTCAACCATTAAATGCCCAGGAACTATATTATCTCGCAGTATTAAGTGATGGTATTATCTATACTTCAAGTTTTACAAAAGGAGTATTCCCGTTAATGATGAGCCGTGCAGGTAACCAGGGTGACTCTGTTTTAAAGCTGGTAATGTTTGACAAGTACCGCAAGTTCATTAAAATGGCTGCCGGTTATAATAAGTTGAGCACATTTCTTAGTTCTTTTCCCAATGCAGAAAATGCAAGCGACCTTATGCGGGCCTTTGTTGGTAATCTTGAAAGATCGGCAAGTCTTGAAGATGGTGTCGATGTCGCCGATTCGTATGCAAGTATTGTAGAGACAATGAAACCACTTTCAGAAGAAATGTTGACGAACGTAGTACTGAATCATCAAAGAAATATCTCGCAGAATAATAAAAAAGGGAT
>Ga0070698_100002074_pt1 | contig 22276 bp, 21 predicted proteins | sample KBSK1502metaG_FD_65477 | JGI IMG/M metagenome (GOLD analysis project Ga0070698, IMG submission 65477) | Corn, switchgrass and miscanthus rhizosphere microbial communities from Kellogg Biological Station, Michigan, USA - KBS K1-50-2 metaG | ecosystem: Host-associated > Plants > Roots >...
AAAATGCGTCTGGTAGGGACCGGCTCCCGCCGGTCCGTCTTCTTCGGTAGGGATGGGCTCCCGATTACGCGAAGCCTACGTCGCGACCAGCTCTATGATGGTTCGAGCCTAAAGTCCTAGGGCGCGCCAAAGCGTAGCGGCGGCGGCCTGCCCGTCCGCGAATTTCCTGGCCGTTCGGATTAAATTGTTGCGATCTGCGTCACCGGATGGACGCGGACCGGCGGGAGCCGGTCCCTACCGAAGAGAACGAATGTGCCGAAGCAATCGTTGTCGACGTTGACATTCTCGGCGTTGCCGGCGTTCTACTGCGGAGGGACGAGTACAGTCAGCGCGTTTCGTAGAACAGCAAATCGGATGGGGGTTGTTCCGACTGGATGACCGTCTACATGAACCTGGAGTTTTTCCTTAGCGGTGACTTCTAACCAGGCGCATTCGAACATCTCGAGCTTAGGATGATATTGGCGTCTGCCTCGACTGATTGACAAAAAATGAAATAGCAGTTCTCGCTTGCTGAAATCTCGAAAAACACCGATTGACAATAACCCATCGTCGAGCTTTGCACCGGGACAAACCGTAAAGTTGCTGCCGTAATAAGGACCATTTCCAACCGCCAAAAAAGAACTCCGGAGGCGAATGCGCCGGCGATTATTGCGGAAACGTCGTCGCCGATGACGGACCGGCGTTTGTCCACGAAACGAACGTTGGTAAGCTCGATCGATCGGGCGATCAAAATTCAGTTCGACGGCGGTTTGCTGATGGATGAATGCGAGCCGAACGGCGCGAAAAATTGCGGCCAATCGGCCTTGTTTCACCGCTTCACCCAATGGGAACAGCTGAGCATCCACGCCGACTCCGGCCGCTTCAAAGAAGAGGTGTCGACCATTGGCAGTTCCAACGTCTACTTGTCGAAACGCGCCAGTTTGGACAAGCTGACATGCCCCGATTGGATCGGCCGGAAGGCTAAGGCTCCGGGCAAAATTGTTAAAGGTCCCTAACGGGATGATGAGCAACGGAACAGTCTTGCCCACCAGAGTTGATGCCACTTCACGAACTGTGCCGTCGCCACCTGCCACCACAATCAAATCGACCCCTTCTCGGAGTAGCTCCAAGGTGCGACTTGCGATCGATTGGTCCGGCTCGACCACCAGCTCTTTCCAGAGGCAACCCGCTGCGGCTAGTTCGTTCCGAACTGCCAAACGGACCGGCTCGCCACCGTTTCCGCTGGCCGGGTTTTGAATGAGCGCGACCTGGGAGAACCTAGTCATGCTACACCTTCCGGTTCGCAACTGACGGACAAAACAGGTGCATCCGCGTTCCTACGGAACGGATGACAAATAACAAATGACAGATGACAAATTCCAGATGGTCAGATCGTACAAATGGTTATTTCGCCGCCAGAGCGGTCAAACCGCGCGCCGGGCAGCCGGATCGTTTCAGGATACCGCAGATGCACGGACTGGGACAATTTGTCATCTGTCATCTGTCATTTGTCATGGCCCTGAAAGGGCCTAGTCTCGGCGCTCTTGCACTTGCGCAGCGTAAGAGTTGTTAACTACGTCCAATATCTTTTGACCGGTGATGACGTGATCGGTCGCATAATCCAGATTTCCGTCGGTACCAATTAACGCGATCCCGAAATCGCCTACCCGATAAGCATCGGCCACCGTGAGCGGATCGGGCAAAACGACGAATGGTACGTCGGACCGACTAATCATTCCGGTTTCTTTGGTGAAGGCCACAAAAAACAAGACGTTGCGCGTAGACAGGTTCTTGTACCGGCGCGTGATTTGTTTAACCTGTTTCTTGAATTCGTTCTGCTCCGGATTGGTCGCAAATATCAGAACCACCGGCTGGCCACGCAGATCACGAAGCCGGCGCACTTTGCCGCTGACACTGCTCCAAACAAATTCTGGTGCCGGACGCGGCACGTTGGGCGATGTCGGAGTTGGAGACTTTTTACCTTTAGTTGATTGGGCCTCAGCCAAAAATGGTACGAACAGCGCCAGTAACGCGAAAAAGCAAACGCGTCTCATACTTTCATGATATCCACTTCTTTAGTTTCCAGATGATGATCTATATCCTTCACGTACTTGTCGGTCAGTTTTTGGATCTCCTCCTCTAAGTTCCGGCGCTGATCTTCCGTGATATCACCTTCTTTTTCTAATTTCTTTACCAGGTCGATCCCGTTTCGCCGGCTGGACCGGACCCGGACCCGCGTTTCCTCCGCCATGTGGCGAGTGGTCTTGACCAAGTCTTTGCGCCGTTCCTCGGAAAGCTCCGGAATGGGCAAACGGATCAATTTGCCATCGACTGCCGGGTTAATTCCTATTTTCGACTCCTTGATCGCTCTTTCGATGTCGCGGGTGACCGAGGCATCAAACGGCTGAATCAAGAGTAGACGCGGTTCGGGCGTAGAGATCAGGGCGAGTTGTTTCAACTTCATTGAGGTTCCGTACGCTTCGACATCGAGGTTCTCCACTAAGGCGGGCGAAGCTTTGCCGGTGCGAACCGACGCGAACTCGTGAACCATGTATTCAACGCCCTTTTCCATGGCCTCTTCGGTCTCTAGTAAGATGTCATCTGCTGTCATAAAAGAAGGGTCTGGCTTAAGAATTGAGGGAACTTGCTGGAAATTGCGATTACCGATTCCGCGTTCTAAGACATCGAGTACGACAACGATGCGCTAATCCGCGGTAACCAATGTACCCACCTTCTCGCCGCAAACCACTTTCGTAATATTCTGCGGATTACTCATATCGAACACGACAATCGGCACGCGATTATCCATGCACAGGCTAAATGCGGTCGAGTCCATTACTTTCAAGCGTTTAGTGAGCGCTTCGGTATAGCTTACCGTCTCGTACCTGGACGCGTTCGGGTTTTGTTTGGGATCGCTGTCGTAAATACCATCGACTTTGGTCGCTTTCAAAATGATCTCTGCTCGAATCTCACTGGCCCGCAACGCCGCAGTCGTATCGGTGGAAAAGAAAGGATTGCCCGTCCCAGCCCCAAAGATCACTACTCGGCCGAGCTCCAGATGCCGAATCGCTCGCCGATAAATAAACGGCTCAGCAACATTCGCCATTTCGATCGCTGACTGCAGTCGCGTTTCAACCCCTAATTGTTCCAACGCGCTTTGCAGCGCCATCCCATTGATCATGGTGGCAAGCATTCCCATGTAGTCTGCCGTTGTTCGATCCATTCCCCGGTGGGAAGCGGTAAGTCCGCGCCAGATGTTGCCGCCGCCAATAACAACGGCAGTTTCAACCCCTAGCTGGCGAACCTCTTGAATCTGCCTGGCAATATTCGTGACAATAGCCGGAGAAATGGTCTCTTGACTGCCTGATTCTCTTAAGGCCTCGCCACTGAGTTTGAGAACAATGCGTCGATATTTCGGCTTCCCTGCAGCCGTTTGTGGATTGGACATGGGAAAAGTCTCTAGGGCTTAGTAGAGGACGCTCGGGAAGTCAATGGGATTTGCGGTAGGGATGCGCTCCGGCGCGTGGTTTCAACCGACGCAGCATCTCACTAATAACCGGACCGGCAGGAGCCGGTCCCTACCGACGGACGCGCAGGAGCGCATCCCTACCGAAGAACAAGCAGGAGCGCATCCCTACCGGCTGATGAGCTTTCGAAATTCGGCCTCACCGACCGTTTTCACTCCAAGCGATTTTGCTTTCTCCAACTTACTTCCCGCTTCTTCCCCAACGAGTAGGTAATCGGTCTTCTTGCTCACCGTCCCCGTAACCTTCCCTCCATGGCTCCGAATGAGTTCCGCCAAGACCTCGCGCGGTTCGCTCAATGTTCCGGTGATTACCCAGCTGCTCCCCGCCAACCGGTCACTCTCAGGTTGCTCGGCCTCCTTGATTCCAAAATTCAGGCCGTGATCGCGAAGCGCTTGGATTAAAGCTGCGTTGTCCGGATTATGAAACCATTCCCAGATGCTTTGCGCCACCGCGTCTCCGGTGTTCGGCGCTTTTTTCAATGATTCTAGTGGCGCCTTTTGCAGCGCGTCCAAATTCCCAAAGTATTCCGCTAACTCGCGCGCGGCAGTAGCTCCCACATGGAGTATCCCCAACCCAAAAAGGAGACGCCAGAATGGTTGCGATTTGCTTGACTCAATTGCCCGAAGAAGATTGGCCACACTTTTCTTGCCCATCCGCTCCAAGCCTTCAAGATCCTGCTGCCGAAGCCGATAAATGTGGTCGACTCGACCGACCAAGCCGTGCTCCACCAGTTGTGCGACCATCGCTTCGCCCATACCCTCAATGTCCATCGCTCCCTTGTGCGCAAAATGCTCCAGCCGCCGCTTCACCTGTTCCGGACACTCGATGTTGGTGCAACGAAGATCGACCTGTCCTTCCACTCGCGACACTGGTGTTCCACAGCTCGGACAGGTGCGCGGCATGTGAAAAATCTTCTCTGTCCCGGTCCGTCGCGCGGCTACTACTTCGACCACGGCTGGGATGATTTCGCCTGACTTCTCGATTACAACGATGTCCCCGATCCGAATATCTTTCCGTTTAATCTCCTCTCCGTTGTGCAAAGTCGCTCGGGCTACCGTTGTGCCGCTGACGAAAACTGGCTCCAAATTGGCCACTGGCGTTAATTTACCGGATCTGCCGACCTGAACTTCGATCGAGAGCAAACGAGTCTCTGCCCGTTCAGCCTGATACTTGTAAGCAATCGCCCAACGCGGCGCTTTGGAAGTAAAACCGAGCCGTTCTCGCAGTTCGTAGTCGTCGACCTTGACGACCGCCCCATCGGTTTCATATCGAAACTTGTCGCGAATCTGATCGAGTTCGCGCAACGCAGTAATGATCTCTTCCGCGCTTTCCGCATTCCAAATCTTGGAATGGGTCGGAAATCCCCAGCGCGCGAGGTGATCGAGCGCCGCATGATGCGCTTTGATCTCCGTGTCACTGAGAAAACCAAATCCGTAAAAAATGATCCCTAATTTTCGTTCGGCGACGAGCCGCGCATCGAGCTGCTTCAGACTCCCGGCGGCGGTGTTACGCGGATTAACAAATGGCGTCTCTCCAGCCGCTTCCCGAGCCTCGTTCAAACCACGAAAAATAGACTTCGGTAAGTACACCTCACCCCGGACTTCAATCTCGTCCGGCACTTTGGGTCTGAGGCGCACTGGAACTCCGCGAATTGTACGCACGTTTTGAGTGACGTCGTCGCCCAAGTCGCCGTTTCCCCGGGTGGCGGCGTACTCCAGGGCTCCATTCTTATAAAAAAGTGAGATCGCCACTCCATCGACCTTTGGCTCGATAATGGATCTAACGCGTTCGAGCCCAAGCAGCCGCTGAATCCGTCGATAAAATTCCATTATTTCAGCTTCGGAGTAGGTATTATCGAGGCTCAGCATCGGCGTTCGATGTTTGATCTGATGGAATGCCTCCAACGGCGCGTCGCTTACTCGCTGGGTCGGGGAATCGGGATCGATCAACTCCGGAAATTGGGTTTCGAGGTCCTTAAGCTCGCGATAAAGGCGATCGTATTCCTGATCGCTGATGATCGGGGCCGCCTCTATATAATAGCGTCTGTCGTGCTCCTCTATTTCCACCCTTAGCTCATCCACCCGTTTTCTTGCTCCACTGACGGATTCCATGCCTTTAAACAATATTCGGGTTTTAGGCTGGAGCCAAGACGAGCAAATTGCCAGCCGGTTTATAAAAAGGTAAAAAGGAAGGGCTGCTGCAGAGTGACCAAAGAGGTGCAGATTCTTTATTATATCGATGCCTCGATGGCGAGAAATTGGGTCGGATATGCGGTTTTTTGAACATCCGGGGATGAAATTAGCTGGACAATCCAGCAAAACTTCTCGCACCGGCACGATTTGGCCCGAACCGGCCGCCTTGGCACGCTCACTGCTTAAATGTCACTCGTTCGCTAAGAACGGATCAAAGGAGCGCAGCCCGGTTAGACGGGGGATTGGTTACCAAGTGTCGGGGGGACGCTGGTAATTATCACCAAGGGGGGAAGTCTAACCGGGCATTCCTTTCAAGAAAGTTGACCGAAAGGTACACTTTTTTACTTGCCTTGCTCACGAACCTGCGCAAAGTTGCCGCTGTTCGCTAAACCAAACGGTCTACTGTGAAAACTCGCTTTTTACGTCGTCGACGTCGTAGCACTCACGTTTGCCAGCCCAAAAATGCTCCCGGCAAAGACAATAACCTGCGGTCAGCCTGGAGCTTTACCTATCAGTTTGGCACACCGCTCGTGAGCGCAATACGATACACCGAGTAATCGGTGTCTGTTGACTGCTCTTCAGGCTCCTTCATCCCACGCGGCCGACAGGGCGAGCCACGCCCGCATCCGCTACGCGAAAGCGTTGCGGATGGGCCTGAGCCGGTCTCAGCCGGCACCGTTTTAGCCATTTCGTTTTAGTCCGTTGGCCCTTTCAGCGCTTTCGTCGACGCCACCGATCGGCCGCAGCGCGGCACAAATTGGCATGTGCCTACGCAGAAGCAGATACCTCCTTCGCTGCCCCCGCGCTCTCACCATATTTATTAGAGCCCTTGTAAAACAATAACGGCCTGCCTCCAACTGAGATAGAATCTGGTGGTATTCGTCTGCTTTGCTTAATATTGTTGATGAAGCAAAAGCCTTTCCCCCGATCTTAATGGACGCAGTCGACCTCGAAATTCTTTCTCTGATCCAGAACGACGCCAGAGTAGCTCACGCTTCGGTCGGAGAAAAACTGGGTCTAACTGCGCCGGCAGTACACGCGCGGATCAAACGTCTTGAACGAGAAGGAATCATTCAGGGCTATCTCACCGCGATCAATCCAGCTGCCGTTAACCAGGTGCTCCTGGCCTTTGTTCGAGTCACCAATAATGCGTCGGGCGCGACTGAAAAGGAGTTCGAAGAATTCGTGCGCCAGGAGCCAAATATTCTCGAGTGTCACGATACCTCGGGTGAAGACAGTTATCTTCTAAAGATTCGTACCGATTCCGCGGCCTCACTCCGTGCTCTGCTCAGCCGGATCCGAGACTTCCCTGGCGTCGAGCGCACCGTAACGTCCATTTCGCTTTGCACTATCAAGGAGTCCGGCGGACCGCCGCTCTTCCCGGTGACCTCAAATCAAACGAATTCCAAGTCATCGGAAACCATCTAACCCCCCATCCCCGGCGGATCTGTCATTTGTCATTTGTCATCTGTCATCATCTGAGGTACGCCTTTCCGACCAATTGTCCCCGTAGTTCAACGGATAGAACGGAGGTGACGCCTCGTATTTCACGGATCATCGTCTCACGGCGCACCAGAAACGTCAGCTTGCCCAGCTCTCTCCAGTCCCTGGCGGCTTTGTAATCGCCATGGCGAAGGAAATCGTCCTGCTGGGCTTGGCTGAAAGTTAACCTCATCTGAGAACGGCGTTTCGCTGCGATCACGCCGGAGAGTCTACAGGGCACCAAGAATATGGGCTGGTCCGGTACGCAAAGCTTTTGAATCCGACCGATTTTTCGAAGTTGGCAACTCTGATGCGCGATCTGCCGCCGATGTTGGTTCTACTCGTTCGACCAGGGAACATCGCGGCGCTCCGTCGCGGTGAACCCCAAGCAACCGTTGCGGCCACTCGCCTCGAATTTACGACAAACCTGACGAACCCGCTGCCAAGTAGCGAAGCCGGCATCAACCCGCCGTCACGTCACCGGCTGTCGCCGTCTTCAGTCCCGTTAATAACAGTTCTGCTTATATCGGGGACTAATGCTCGGTGCCCGATAACCGAATGCCGTCCGGTTAGCGCTGAGAGCGGATAGAGCGAGAAAGTCGTCATGATTAAGCCCATAAGCCAGGGCTCGGCCAGTGTAGGTGCGCGCTTCCTGACCCAAGACATTGATTGCAGCCAGGATGAGCGAGGCAGCATTGTCAGCAGTTACTAACTTCAGCAGATCGGATTGGTCTGATGAAACTGCCGGTCGAGTCGGCGGCGAGATTATCGTAGTCGGTGCCCGGTTCGAATTGTAATTGGTGTTCTGATTACTGGTCGCACTAAACCCTGCGAATTCTTGACTCGCCTGACTACGCGCTTTTGCTGCCGATTGACTAGACTGAATGTGCGCCACCATCCAACGTTCACGATAAGAACGGTTGAGCAGTGTGCCGTAAGGGATGTGATATTCATCACTAAGCTCACGCAGAGTACGTCCACCAACAACAGCCAGCCGATGGATTTGATCCCAGTCGGTACGCCGCCTCCGTCGTCTTTTGGCTGGCCAGTAGGAAACGGACATTTTTTCCCTCGGTGGGAAGCTTTGCCACTTATCGTTCCATAGGCAACAACGGAGATGCCCAACCGGTTTTGATTTTGGACGGATTCCATTGTTCGCGATAAGCCCGGACTCGCACAGCGCTGGCTAAGCTGCCCGATTTCCGGTAATGTTCTCGGGGAACAGATTGGAGCTAAGTTCCCGACATAATGCAGCAAGGCGGGGCGATATTTATGAAGCCGCACACGCTAAACTAACATGAAGAGATTAAACGAAATAACTGCGGCGGAGATTGAGCGGCTTGGGGCTACTGACTTGACGGTATTGTTAAGGAAACTTTTGGTTTGTGAAGCCAATGCCAACAATCTACCACCCTCGGGAGTCCATGTGGCCTTCAAAATCACCGTCCCTGACGGTGGTGAAGATGGGAGGATTGAATGGAAGGATGGTCCCGAGCGAACGGCTTGGGTGCCGAATCGGTTTACGATTTTCCAATGCAAGGCAACAGAAATCACAGCGCTGGCCTGCAAAAAAGAAGTCCTGAATGATGAAGGCACCAATTTGAAGCCGAAAGTTGAGGCCGTATTTCAAGCGGGCGGAGCGTATATACTCTTTTATGGCCGGGCTTGCGAGCAAGCCGGTTGTGACGCCAGAAGAGAGAAGATTCGCAAGGCCCTCCGCGATCTGGGAAAATCGTACGCAGAGACGGCTCATATAGAGGTTTACTCGGCGGAAAAGATTGCAGAGTGGACGAACCAATATGTTTCTTGTGTGACCTTTGTTGCAGAGCGATCCGGAATGTTGCCTCCTCTTGGCATCAAGACATGGGACCAGTGGAGTAAGCTGCCCGAGCATGAAGGACCGTATGTTGCAAACGAGTTGCTTAGGACATGTAGAGCGCAATTGTCCGCGGTTGTCGTCGAGCCCGGTGCGGTCGCGAGAGTCGAAGGCATGTCCGGATTGGGCAAAACCCGGCTTGTTCTCGAAGCATTTCGACCAGATGAAGCCGGTGAGTCAGTGAGGCGATGGTCTGATCGCTTGGTTTACCTAGATGCCTCGATTCATGAAAGAGAGTTGTTCGCCTTCTGCGTTGACCTCTGCAATCGACAAATGGATGGAATTGTCATTGTCGATAACTGCCCGCTCGCGCTTCACAAAACACTTTCTTCTGAGGTCCGGCGGAGTGATAGCAAACTTAGACTAATTACCTTAGACTACACGCAAGAAAGTCATGATCCTGAGATCCCGACGATCAGACTGAAGTGGGAGAATTTGGAGGATGTCGTCCGACAGCTGCTGATCAACGCTTTTCCCGAACTGGAAGACCGTCATCGACACCGCATCGAAGAACTCGCGCAAGGGTTTCCGCAGATGGCGGTTCTGCTCGCTCGGGCTAAGACCCGAGGAGATCCGAATATCGGTGCGCTTAACGATGACGAGATACTGAAAAAACTCGTGTGGGGTAGAGAACCAGTTGAAGAGAAAGGAGAACTGGTAATTGAGGCTTGCTCTATTTTTACGCACGTTGGAATTGCCGGACGGGTTGAAAGCCAGCTGAATTTTGTGGCTAGACAAATCTGTGAGATTTCTCCAAGCGACTTTTATCGTTGGATTCAGAAGTTCATCTCCCGTGGAGTTTGTCAGCAAGCCGGTGACTTTATTTATGTAGCGCCGAAGCCGCTCGCGATACGGCTAGCTGCTAGATGGTGGACCAAATGTCTCCCGAGCAGTGTTCCACGACTTCTCAATGATTTAGTACCAGTGGGCCTGGACGGGGCACTGTGCGACCAGATGTCATACCTCGATTTTTTGCCAAAGGCGCAAGAGCTGACCGCAGATCTTTGTGGAGATGAGGGCCCATTTGGTCAAGCGGAGGTGCTGACTAGCGAACAGGGTTCACGACTCTTCCGCTCGCTCGTCGAAGTGAGCCCTGGGGCAACAGCCGATGCGGTCGCCAGAGTGTTCTCTGCCTTTAACCGGACACAACTGCTCCAAATTAAGGGTCGTGTGAGGCGCAATCTAGTATGGGCAATTGAGAAGCTTTGTTTTTGGCAAGAGACCTTCGAGCTTGCAGCCCCAATTCTTCTTAGGTTCGCAGCAGCAGAGGTCGAGTCATGGGCGAACAACGCGATGGGACAATTCAAGCAACTGTATCACATAATTCTGCCGGGCACTCAGGCATCGCTCCGGTCACGACTCATTGTTGTCGAGGATGCTCTCAAGCATGGAGATCCGTATATGCAGTGTGTCGCAGTCGAAGCGCTCGGTTGCGCACTCGAATCTGGGTTCTTCTCGCGCACGAGCGGCGTGGAAACGCAGGGATCGAGAGCACCCTTGGAGGACTATCAGCCTGCGCCCGTCGAGATCGCAGACTATTGGAAGCGGGCAGGCGAACTACTACTAAATCAAGTCGAGAAAGGTGGCAAGATCGGAGAGCTGGCGTTGCAACAGCTGGCCGAACACATTCGCGGGTTGTTAGCGAATAACCAGCTACCGCTCGTGGAAAGTGTAGTTGAACGCGTTATCGCCATGGGGACGTCCTGGCCAGATGGAGCTTCGGCAATGCGTCAATCTTTGAAATACGATGGCAAAGAGTTGCCCGAGAAAATTCGTGAGAGGATTCAAAAGCTTTTGACTTTACTTGAGCCAAAAGACATTCCCGGGAGACTGCGTTCGATCGTCAGCACTCCGGACTGGGATATGGAAGAGATTTCACCTGGGCACTATGAAGACGTTGCCGAACGAGAAGCGAAACGATTCGCGGACGAAATCTCTGCTTCAGGTGACGCGTGGTTAGCGCATCTCGAGATCGTTTTTACAGGCGAACAGCGGCAGGGATTTGCTTTCGGACACCGACTTTCTGAGATAGGAACCGATCCACGAAGCTTTATCTCAGCTTGTTTGGAGACCTTGCGAGGGATCGTTCCAGAGAAAAGGAGAATATCGGTTCTGGCTGGACTTCTTGCCGGTCAACCAGACAGAGCCATCATAACCCAGACGCTCGACGCCGTTTCCAAGGATGAACGAATAGCAGAGCTATTGGTCGATTTGACCAGGGTTTGTCGTCCGACAGGGAATGATTTGCAGTGGGTCCTAAATCAGTTCGCAAACGGCAAAACTTCCGTAGCAAAATTAATGTTGTTCGGATTTGGTAGCGTACTTAATCACCTTGAACCGCCTGACATAATCTCTTTCGCAAAAGCGATTGCTGTCTCTGGGCCAACTGGAGTCGCTACCGCGCTATTCATTGTCTATATGTATTCCTCTAGCAACAATGAACGAGTGCAGGCTTGTAAAGACGTAATGTTGGATTTCGCGAGCACGGAAGGTTTGCTCGAGGAGGTTGCTCGCGTGGATGTAATTGGTCATCCCTGGCAACAAGTCATGATGTTTCTCCTGCAAGAAGATCCGCCGAATCCGCCGCTGACGCGCCGCATTTCCACGGAAATCGTTCGGTATTGTCAGAGCGGAGAGATTGACGAGAACATGCGACACTTTGCGCAGCCAGTGCTCGAGTTGCTACTGGATAGGTACCTTGAGGATAGCTGGCAAATAGTGGGCACTGCGCTGCTGTCCGAAGACTTTCTTGTGGTCCATCGCTTGAAGCGCATGCTCGGCGACCCCTTCAACAAAGAGAGCGGCGGTTCGCTCGTTTCCGGTCTCCAGTTAGATTTTCTCCGTAAATGGTGCTATGAACATGGTCCGGCTGCCGCGTCCCTTCTCGCGACCATTTGTCCAGTGATATTCGTTGGAGAGGATGAATCGGTAACTTGGCATCCAATTGCGAAGATGCTGTTGGATGAATTCGGTGATCAAGAGCGGGTCTTGAATGGCCTCTCCTCCAACTTAGCGACATTTTCGGCGTCGGGTTCTTTAATTCCGCCCTACGAACAGCGAATACAATTGATGAAGCAGATTTCCGAACATCCCAATCTGAAGGTACGAGAGTGGTCAAGACAGGAAATTCGATGGTTGCTGGATCAAATTAAGCGCGAGCGAAAGGCCGAGGAAGAAGAAGCAATAGGAATTTATAGAAGAAACTGAGAAGGTCTTGCTGGGTCCTTGGGATTATCAAGTCAGGCCTAGTCAAGAATGCAGGAACAGCGAAGCGGTTCCGGGGAGCCTTCCTCTACCCCGCCGTCAGATTCAGGAAATACGGGACACTCGGAGCAGTTAGAACTACGCTTGAGGCCGAAGAGATGACCGATGACCGGCCTCAAGTCGAAAAGGATGCAGTCATATGACGGACACATTAATCGTCTCGGTGCAAATCAATGGGCTCCTCCTAGTCACTGGCGCGCCAACCGATTCCCGACCACGCGACCACGCGCAGTATCTAGATTTGGAAAGATCCTTTGAGGGCGGGAGGCGGCGCAAACGCAGCGTTCGTTTCTTGTCAGCCGCATTACGTCGGCAGCCTGGAGTTTTTAACTCCGACTAACCACCAACAACGAAGAAAACTCCGTCCGTTTTAGACCAAAATTTGCCGATGCCGGGTTAGTTTCTCACTGTCCGCCAAAACCTCCTTCCGGCGGCGCTGACCTGATCAGAATCCTTCTTGGTTCTTATTTTCTGCTTCGATCTGCTTTTTCCGCATCATTTCAGAATATCCACGAGTCTCAATCCTCAAAGCGTAGTGTGCAGGTTCGTCTTCCTGGCGAGACCAAAATTTGTAGGTAGCGTAAAGAGATCCGTTATCCCATTCGGTATGCAGTTTCTTGAAAATATTAGCTTCCAAATCTACCCAGCCTGAACCTTCAGCATTGAGAAAATTCTGAATTTCATTGGAGGACATTTCCGAATCAACCGAGAGGAATCCACTGTTTTTAACGGGATCCTTGAGGTACTCAATCGCTTCGGTTTTGCCGTCTTTGCCTAAGAATATACTAATTACGAAATCTCCCTTCCTAAACAAATGCCACGTATTACCGCTCGGATAGGTCCGCGTCTCAACGACGTCTCCATACCGCTTGATCGACTCGTCTAGAGTCTCACCAATCCGGGCATTGGCGGCAAGCGTAGTGGCAGCAACGAATAGGCAAGTCGTGACTAGTTTTGCCATTCCTGTTTGTCCGCGATTCGTCGGTGATAAAGTCCTACGCGCTCCTCGTCAATACGTCATTCTGCGTATTGACTCGGGTCCTCGCAGCATGTTTGGCAAAGCCCAGGGGCGGTAATTGAGGAAAGTATAGCGCAGAAATGCTCGAAAAACTTGCGCCAAACAGCGCATGCCTTTCGTGATCAAGCACAGGATTTTTTCGAGATGGGCCAAGCAAGCAAGTTGACATTCGCAAAGCCATTACCTTTTTATTATTCGTTCTTAAATTTGGTGAAGACGTTCATATTGACATGACATTTTTTACAAAAGCTCAACTTATGCTCTTCCGAACTCTCAAAATTAGCTAGAAGACGCCTTTCTCCCTAGTACGATGCGCTCGAGATCCAGACGTCCTCCGGTCTTGAGAGCCTCGGTCCATGTCGGACCGAAATTTGCGCCTTCATCCTTTATTCTTAAATCACGCAGTTTTTTGAGAAACATGAGATCAGTATTCCAAAGGATCTCAACGTACCAATCAGCGGTTTCGCCGACTGGAACACGAAGAGTGAACCGACCGCCATTATCGGTGTAAATGGCTTTCTGCCTGACCTTCTCTGAAACTGCCGAAACTTTTAGCCCGGGGATGGCGATAAGATCTGGGTCAAACACAATTCCAGAAACCTCGACATAATCCGTTAACTTTGATGGACCTGCAAGGCATACTATCCCAATGAGTTGTGCTACGGCAATCCAGCGAATAATTAGTTTGTGCATCGTTATTCTCCGGTTTCAGATTTCGGAAACTTGGGGGCATTCGGGCGGAAATTCGCTAAAAGGGTCACGTCTTAACTTGCAACAATCTTAACAGTTGCTTCATCTTTCGCCCCAGTTCTTCATCCACTTTCCAACGCTTCTCCAAACGTCGAATCGCCATTGTTACTGCGGGATATTCCATCTCTCCCACCAGCTGACCCAATTCTCGTAAGGTCCAGTCCGAGTAGTAACGGGCCACATACAACGCCGCTGCACGCGCCCCGTTGCCATATCCCGTCGCAACTGCAGCCCACTCCTGCCCCCAGACTTTGCTCACTGCCTCAGTTATCTGCTCCCACGCTAAGCGCCCAGACCGGTTATGCCGTAGGCCAGTTTGTTCCCGGCGGTCCCCTTTCAGTAAGCCGCTCATACGCTCCAAGAACTCCTGACTCCCCAGCAAAACCCCGGCCCTGACTCGCTCTTTCCAATCGGTTCTCCATTCTCCCAGCCCGGCGGCCTCTTCCAGCTCGCTTCGATACTGATCAGTCAACCTACGCAGAGATCCTTCACCGATAAACCCCAAAATCGACTCCGTAGTTAGCCATTCCGGTTTCTTTATACTGCCAGCGTAGGATGGATAAGAACTCCAAAGGTACTTTCTCAAGGCCATGACCCGAGCTCGGCCCAATTCGCTGGTCCTCTCGAGGGGCTCTAATTCAGAGCGTCCTTCGTGACCACCAAGACGCCTTACCCGTGCCGGATTTAAGTGGATGTAGCGGTTGATAATCAACGCCTCGGAGCTGGCCTCATGCAGTATTGCCTTAAAGCGCCCCTGAAAAAGGGGACCCACCCGCCGGCACTTGCGATTGTGCCAAACGCTATATGCTACGTTGAGCCATTGAATGGCCTTACTCAGATTGGCCCGAGGAGTTTCAATCTGCAGGTGGTAATGATTGGCCAGTAGCACATAACCGTGGACCCGCACCCCAAAACGGCCCGGCAATCTCGATAACAGCTCGATAAAATGACTGTAATATTGCGGGTCCCTGAAGATGACCTTGCGCTCGATACCACGATTAAGCACGTGATACCAGCCCCCTTCCACGTCCAACCGGATCGGTCGCGCCATGTTCCAATCATTGACCAAGGAATTGAATTCGGTCAACAGAATTGTTGCTTGTTAAGACGTGACCCTTTGACCCTCTTCCTTAATTGTGAGGTAACTCCGGAAAAACTGGGCGACGCTGTTCGCGGTGCTCGCGCCATGGACTGGGCTGGTTTCAACTGTTCTCTTCCACACAAGGTCGCGGTGATAGAGCATCTTGATGGACTCGGCGAGTCCGCAGCGATTATGCGTGCTGTTAATTGTGCAGTTCGCCGGGGCAACAAGTACATCGGCGAAAATACTGATGGGAAAGGATTCTTGATGTCTCTCGAAGGCATCGTTAACCCTCGTGACAAGCGTATCGTCTTATTCGGCGCAGGTGGAGCAGCCCGAGCGATCGGGGTCGAGCTGGCGCTGGCCGGCGCGCACGTTATATCGGTGGTTAACCGCACCGCCGAGCGTGGTATGGAACTAGTCCGGGTAATAAACGAGAACACCCCAGCGAAGGCAGAACCAATTACTTGGCAAAGCAAATGCAAGGTGCAGCCGGAGGCCGACATTGTGATTAACGCCACCTCAATCGGCCTCTATCCGCATGTTCATGACCGGCTCGACATCGACATCGAGTCGCTCAAGCCTGGCATGGTAGTAGCGGACGTTATTCCCAACCCACCTCGTACCCATTTCATCAAAGATGCCGAAGTGCGCGGTTGCACGATTGTTGATGGTCTCGGCATGCTCGTTAATCAAGGTGTTATTGGCATCAAGTATTGGACTGGAATCGATGTTGACCCCACCGTCATGAGGCGAAAGCTCGAAGAAATTTACCGTGAAGAGTAGGCAAGCGAGCAAGACTCGGGACGAGGCTTTGGTGATTAAGTCGATAATAGGAAAGGCTCCCGAAACATAGTATTTCTCCTGCTGCTTCCCCAACCAGCTGAAGATCAAATGAGCGGATCACTGAACCGCTTCGGGGAACCCAAAATCCCGAGTGAATTAGAGTAGCACGACGCATCTATCCGGAACCATTGGGTTCAGCTCTGATTGACGGCAGCTCGCTTGGGTTGAGGCGAACCCCTTGGGAGGCAACCGGCGAGTCACTCTTCAGGAGAAGGCGCCGGCGGTATTCTTGGCCGCGACCAGGACCTGGCTGACCTTGCCGCGCCGCAATGCCGATAGTGTGGTGTCACCCTCCAATTCCGGGCGATGCTGGTAGCCATGCAGTGGAGAGAGAAGGCGCGCCTGGTAAATTGTCTTTGAGGACGACGCTAAAACAGGTTTTCGGCTAAGTAGGCGCCGGTTGTTTGATCGGAGTAAGTCCCAATGCTAGTACACCTAAATTACTTTTTAGAATTGGATGCGCCGCTTAACGAATCTCGGAAGCGTAGTTAACAGTGGGAAGTGAGTAAGGATTCCCACGATTAGCACGAGCCGGCTATAACGGCTGACCGATTCCACGGCCCACCTACTGGCCGCTTGCGGCTCGCAAGATAATTACCGATACTGTAGTTTATACTTGACTACGAATGGAGAATGGAGGTAGCCCGGGGCGGAAATTTATGAACATACGAACAGTGCACAGAACGACACTGCTGAGTAAATTGCAGGTTATCGTGGAGTTTAAGCCGCTGGCTTACAAAATGATGGAGTGGGAACGGCAGAAACCCCGAAGAGGTGGTGCCGATGATCGCCCGTAACAAGACGGGCCATCTTGGCCCTTGGACTAATGGCGAAGAGATGTCGCTAGACGTTGATACCCTGGGACAGCCATTCATCGACGGAAGCGAGCCGTGGAGCGCGGGCAGGCTCTGGGTTAAAGCCGTTTGATCCCAAAATCGCAACAGGACGTTAATCAAAATACTGTTCCAGGAGGTTACCTTTTTCCGGCTCTATCGGCTCGCTAAAGGTATAGTCTTCCGCGTACTCTTTATATTCCTCTAGGCGGGGCTTCCTTTGAATACGGCGTTGCTACGTAGTCTCGCACGCTCTGGCCACGAATCGCCTCGAAGCAGATCCAAGAGCCGTGGGAGCTCCAGTAACAGAGCGCCATTAGAAATAACCTGCCATTTGGAAAGCGGAGTCCTCGCTTTGCGCCTTTGAGACCGACGACTTCGTGCCGTCTTCATGGAGTCCCTAACGCTTCGATGCTTATCGCAACCACGACATGCAACAGCGGATTTGAAATTAGTGGGCTTCAAATGCAACGTGAAGACGTAGGAACTGGCGCTACCCTCGTGGCTACCGCAACTAACTCCCCCGACCTCGAAGTCAAGGACGCACAGCTCATCTTCGGCGCCGTCTGGCGGGAGCTAGAGGGGCAGTTCGGGCGCAGCAAGATGAGGTTCCCCAGGGAGTTGATCCTGCTCGGGGGAGCGCCCGGCGCAGGCAAAGGTACTAACTCCGACTTCATTCGCAAGGTGCGCAGCATCGATGCGCCGTCTGTCGTGATATCTCAGCTCCTTGACACGCCGGAAGCGCTCGCCATCAAGGCGCGCGGCGCAATGGTTGGGGACCGGGAGGTAGTTGGCATCCTGTTTTGCAAGCTTCTTGAGTCCGAGTGTGAGAACGGTGCGTTGCTTGACGGATTCCCACGCACAAAGGTGCAGGTGGAGTGCCTTAAGCTGCTCTTTGATGAGATGATCGCGCTGCGGCGGGAGTTCTCAGGCACCGTGGACGAGATTCATTTCAAGAAGCCCATCTTTCAGATCATGGTGCTGTTCGTCGACGAGGCAGAGAGCGTGGCGCGTCAACTCAAACGGGGTCGGCAGGTGGTGGCCCACAACGAGGAGGTTACCCGCTCGGGTGTGGGCGAGTTGTGGGAGGAACGCGCGACGGACTCTAGCGAAGTGCTCGCTCGGAATCGCTACCGCGTCTTCAAAGAGCAAACCTACGATGCGCTCGTTTCCCTCCGGCAGATTTTCCACTACCACTTCATCAACGCTCAAGCGCCCATCCCTGAAGTGCAGGCCAACATCCTCCGCGAGCTCGAATACCAGAGCTCGCTGGAGTTAGACTCGCGCACCTTTGATAGACTTCGGAGGTTGCCTGTGGCCAGCGATATCGTCCGGCATGCCCGCCAGGACCTCGTCCGCCGGCTGGACGGCTACGAGGTGGAGCAACCAGAAACATTCAGCCGGGTGATCGAATTTATTGAGGCAAAGATGATGCCCATCGTCGTTCGCCACGCGATTTCTGGTATCGCCAATATCAACTCCGAAGACCTCTTGTTTCAGGACCCGGCTGCCTTGGCGATGCTGATCGACGTGTTCTCCGAGCGCGGCTTTCACGCGACGGTGGATGTCACTCGAGTCTGTGTGCCGGTTCGCATGGATCTCGAGAGCGGGAAGATTTTCTCCGAGGAGAAGAAGGTCTTCCGTTTTAGCGTGCGCTTCAGAAGTGCGCAGGTGCGTGGTTAAGCTCCACAAAAGCGGGCAGCTTGTTTAGATGGTTGAAAAAAGTTGAAACTTTTCGAGATCCTCTTCGACCGACAACCCCGTCGACTTCGGGAATGACTACGAATTAGCTGAGCTTGGTGGCTGTCAAAACGATTATTCGACCTATCTGGTGATGAGTGATGCCGCGCATACCTCACCTCTTGCTCTGCGATCATTCATTCGATTTGATCAGCAAAACCATTTTGTCGGTTACGAATACGGACCCCACGATCGAGACCTTGCGACATATGCATGCTTCTTGCTTGGAGCGCAAACGGAGAACTTGATCAATGTAAACAAAGTGATTGGCGGGCAGCTTCCCGCTAGCTTTGCTGACCTGGAAAAGCGCTCCTTTCGGCTCCGATCCGATATGCCCGGTGGTTTTAATCCGCAGAAGTGGCACTTAGGAAGCGTGGGATAGAAGTTTCGCGCAGATCGCTTTTCAGTTATCGGAAGTCTGACCCACGGGCAACGCCAACGGGATTTGATGCTGTGGATGACTGGGCGCGATTCATTCTTGAACGCCAAGTTTTCTGTCTCCACTACGTAGACAGTTTTGGCCGGGAGCGGCTTCTACAACTACTCTGGGATTCGGATCGTTGGGAATTTGTAGAGCACGTTGTAGAAGGGTTGCTTAGTAGGAATGTAGAAATAGACATCGGAAGAATCACGGTCGAATTAAGCGACGTCTAGGCGGAAGTTGACCGAAGAAGAGAAGGCGCTCTTAGATTGCCTCTTCAAAGAGGCGAGACCGGCTAGTTCACACACGACGGATCGCGAGGCCGCGAACCGCCCGCGCGCCGGACAAGGCAGCGGTCTATCCTGCGCGAGCCATTCAGTTTCTTACGAGACTGCGTTGCTGCGCAAAAATGCCAAGGTCTTCTGATTGAACTCCTCGACCTTCTCATAGATCGGCGCGTGCGCGCACTCTTCAAAGATCAACACTTCGGAGCCCGGTATACCCCCTGTCATCTGATCCGCAAAACGAGTCGACGTCACAGCGTCGTGACGCCCGAAGGTGATCTGCGTCGGTGCGGTGATCTGGCCCAGTTGCGCCGAGCAATCATGTGCGATTACAGCATTCGACTCCTGGAGAAAGGCCGCCAGAGGCTGTGCCGGCCTGCCCCGCACAAAGTCGGCCAAGGACTGGATGTACTCGGGCTTGGCGGCATACAACTCAGGTGTGAAGCACCACGGGAAAATGCTCAGAATAACCATCTCGGGCACGTTGTCCAACGCCTTGGCCGTCACCTGCCACCCTTCGACCACGGTCTTAAGGAACGGATCGCTCTTCGCCCATGCGCTGTGCAGGGACAATGACTTGACCTTGTTAGGATACTTAGCAGCCAGCCACATCCCCGTGGCTGCGCCGAGCGACAGACCGGAGATGTGCGCATCCAGGATCCCCAGAGCTTGCATAAACGCAGCGATATCATCGGCGAAAAGTCCGGTGGAATAGACGCCTCCGGGTTTGTCGCTTTCCCCTGTGCCTCGCAGGTCGATAGAGATACAGGTAAAATGCTTGGCGTACTCGGCCACCTGGAAAGCATAACAAGTGCAATCGGCGGCTAAATAAGGGATAAGGATCAGAGGTTCTCCAGATCCTTGTTGGTCATAGTTTATAGTTATATTGTTCGCTTTGACTTTAGGCATGGGTGCCGTCCTCCGCAGTACGGACCATCATAACAGAATACTGAGCCGAGTTCCATCCGGCGCAAGGTTGTGGAACAAAATCCCGCTCCGATTTTGATCCGGTAACCTTCTCCCACCATCAACTCCAGCGCCCGATCACTGCGCTCATCGGCTTCTATCTGCACTGCCATCAGCTGAGGCTCGCTCCTCCGGCGCACGATCTTCAGACTTCGCTGTAACTTGCTTAGTGCGATCCCGCGATTCTCGCAAAACTTGCGCTGGCTCAGCTACGATCGCGTCGGCACCGTGACGATTCCAAGAGTTGAAGTTGTTTCGTGCAATCTCGACAAGATTCATTGTTTGGGTCCTCAGTGTGGAGGCTTTGGGTTGATTGGTTGTCGCCTAACGGACCCTGCCTCGAGGACTTCTCAGGCTCCAGGAAACGTCCATGTCGCGAGGGGTCAGAAGGAATGCCTTAGTCAAGGCGCTCTGAGCGACCTGAAAGGAATCTCTTCGGCAAAAAAAAAGGCCGACGCAGGTTCCGGCAGGGCCTTTTTTAGCAATGGGCGCTGAAATTCCGTCCTATTGCAGTAAGCTGGCGATGCTTGCAGTAAGCTGGGCGCCGGTCAATGGCTACAAAAGCAGAAAAAGTAAAAGAAATCGCTGCGAGTTTGGGCAAATCTGAACGCGCGATTTGGTACTGGATCAGCCAAGGTTGCGACATTGGAAACCCGGAGTCGGTTCGGCAATTTGTTGAGGGCAAAAGACACAGACGAACCAACGTTCAGAGGGCGCGCGAAAGAGTCGAGTGGGCTTTTGAAACCGCTGAGGCGGCCATCAACGGGAAAGCCGCGGGGCGTAACGGTGGTCCACCGACACGCCGGATCGACGCGATTGGCGATAGTGACCTGCCTCCGCTTGGCCGGCGCGGCGCCGCGGCCGCTCTCGAGCGGCTTGAGGAAACCGAGGAACGGGCGCACGCCCGCCTTCTGGCCGCCATGCAGCGGGGCAACCCCATTCAGATCGAGGCGCACCAGGATTTCTGGCTCAAATGCTCGGAGACCTTACGCAAACTCGATCTGGCCGTTGAGATGGCGCGCCGGGATGCCGAGGAGCAGGTGCCTAAGAAGCTCGCCGAGCAGATCTCCCTTCACATTTCGGAGTGGCTTCGGATCGCTTTCGCTCAATTTCTTTCCAGCGAGGCCCGATCGCTCATGGGCATCAACGACGTCGGCGAGTGGAAGGCGTATGCCATCGAGCGGTTCAAAGGGATTCTCGATCTGACCGTTAAATCGTCCCTTCAAACCAAGTCGCCAATCCCAGATTGGGCAGCCGAAAAAATTTTCGAAGCGTGGAATGTTTCTCTGATCTCGGAGGCGTTCACGACGCCCGTCCCGGGTACCGCGCTGTGTGACAGAGAGCCAGCGAGCGATGGCCGCGGCTAGAATGGCGAACCTAAAAAATGGCTCGAATCGATTTCAAAAAGTAGGTGTATCAGCTGGTACACCTACCCATCAGGAGTCGCCCGTCACTAGAGAGCGAGCGGCCAAACTCTTTGCGGTCGGGCCGGCCTCGGTGGGTAGGGCGAGGCGTGTCCTTCGCGAAGCTGGTCAAAAGACTGTCGACGCTATAGATCAAGGCGACGCTGATATATTCAGGCTGGCTTACCAAATTCTCCCTTGTTGTGTTTACTCTGGAATTGATATTGGAGTGGAAAACAAAGAAGCATGGCCGCGTTGATCTAGCCGTATCAAAACCGCCCGTTGTGATTGTCGTGCGATGAGTCCTAACCAATCGATGAAGCCAACGGCCCCATTACGAAATAAGTTCAGTGTGTTTGCCACGACCCCTGCCGTGGCTTATCTCTTTCTCGTTAGGCGTATGGCAAGCACAATCGAGGGCGGGTGTTTATGCGGAGGCGTCCGCTATCGTCTACACGTTAGGCCAAAGCAGGGGAGTGACTGCCATTGCGAAGATTGCCGACGGGCTAGTGCTGCTCCGTATGTGACTTGGTGTAGCGTTCCCAGCAAGGCGATAGAGGTTCTGAGCGGTGAACTGCGTAGAGTCTCATATGCAGACCGATTACGCTCGTTCG
>Ga0070698_100002075_pt1 | contig 22276 bp, 24 predicted proteins | sample KBSK1502metaG_FD_65477 | JGI IMG/M metagenome (GOLD analysis project Ga0070698, IMG submission 65477) | Corn, switchgrass and miscanthus rhizosphere microbial communities from Kellogg Biological Station, Michigan, USA - KBS K1-50-2 metaG | ecosystem: Host-associated > Plants > Roots >...
CGAAAAATTGCTGGTGACGACTCGGAATTCGCCGACCGCATCCAGCGGAATGTTCTGGCCCAGCGCCGCATAGTAGACATTGTTGTTATCAACGCCGTCGAGCAGGATGTTTGTGCTGGCTGCGCGGAGTCCGTTGATATTGAACCCGGCGCCGCGTCCGGAAACACCCACGCCCGGCACGGCCGGTCCCGGATCGTCGCTCGCAACATTGTTGGCGAGTCCAATCAGATCGTAGGGATTTCTGGTCAATGTCGGCAGCTCGCGAATTTGCGTGCCGGTTACGATGTTGGAAACTTCAGCGGTTTGGGTGTTGACCTCCACACCTTCGCTGGCGATCACGCTGACTGTTTCGCCGGTGACTTCTGTCAGCGCGAGCTGCGTGTCTACGGATACCTTTGATCCGATTGTCACTTGCACTCGTTGATTACTGGGCTTGAAGTTACCGCCCTGCACAGTCACGTCGTAGAGTCCCGGCTGGAGCGCGGTAATGGTGTAGATACCCTCGTTGTCCGAGATGGCTGTCGTTTCGCGGCCGGTGTCAACCGACTTGACGGTGACATTAGCGGCTGCCACAACCGCGCCGTTCGGGTCGGTGACCTTCCCGTTGATTTGACCGGTTGCGCTCTGGGCAAACGTGGCGCCGGCCGTCATGGCAATAGCAAACACGACTGACAGAAACGCGAGTGCGCCAGTCGCGGCCGATTGTCTAAGTTTGGTCTTACTCATATCAATTCCTTTCTTAACCTGTGTCCCTTGATAGAGAACTACCGTGTGATCGTGAGCTCACTTGTGGACGCTCACGAAGAAGGGGAGCTTCTCGGCTGCCTTCAGGCGGCGGCTGACTCGCGATGTCTTGGGGAGAGTTTGAGCGGCGATTCAACAACCCGGGTCTCCGAGAACTCGGAAGGCCGCCTGACAGTCAGGCCATTCAGAAGTGCAACGATCGTGCCTCTTGGCACCCCTGCTGAAAAAGCCAGTCCATCACTCGTCTGGGCCAAGTCACAACAAAGTCAGGAACTCGTCTTGTAGAATTTGGATTCTGGTGAGGGGGTTAATTGCGGTTATCGGATCACTCGCGAGGGAGATTTGAGTCGCACGTTACTCTTGCTGCATTTTTTCGTTCGACAAGCTTCTGCCACGCGCTTCATGCGAACCGCCAAGACGCCAAGAGCGCCAAGAAGGAAATAACAGTCTGAACTGTTTAGTCCGTTCCTGGCGCTCTTGGCGTCTTGGCTGTTAGGTTTCTTCTAGGCGTGCTGCAGTTCTTCGCGGTGGTTCGGATCAACCAGCGGATAGACATTGCCGAGTGCTGACGGATTGATCTGGTAGTGTTTGATTTTGGAATTCAGTGTAGTCACCTTAAGGTTAAGGAGCTTCGCAGCTTGGACCTGGTGGCCTCCGGTCTGAAGCAGCGCGCGGCGAATCAGATCAATCTCAAAGCGGCTCACTTCGTCGTAAAAATCGAAACCACTCTCGATGGTCAGCTGACTGACGTCGTTAATACATTGCACCTCGCAGAGAAGCCGCAGAATCAGCTCCTGCAGGGTAGCAAGGCTGTTTCGAGACGTTGCCGACTCGCTGTTTTCCACTGGCGGGGCTTCGGTTTCAAGTTCGTCCATACCCCAAGTTGCGGTTGAGTTCATACTCACCTCCCTGCGTCGTTTCAGGCTTTTTAGGCCGAATTTAGTGGGGCAAGTTATAACCCTGGAGCTTTAGGGGCGGATCCCTTTTGTGACGGAAGGGCAGACGCCTGTGACTAATGGGCTTGAGGTTGGGATAGCGGTGGTTGTGACACTTGCAAATTAACGATGGTAGAGACTGGCGGGATTGGTCTTGGGTCTTAGGTCTTTGGACTTTGGTCTTTGTACTTGAGCTTCGTATTTTACTTGAATCTGGAACTGGGATCGTACAAAGCTCAAAGTACAAAGCACAAAGTCCCACGATTGTTTCAGGGCAATTTGCCCAAAGCTTCCTGGAGCTTGTCGCGATGGTTGCGCGAGAGCGTCAGTTGCGTCCCGTCTTTCAGGATGACGCGATATTCTCCATGAAACCAGGGCTGTAACTCCTGAATAAAATCGAGACGAATTATGGAGGAGCGGTGGATGCGCACAAACTTCTTTGGATCGAGTTGGGCTTCAAGACTACTGATAGTTTCGCGCATCAAGTGGGTCTTCCTGGCGCTATGTACGGACACGTAATTGCCCTCTGCTTCGATCCAATCAATTTCGTTTGTCTCAAGGAAATAGATACGTCCGGCGGCTTTTATAACCAGGCGTTCGAGATAGCTTTTGCCGGCTTTCAACTCTTCAAGCAAAGCGAGGATACGTTGATCCATGCCCCCGTTCCGGTCGCGCAGAAGTTGCGCCTTGGCGCGTTGCCACGAAACATCAAACCGTTCCTGGTCGAATGGTTTTAGCAGGTAGTCAAGCGCCTGTACTTCAAAGGCTCGGACGGCATATTGATCGTAAGCAGTTACAAAGATGACGTAGGGGATTTCTCCTTTTTTCAGAGAGGCCAGCACCTCGAAGCCGCCGATCTCGGGCATTTGCACATCAAGGAAAATCAGATCCGGTGACTGAGTACGAATTGCTTGCAACGCCTCGCGGCCATTGCAGGATTCACCGACAATCTGAACCTGGGGATCGCCCTCGAGCATTTCGCGCAGCATCTCACGGGCGAGCGGTTCGTCGTCGACCAGTAGCACGCGGATCAAAGGGGAGTCAGTCATCGTTTCATTCGTTCGGCGACGATCTCGATCAAAAGAGTCGCGGTCGTGATGCCAAGAGCCAACTTACACAGCGGACGTGTAATTAGCAAAGGGTTTCCGGACTGGATCAGTTTAGGCAAGCCCGGGCAGAATCCTGAATTCCCGATTCACAAATACGGAACCGGGAGCGGTAGCGACCGGCGTGATGGTTGACTACTAGTCGAGTCATAAACACGGGCTTGCGTCTGTCTTAAGGTTCGGCCGGTCGCTACCGCTCCCGGTTCCGTATGTGTGAGCCCTCGTCGAGTGGAAATGCCTAACTCACACGAACTTGAATCAACACGTGTTTCGCTTGCTTTTTGCTGGCCGAGGGCCGGAAACGACCAAACTGCCTGGAGTCAGGCGATTTCCGATTGGCTGGGAGCGGTGCCGTCGGTATGAAATGGTATTTCGAGAGTTACTATCAAACCACCCGCTGGATCGTTGGTTAAGTCGAAGAGATGATCCGCTCCATATAACCTTGTCAGCCGAGTCTCGGTATTGGCCAATCCCAGACCCTTCTTAAACTGGTTCTGGGATGTCGGATGTTCCGGAAGGCCCGGGCCGTTGTCTCGAACTTGAATACGAAGCTTCCCATTGAGTTGTTTCGCTTCGATTTCGAGCAAACCGGGCGTGGAGCGGGGCGCAATTCCATAGCGGATTGCATTCTCAACTATTGGTTGCAGAATGAGGTTCGGTACTTTGGCGTCGAGGGTCTTGTCGCCCAGGTCCATGCGGGTGACCAGGCGATTTTGGAAACGGATGCGTTCGATCTCGAGGTAACAACTGAGAAACTCCATCTCTTGTTTGAGGGTTACCTCCTGTGAGCCGGAGTTCTCCAGCGTGAGACGAAGGAAGTCTCCCAGCCGCGTGATCATCTTGCGAGCGGCCTCGACGTCTTTGGTTAGTAAGGCTGAGATGGAATGTAGCGTGTTAAAGAGAAAGTGAGGGTGCAGCTGCATCTTCAGAGCCTGCAGCTGTGCGTGTGATAACTGGGCTTCGAGCTGAAGAGTTATTAATTGGCCTTCGCGATAGCGGCGGTAGTAGCTGTAGGCATAGAAGGTCAGTGCAATGAGCAAATAAATGCCGATGCCTTCGCTGAAGTTTCCAATGATAAATCGCGTCAAATAATCAAATGAGTAAGGTTTGCCCACCGGGTAGCTCCAGTAGAGCCACAGCGCCATGTGACCGAGCGCGGTAAGAAACACGCTGAGAAGAATGCTAATGGGAATGTGAAGCAGCGAACTCCTGAGCCAATTGTTTCGTTCGATCGGGAGTCGCGCTGACGCCCAAAGCACGAGCGGCGTGGCCAGCGCCCACAAATACGACCAGGTCATCTGCAGGTAGAGCGAGTCGACAAACAACATCGGACGCTCTGAGCGATAGGAGGTGAAGTAACCCTGGAGGGTAAAGACAAGACCGATGAAGGTCCAGATCCCCCAGATAGCCGCCAGACGAACCCAGCGCCGTGGCCGGATCCTTATGGAGCCGTTGCTCCCGAGGTCTCGAAATGCGTTGTCAGTCATTCTGAAATATTAACCATCAAGCCTCCGCAACAATCCCGTGCGAGAAGCGATCGCCGACGTATGCCTTTAGGTGCCCGCGCCCGTCGAAAGTTTGTACGCACAGGCGATGACGGCGCTTGAAGAAAAAGCATTTTGTTTCCCGTTAATAGTAGACCTTCGGAAGCAGGGGAAAGCAAACCGGAGCAGCAACCCGCAAATCGCTTTGGGGGCCCCAGACGGTATTCCTTGAATTTCCTGAACCAAGCTATGAAGGATCAGTGTTGCAGGACTGGAATCGAGTTTTGCAATTCTCACGTAACAGTTGCCCAGGCTCCCGCTTCGCTGATGCACAGTAAGGGCAGAAAGGAGATTGGGCGAAAGGCACTTTTAAGGCAAAGCGACTGCCCGAACAACCGGATTGTGATGAACTGGCCGCGACGACTGGTCAGACGGCCTTAGGAAATGACGGCAAAAACGCATCCAAAAAATCGTTTGTGGTCACTAATGAAAATAATCATGCGGGGATCGTTAGGCGCACCCGTTATTGGACTCCTGCTACCAAAGCCTCTTGAATAGTGAAGTATCCCTCGTACAGGGCCTTACCAAGAATTACGCTGTCGATGCCGCAGTCTGCGCGGCTAACTCTTCGGATATCTTCCAGCGATGAGATACCCCCAGAGGCGGTGACTTTTAGACCGGAGGCGCGAGCGATCTCGCAGGTGGCCTCGACGTTGACGCCTTTGAGCATGCCGTCGCGTGATACGTCCGTATAGACGATACGTTCGACACCAACTGATGCGAGCTGAAGAGCAAACCCGGCAGCGGGGAGTGCTGCTTCTTTTTCCCAGCCGCGCGTTACAACCGTTCCTCCTTTAGCATCAATTCCGACTGCGATCTTTTCACCGCCGAAGATGCCCAAAAGTCTCTCTAGTGTCGCAGTAGATTCGACTGCCAACGTTCCGAGCACGATCCTCGCAACGCCAAAGTCGAGAACTTCCTTGACCTGCTCAACTGAGCGCAATCCGCCCCCGAATTGCACCGGAATCTTTAGCGACCGAACAATCTTCCTGAGCGTGTCGCGGTTGAGCGAGTTTGGCTCCGAGAAAGCGCCGTCGAGATCTACTATGTGAATCATCTGTGCGCCGGCGGCTTCGTAACCGCTCGCGATGTCGACGGGATCGCCATCATAAACTTTGGTTGTGTCTCTGCGTCCCTGTGTCAGCCGAACACAACGGCCGCCGCGGAGATCAATCGCGGGCATGATTAGCATCGAGTACCCTCAGGCCTCCGGATCGTTTCCATTACTTCTGGAAAGAGCACGCCGTTCGTGGAGATTGCACTGCCACCGGTAATCGTCCGCCGGCCGCACCAGTCCGTAAAAGTGCCGCCCGCTTCTTCAACTATCGGAAGCAGCGCGGCGCAATCCCATATATTCATAACTGGATCCAGCATCAGATCTGCGCGGCCGGTAGCCACGAGGACGTGACCATAGCAATCGCCCCAGGTCCGAGACGTATTCGCTTTCAGGCGCAAATCTTCCAGCGCCGGACCAAATCTGACTTCCCCTTTGGTATTGAAATCGCTCGCCACCAGCAAGGCTTCGTCAAGTGCAGAAGTTGAGGATACGCGCGCAGGCTTGTGGTTCCAGTAACAACCCAGGCCCCTGGCCGCATAAATAATCTCGCCGAGCGCCGGTAGATTGACCACCCCTAAGATGGGTTCCTGCTCGATTTCAAGTCCGATCATCACGCCGTAAAACGGCACGCCGTGAACGAAAGAGTAAGTGCCGTCGATCGGATCGATAATCCAGCGACGGCCAGAAGCACCCGGTTTCTCAGCCTCTTCTTCGCCCAGAATGGCATCATCTGGGAAAACTTCTTCGATCGATTTGCGTAGATATCTTTCCGTTTCACGATCGGCCACGGTCACAAACGAATTGTCAGCTTTGCGCGCCGGTGACAAAGTCCCTTTGAAGTAGTGTTCGGTAATGGCCCCGGCTTCGCTTGCCAGCTGGACAGAAAATTCAAGGAGCTGACTAAGTTCTGAGCTATCGATCGTCATTTGCTTTCTTCCTTCTCGAGCTCAGCTCGCCGCTCACTTGATCCAGAGTTAGCCCCCGCTCAACCAGCAGCACAATCAGGTGGTAAAGCAGATCAGAAGTTTCTCGAACCAGCGCATGCGAATCTTCATTCTTGGCGGCAATGATCGCTTCTGCGGATTCTTCGCCAACTTTTTTCAGGATTTTGTCGAGACCCTCATTAAACAAATAAGTTGTGTAGGAGCCGTCCGGTCTTTCACGTTTGCGGGATTCGACGAGGTCATAAAGATTGCCAAGTAGCGCACCCAGCTCGTTCTGGGCCTTCTGGTTATCACTCACCGGGGCGTCCTGGAGTTCGTTATGAAAGCAGGACTTTGCACCAGTGTGACAAGCTGGACCTTCGGGCACAACCAGAATCCGAATCGCATCGTAATCACAATCCATCGCCACATCGATTACGCGCTGTTTGTTGCCCGAGGTTTCGCCCTTGTGCCACAAGCTGGAACGCGAGCGAGACCAGAACCAGGTTTCATCGGTCTCGAGAGTGCGTTTCAGACTTTCCGCGTTTACGTAAGCCAGCATTAACACTTCGAGTGTGTTCGCGTCCTGAACGATTGCCGGTGCGAGGCCGCGTTCGTCAAACTTTATCTCGGTGATTGCTATCTTCATCTCACAACTACTCCCCGCGCGCGCAAGTAATTCTTCACGTCCGCGATCTCGTATTCGCCGGAGTGAAAGAGCGATGCAGCCAGCACCGCGCTCGCTCCTCCTTCCGTCAGTGCCTGGTAAAAATGGTTGAGATTTCCCGCGCCCCCCGAGGCTATTACCGGTATGCGCACAGCCGAACTGACGGCCCGCGTAAGCTCCAGGTCATAGCCATTTCGCGTGCCGTCGCAGTCCATGCTGGTCAGGAGTATTTCCCCCGCTCCAAGTCGTTCAGTCTCAATGGCCCATTCGACAACGTCTAATCCAATCGGCTTGCGCCCGCCATAAGTGAAAACACTCCAACCCTCGCCCGCGTCGCTGGGGTTGCGCCGCCTTGCATCGATTGAAACCACCATGCATTGCGATCCGAAAACTTCCGCACCTTTGCTGATCAACTCAGGCTCCTCAATTGCGGCAGTGTTAAGTGACACTTTATCCGCGCCTGAGCGAAGCACTGCGCGAATGTCTTCCAGCGATCGCAACCCGCCGCCAACCGTGAAAGGAATGAAGACTTCATCAGCCACTCGCCGTACCAGTGCCGCAACGATTTCTCGCTTGTCGGATGATGCAGTGATGTCCAGAAAAGTCAGCTCGTCTGCGCCCTCAGCGTCGTAACGCTTTGCCTGTTCGATCGGATCGCCGGCATCGACGAGTGAGACAAAACGAATGCCCTTGACCACGCGGCCACGGTCAACGTCAAGGCAGGGAATGATTCGCTTTGCCAGCATAGTCAATCGGCCCGCGCAAAGTTTGCCAACAATCTGAGACCTGCGGCCTGGCTCTTCTCAGGATGAAATTGCACTCCTGAAATATTTTCGTGAGCTACGACGGATGCATAAGCGACGCTGTAATCAGTCTCACCCAGTACCACGCTGCTGTCGGCCGGCTCGCAATAGTAAGAGTGGACGAAATAGAAGAATGCTCCGTCCGCTATTCCGTCGAACAATGGATGCGTGAGTCGTTGCCGGATCTGGTTCCATCCGACCTGCGGTACGACCAGGTCATCTGAGAAACGCTTCACCCGCCCCCGCAAAAGACCCAGGCCCAACGTTCTGCCAAACTCTTCTGACTCTTCAAAGAGCATTTGCATGCCAACGCAAACGCCGAGCAGAGGAGTGCCGTGCGCAACGCGCTCAGTTATCAGACGATCAAAGCCGCGTTCGGTCAGCGCTCTCATGCAGGCGCCGAAGGCCCCCACTCCAGGCAGCACTAAACGCTCTACTGTCAGCAGGACGTTCTCATCAGCGCTTACAACCGCGTCGCAGCCGACCGCGGCAAAGGCCTTTTCGACTGAACGCAGATTGCCGACTCCGTAGTCGATGATGCCAACTCGCGCCACGACTTTTAGAGAACTCCTTTCGTGCTAAGTACACCAGTGATGCGTGGATCACGTTCGACAGCCTGCCGCAAGGCGCGCGCCGTTGCCTTGAAAGTCCCTTCCAGAATGTGGTGCGTGTTGCGGCCCCGCAGGCAGTCGATATGCAGATTGAATTTTGCGGTCTCAGCAAACGATCGCCAGAAGTGTTCCGCCAGCTCAACGGAGAAGTTTCCGATTTTCTGGCGCCTTGTCTGGACTTCATAGACCAGATAAAAGCGTCCGGAGAGATCGATAACTGAACGGCAGAGCGCTTCGTCCATTGGCACAACTGCCTCTCCATAACGTCTGATTCCGGATTTGTCGGCCAACGCCTGCGCCAGCGCTTGTCCTAATGTGATCGCGATGTCTTCGACCGAGTGATGATCGTCAATTTCCAAATCGCCTTTGCAAACAATTTCGAGATCAAACAGCCCGTGCTTCGCAAACAGCTCGAGCATGTGATCGAGAAACGGCAGCCCGGTGCTGATGCGCGAGCTACCGGTGCCATCGAGTTTGAGCTGGACACGCACGTCAGTTTCTTTCGTTTTGCGCTGAGTCTGGGCGACGCGCGCGATTGATTCGCTCCTGATTTTGTTCATTGTTGGTACCCTTCTGAGACCCGCGAATCCGGTTCAACCAAACTTCGCAACGCTTCAATCAACAGATCGTTTTCCTCCGGGGTTCCCACGCTGACGCGAAAGTATTCGCTCAACATCGGATACGTGCTCACGTCGCGGATCAAAATATCTCTCGTAAGTAACTCGGCAAAGACTCGCTTTGGATCGACCGCGGATCGCACAACCATAAAGTTTCCCTGCGAGCGCAAAGGCGTTAGCCCCTTAACTTTGCTCAGCTCGCCGTACAAACGCTCGCGCTCGGCGACGATTTTTTCCACTTGCGGGCGCAACTCCTGCTGGTACATCTCGACTGCTACCTCTGCCGCAGTCTGCGAAATGGCGTTGAGGTTATAGGGCAGTACGGCTTTGCCGATCTCGCGCGTCAATTCGGGCGCCGCCAACAGATAACCCACCCGCAACGCCGCCATCGACATCGCTTTCGAGAAGGTTCGGAGGACTACAAGATTCTTGTGTTCACGCAGCAAGGGGACGACCGAGTGTTCGGCGAATTCGTGATAAGCCTCGTCAACCACAACGAGACCGTCGCTACCTTTCAGCAGCTCGCACAAATCCTCATCGCTCAATACGCAACCGGTCGGATTGTTTGGCGAGCAGATGATCGTCACGTCCGGTTCCAAATCTCTGACCGCGACTTGCAAAGCTTCAATGTCGTAGCTCAACTGAGCGGTAAGCGGAACGCTAATCACTTCGCCACCCAGTACGGTGCTGATTTGCCGGTAGAGCGCAAACGTTGGCTCAGAGATTAGCACGCGCTTTCCGAACCCGACCGTGACCATTAACAGTGCCTGGATCAGTTCATTCGATCCGTTGCCGGCGATGACTCCGTCCGGCAGCCAGCCCGCAAACGCGGCCAGCTGTTTACACAAATTAGCAGGGACAAAATCCGGGTAGCGTGACCACTCGCGGTCACGAAGCCGTCGCAGCGTTTCCTCCTTGATGCGCGACGGAGCGTCCCATGGATTTTCGTTCTGGTTGATCTTTACACTCGCGCGATCCGGCGATAGCGCATAAGCCCGCAACGCGCGAACTTCAGGCTTGATTTTGTTCAAAGCGTTTCTCACGTTACTCCAGTCTGATTTCAGCCGATCGTGCGTGTGCGTCTAACCCTTCCGCCTTCGCTAACGTGGCAATTTTCTCCGCAGAACACTGGAACGCTTCACGCGAATAGCGCAGCGTGCTTGTCCGTCTGACGAAATCGTAGACACTCAAGGCTGATGCGAATCGCGCCGCGCCGGAGGTAGGCAATACGTGATTCGGCCCGGCGAAATAATCGCCCACGGCTTCCGGCGTGTACGACCCAAAAAATATGGCGCCCGCATGGCGAACTCTTTCGGCCACAGCTTCGTCTTCGCGGGTGACAATTTCCAGGTGCTCCGGCGCCAATTCATTGGCGATTGCGCAAGCCTGGTCCAGATCGCGGACGACGATGATGGCCCCGTATCGATTTAGTGATTCCTCAATTGTGGCCCGCCTTGGCAAGCGTTCCATTTGGCTCGCGACCTCAGTGGCAACCTTTCGAGCAAGTTCGTCGCTGGTGGTAATTAAGACGGCCGAAGCATCCTCGGCATGCTCTGCCTGCGCCAGCATGTCAGCAGCGAGGAAATCCGCTCGAGCGGTCTCGTCAGCAATGATCACCACTTCGCTTGGTCCCGCGATCGAGTCGATGCCTACCGTCCCAAAAACAAGTTTCTTCGCTGCCGCAACATAACGATTTCCCGGACCGGTAATTTTGTCTACGCGCGGCACTGTCTCTGTGCCATAAGCCATCGCTGCGATAGCCTGCGCGCCACCAACCGCGTAAACCTCCTTAACGCCAAGGCGCAAGAGCGTTGCCGCAACAGCCGGATTTTCCTCAAGCGAGCGCGGCGGAGTTGCGACGACGATGCGAGTAACACCCGCCACCTGAGCCGGCACGACGTTCATCACCACGGATGATGGGTAAGCGGCCGACCCGCCGGGAACGTACAGGCCGACGCACGCGATCGGCGTAATTCGTTGGCCCAATCGAACGCCTGGTTCTGTTTCCATTTCCCACGATTGTTGTCGCTCGCGTTCATGAAACCTCTTGATGTTCCTAATTGCTTCGTCAAGCGCTGCCAGCAGCTTCGCATTAACCTGTGATGCTGTGTGTTTCAATGTCTCCACCGAAACGCGAAGCTCCGACGCTCGCTGCTGATAACCATCAAATCGCGCGGCGTAATTGACCAGCGCCTCATCGCCACCTTTGCGTACGCCATCGATGATCGATTCGACCTGTCGCATTAAGCTGTCATCAAGGGCGACACTGCGTTCCAGCAGGGACTGAAGCTTTTTCCCCAGACGATCTTTATCGTCGCTCAAAATTACTTCAATCACCGTTTGTTCTCCTTTGCGAGGCCTGCTCAACAGATCTGATTAGCTGACCGACCGCTTCTGTTTTCAGCTGATAGCTCGCGCGATTCACTACCAGTCGCGCGGACGATTGGGTAATAACTTCGACGATGCTCAGGCCGTTCTCCTTCAACGTGCGGCCAGTCTCTACTAAGTCAACGATGCAATCCGCGAGACCAAGAACGGGTGCCAGCTCTACAGACCCCGACAGTTCGATCAAGTCGACGGCAACACCGCGTGCGCCAAAATGCTTCGCGGCTATGCGCGGGTACTTGGTCGCTACGCGTAGCATCCCGAATTGATTCCAGATTGCCTCGCTCTTGGCCGCCACCACGATCCGGCAAACGCCAATGTCCAGGGCCAACGGCTGCAATAAATCAGGCTCCCACTCAAGCAGTACATCACGACCGACAATGCCACAGTCTGCGACGCCATGCTCGACGTAGACGGGAACATCCGTGGGCTTTACGAAAATTAAACGATAGCGACCGGATTCATCTTCGACGGCCAAACGGCGCGTGGACAACGACTCGCTCGATAACCTCAAACCTGCTCGCTGAAGCAGACGGAGCGCGTCGGCTTGCACCCGGCCTTTAGGAATTGCCAGAGTTAAATTCGTCACCGTGCCACCTCACTGGAATCGATCACTATCCGCTCACCAAGCGCGCGTTTATCCATTGCAGCGCGGAACAGGCCAGACAGATCGGTACCTGTTATCTGCGCGGGCCGTGCAACAGATTTGGCGGCAGAACTTGAGTCTGCACTGCCGAGCAGGATATCGGTGAGCGCATCAAGCTCAAGTACGAAGCCAACTGCAGGTTCAGCCTTGCCGAAACTCGCTGTCAGACCGTCGTAACGGCCACCGCTCCCAATTCGCCTGCCGGCGCCGTCTACATAAACTTTGAAAGTCAGACCGGTGTAATAATCCAGTCGCGATACATCGCCGAGATCGATCTCGAAGTGAGCTGTCAGTTGAAGCGACTCAATGACACTCCACAAGCGGCCGATTCGGTCTAAGGCCGCTTGGGATCGGGCGTTGCTGATTGCCTGGCGAGCGTCGTTGAGAATCTCGCCCTTCCCGGACATTTGAGTGAGTCGGGCGAGTGCTTGCGAATCTTTCGCACTGGAGTATTGAACGAGAAACTGCTCAAGATCTGAGGTGTTGCGGATGTCGACGAGTCGGCGCATTTCATCACGGGACTCCGGATTGAGTTTCAATTCTTCTGCGATACCGTTGAAAACGTCGATGTCGGTAAGAGTGATCGAACAACCGCGAACGAGGCCGAGATGTTGAAGCACCTCGCAGACAATTGCCAACAACTCCATGTCGGCGGCGCTACTGTTCGCGCCGATTAGTTCGCATCCGATCTGACTGGACTCTCTCCTCCAATCCGTATGAGACTCCGGTTGTTGGCGAAAAACCGGCGCCACGTAACAGAGACGCAAAGGCCGCTCACGTTGAGCGAAGAGAGTGGCGGCAGCTCGGGCCACCAGCGAAGTGACATCAGGTCGGATGGCCAGCAAGCGACCATCGCCATCGCTGAATCTGAAAGCGCGATGAGCCTGTGTGGGACCCATGCCGTGCTCAAAAAGAGAGTAGTAATCGATCGTTGGCGTAGTGACTTCTTCGTAAGACCAACCGTCAAAGATCGACATCACAGCCGTCTCTATGGTCCTTCTCAGCCGGGCCTCCGGTCCGCAGTAATAACGCATTCCTGCCGGAATCTTGGAAAGTGGTTCAGACATAATTTCGTCAGCGTCCTTTTGCCGAAAAGAAAAACCCGCTGCCGTGTTTGTAGCTACGGCAGCGGGTTCGCGAAACCTTTGATTGTGTTTCCTGTTTACTCTCTAGTTGCTTCGAGTTTCCGGATCACAATCGCCAGCACGCGGCCCCGATGCGCGTGATGATGCGCATGATAATGGTAGGCGCCGTGCGTGTGATGTGTTCTGCCGAAGCTCATAAAATACCGTTAAAGTTCTTGCCTGCGCCTTTATACCGAACCGCCCTTGCCCTGTCAACTAATCCTGGGACCGCTTTCTAGCCGCCCATTTCCGCCATTCACCGCATCCCCTCCTCAACTCACTGCATACAAACTCCCTCATCGCAGAAACTCGCCTAAACTCTCCGTTCTGTGGGTCTCCCTATACGACTTCGAGATAACTGCCTGGAGGGAATTATGAAACGCTGCTTTGACAGGCTTTGGATTGCCGGGTGGGGCGTGATCTTCGGCGCCATAATTTGTATGAGTGCCGGCGGTGCGGTCTTTTCCCAATCTTCGGCGCAGGACGCGGTACCGGTGCTCGAAGGGCTCGATCCTGTAATGCTGGTGCAGGGGAAAGAAATCCAGGGCAACGTCAAGATCACAGCAACGCGCGGTCAATTCCAATACATGTTTGCGACTGTGGAAAACAAAGCGACTTTTGAAAAGGACCCGCAACGTTACGAAATCCAGCTGGACGGAGCTTGTGCGCGCATGGGTCCTCTAGTGGGAGGCAACCCGGATCTATACACCGTTTTTCGAGGACACATCTACATCTTTGGTTCGGCGGAATGCCAGAAGATGTTCAGTGCTGCGCCGGAAAAATTCATTGAACCTGAGCCGACTGTAATCACGGGAGCTGGCGCTACGCCCGATGCTCTAAAGCAAGGTCAGGCGTTAATCGCTAAAGCAGTTGCAGCCCTGGGTGGTGAGGAGAAGATTGATGGTCTCAAGAGCTATCGGGAACAAGGAGTCGTCACCACAACATCGTCCGAGACAAAAGTCGAAAACAAAATCAATCTGACGATTGTTTTTCCAAACAGCATTCGTCGGGAAATTATCAGAGAGTTCGGACCCGTTACGAGTGTCGTGACGCCTGTTGAATCATTCGTAAGTACGAATCGCGGTACAAATCCCATGACGCCCGGGGCACGTCGTGAAACGGAAAAACAAGTTATCAAGAGAACCCCGCTCGGCATTTTGCGCGCCCGGAAGAGCGCGAACTTCAAAGCCATTGCTTCAGGCAGGACCAAGTCAGGCGACCTGAACCTCGACCAGGTCGTGGTTGAACTCGACGGTATCAATCTGACGCTGGGAATTGATGCCGTCACCGGGCGGATTCACAGTATCGCCCATCAAGGGCGCGGCCTGAATGGCGCGTTCGGCGAGATCGTGGAATCCTTCGCGGATTTCAGATTGGTTGACGGTATCTGGCTGCCCTTCAAAACCGATATTACCTGGAACGGTCAGGCAACTCGGACGCTCGCTCTCGAGAGCATCTCCGTGAACAGTGAGATTGATCCGGCCTTGTTCGAAAAGCCAAAACAGAGCAAGGCGCAGTGACACCCAGGATCTATGCTGAAGGCAAAGCCATGAAACTAATGATACGTACCTGGAGCGAAACTGCTCTGCTACTCGCGGCAATCGCGTTTCTGGGGGTTGATGTTTCCCTGGCGCAGGTATCAGACCGGACGAAACAGGCAGACTGGCCGCAATGGGGCGGGTTGCATCGTGACTTCAAATCGGATGTGCGCGGGCTGGCGGTATCGTGGCCGGCCAGTGGGCCACGTCGACTCTGGACTCGGGAGTTGGGCGATGGTTATTCAGCCATCGCCGCCGAAAGCGGCAAGCTGTATACGATGTATCGCAGTGGTGTTCAAGATGTGGTCGTGGCCCTGGAGGCCGCGACTGGCAAAACTGTCTGGGAATACCGTTACGATGCGCCGTTTACCGCGGAGTATGAACTGGAGCAAGGGCCAGGACCACGCTCGATGCCTTTGGTAGTTGGCCATCAAGTGTACACGGCAGGAGCGACTGGCAAGATTCACTGCCTCAATAAGCAAACGGGAAAAGTTGTTTGGGCACATGATCTGGTACAGGAGTTCAACGGCACAGTGCGTGTACGCGGCTACTCTTGCAATCCAATAGCCTACAAGAACACCGTGATTCTGATGGTTGGCGGTACTGGCCATGCGATCATGGCGTTCAATCAAAAGGATGGCACGGTGGCTTGGAAGAAACAGGACCTTGATAACTCTTATTCGTCGCCATTACTCATCAATGTTGATGGTCAAGACCAACTGGTGGCTTTTATGTCTGGCGAGATCATTGGAGTGGATCCGAACAATGGTGACCTCCTATGGAGCCACGCGCACCCGAACGAAAACGGTGTGAATGTCAGCCTGCCGGTGTGGGGCGACGATAACCTTTTATTCTGTTCCTCTGGATACGATGGCGGCAGTCGAGTTCTCAAGCTGACCAGAAATGGAAACAAGACAGCGGTGGAGCAAGTCTGGGCCAGCAAACTGATGCGAATCCATTTTGGCAATGCCATCCGAATAGGCAGCTATTTGTACGCTTCGAGCGGCGACTTCGGTCCGGCGCCGTTTACAGCCATTGACGTCAGGACCGGCCAGGTTATGTGGCGGAACCGTGAGTTAGCCCGGGCCACTGCCGTGCTTGCCGATGGACGCTTCATTCTGCTTGATGAAGATGGGCACCTGGCGCTCGCCACGCCCACAGCGGAAGGGTTGAAGATCGCCTCCAAGATCGAGTTGCTTACCAGTGAAGCCTGGACCGTGCCGACGCTGGCGGGTACCACGCTCTACTTGCGCGACCGAAAGAACGTAATGGCATTGGACTTGAAATAATCGAGGCGCCAAATGCTACTCGGTTGCATTTGGTTCGGAGCTTGCTCTGGGGAAGTACCTCGCCAGCAAGCTATCAACCGCCGGGAAATCGATCAGCTTACTTACGCATTCGACGCAGCCTGCCTCCAGTGCCTTGTGTTTGATGGAAGGGTCGCACAATGCTGAGATCGCCACTATGGTAACGCCGCCTAATCCCGGTAGAGATTTTATCTGGCGAGTCGCTTCGTAGCCGTCCATAACAGGCATGCTCAAATCCATCAGAATCAGGCCGGGATGGCTTAGGGTAGCGAGTTCCACCGCCTGCTCCCCGTTTGTCGCTTCAACTACTTCATATCCCTTTCGCCGCAGTTGCATGCAGATGAGTTCGCGAATGTCGTCCGCGTCATCAACTACCATCACCGTGCCGCTGCGGCCAGTGAGTAAAGCCATGACACCCTCCTTGACCGTCAAAGCCAATTAGAAATGTTGGGGGGAAGTGAGCGGGAGTCTAGCCGGGCAGACTTGAGGAATTCTTGAGATCATTGAAGGCTACATTTCCGGTGCATTGTAAGTCGGTTGCAATCAAATTACGGGCTACCTAAAAACCGAAAGGCCTTAGCGAGGTGGCGAAGCCGAGCCGGGTTTAAAATTCCACCAGCCCAAGCAAAGTTCCTCGCACTCGGTTATCCAAGATAGTCTATAGCCTCTATAGGCTAGCGCTTAGGAGTGTTCTACTTTACGATCTGACAAATCTCATCTCAGAGCGGCAAGGACTTCATTCGCCGCCGCAATCAACTCGTCGGCTCGCGCTTCGCTGATCTTCTTGCCTTGTTGCGCCTCAACTTCGCTGATGAAAGCTTGCACGAGGTTGCGAGCTCCGCCTGTGTCCCCCTCGGCCAGCGCCAAGGCGTTGTTCAGTTTAGAGAGCAGGGTGTTTTCGATTCCTTGTTGTAATCGAGGACTGTAAGCACGAATTGTCTCGACGAGATTTTCAATTATCTGCTGGGGGCTCAGCCGCGCTGGAATGAGCGAAATCGCGGATAGGGCATAGTTGGCAGGAAACTCAGTGCCGCCGCTCACCACATTCCAGGTCATGGTTGTTGCTCCGGCGTCACCCTGTTTCGTGCTCCCTCCGCTGAACACTGCGAGAATCGAACCGGTCCACCGCAGGGTTTGTCCCGCCTCTGGCGTGCCGGAAGGGTCTGGCCCATTTGCAGCCGCCAGCGCGTCTATAACAACGTCACCGGTATTGCTGGTGACGGTGGTGGATATCGTGCCAATGATGATGGTGAAAGTACTACGCTCCTGGTTGCTCGCGCGGATCGGTGACGCTTGGTCTACCCCTGCGAAGGACATCGATCCGCCGACAATGAAGACATTCGAGGAATGCGTGACAACGATCGGCGCCGTACCGGCGGGAGGTGCAACGAGACTCCAAATCTCGGAGATCGGGGTGTTTCCGCCGTTCAACACTTGCCGCGTTAACGGCTGACCACCGTAGGTCACCGAGGTTGCGGGCGGGTATGGACTGAAAACACTGATGGCTAAGCTGACGACGAGGATGCGGTTGTTGCCGCTGCCGACGGTATGCGACCAACTCAATGTAGTCCCATTCCCCGAGCCGGAGGCCGCGGAATCAAACGCGATCTGCGCTCGCGCAGTTGAGGCCGACCCGAGCAGGAACGCGACGAAAAGCAACAGTATCTTGGGAAGCAGAAATGTTCTAATTTTGCTCATAGCTTTTTCCTTTCGCAAGAGTTCTTTCCCGAGTGATGAATGATTGGCGCGACGCAAATATACAAATTGCTAACACCCAAAAATGGAAGGATGAAACTTCATTCTCTGAGAACTGCTGGGGGGTTATTAGTACCCAATTCTAACACAGGACTGATCGCTATTGCTTATCAATGAGTTCCACACGCTTTCTGGAGTGACAATGTCGTAATTTCGTGTGTTCGAACTCGACTTGGAAGGAAGGGTCAGTCACAACTAACTTTTTAACCATTGCGGTCAGCAACATTGCCTGGCAAAAACAAAAGGCCGCTGAAGGCGATTCCAGCGACCTTAGGACAATTTGGCTCCGCAGGTAAGACTCGAACTTACAATCCCGACTCGTCGGGATTAACAGCCGTGGGCCGATCAGCCAATACATGTGTGCGAATCCAAGTCGCAGATTTCATCCGCTTGATTTGTCGCTCACGTTGCACGGCAGACCTGCGGGAATCATCTGCCTCTGACCACACTAGCCTCCACGGCCCGTTCTTTCGCGTGTAATGACCCTCAAAGCAATCGGTCCGATTGTGGTCATTCAAACGTTCCTTGATGTTGCCTGTTTGACCGACGTAAAACTTTCCCTGCGGGTTTTCCAACACGTAAACGTAGAACATGAAATTGGCTCCGCAGGTAAGACTCGAACTTACAACCCTCCGGTTAACAGCCGGATGCTCTGCCATTGAGCTACTGCGGAATAAGCGCCCACAACATAGTCTCAAAACCATGAGCGAGCGCGAAGAAATTTTTATAACAGATGAGGTTGGGAGCGTCAAGCAAGGCACTAATCGGGTAGTGGTACAGTTTGGCTAACCGCTCTCATTCTCATCTCGTTCGTCACGGGGATCGCTTATCTCTATAGTCCTAATGTGAGATCCGGCTTTCAGGTGAGCCGTTCCGGGGGTTACAACAGTCGTAAGGCGAGTGTCGAAGTCGCAGGGTACGAACTGGGGAACTCCCTTTGGTCTCTCTCCTCTCCAAGCGTAGTACCGATAGCAGAAACTCATTTCTTCAGCACTTCCAATTTTGAGCGTGCCAGACACTTTAAGCGGGGCTTTCTTGTTGTTGAATCTCTTAATGTGCTCCTGCGTGATTTCCTGCTCCCACGGCACAAAGTAATGCTGCTCTTGCCCCGCTGGAATAGTCACAATATTTTTAGCCAATTTTTTAGCAAGTGCGCCTTCAATCGGACGCCCGACACTGACCCTTATTCCGAGGCTCACGTTTCTAGCATCGATACGCCCATCGTTTTTGATCGAAACAATAAAAACAGGCTCTTTACCTTCTTCAAAATCCTCGATTCTGACATCTGTAATGCGAAGGCTCGGCTGAAGAGCAACGCTCAGAACCTCGGTTTGCTTATTAACCTCCTTCGCTTGCTTGTAATACATGATGGCGTGAACCACGATCACGTCAACAATCGCGAGGCTAAACATGGACTCAATGCATACCTTGACCGCCTGAGTGTAGTCTTGAACGTAAACGGGGATGAATACCCAAAGAAGGAAAAGGGCAATGATATAAACCTGAATAGCAATCGCGGTTCCGGTAACAGACCAAATCGGCTTCCCTTTGGTCTGCTCATCATCGGTCTGATTCCGATTCTCTCCGTTCTCGCAACCCTGCTCTTGCTGCATAGTCTTGACCGTTCCGTCTTTAAGAGTAATCACAACACAAAATTGTGCGTCTTAATTGGGGTTCTTATTGCTACGTTTGCACTACTTTGGGCCTATCCAAAACGCGATCCGACAACGACACGAATAACACCCTCTGGCGGTCTGAGTTGTGGCATTGGCAATATGTGGAAAGGAGTTATTCCGGCCTCACTAAAGGCTTTCATTAGCGCGTCGGATGGCTTATCTCGTAGAAATGGCTCCATTGCCAAACCGCCTTCTGATTCAGATATAACCACGGCAACGCCGGGGCGATGTCCGCCCCCTGTTCCAGCTTCTTGCATTATCGTTTTTCCGGCAACAGGGGGATCAACAGACCAGCCTGCTCCCGCAAGCCCCGCCCAAATATCCATAGCAAACGACCGTGCCTCATCGTCGCCCTCTTGGCAGACGATTATTGCCTTACCTTTTGTCCTCGACCGTAATGTGTCTTCAAATTTCGGACTGAGCGGGGCACGCCAAGCTAGCCGACTTTGGACTTCTATCAGTCTTCGCTCGGCATTTGCGGCCCGTTCTTGCTGTTCTGCTAACTTTTGCTTTACGTCACGATCTCTCCGCAACGCATCCTGCCTTACTTGTTCGACTCTAGCTTCAGCATGGCCTTTGACGTATTCGACCCACGCGCCAGCTTCGGCTTTAACCTCTCTAATACTGAGCGTTAGTTCCTGCGCTGCATGTTGGCGCACCTTCTCTGTTTCAACGTTTGTTTTGTACTCTGAATCCGCCCGATTCTTTTCTATTTGCAACTCAGTGAGACGCTTTGTGGCGTCACGAAGTCTTGTGTTTACTCGGTTGCTCCAAATAGTTACGAGGCCAATAGCGAGTGTCAGTACGCCATACGCTATCAGCATTACCCATGACCCCTTTTCTATGCGCCCCGCGAGCAAGCCCTCCCTTTCTACGTCTACTTCAGCTTTTCTAATAGCCTCACTGATCTGGGAAGAATCGTGCTGGTTCGCGTTTACAGTAGGCTTTGTGTCGGCCTGTATGGTTGGATTAGTCATAATTGGAATTCTCCGTTTAACGCTAGGGCCACTCAGCAGCAGCAGCGACACGCTAAACAAAACAAAGCAAGAGATTCGCATAGATAAATGTAACACAAAAAGTCTTGACAGGGAATAGAAACTGTATTACATTATCTCCAAGTTAAGGAGATTACGCAATGGCAAACGTCCTACCAAACGACAAGCAGATAGCGATAATCGCGGCTTTGGCTGAGGGTTCAAGCCTGAGAGCGGTAACCCGAATAACCGGAATTCACCGCACTACAATCATGAATCTCGGCTTGCGCGTTGGTCAGGGATGCGCCCGTTTGCTTGATGAAAAGATGCGCGATTTAACTTGCCACTATCTGCAATTTGACGAAATCTGGGGCTTCATCGGTAAGAAGGAAAAGCACCGGATGCCGACCGAAGACCCGACGCTTGGCGATGTCTGGACATTCTGTGCGCTCGATTCCGAAACCAAACTCGTTCCCGCGTTCAGGGTAGGCAAGCGCAACCACTTCACGGCCAACGCGTTTGTCAGCGATGTAGCTTCGCGGATTAAGAATCGCCCTCAGATTTCTACCGATGGTCTACGCGCTTATGTCGAAGCTGTTGAGAACGCTTTCGGCAGTGACGTTGATTACGGCATGATCATCAAGAACTACGGTCAAGATACAGGTCACCATCATCAAGAACGCCGCTACAGTGCGCCTGAGATAGTTTTTAGCGAGAAACAGCATGTAGTAGGTCACCCCGATATGGACTTGGTTTCTACAAGCCATATTGAGCGATTGAACGGGACTACTCGCCTTCACATGAAACGGTTGGCGCGTCTGACTTACGCTTTCAGCAAGAAGCTGGAAAGTTTTGAAGCTGCCGTTGCCCTTCACTTCGCCTATTACAATCTTGTTCGCTCGCATGGTTCGTTGAAAATGACGCCAGCAATGGCCGCTGGGGTTGAGCGCAAATTCTGGACGGTTGGAGATTTGATTGAGGCGACATTGTGAACTATATCGAGGAACTACAAGACGTGATCCGCAAGCTGCATGGAGCAGAAACCACGCACGTTGAAACCGTGCCTGTTGTGGAAACTTTCAACGGTCAAACAGTCTGGGAAGGCGAGGTTGAGGTTTTTGATCTACTCGATCATCCTACTGCCTCTCGTATCTATGCGTGGTCGCATGATACAGACGATCCGAGCAATCCTAGACGCCATGTGACCGTGCTACATCTACCGCCAGCCATAACGCCGCGCAAAGCTGTCCGAGCATCTATCGTGTCGGATTACCGGGAGCAAGAGAATGGCGAAAGCTAAGAAGATCGGGAGGCCAAAACTACCAAAGGGACACGCTAAAGGCGTGATCGTTCCAGTGCGTGTGAATCCAGATGATCGCAAGCTATTTGAGAAGGCAGCAAAGGCCAGCGAACACAAAACGCTATCAGGTTGGATACGCCACACGCTAAGAGCGGCAGCGCAAGGGATAGAGTGATGAGAACGCTACTCATATGGGCGATTAGGTTGCTTCTTTGGGTTGGATTACCAACCCTGATTGGCGTCATTGTCTACAAAATCGAAAAACGTGAAACCGCTCTATGGCACGAGGAAATTGATCGGATAGAAAGAGAGAATTAAATACTGTGCCAAAACAAATGGATCGGAATTTCAAACTGTACCACTACCACTAATCGGGTACTGTTGCAGTTGCTGGTTTTTGCCATCGTCGCGGAGCGACGGTTGACTTTAGCCCGGCCTTTCAAGGGTAATTACATATCTGACTCACCTGATCTGTTCATTCGGTCAGTGCTTAATCAGCGCCGAAGGCGCGGCATTCAGTAGCCACGGCCGTAAGGCCGTGGATCAAGACCTCGGATGACGTGG
>Ga0070698_100002076_pt1 | contig 22274 bp, 21 predicted proteins | sample KBSK1502metaG_FD_65477 | JGI IMG/M metagenome (GOLD analysis project Ga0070698, IMG submission 65477) | Corn, switchgrass and miscanthus rhizosphere microbial communities from Kellogg Biological Station, Michigan, USA - KBS K1-50-2 metaG | ecosystem: Host-associated > Plants > Roots >...
GAAGGAGCTGTTCACGAAGGTCGCGGACACGCTCATCGCGAACTCGGGCCGCGACAAGACGAGCGCGTTCGTCTACGCGGTCGGCTGGACCCAGCACACCACCGGCGTGCAGCTGATCCGTACGGCCGGTCTCGTGCAGCTGCTCCTCGGCAACATCGGCCGGCCCGGCGGCGGGATCATGGCCCTCCGCGGCCACGCCTCGATCCAGGGCTCGACCGACATCGCGAGCCTCTACAACCTGCACCCCGGCTACCTGAACACACCGGACGCGTCGAAGGTCCACGACACGCTGCTCAACTACATCCTCACCGAGACGCAGCCGACGTCGTTCTGGTCGAACACGCCGGCGTACGTCATCAGCCAGCTGAAGGCATGGTTCGGCGACAACGCGTCGGCGGACAACGACTACTTCTACGACACGCTCCCGAAGATCACCGGCGACCACAGCCACCTGCCGGTGATGGTCGAGATGAGCCAGGGCAAGATCCAGGGGATGATCCTCACCGGCCAGAACCCCGCGACGAGCCTGAACGCGGGCTTCCAGCGGAAGGCGATGAGCCAGCTGAAGTGGCTCGTGGTCCTCGACTTCTACGAGACCGAGTCGGCGGTCTTCTGGAAGCACGCGGATGTCGACCCGAAGGACGTCCAGACCGAGGTCTTCTTCCTTCCGGCGGCCCACGTCGCCGAGAAGGACGGATCGATGACCCAGACCCAGCGGACGATCCAGTTCCACAAGAAGGCCGCCGATCCGCCCGGAGACGCGCGGAGCGACCTCTTCTTCTGGTACGACCTCGGCCTGCGGCTCAAGAAGCTGTACGCCGCGGGGCGCGCGGGCGCGAAGAACGTCGAGGGGATCAAGAACATGACCCTCGACTACGCCCCGGACCCCGCGGACGTGGCCGACTGGGTGCACAAGGACGAGCCGTCCGCGCTCAAGATCTTCAAGGAGATCAACGGCTACGACGTCAAGACGAAGACGCCGCTTTCGAGCTTCGCGAACCTCGTCGCGGACGGCTCGACGGCCTGCGGTGCCTGGATCTACACCGGGATGCTGCAGGTCGTGAACGGCGTGACCGTGAACCGCGGAGAGATGAATCCCGGCAAGAACGACGGCTGGGTGAGCCCGAACTGGGGCTGGGCCTGGCCGGCGAACCGCCACCAGCTCTACAACCGCGCATCCGCGGACCCGAAGGGCGCGCCATGGTCGGACAAGAAGAAGTACACGTACTGGGACGCCGCGGCGAAGACCTGGAAGAACGACCCCGGCGACGGCATCGACTTCACCGCGACGAAGGACCCCGCGACGGCGGCGAACCCGAACGGCATCGGGGTCGCGTTCCACGACGGCGCGTCGCCGTTCCTGCTCAAGAAGGACGGCAAGGGCTGGCTCTTCGCGTACGAGGGCACGGTCGAGGGGCCGATGCCGACGCACTACGAGCCGTGGGAGTCGCCGGTGAAGAACCTGCTCTACAAGCAGGACCGGAACCCGGTCGCGAAGATCTACGACGTGCCGAACAACAAGTACAACGAGTTCGCCGGCACGCAGTTCCCGACCGTCATCACGACCTACCGCGTCACCGAGCACCACCTCTCGGGCACGATGAGCCGCTGGCTGCCGTGGCTCGCCGAGCTGATGCCCGAGCTCTTCGTCGAGATCTCACCGGAGTTCGCGAAGGAGAAGAGCATCGCGAGCGGCGACTACGTGCGCGTCATCACCGAGCGCGGGACCACCGAGGCCCGGGCGCTCGTCACGAAGCGGCTCCGGCCGCTCACCGTGAACGGGCAGACCCTCCACCAGATCGGGATGCCGTGGCACTGGGGCTATCAGGGCATCGCGACCGGCGATGTCGTCAACAACGTCACCGCGTTCGTCGCCGATCCGAACGTATCGATCCACGAGGGCAAAGCGTTCACCTGCCGGATCGAGAAGGGACGGGCCCGGGCATGAGCGATCTGCGTGGGATGTTCGTCGACACCTCGATCTGCACCGGGTGCAAGGCCTGTCAGGTCGCGTGCAAGCAATGGAACGAGATGGCGCCAGGCGTCCCCCTTCCGATGGAGGACGAGGCCGCCGTCCGCGAGCACCGCGCGTTCACCGGGAACAGCTACGACAACACGAGCCACCTGTCGGCGACGAACTGGCGCCACGTCAAGTTCATCGAGCAGATCGGGCCCGACCCGAGCACGACCGACCGGTCGGATCCGCGCTGGCTGATGATGAGCGACTCCTGCAAGCACTGCGTGCAGGCCGGCTGCCTCGAGGTCTGTCCGACGGGCGCGCTCTACCGCACCCAGTTCGGCTCCGTCGACATCCACCAGGACGTCTGCATCGGCTGCCGGTACTGCGTCGGCGCGTGCCCGTTCGGGGTCATCGCGTTCAATAACCGGACCGGCCGCGTGAACAAGTGCATCCTCTGCCAGGACCGGCTCGAGATCGGTATGGGCACGGCGTGCGCGAAGGCCTGCCCCACGTCCTCGCTCAACTTCGGCGCGGTGGATGACCTGAAGGCGATGGCGAACGACCGCGTCAAAGCGCTCCACGCGCGCGGCCAGACCGACGCGTACATCTACGGCTGGGACCTCGGGAACACCGGCAAGATCACCGCAGGCCCGAACAAGGGGGCCGCGGTGCAGGATGTCGAGGTCGTGGGCGGGCTGAACGTGTTCTACCTGCTGCTCGACAAGCCCGAGGTGTACGGCCTCCCGTCGCACGCGGCGCTCCCGCAGCGGAACTTCGTCCCGTCGGCGGGCGTCGCGCTCATCTCCGCGGCGGTCCTCGGCGTCGCGGGCCTCGCGGCCTTCCGGCGCGATCGCATGGCCTCCAACCAGGGCGAGGAGGTGACCCGTGCCAACTAGGTACGTCCTCCCACCGGAATGGGAGTGGCCGATCACGATCGCGCTCTTCATCGCCGGCATCGCCTCCGGCGCGTACGCCGCGATGGGCCTCATCCACTTCGCCGGCGACAAGAACGATCAGCCCGTCGCGTACCGCCTCGGCTTCATCCCCTTGCCGCTCATGCTCGTGACGCCGCTGCTCCTGATCATCGACCTCGGTTCGCCCGACCGGTTCCTCAACCTGCTCATCAAGAGCCCCGCCGCGGCCGAGCGGGGTGGCCCGCTCATGTTCAACTCCAACTCCCCGATGAACTGGGGCTCGTGGGCGATGGTGATCTTCGGCCTCTTCGCCGCGATCGCGTTCGCCGACGCGCTGCACCACACCGGGCGGATGCGCTTCGGCTGGCTCGAGCCCATCTCGCACAACGTCGTCGTGCTCGTGATCGGCGAGCTCCTGGCGCTCGTCGTCTCCGGCTACAGCGGCGTGCTCCTCAACGTCACGAACCAGGGCGTCTGGTCGGACACCTGGCTCATGGGCGCGCTGTTCATCTGCTTCAGCGAGCTCTCCGGCATGGCTGCGGCGCTCATCGTGAGCGACCGAATGGGCGCCGCGCGCACGTCGGCGGCGCTCCGCACCGCCCTCTTCTACTCCGCCGCGGTGAGTGCGGTCGTCCTCGTGCTCTTCCTCGGCAGCATGGCGGCGCAGCAGGACGGGTCGCTCGCCGCGCTCATCGGGAGCCTGCACGAGTTCGTCGGCCCGGTCTTCTGGATCGGCGCCGTCGGCCTCGCCCTCATCCTCCCGCTCCTCGCGCTCTCCCCGCGGCCGATGGTCCGCGTTCCGAACGGCTCGCTCGCGCTCGTCGGCCTGCTCGTCCTCGTGGGCGTCCTCGCGTTCCGGTACGCCGTGTTCTTCTCCGCGATCTCCTTCGTTCAGAGCTAGACGGTCCCGACACAGCTCGAGTTCGACGAGGCCCGCGCCCGCTGGCGAGAGCTCGCCAGGGAGGACGCGGGCCTCGGTCCGATCGCCGCCTTCCACGACGAGCGGCTCGCCTCGCTCGCCGCGGCGCCGCCGCCAGACGTCGCGATCGACCTCACTCCCGAAGCTGCCACCGAGGCGATCGCCGCCGGTCGCGCGCTCCTCGGTGAAGGCGCGCTCACGTGCGAGGTCGACGACGTCGCCGCCGAGCTCGCGCGCATCGCGCGCAACCTGGGCGAGACGAGCATCGAGGGATCGCCGGCGCAGCGGACCGCGGAACGCCTCGCGTCCGAAGGGCTCGACCTCGGGCCGCTCCTCGAGGACGCGCTGAACGGCGACGCGGACGCGATCGCGCGGGCCGCGACCGAGCACGGCTACGACCCCGCCGCGTTCGCCCAGCTCGTCGAGCTCGCGCTTCAGCCGGTGCTCTGGGAGGCGGCCGCGCGGTGCGCGTCGCTCACCGAGATCGACAAGTGGGACCGCGGCTACTGCCCGGTGTGCGGTGCCTGGCCCGCGCTCGCGGAGCTCGTCGGGTCAGAGAAGCGTCGCGTGCTGCGCTGTGGTCGCTGCGGGACGTGGTGGTCGTGGCTCGTGCTGCTCTGCCCGTACTGCGGCAACGACGATCACCGTTCGCTCGGGACGCTGAGGTCGGAGGACTCGCGCGATCGCGTCGACGTCTGCGAACACTGCCACGGGTACGTGAAGGCGATCGCGACGTTCACGTCGGTCCCGACGCCGAAGCTCGCGGCCGAGGACGCCGCCACCGTGCACCTCGACGTCGGCGCGCGCGAGGCGGGATACACCCGGCCAGGCAAAGTCGATGTCGAGACCGCGGGGATCCCGCGGCTCGTGCGCGAGGGCCGCCGGCCGGCCGGCGGGGATTAGCTGACGGGCTTCGGCGTGGTGTAGTCGGGCTCGTACGAGCCCGCGGCCTTCCCGTTGCCGCTCGCGCTCGGGGTCTCGTCCCAGTTCACCTGGTCGGAGCTATCCGAGCGAAGCTTGTCCACCCGCTCCGCGAGCTTGGCGCGCGCCTGCGTGCCGCTGAGCGGCGTCATGAGCAGCGCGATCGCCGCGCCGGCGATCGCACCGGCGAGCATGCCGATGGTGAACGCCGAGAAGAGTGAGGTCGTTTCGTGGCCGCCGCCCGCGTGGCGGGCCTGCTTGCGACCCTCCTTGACGAGATCGTCGATCCGCTCCATCGCTCGCACGCGTAGATCGTCGAGCAGGTCCTCGAGCTTGAGATCCTTGATAGCGTTCATGTCGTCCTCCGGCCGTCGCACTACGACTGTCGGTCCGCATTACCGGTGCCATCCCCTTGACTGGGGCTCGGCCGGGGTCGGCCAAGCCGAGCCCGGCCGCACGTTAGGACCCCGCCGTCCTGCCGGTCAGCGATGCCTCGATGAACGACTCGATGTCGCCGTCGAGCACGCGTTGCACGTCACCGATCTCGACGCCTGTTCGATGGTCCTTCACGAGCGTGTACGGGTGGAGCACGTAGCTGCGGATCTGGCTCCCCCAGTCCGCGGCACGGAGCTCACCCCGCTCCTTCGCCTGCTCCGCCTCCTGCTCCAGGACGCGCTTCTCGAGCAGCCGCGCGCGAAGCACTCGCATCGCGATATCACGGTTCTGTAACTGCGAGCGCTCGTTCTGCGAGGCGGCGACGATCCCGGTCGGCAGGTGCGTGATGCGCACGGCGGTCTCGGTCTTGTTCACGTTCTGTCCGCCCGCGCCGGTGCTGCGGTACGTGTCGATCCGCAGCTCGTCGGGACGGATCTCGACCTCGGTCTCCGCCTCGACCTGCGGCGTCGGATCGACGAGCGCGAACGAGGTCTGGCGCCGCTTCTGGAAATCGAATGGGGAGATGCGGACGAGCCGGTGGGTACCGCGCTCGTGCTTCAGGTACCCGTACGCGTACTCGCCGTCGACGGAGAGCGTCGCGCTCTTGAGCCCGGCCTCTTCGCCGGGCGTGCTCTCGAGGATCTCCGCGCGGAAGCCGCGCCGCTCGGCCCACCGGAGATACATCCGCACGAGCATCTCGGCCCAGTCCGCGGCATCGGTTCCGCCGACGCCCGCGCTGATCGCGAGGAACGCGGGCCGCTCGTCGTACGGACCGCCGAGCTGCGCCTCGAGGCTCGCCTGCTCGACCTCGAGCTGCAGCGAGGCGAGGTCGTTCTCGAGGTCCGTAGAAATATCGGCGTCCTCCGCGGCGAGCGGGAGCATGTCCGTGATCTCCGTCGCGCGGGCCCGGAAGCCGTCCCACCGCTCCACGCGGCGGCGCGCGGCATCGAGCTTCTTGAGCGTGGTCTGCGCGCGCTGGCGATCCGACCAGAGGTCCGGTGCCGAGGCCTCGGTCTCTAGCTGCGCGACCTCGCGCCGCGTCTCGTCGAGGTCAAAGGAACACCGCCATCCGGTCGATGCGCTCGCGCAGGGACGCGAGCGCCGCCAGGTCGATCGCCATTAGCGGTTCTGGACTAGCGCTTGCGCGGACGTTCGAACGTGGTCGTGACGGGCTGCGCGACGGGCGCCAGCTTGCCGGCCGCGAAGCTCACGAAGGTGACGCAGGGGCAGTAGGTGTTGCGCGGACAGCGCGGGCAGTCCCCGTCGCAGTCGAGGGTCGCGCCGTAGCTGCACTTCAGGCAGTTGTCCTCGCAGACGATCCATTCCTTCATGCGGGACTGTCCTCTCTAGACGCAGCTCGGGCAGGCGGGAGCCGTTTTCAGGGCCTCCGAGACCGCTTCGACACCGCTCCCCACGCCAGATCTGTGCCGGTTTTCGTACGCAAGGATACCCGCCGAATCGCGGTTCGGGAAGACCTTTTTCGGCGTTTTCAGCGTTGCGCGAGATACGAAAGTCCGCCGCCGAGGAACGGCCTGGGGTGGACGCCGAACACCTGGTCTATGGCGTTCTCACTGGGCGTGTTGTCGACCGCCAGGAGGTCGAGCTGGCCCACGGTCACCGGCGGGTCGGCCATCGTCAGCTCGAAGACGAACGCCGCCGGCTTCATCAGGAGCACGGGCAGCGGGATCGTCGGCCGGCGGATGCCGTACGCCCGCATCGTCTCGGCAAGGAGCTGGCGGTACGTGACCAGGTCGGGGCCGCCGACGTCGAAGACGCCGGACATCGTGCCGAAGAGCGCCGCCCGGACGGCGCGCGCGAGGTCGTCGACGTGGAGCGGCTGGAACCGGGCGGTCCCGCCACCCGGGAGCGGCACGATCGGGAACCGGAGCGCGAAGCGGAGCCGGTGGAAGAAGTCGTCGCCCGGTCCGAACAGGATCGACGGCCGGAGCACGACGTGCGGGATCGCCGACCCCTCCACGGCGGCCTGGCCCTCGCCCTTCGTGCGCAGGAACGGATACGGGCTGTCCGGCGACGCGCCGATGGCGCTCACGTCGACCAGCCGCCGCACCCCGGCGCGCTCCGCCTCGCGCACGACCGCGCGCGCGCCGTCCGCGTTCACGCGCGCGAAGCTCCCCTGCCGCTCGGTCGGGATGGCGACGGTGTGGACGACCGCATCCACGCCGTCGAACACACCACTGAGGGTCTCAGGTCTCGTGACGTCGGCCCGGCGCACATCCAGCCCAGCGTGCGGGAGCTCCGCCGCGGCCCGCGACGGATCGCGCACGATCGGGCGGATGTCGGCCGGCGAGACCTCACCGAGGAGCTGCGCGATGACGTGCCGGCCGACGAAGCCATTCCCGCCGGTGATGGCGATGCGCACGGCAAAATACTACACGCGAGTAGTAATCGGCACCGGCCGGTGCCAGCGCACGAGCACCGGGACGCCGACGAGGACGTAGGCGAGGCCGAGCAGCTGGGCCTCCTGCAGGCCGGCGACGATCACCGGATCGAGACGCAGGAAGGACGTCACGAACCGGAATCCGCCGTACAGCACGAGGTACAACCAGAAGGCACGGCCCTCGGGCGGGCGGCCACGCACCCGTGACCAGTAGCGCAGCAGCACGACCAAGATGAGCACGTCGACGAGCAGGTCGTATGCCGCGACGGGATGGACGAAGTCGCGCTGGCCGAGCGTCGCCGGGTCGGTGTAGCGCACGCACCACGGGAGACCCGAGCACGCGATGGCGTGGTGCTCGCCGTTGATGATGTCCCCGATCCGGCCGATGGCCTCGCCGAGGACGATGCCGATGACCGTGATGTCGAACATGAAGCCGAGCGGCAGACGGAGCCGCCGCGCCGCGAGGTACCCGCCGATCGCGGAGCCGATCGGCGCTGCGGTGACCGCCACCCCGCCGTTCCAGATCGCGAGGAGCTGATCGGGCTTGGTGCTGTAGTACGGCCAGTTGTCGGCGATGTGTCCGATCCGCGCCGCGGCGAGCCCGCCGACGAAGACCGCGAGCGCGAATTGGTAGATCCGCTCGTCCTTCACCAGGCTCCGCGCGAGCCGGATCGAGAGATAGCTGCCGGCGATCATCCCGACGAGCGACCAGAGCGAGTGCCACGCGATCCGGAACGGCCCGACGACGAGCGTCGGATCGAACGGAAGATCCACTACGCCGCCGGCGCGGGCGCCGTCCGGGCCATGCGGAAGAGGGTGACGAGGATCGGGAGCGCGAGCGCGATGAGCAGGATCGAGATGATCTGCGCCTGGTACAGCCCGAACGCGTCGATCTTGTCGACGCGCAGGAACGAGATGACGAACCGGCCGAGCGACTGGAACGCGAGCCAGATCCAGAAGATCCGGCCCTCCGGGGGCCGCCCGGCGAAGCGGCGGCGCAGCACCAGCGCGAGGGCGACGCCGGCGAGGTCCCAGACCATCTCGTAGCCGACCGCCAGGTGGACCGGGTCGGCGGAGTAGCGCGGATCCCCGACGAGGAAGGCCGGGCCCTGCCCGAGCGAATCGGGGTTCTCGTACGTCACGCAGATGCCGGGCGCACCGCACGGGAGGGCGTGATGCTCGCCATTGATGATGTCGCCGATGCGGCCGATGGCCATCCCGAGACCGATCCCCGCAGCGGCGGCGTCGGCGCCCGCACCGATCGGGATGTCCCCGCGGCGGATCGCGACGACGTAGCCGGTGATCGCGCCGACGACGACCGCGCCCATGATCGCGATACCGCCGTTCCAGATCTGGGGGATGAGCCACGGGTTCGTGTCGTAGCCACAGAGGGTCCAGCAGTCGATGACGTGGAACAACCGAGCGCCGACGATCCCGCCGATGACCGCGGGCGTCGCGACGGCGTAGAGCGCGTCCTCCGATACCTTGCTCCGGAGCAGGCGGACCGGCAGCCAGACGCCGAAGAAGATCCCGACCGCGGTGAAGATGCCATGCCACGCGATCGCGAACGGCCCGAGGTGAAGATTGGGGTCGAGGTCGATGATCACGAGGTGGAGACTAGAGCGTCAGCGCAGGCGCACGAATGGTCCACCTGCGGGCAGCGACGCGGTCCGCGCGGTTTTCAGGTCGACCACGATGACGGACCCGTGATCGCCGCCGAGCAACGTCATCGCCGCTGAGCCATCCGTCCGGAACCCGGCAATGGATCCGCCGAAAGAGCCTGCCAGTGACGTCCTCGCGCCGCTCACCACGTCCATCGCGACGAGCTCGGTGCCGTTCGACCACCAGACCTCGCTCGTTCCCGGACGCCATTCCGCGGTCGTCCCGTCGAACGTGTGTACCTCCGCGCGCTTTTGAGGCGCGTCGAGCGGCCACCAGGCGATCGCGTTCGTTGTTCCCAGGCCGGTGCTCAAGAGGATGAACCGCGCGTCGCTCGACGCCTTCAGTCGTCCGGCCGTCCCGAATGGAAATGCCGTGGAGCGGACGGCATAGGGCTTCTGAGCGAGATCGATGACGTCGTAGCCGGTGAGGTAGCCGCCTGGTCCGGTCACTCCCGCCGCGACGCGCTTGGCGGCGCGATCCCAGGTGACCGGCAGCCAGTACGAGCCGCTCCCGATCTTCTCGCTCGCGCCGCTCGCGAGGTCGACGGTCCACAGCTCCTGCGCCGGGCGTCCACCCTGTACCGCGCAGATCTCCTGGCAGCCGTTGTCGATCGCGACGACGATCCCGGTCCCGTCCGACGACCACGTGAACGTGTTGCCCGACATGTCCGGCGCGGCGGCGAACACCGTCCGGTCCGCACCAGTGCTCGCGAGCCGCACGTGGAGCGCGGCACCGCTCAGCGCTGGTGCCCAGTACGCGATGGATCCCCCGTCGGGCGAGACGGTCCGGGAGAGGAACGTCCACGACCGTTCCTGCGGCACGAAGGAGGTGATGGCCACATCGGTCGTCTCACTACGGATCGTCAACGTGCCATGACCATCGGACACGACGAGACCGAAGCGGTCGTCGAGCACCGACAGGCGCGATGGAGACGAGGTGGGCGACGCCATCGCTTGGAGGGATGGTGGGGGTGTCGGCGTCGGTGTGGTCGCACTTGGGCCGCACGCCACGAGCATCGCGGCGACGAGCCCTAGCGCCCGTGGCACTTCTTGTACTTCTTGCCGGAACCGCACCAGCAGGGATCGTTGCGGCCGAGCTTCTGGTTCGGCGCGGTCGCGGTGGCGACGCCGCCGCTCTGGGTCCGCACCGCCGCCGGCGCGACGTTCGCGCTCGTGCTCGTCCGGTTGGTCGACAGCGCAGTCTCGGCGGCAGCCTTGTCCTTCTCCTCCTGCTCGACCTGCTCGGCCGTCTTGATCGAGATGCGGAGGATCGTCTGGGCGACGTCGTTCGCGATCTTGCGCGTCATCTCGTCGAAGAACGCGCGGGCCTCGTTCTTGTACGCCACGAGTGGATCCTGCTGGCCGTACCCGCGGAGGTAGATGCCCTCGCGGAGCTCCTCCATCGCGGTGAGGTGCTCGACCCAGTGCGTGTCGATCGTGCGGAGCAGGAGCCACCGCTCGATCTGGCGCGACGTCTCCTCACCGAACGTCGCCTCGCGGGCCTCGTAGGTCTGGTCGACGAGGTCGGCGACCTTGGCGCCGAGCGCCTCGCGCGAATCGATGCCGGCGAACGTCGCGGCGGTGATCTCGTCGCTGCGTCCGAGCAGGGGGCCGAGCGCCGCGGCGAGGGTCACCAGGTCCCAGTCCTCCGGATCGGGTGACGTGACGCTCGCGTCGACGAGGTCGGCCGCGGCATCGTGCAGGTAGTCGAGGATCGTCTCGCGCACGTCATCCTTCGCGAGGATCTTCCGCCGCTCGCCGTAGATCACGTTGCGCTGGTTGTTGAGGACGTCGTCGAACTCGAGGGCCCGCTTGCGGATGTCGAAGTTGGCCCCTTCCTTCTTCACCTGGGCCTGGGTGATGGCACCGGTCACCATGCCCGACTCGATCGGCGCCGAATCGTCGAACCCGAGCCGGGTCATGAGACCCGCGATGCGGTCGGACGCGAAGATGCGGATGAGGTCGTCCTCGAGCGAGGCGTAGAAGCGCGACGAGCCGGGGTCGCCCTGGCGGCCCGACCGACCGCGGAGCTGGTTGTCGATCCGCCGGGCCTCGTGCCGCTCGGTGCCGATGACGTGCAGGCCGCCAACGTCGGTGACGCCGTCGCCGAGGAGGATGTCGACGCCACGGCCGGCCATGTTCGTCGAGAGCGTCACCGCGCCCGGCTGGCCGGCGCCGGCGATGATCCGCGCCTCGCGCTCGTGGTTCTTCGCGTTCAGGACGTCGTGCTTGATGCCGTGCCGCGCGAGCTCCTCGGACAGGGCCTGGCTCTTCTCGACTGACGTCGTGCCGATGAGCACCGGCTGGCCGCGCGCGTTGCGCTCCTTCACCTCGGCGATGACGGCGTTCCATTTCCCCTGCTCGGTGCGATAGACGAGGTCCTTCAGGTCGCTCCGCACCATCGGGCGGTTCGTCGGGATCTGCGTGACCTCGAGCTTGTAGACCTTGAAGAGCTCCTCGGCCTCCGTCGCCGCCGTACCCGTCATGCCGGCGAGCTTGTGGTACATCCGGAAGTAGTTCTGGATCGTGATCGTCGCGTGGGTCCGCGACTCCTGCTGGATCTTCACGCCCTCCTTGGCCTCGACGGCCTGGTGCAGGCCATCGCTCCAGCGGCGCCCGGGCATCTGACGGCCGGTGAACTCGTCGATGATCACGATCTCGTTCGCCGGCGTGACGATGTACTCCTTGTCCTTGTGGTAGAGCGCCTTCGCCTTGAGCGCGTTGTCCAGGTAGTGCACGGCCGTGACGTCGCCCTCGTACAGGTTCGGCCGGTTGAGGAGCCGCTCGGCCTTCGCGATCCCTGACTCCGTGAGGGTGACCGCGTGATGCTTCTCCTCGAGGATGTAATCCTCGCCCTCGATCAGGCGGGCCGCGACGCGCGCGAACGAGTAATAGAGCTGCGAGGCGTCCTCCGCCATCGAGCTGATGATCAGCGGCGTCCGCGCCTCGTCGATGAGGATCGAGTCGGCCTCGTCGACGATCCCGTAGTGCAGCTCGCGCTGCACCGTGTCGGCGAGGTCCATGACCATGTTGTCGCGCAGGTAGTCGAAGCCGAACTCGCTGTTCTGACCGTACGTGATGTCGGCGAGGTACGCGTCGCGCCGTGAGACGTCACGCCAGTGCTGGTGCCGCCAGTCGACCTCCTCGAGCGTGATGCTCGGGTCGTAGATCGCGCTCTTGTCGTGCGCGATGTAGCTCACGGTCATGCCGAGGGCGTGGTAGATCGGCGCCATCCACCCGGCACCGGTCTTCGCGAGGTAGTCGTTGGTGGTGATGAGATGCGCGCCCTTCCCCTCGAGGGCGTTCAGGTAGAGGGCGAGGGACGCGACGAGGGTCTTGCCCTCACCCGTCTTCATCTCGGCGATATGCCCGCGGTGGAGCGCGATGCCGCCGAGCAGCTGGACGTCGAAGTGGGTCTGCTTCAGCGTGCGGGTGCCGGCCTCCCGGGCAGCGGCGAACGCCTGGGGCAGCACGTCCTCGAGGGTCTTCCCCCCGGCGAGCTGCTCGCGCAACGCGGCGGTCCGGCTTCGGAGCTGATCGTCCGAGAGCGCGGCCGTCTCCGCCTTCAGGCTGTTGACCTGATCGACGACCTTGCGGAGCCGCCGGACCTCTGCCTCGTTGCTGTCGACGAGGCTGAACAGCTTTGCCAGGGCGCTCAATGCGTGCCCGCTAAGTGACCTGCAGCGGCAGCTGCATCCCCGGCGGGTTGAACAGCGCGCCGACCGACTCGCCCTCATGGATGCGACGGATCGCCTCCGCGAAGAGGGGCGCCACGGTGAGCACGCGGAGCTGCGGGAGATTGCGCGCTGACGGCTTCAGGGGAACGGTGTCGGTGACGACGAGCTCCTGGATGCCGCTGGCGCACAGCTTCTCAGCGGCTCCGTCGGAGAACGTCGGGTGGGTGCAGGCGACGTAGATCTCGGTCACGCCGTGGTCCTGGAGGATCTTCACCGTGTTGAGGACGGTCGTGCCCTTGTCGATCTCGTCGTCGATGACGATCGCGCGCTTGCGGTCGATGTCGCCGATGACCCCGACGATCTCGCTCCTGCCGCTGTTGTCGCGGTGGGTCTTCTGCATGAAGACGAGCGGGATGTCGAGGAGCTCGGCGATGCGCCGCGCGGCGTTCGCGTAGCCGAGGTCCGGAACGACGAGCGCGGTGTCGTCGGGCTTCGCGGCCGCGATCGGGCGGAAGTACTCGACGAACAGGCTCCGGGCCGAGAGCTCGTCGCCCGGGATGCTGAAGAACCCCTGGATCTGCATCTGGTGCATGTCCATGGTGAGGAACCGGTCGGCTCCGGCGACGCTGACGAGATCGGCGAGAAGCCGCGCGGTGATCGGCACGCGCGGCTGGTCCTTCTTGTCGCTCCGGCCGTAGGCGAACTGCGGCATGACCGCGGTGATCCGCCCCGCCGAGGCCCGCTTGAACGCGTCGATCATGATCAGAAGCTCCATGATCGCGTCGCTCACCGACGGGCCGACGAGCGACTGGACGATGAACACGTCGTGCTCGCGGGCATTCTCGTTGATCTTCACGAAGATCTCGTCGTTCGCGAACTTGAAGACATCGGCCTGCCCGAGCGGGATCTCGAGCTGGCGGCAGATGTCCTGCGCGAACCTGGGATGGGCGTTGCCCGTGTAGACGGAAAGGCCCCGGAACACGGCTCCCCCTCCTGGCGAGTCTCGAGGAAACCTAAGTGTACCCGCTACCGTTGCGGCCAATGAGCATCGCGTTGGGCCGCCGGATCCGTTGGATCGCCGTCGTCCTGCTGGTCGTCGCGTGGTTCGTGGCCCTCGCGGTGGACGTCGGCGGGAACGGCGTGCACCTCCTGCTCGCCGCGGCCGTTGCGATCCTCCTGTACGAGCTCGCGGCCCTCGACACCCCGGCCTGAAACAGGCCGCGCCGAGAGCCGGCGTTCGAAGATCAGCTTCAGGTCCCATCCACGGAGCTAGCTGATGCTCGGAGCACCCGCGCGAGGGCGGCGCCCGTCCAGGAAGGGCGCGTCACTGACGCCGGCTTCGCGGATCATGGACAGGGTCCTGTCGAGCGGCAGCAGCTCGAAATGGGTGTCCGACCCGACCGCGAATCGCGCGCCGCGCGCGTGAGCCCGTTCGAGGAAGGCGCGATGCGGCAGGCCATACGCCTCATTGATCTCGAGCGCGACGCCGTGCTCGACACAGAGCGCGATGAGCCGCTCCTGCCACTCGAGCGGATACGCGGTATCCGGATCGTCAAGTGCCGCGAGCGGTGACATGGTCGGATGCCCGACGATGTCGATGCCGGTCTCGAGGATGCCCTCGCGGACCAGCTCGAGGTGCGCCTCGAGGACCCGCCGCCGCAGCGCCGGGTCGGCGAACCGCGCGGCCTCGCCGTACAGCGGACCCATGCGGCCCTTGAGGAATTGTCCGGCGAGGTCGTAGCCGACCGGCTGCCCGTCGAGCGTGACGCGATGGACCGAACCGATGACGTAGTCGAGCGTGTCGCGAGTCGACCGCGGGAGCGGCGGCGCGACACCGAGGTCGTACTCGATGCCGACCCGCAGCCCGAGCCGCGCGGCGTCGTCCATGTACCGGCGGAGCGCGTCGTGGTCCTTCAGGTCGTGCCACGGGTAGTGATCGCTGACGCCGTGCGGGCGGACGGCGACGCTCTTCGCACGGTCCTCGAGGGAGACTCGTCCGTCGGATCGACTGCTGTGGATGTGGTGGTCGAAGAACGTCACTGCTCGGGGTGGCCGGCCCACGCGGCGTCGACCATCGTCCAGAGGACGCCCGAGACGAGCGTCTGGCCGCCGAGCAGCATGGGGATCCCCGCGTCGCGCGCGGCGATCGTGAACTCGCGCACGCCTGGGTGCTCGATCGCGTCGGGCTTGAACAGGTCGGACGAGAAGCGGTCGGGCGCGCTCGGACGCCAGCCGAGGTGCGCGAACAGCACGCGCGAGTCGAAGAGCATCCCGTCGCCGAGCTCCTTCATCCGCTCGAAGAACTTGGCGGCGCCGACCTCCTCGTAGAGGAACCCGAGCGCGGTCCGCGCGGTGCCGGCCTGATCGCGGCCGGCGGCCTGCATCCCCCGCTCCTCCGCGAGCATCCGCACCCGCGACGCGGTCTGCGACTCGAGATACGACCAGACCGGCGCGCCGACGCGCCCCGCGACCAGCAGCTCGAGGTCCGGTGTCGTGACAAGCGTCATGAGCGAATCGACGCGCGGCCCGAGCTCGGGCTCGAACGCGCCGATGGAGAGCAGCTCGGGTGGACAGTGAGGATGCCGGAGGAGGACTGTCGCATCGGGCGGTGTATCGACATCGAGCAGCGTCGCCGCCGACCGCGCCAGCTGCCGCGACGGCAGGCCGGCCTGGAGGTGCAGCAGCCGCGGCAGCGGATTGTCCGTCGCCGGGAGGGCGATCGCGTCGAGCGCGCTCGTCGGCGTGAGCGCGACCAGGTCGGCCGAGTAGTAGTTGTTCGACAGGACGAGCGCGGAGGCCTGCTCGAGCTCCTCACGGACCGAGGCGAGGTCGGCTGCCGTGAGGAGCGCTCCGGCGCCGGCGCCGATCGCGCAGACCCGATCGATATGCCGCTCGTCGACGACCCGCTTGAGCTCCATCCCGAAGTGGAACGGCTCCGTCACCGGCGCGATGGTCTCCGCGCCGGCAGCGGCGAACGCGCGCGCCGCGGCGGGATCCGCGGTGACCGCGACGAGCGGGTCGAATCCCGCGCTCGCCGCGCGCTTGAGCGTACCGGTGCCGATCGCGATCCTGATGCGATCGAGCTGCGCCTCGACGGCGCTCTCGCCGCCGGGGCCGAAGAACAACAGGAACGCGGTCGCGCTCACCGCACGGACGATAGGCGCCGCGGCCAGTGACCCTCGAGCCGTAGGAGCAGCGCGATGATGACGAGCGAGAGCGCCGCCGCGACGACCGCGCGCGGGCCGCCGTCGGGCAGCGCGCGAAGGACCGCGAGCCACTGCGGGTCGCTCCAGTCGAAGAGCCGCTCGGGGTGGAAGTTCACGTTGATCGGGTCGGTGTCCCAGCGCTGGTCGTACACGAGCGCCGCGGCGTTGAACAGAAGAACCGACCAGCCGGCGAGGACCCAGAACGCTCGGCGCCAGAGCGCGGGCGCGAGGAGGCCGCGGCCGATACCCCACGCGAGCGCCGCGAAGAGGATCGGGGCGAGGTCATCGAGGAACCGCGCGCCGAACACGCGCCCGCCCCACCACTCGGTGTACGTCGCGTAGAGGAGCAGGGTCACGAGCGCGACGAGCCCGAGGGCGCGGAGACGCGTCGCGACGTATCCCTGCGCTCGCCAGGCGCTGACGAGCGCGGCGACGGCGAAGAGCAGGTACGGCGCGTACACGAACAAGCCGCGGCTAGGCGAAAGCAGCAGTCCGTAGAGACCGGTGAAGACTGGTGTGTCGAACGGCTTGCTGCCATAGCCCTGCTCGAACGGATCGCCGAATGCGATCGCGTTGTACGCGAGCAGTGGAACGATCCCGATGCCGAAGCCGGCGATCGTACGCAAGAAGGTCCGCCGCGACACGATCCCCGCGAGCACGAGCGCGGTCGTCTGCCGCGCGACGGTGCCGAAGCCGATCGCGAGCCCCGCGAGGAACGCGCGGCGGGCTGAGATCGTCCGCTCCTCCAGGATCAGCCACAGTGCCGCGGCGATCGCGAGATGCACGCCGGCGTGCTGCCAGAGCGCCTGCGAGCCGACGGTCCGCACGCTCGTTGCGAGGAAATAGAGGAGCACGAGACCGACGGACCAGCGCGGGGAGACGAAGCGGCGGAAGACGGACCAGAGGAGCAGTGCGGCGATCGCCTCGATGATCGACGCGACGAGATGGCCGAGCAGGAGGAGTGACGTGACGTCCGAGGCTGGCACGCCCACGAGTACGGCTGGCACGAGGATCGGCAGCGCGGCGATGGCGACGCCCGGCGGGAAGATCGAGCACACGTGCTGTTCGGGGGCGGGTGGCGGCGGGCCGCCCGCGCTCCGCGGCGACGTGGTCGGTACGAGAGTCACCCTCGATGGCGTCGGTCCACAGCCGCGGAAGAAGTACGCGTTCCGATCGAGCTGATCCGGACGTTCGGGGCCGCCGGCTGAGGGGCTGGAGAACTCGTCGTAGTCGACGTTGCCGCTGCGGACGAGGGTCCACGCGAACAGCGTGTTGGGCAGCACGTCCGGCGACCAGATCAGATTGAGATTCGCGAACGACAGCAGCACGAGGAGCGCGCCGCGCACGATCCAGCGGCTCATTCCTCGAACGCGACCACGTACGCCCGGACGTCGCGCGCGCCGCAGGCCCGTGCCGCGGCAGCGGCATCGAGGAGCGTCGCCCCGGTCGTCGCAACGTCGTCGACGAGGCCGACGCGCAGACCGCGTAGCGCACCGGCGATCCCGGCGAATGCGCCCTTCACGTTCGTGCGTCGCTCCAGCTGGCCGAGCGTGGCCTGCGCCGGTCCGGATCGGAGGCGGTGGATCGCCGGGCGCAGCGGCACACCGGTCAACAGCGACGCGACGGTCGCAAGCGCACGGGCCTGGTCGTACCCGCGGGCGCGCGCGCGGGCCGGGTGCAGCCGCACCGGCACGAGCGCGTCCAATTGAGTGCCGCCCGCGAGATCCGCGGCCACGCGCGCGGCGATGAGCGCGCCGAGCTCGGCCGCGAGACCGGGCTCGGCGCCGTACTTCAGCCGGTGGATCGCCTCGCGGAGTGGACCTTCGTGCGCGCCGGCGGCGACGAGCGCGACCGTGCCGAGGCGCCGGGCGATCGGGTCGGAGCCGTCCCGGCACTCGACGCAGTACCAGGTCCCGCCGTGTCCGCAGCCCGCGCACCGCGGCGGGACGAGGACGTCGAGCACGGCGGCGAGCCCGCTAGCGGCCATCTTCGAAGACGAGGTCGTCGCCGGCTTGCGTGGCGCTCTCCTTGATCGTTCCAGGCCCCAGCTCCACGACCTCGACCGCCCCGCGGGCCGCGATCCACGGGACCCACGGCCGAAGATGCTCGGCCGCGCGGACGACCCGGCCATTTCGGTCGAGGAAGACCGCATCGATCGGGAAGCGCATCAGCAGCATGGTGATGTTGTTCGTCTTCGTGATGCGAAGCGCCTCGCCGTCGGCGAGCCGGCTGTGGAGGAGGAGGCCGATGCCCCTGGCGAGGAAGCTGTTCGCGGTGCGGCAGTCGGTCGCGAGGACCGTGCCCCGCGTGAGGTTGCGGAGCCGCGCGGTCCTAGAAGCTACTGCAGGAGCTCAGCGCGGACAGGGCTGCCGGCGCCAGGATGACGATGAACAGCGACGGGAAGATGCAGCCGATCGTCGGCAGCATGATGAGGATCGGGGCCTTCGAGGCCTTCTCCTCCGCGCGCTGGCGGCGCTCGCCGCGCATCTGCTCCGACTGGATCCGCAGCACCTTCGACATCGACACGCCGAGCTGGTCGGCCTGGATGATCGCGGAGATGAAGTTCGCGAGCTCCTTCTGCTCGACCCGCAGCATGATGCCGCGGAGGGCCTCCTGGCGCGACTTGCCGACGCGCTGCTCGGAGGCGGCGCGCTTGAATTCGTCGGAGAGGGCACCCTTCAGCTTCTCGGTCACCTTCACGAGCGCCGCGTCGAAGCCGAGCCCGGCCTCCACGGAGATCGTGAGGAGGTCGAGTGCGTCGGGCAGGCTCTCGAGGATCTGCTTGCCGCGGCCACCGGCCTTGTTGCCGAGGTAGAAGTCCGGGGCCATGAAGCCGACGATGAGGCCGACGATCGGGAAGATGATCATCTGCGTCGGTTCGAACTGGAGCGCGAGGCCGAGGAGGAAGACGATCGCCGCGAAGGCGATCGCGGTGAAGCCCTTCACGCCGAGGAAGAACTCGGTGCTCGTGCTCTCCATGCCGGCCCGCTTGAGCTTGACCGCGAGCGCCTTGGCCGTGTTCGCCGGGTAGAACCGGCCCATGAGCCCGGCGAGACCGCGGATGATCGGCTTGAGGGTCCGGTCCGAGAGCGGCCGCTGGAGCTCGAGCTCCTCGAGGCTGCGCGGGCGGACCGCGATCTGCTGCAAGCGGGCCTGCACCGGGTCGAGGGCGGAGCCCATCTGCGTCCCGAGGACCATGATGATGACCCCGACGGTCACGAGGATCGGAAGGAGGATCTCCACTTAGACCTTGATGTCCGTGATCTTGCGGATCGCGATGAAGCCGATGGTCATCATCACGGCACCGACGCCGATGAGGATCCGGCCGATCGTCTGGGTGAACAGCGGCTGCATGAACGCGGGGTTGATCGCGTTGAGCGCCGCGCCGAGGCCGATCGGGAGGAACGCGACGAGGTAGCCCGACACCCGGCCCTGGGCGGTAAGGGTGTTGATCTCGCCCTTGATCCGCACCCGCTCGCGGATCGTGAAGGCGATCGTGTCGAGGATCTCGGCGAGGTTCCCACCGACCTGCTGCTGGATGCCGATGGCCGTGACCATCAGGTCGAGGTCCTCGCTCTTGATCCGGCGGACGAGGTTGGAGAGCGCCTCCTCCATGCCGAGACCGAGGTTCACCTCACGCACGACACGGCCCATCTCCTCGCTCATCGGCGGGCCGCCTTCGCGCGACACGAGCTCGATCGACTGGAGGAAGCTCGAGCCCGCCCGGAGCGAGTTCGAGAGCAGGGTCGTCGTGTCCGGGAGCTGCTTGTTGAACGCGTTCAGGCGTCCGCTGATCCGGCGGCCGACCCAGAATCGCGGCAGCATGTAGCCGAGGATGAAGCCGATGACCCCGGAGATCGGGTCGCGCAGGACGAAGAGGAGCACGCCGAGCCCGAGCGACGCGCCGATGCGGATGTAGTAGTACTCGGCGACGCGCAGCTTCAGGTTCGCGCGGGCGAGGTCGCGCTGGACCCGCGTCGTGAACCGCTTGTCCTCGACATCGGCCGAGAGCGTGGCGAACGGGTCGACCTCCTTGCGGTCCTTCCTCCGTTTCGCCTTCTTCCTCGTCTTGTCGGCCGCGTCGGCCGCGACCTGGCCTGAGGACGGTCCGGCGTAGCGGGCCATGCGGGCTTCGACGCTCTCGCCGCCGCCGCCGAGGATGCTCGACAGGCCGGCAAAGAACAGGAGGATGCCGAGGAAGAGCCCGGCCGGGACCGCGTACTCCAACTAGCGGAGACTCGCGGACATGTCGCCGAAGACGCCCTGCGGCAGCTTGATGCCCGCCGCCTCGAACTTCTCGGTGAACTTCGGGCGGATGCCGGTCGGGCGCAGCTTGCCGACGACCTTGCCGTCGACGAACGCGGTCTGCTCGAACACGAACACGTCCTGGAGGACGATCGCGTCGCCCTCCATGCCCTGGACCTCGGTGATGTGCGTGATCTTGCGCGAGCCGTCCTTCAGCCGCGAGATCTGCACGATGACGTCGAGCGCGCTCGCGATCTGCTCCTTGATGGCGCGCGAGGGCAGATCGACGCCGGCCATGAGGCACATCGTCTCGATACGCGAAAGCATGTCGCGCGGAGAGTTCGCGTGGCCGGTCGACAGCGATCCATCGTGGCCGGTGTTCATGGCCTGGAGCATCGAGAGCGCCTCACCGCCACGGATCTCACCCACGACGATCCGCTCGGGACGCATCCGGAGGGAGTTCTTCACGAGATCCATGATCGTGACCGCGCCCTTGCCTTCGATGTTCGCGGCGCGCGACTCGAGCCGGACGACGTGGTCCTGCACGAGCCGGAGCTCGGCGGCGTCCTCGATCGTGATGATCCGCTCGTCCTCAGGGATGAAGCCGGACATGATGTTGAGGAGCGTCGTCTTCCCCGAGCCGGTGCCGCCCGAGATGAACGCGTTGAGCCGCGCTTCGACGCAGGCCCGGAGGAACTCCATCATCTCGGCGGTCGCGGTGCCGAACTTCACGTAGTCGGCGACCATGATCCGGTACTTCGGGAACTTTCGGATCGTGATGACCGGACCGTTGAGCGCGAGTGGCGGGATGATGATGTTCACGCGTGAGCCGTCCGGCAGGCGCGCGTCCTCGAAGGGCTTCGACTCGTCGACTCGCCGGCCGATCGGGGCGATGATCCGCTCGATCACGCGGCTGACGTGCTCATCGGACTGGAACGTGACATCGGAGAGCTGGAGCTTGCCCTTCCGCTCGACGTAGACGCGGAACGGGCCGTTCACCATGACCTCGGTCACGGAGTCGTCGTTGAGCAGCGGCTGGATCGGACCGAACCCGAGGATCTCGTCGACGATCTGCTCGAGCATCCGCTGGCGCTCGACGCGCGTGATGACCGTCCCGTCCTCGTCGATGAACCGGTTGAACATGCTCTCGATCTCGGCACGGACGGCCTTCACGTCGGAGAGGTTCAGGCGCGGGTCGAGGTTGTTGATGATCCGGGTCTGGAGCGTTCCGCGGAGATCCCGGTTCAGGTCACGCGTCGGCGTGGCGGTCTGGGTGAGCGGGCCTGCGGCCGGCGGCTGCGAGCCGAGCGCGCCCTGGTCCGGGCCGTTGGGCTGGCCGGGCGCGGCCGGCGTTGCCTCGGGGGTGCCAGCGGGGCGCTGGCCTTCGATCCGCCTCAGTAGCGACATGTCTTGGTCAACCCCTCAGGAGCCCGTCGAGCGGGCGCTCCTCCGCGAGCGAGTCTACGACGCTAACGTCGCGCTCGGATGGTTCGAAAGGGGCACTTTCGGGCTATCTGGCGCCCTGAGACCGAGGTGACGCGACGCTTGCCCGCCTAGCGGGCGCCGCCGAACAGCCGGAGGCCCTGCTTCGGCGCCGCCTTCTGCGGTGAGGCGGCTGTGGCGGCGGCAGCCTCGCTCGCCCCGGACAGCTTGTCGGCGAGGGTGAAGATGTCCTTCGCGACCTGACTGTCCCGATGGCTGATGACGAACGGCACGCCGCGGTTCACGGCGAGGACGAGCGCTCGGCCGTCGGACACGATCGTGTGCGGGATCTTGCGGGCGAGGCTCGCCTCGACGTCGGAGGCCTTGATGCCGCCCGAGCTGTCGTTGCGGTTCGCGACGAGCTGCACCTTGTTGTCGTCGTAGCCGAGCTTCTCGGCGATCTCCATGAACACGCGGACGTTCTTCAGGCTCGTGATCTCGAGGGTCATGAGCGTG
>Ga0070698_100002078_pt1 | contig 22266 bp, 11 predicted proteins | sample KBSK1502metaG_FD_65477 | JGI IMG/M metagenome (GOLD analysis project Ga0070698, IMG submission 65477) | Corn, switchgrass and miscanthus rhizosphere microbial communities from Kellogg Biological Station, Michigan, USA - KBS K1-50-2 metaG | ecosystem: Host-associated > Plants > Roots >...
CAGTTCAACGATCTTCTTCTGAAGTTCAATCGCTTCGGCGTTTTGGCGGAAAATTGACAGCACATTGACGCGGGCCTGACTGGCCGACATCGAAAGCGGGTCGAGCTCTCTAACGCGACTGAGCTCGGCGACAGCTTCCACACGTCTCCCGTGGATCATGTGATAAATACCGTAGAGGCTATGCGCCGGTACGAGGTTTGGATTCAACTCGAGAGCGCGCTTAATCTCACGCTCGGCAGGCGCCCAGTCCCAGGCATCTAATTTGCGACCAGCCACGGCGAGATGAGCTTCAGCGAGGTTGTCATCCAATTCGACCGCCTTGAGCGCCGCAGCGTCGGCTTTTGGGCCAAACTCTTTCTGTGGCAGTACGTCATTTGTAATAAGGCCACTGTAACTGTCCGCCAGTGTCGCATAGACGAGCGCGTAACCGGGATCAACCGTAATAGCCTGTTGGTAGTGTTCGATGGCTTTCTTTAGGTTCTCGTCTCCGCCCTTAACCCAAAGAGCGCGACCCTTGAGGTAGAGGTCAAACGCCTGGGGGTTGACGGCACGGACTTGGGTGAGTTGCTGCTGCTCGGCGTTCGTCAGACGCAAACGTAACTCCCGAGTAATCTCCTGAGTCATCTCCGACTGCATCGCCAGGAGATCGGATGAGTTGCTGGTGAATTGTTTTCCCCAGACTTGTTTTCCGTTACGCGCGTCGACCAATTCCACATTCACCAGGAAATTGTTTCCGAGTTGCGCAACTCGCGCCGTAATGATGGCGTCGACACTCAGCCTTTTCGCAACCTCCTGCGGATCTACTTCTTTACCCTTGTATTTGAAACTCGAACTTCTGGCGATAACCGTCAATCCCGGAATCGGTGAAAGGTTGTTAGTCAGGCTTTCTGCTAGACCGTCAGCGAGATATTCCATGTCGGCATTGTTGCTCGCGTTAGTAAATGGCAGGACCGCGACGGAGCGAATCGAGCTGGCTGTGGTTATAGCCGCGCGGCGCGAATAGACGAAATAGCCAGCTACCGCGCCGAACATCGTCAGGGCTGCCAACACTGGAAGCGCAACCCGCTTGTGACGCCCGATCTTACTGACCAGGTATTCAATGCCGGACGTTGGACGTGCATTGATCGAAAGCGTGGGAGCATCGCCTTCAAAACTCTCGGCTGCTCCGAACCGCTCCCGCTCCAAAGGTTGTTTCAAGCGAGCGTCGAGTTCCAGTTCCTGCTTGAGACTCTTCAGATCACGCGCCAGGTCGTTTGCCGTCTGATATCGCTGATCTCTGGTCTTGCGCAGCGCCTTAATGACAATTCGCTCCAGCTCGGATGGGACTTGGGCGTAACGCGTCAACGCAATCGGTTCATGTTCCATGAGCGAGACCAACGCGTGGCTCTGCGTCTCGCCTTTGAACGGTACGCGGCCAGCCACCATCTCGTAGAGCACAACACCCAGGGACCAGATGTCCGTGCGCGCGTCCACGTCTTTCCCGCGCGCCTGTTCAGGTGACATGTATTGAACCGTACCCAATACCATTCCCGGATTTGTCTTGACCGTTTCTGTGGCTGGGTGCGGGTTAACGGCTAACTCCTGGGACGCTAGCTTGGCGAGTCCGAAGTCCAGCACTTTCACGATCCCGTCGCGACGGAGCATGACATTTTCGGGCTTGATATCGCGGTGAACGATCCCCGCCGCATGCGCCGCCGCTAACGCCGAAGCGATTTGAGTGGCAATGTCCAGCACCTCACCGAGGTTCAGTCGATTGCTCCCCAGGTGTTGGCGCAAGGTTTCGCCATCAATGAACTCGGTGGTGATGAAGTGTTGCGAGTTTGAGTTGCCGATCTCGTGAATGGTGACAATGTTCGGATGGTTGAGCGCCGAAACCGCGCGGGCTTCTTGTTCGAAGCGATGAACCCGATCGGCATCAAGCGTGAATTGCGCGGGTAGTCGCTTGAGTGCAACCTGACGTCCGAGTCGTTCGTCCTGGGCCAGGTAAACTTCTCCCATCCCACCCTCACCGAGGAGAGATACAATTTTGTAGGGGCCGACCGCCTGTCCCGCGGCTAAGGCTTCCTCTGTTCCTGCCAGCAGCTCCGCTGCGAGATCGGTCGCGGGAGCTTCTATGAAACTATTTGACTGTTCGTGAGACTCGACCAGCGATTCAACTTCGTGCCGAAGCGCTTCGTCCTCAATACACCCTTGCAGGAATGCGGCGCGCGCGGCCGGCTCGCACTTCAAAGCGGAGTGAAATAGCTGATCAATTTGTTGCCAGCGTTCAGGATCCATGATGATCAAGGGTTAAGGCTCGCATCTGCAGACGGCAGGCGCTCCTAATATTACAGCTGTGACTAATTAGTAACGCGAGAAATCGTTTCGAAGTCTCTAAGGCATTGCCCACTTTGTCGGTCGAGCTCAAAGGCGTCAGCGGAAGTTTTCCACCAGCATCAGATCGCAGACAAACGGATCGACCATCGGGATTAGCGCATACCGCCCATCGGACGAAATGCTAACGCCATTGTCTGGTTGAAGTTTGACGTCGGCAATTTTCGCGGAGGCACCCGTCGCAAAACTGAAAAACTCCAAGGCGTTCCCCTTGGATCCGACGAATAACGGTGCGCCAATTTTCACGAAGTAAATGCCTTCCGACGTCACGGCAACCTGATTTCCATCGATGGGACCGATCACACTGGTTTCTTCCCCGCCCGTTGCTGGAACCTTCCATACACCTTTGTCTTTGTAATAGTAAAGGATGCTTCCGTTCCCAGACGCTAGAGGGTACTCTCCGCCGTGACTCGTCACCTGGATCGCTTCGCCGCCTTCAGACGGCATGCGCCAGATTTCCCAACGGCCAGTGGTCCTCGACGAGAAATAGATCCACTTACCGTCATGCGACACGCTTGGTGCGACGCTGTCGGCCTGACTTTTCGTTAGGCGGTGCGGCACTAAAGTGGCGATGTCAAGCACATAAACTTCGGTGTGGTCTTCTTTGTTGGAATCGAAGACGATGCGGTTTCCATCGGGGAACCAGCGAGGCCACCCCGAGGTGGACTCCAACGAGGTTAGTTGTGCGGGACTTGAACCATCGCTGTTGCAGACCCAGATCTCGAGGTGACCTGACCGGTCTGAAACAAACACAATCCTTGAGCCGTCCGGAGAGTATTGTGGTTGATTTTCGAAGCGCGTTGACGCAACCAGTTTCACCGCCGGGCCAGTTTTTCCCAGGTGCAAAATTTCTGTTCGCCATATGTCCATATCCCAGGTCCAATGCACGTACACAAGACGATTACCTTGCCGGGAAATAGTTGGTTGGCTGAGAACCTCCCCACCTGAACGCAAAGGTTGGGGCTTCTCGGAGCCCGATACCGCTACTCGCCACAGCGTCCCGCCGGCCCACGGCGCGCCTGCATCGCAAACGATCTCGCGGCCGTCCGCAGTCCAAACCGGACCCTTTGCTAACGGTTGGGGAACATCGAGGCGCCGCGGCTCGCCCGCCGCCTGGTAGTCTTCCGAGAGTGGCAGCAGATGGAGTTGAGGGCGCCCCATTGAGAGAGTGCGAGCAAACGCCAACGTCCGGCCATCTGGCGAGACGGCCGGATTTCCGTCACCTAACGTCGTTGCCGGCGGAGAGGTCAGTCGTCGCTTCTCTAACGTGGCAACGGAGAATAGAAAGAGACTGAGAGCTTCTCCCGGCGACGCGAGGTCAGGCGCGACCAGGTATTTACTATCTGGAGTCCACGACAGATATGGAGGAGTCCAGCTAAAAATGTAGGTTGAGGTGTCGGCTGCCGTCTCGGCTATCTTCCGCTCTGGCCCACCTCCCGAGGGTATGAGAAGCAGCTCCACCTTGTCACCCCTATTACGAATAAAGGCGATCGAACGACCGTCAGGCGACCAGGCAGGAAACTCGTCGCTCGCGGGATCTGAAGTGAGTCGCCGCGCCGGGCCGCCGCCGATCTGCTTGATATAGATGTCGAAGTTGTCACTCTCTGGTCCGCCGGACGCGTACGCCACCTGGCTGCCGTCAGGTGAGAGCGAAGGCATCCCCTCAAAGCCCATGTCGGTTGTCAGGGGAACGGCAGTCAGAAGTTCCGGCGTTGGCCCAGGTCTTGGGATTAAGCGGGCGATGTACCAGGCACCGACCGCGAGGAGCATGAGACCACCCAGTATTCCGGCTGTCCAGCGAAGCCGTTTTCGATTTGGAAACTCAGCGTTTAATGTCGTGCGCGCCGCCTGCACTTCCTTCGTGTGACCGACGCTATGAGCCGCTTCGTGGGCGGTTTCCTCGAGTACCTCACGGCTGACAATTTTGTCGCCCATCTCTGGCGCTGAGTGATGAAGCCTCGCGGCAAACTCCAACTCCTGCTTAAGACTCTTGAGATCGAGGAACAGATCTTTTGCTACCTGATATCGCTCCTCCTTATCTTTGCGAAGCGCCTTGCTTACTATGCGTTGTAACTCCGGAGGCGGCTCGGACAAATACCGCTTGAGCGGTAAGGGTTCCCGGTCGAGAATTGAAACAATTAGATCGCTTGATGTTGCTCCGGCGAATGGGACGTTACCGGCTACCATCTCGTATAGCACAACACCCAGGCTCCAGATATCCGTACGCGCATCGACTTCCAACCCTCGAGCCTGTTCCGGTGACATGTAGGCAACCGTCCCCATCACCATCCCCGGTTCGGTATGTACCAACATCTTCGTTGAAGCTCGATCATCAACGACGACAGGAATGGTAGTCTGCTTGGCCAGACCAAAATCCAGAACCTTGACCAACCCGTCGTTCCTCACCATCACATTTTCGGGTTTTATATCGCGATGCACGATGCCCGCGCCGTGTGCGGCTGCCAGGGCTGCGCCTACTTGAGTTGCTACGTCCAGCGTCTGGCCCAGCTTCAGCTGGTGGTTTGCCATCTGCTCTCGTAGTGTCAGGCCAGCAACATATTCCATCGCGATGTAATGGCGGCCATCGTCTGTCCTGCCAATCTCATGGACGACGCAAACGTTCGGATGGTTAAGCGCTGAAGCGGCGCGTGCCTCTTGCTGAAAACGACGCAGGCGATCGTTGTCACCGCTTAAATAGGTCGGTAGCAACTTGAGGGCGACCTGGCGGCCTAAGCGTGTGTCCTGCGCGAGATAAACCTCTCCCATGCCACCCTTCCCGATGAGGGAGACGATCTTGTACGGACCCACAATCTGTCCGGCGGTTAACGCGGCATCACTTCCTGCCAGCAGCTCCGCAGCCAAATCGTCTGCAGGCGAATCGATAAGACTGTCGGGCTGTTCGTGAGACACGATGAGCGATTCAACTTCACGGCGGAGGGCTTCGTCGCCCTTACAGGCGCGCTCCAAAAACGCAGCCCGTGCGGTGGGCTCGCACTTCAAAGCGGAGTGAAATAGCTGATCAATTTGTTGCCAGCGTTCAGGATCCATTGTGCGATTAAGGTTACGACTCGTGTCTGGCGGCGTTAGTAACGCGAGAAATCGCTTCGAAGTCTCTAAGGCATTGCGCCCTTATCGGAGTTAGCTGCTACCGGCTGTCATTTCTCTTCGCAACCAGGCTTTGGCGAGGGTCCAGTCGCGCATGACGGTGCCGGGCGAAACTGCAAGGACCTCTGCTGTTTCATCAATACTCAATCCACCAAAGAAGCGCAGTTCGACGATCTGACTCTTGCGCGGATCGAACTGGGCCAGACCCTTGAGCGCGTCGTCAAGCGCGACAACCTCTGCCACGCGTTCGCTGGAGACGATTGCGGCCTCATCCAAAGACACTTGACGTACGTCGCCGCCTCGTTTCGCGTACCGGCGGTTCCGAGCGTAATCAACCAGAATGCGCCGCATCATTTGCGCGGCAATGCCGAAAAAGTGGGCCCGATTTTGCCAATGCACATCCCTTTGATCAACGAGTCGAAGAAAGGCCTCGTTGACCAATGCCGATGTTTGCAACGTGTGTCCGGGCCGTTCCCGGTTCATGTACTGCTTAGCCAACCGGTGTAGTTCGTCGTAAACGAGGGGCATCAATTGATCGCGGGCAGCCTCGTCTCCATTACTCCAGGCGACAAGCATCCGGGTAACTTCATTTTGCGGGGAGGTCATAGACGCCATCCAGTCGGGCAATGACAACTAACGTTAGGAACGCGGATTATACATGCTTTAGAAGCTTTCCACGTCATTCATGACCTCCATGCGGACCGCGCGCGCCAGCGTTCCTGCCTTCTTTGAGGGCCGACAAAAGTCGTCCACCCCGTTAGAGGTTCTTGATCCAATTCCCGCGTTTAAAGGTAGACAACTCAACTGGACGCACTTTGCGAACAGCAACGTTGCTGACTAAGGCCAGGTGGTCATCGCTTCGGCCGAGATCTTTCGCAGCAACCTCAACAGCGCTAACCGCTGGCTCGTGCGACGCTTCAGATATGTCTACGAATTGTGTCAGCGAATCGAGTTCATGAAATGTGCGACCTCAAACTGACATAAAGGTTAGAGAACAAAAATGAGACTGCCTCCCAAGTGCCTGTCTCAATTTCACCAAAGGAGAACCCCAATGAAGATAGCAAAGGTTTTACTAGTTCTAGCCGCAGTTTCCGCCTTGTTCATGACAACGGCCAGGGCCGATGAAATCTCAGACTGGAATCGGAACCTGTTTGAAGCCGCCCGCCTGGCTGTCCCACCGACCAGCCCGCTAGCGGTCACTCGAAATGCAGCCCTGGTTCAATCCTCTGTCTTTGACGCCGTCAACGGCATCGAGCGTCGTTACACACCTGTTCACGTCGACCCGGCAGCGCCGGACGGAGCTTCAAAACGGGCGGCTGCCGTCCAGGCGGCCTATGCGATGCTGATTAGGCTCTACGCGCCTCAGACGGCGGCGTTGTCCGCTAAGCGCGCCGACTCACTCGCGGCGATCGACGACTCGCAGGCTTCAATCGATCTGGGAATAGCATGGGGTCAGACCGTCGCCGACGCGATCTGGAATTGGCGACTAACGGACGGCATTACACCCGCGCCAGCACCATTTCTTGGGGGATTGAATGTCGGCCAATGGCGTCCCACACCGCCCGGCTTCTTGAGCGGAGCAGGAGTCCAGTTCTCTTACATGACTCCCTGGGTAATTGATTTGCCTTCGCAGTTCCGACCGGCGGGTCCGCCGGCACTGACCAGCGACCGCTACACCGCCGATTACAATGAAACCAAGACCATGGGAAGTCTGAATAGTACAAGCCGAACAGACGATCAGACACTCTTTAGTCGCTTCTGGGCTGTCAGTACTGCGAATGCCTACTGGAACCAGATTGCGAACTCTCTCGCCGACAAGGAGCACTTCTCATTTTCGAGGCGAACCCACCTCCTGGCCTCGCTCAACCTCGCAATCGCGGACGCAGCGATTGGCTGTTGGGAGGCAAAATACACCTACGTCTTCTGGCGGCCGGTGACTGCGATACCGTTGGGCAACACGGATGGAAATCCAGCCACGGTCGAAGATCTATCTTTTACGACGCTGCTGGTAACACCAAACCATCCAGAATACCCCTCAGGCCATTCCTGTGTGAGTGGGTCTGCGGGTGAAATCCTCGCCAAGACCTTTGGCGCGCATAAGAAACTCACAGTCAGTTCCGACGCGCCGGAGATGGCTGGAGTAGTGCGATCGTACGATGGCTTCTCGGAGATTCTTCAGGAAATCAAAGACGCTCGCGTATTTGCCGGAATTCATTTCCGATCCGCCTGTGATGACGGGCAAGAACTGGGCGTAGGAGTGGCCGACTATGTGAGGGCCAACGCCTTGCGGCATGTGCGGGCCGATCAGGCTGATGATGACAACTAGCACTGGTTAGCTCATCAGCCGAGCAGGAGAAATCCGCAGGTTGCGCAGACAGGAAAGGCGAGTGGCGCGGTCAGTGTTAGTTGCTGAATCAAGTAACGCGTCAGTCCTTATCCACCCTCTGCGTAATCTGCGGATGTCCGCATAGCTACGGAAAACCTTGTTGCTCCAACCGTTAAGTATTGTATAGTTTAGTCACCTAAGCGGGATGGGTTCCATTTCACCAACGGCAGTTTGATCTGCCACCGCTGCCAATTTTTTCCACAGACTAAGCTAATCAGGTTGGAGCCTAACAATGAAAACAAGAATCGTGTCGCTATTAACGCTCGTCGTTCTAGTCGGTGCATTTCTAAGCTATACGCAAAACGCATCTTCGAATTCATCTAACCCACAGATAGCAGTTCCGCGTGCAGCTCTGGGAAGCTCCAACCTGTTTCCGCCGTTAACAACCACGTTCACGGTCGATCGGACGGACGATACAGCCGCTGCAACGGCATGTACACCCGCAGACAACGATTGCAGTCTGCGCGGAGCGATCATTGCCGCAAACGCCGATGTCAGCGCGGATCCAGTTATTATAAACATCGAACCGGCGACCACCTACAACCTTACCCTGACCAACGCGACCCAGGAGAATGCGGCGGCAACAGGTGATCTCGACATCACCACCAGCCTTCACTCGGTGACCATCGTCGGTGGCGGATCGTCCGGGCCAACTGCGTCCATTATCGATGCCGCTGGGTTGACTTCGGGCACCATGCACGATCGGGTGTTTCAGGTCACTGGATCGGGCGTCACTCTTGTTCTCCAGGATTTGGCGATTCAGAACGGCCAAGCCGCCGACGACGGCGCAAGTGGAGCGAGCACTAATCCCGCTGCACAAAATTCCACCCGCGCTGGTGGCGGCGTCCTTAATGGGGCGGGAATCGACGTCAACGGAGTCGCCGTGAACGGGGGCGGCAGCGTTACGCTCACCAACGTCCTGGTCCAATCGTGCCAGGTATTAGGTAAGGGCGACAGCGCTATTAACCAACACACGACCCTCGATGCCTGGGGTGGCGGCCTCGCCAGTATTGGAGCGACGGGCAGCGTTAGCATTACAAATAGTACGATGACGGGAAACACCGCGGCGGGCGGGAACGGCGGCAACTTCAACAACGGCGCCGGCTCTAATGCCAGGGGCGGCTCGCTCTATTCAGAAGGCGGCACGCTCAACATCAGCGGCTCGCGAATCGAAAACAGCGCTGCGAATGGCGGCAAGGGTGGCGACCAGGATCAGAATGGTCAAACTAATGGTGGCTTTGGTGGCACCGCCCAGGGCGGCGGAGCGTGGGTTGGCGCCGGCAATGCAACCATTAATAACACGACATTTGAAAACACTACTGCCAACGGTGGCGACTCAGGAACTGGTGGCAACGGATCTGAACCTGCGGGCCCTGCTGATGGCGGCGGTTTGTATAGCCTCGGCACCACCACGGTAACCAACTCCACGTTCCACCTTGCAGGAGCCACCGGCGGCCGCAGCGGCGATACGTTCGGCTCGACCTGCCTGGGCGGTCATACCTCGCTCGAGGGCGGTGGCACTCGCGGCGGCGCGATCTTCGCAGACGGTGGCAGCCTAATCATTAATACCGCGACGTTTGCCAACAATTTCGCCCTTGGCGGTGATGGTGGCAATGGCGGGCAAACGAACGGCGGTCTTAATTGTGGCGCGCACGGGAAGGGCGGCTTCGCGTACGGCGGCGCTATCGCTAACAACAATGCCGCCACGATAAATATCAAACACGGAACGATCAGCGGTAATAACGCGCAGGCCGGCAACACCGGCGTAAATCAGGGTGGCGCCAACAAACCACCTCAGCTCGTGGCCGAAGGTACGGGCGGTGGCATTCGCGTCGGCCCCGGCGCCGTGACTTTGGAGAACACAATCATTGCCGGGAATACCGCCGCGAACGGCCTCGGTGACACCACCGGCGCCCCGACTCCCGGACCCAATGTGGACGGCACCATCACCAGCAACGGCCACAACCTCCTCGGTGTTGCCACCGAGGCGGGCGGCTTCACCGGCACCGGCGACCTGACCGGCGCTAACCCGATGCTGGCGGCGCTGGCGGACAATGGTGGCCCAACCCAAACGATGGCGCTTTCACCCGGCAGTCCTGCGATCGACGCAGGAGTGGCGGCTGGCGCCTCATCTGATCAGCGCGGTCGTCCTCGTACTTTCGACGACCCCGGCGTTGTCAATGCTGCAACCAGCGACGGCACCGATATCGGCGCTTTTGAACTCCAACCACTTTGCAGCCTAACTTGTCCAGGCGACATAAGCGTGCCGAATGACACCGGTCTCTGCGAAGCGGTTGTCGATTACGCAGAGCCTTCCGGAGCAGGCTGCGGCAGGGTCACGTGTGATCATCCTTCAGGGACTTCATTCCCAGTGGGAGAAACAACGGTGATCTGCACCAGCTCGGTTGGTCCGACTTGCAGCTTCACAGTCACGGTCAACGACACGGAGGCTCCGACGATCACGCTTAAGGGTGACCCCATTACTCTCTGGCCGCCCGATCACAAGTACGCGACTGTGCAGATTTCAGATCTGGTTGCGAGCGCAAGCGACAACTGTGACGCCAGTGCCAGTTTGAGCAGTGTTTTCATTTCTCAGGTAACCAGCGACGAAGTTGAGAACGGCGATGGGGATGGCAACACACTCAACGACGTTGTGATTGCGCCGAACTGCAAGTCAGTTGACCTGCGTTCTGAACGCTCGGGTGGTGGCAACGGACGTGTCTACACGATCACGCTCAAAGTGGTCGATTCGGCAGGTAATATAACGACGGCAACAGCCAGGGTCACCGTGCCTAATTCTCAAAATGGTTCGTCTGCGGTTGATGACGGACCGCAGTACACAGTCCTGGGTGCCTGTCCTTAGCAGGGCAGGCCTCACTTGACGCAGACAAAATATGCGCGTGATCTGAGTGATGAGGCAGTTCGCATTCACTCAGCAAATCCTCAACGCTTTTAGAGGGCTCATCGTGCAGTCTCTTTGAGTTCGGTCGTAATGAGTTGCGTCTAACTAAGGAACTCAGAGAGACGGTGACCCCGGAAACCAAATTGTGAATCACGACGAGACGCCTGCCCACGTGCACCCTGTCGCCCGATTTCTCGATGGGCTGATTTATTTCTTGCTGCTCGCTACCATCGTGCTGACGGCCATTCCGTACGGCATGGTCCAACCGTGGTGGATATCTCTCTTCGAATGCCTGGTTTTTGTCACCGCTATGCTGGCGCTGATTGAAGCGATTATCAGCAAGCGATCGTCGCTCGACCTTTCACTGGTGGTTCCACTTTTTGCCCTAACGCTGTTCGCATTAGTTCAGTCCGCGCCGCTGTTTTCTGGTCCGGGGCCGATGAATCCCCGAACCTCTATAAGTGCCGATCCATACGGTACCCGGTTGTTTGCTATCCAGCTGTTTGCCCTAACACTCGTGGTGTTATTACTGCGGCGTCATATCTCAAACCGAGCTCGTTTGCGTGGATTGATTTACGTCATCATCGGCGTCGGCGCAGCCACTGCGTTGTTCGGGATCGCGCGGCAAAACTTGCAACACGCGCCGGGGTTCGTCCTGCCCGCGCTGCCGGTTGGCCGTGGCTTTGGCCAGTTTATTAACAGGAATCACTTTGCGCTTTTATTGGAGATGACTCTGGGACTAACTTTGGGTTTGATTGTTGGCGAAAGAGGGAAGCATCGTCGGATTTTCGTTCTCATACCAATCGGCGCTTTACTGTGGTGTGCACTGATCTATTCGAATTCGCGCGGTGGAATCATCGCGTCATTCTGCCAATTACTTTTCCTCTTAGTTCTATTTCATCCCGTCCGCCATCTCGCTGTCCGGCAGGTCGACAAAAAGGAGCGCGGTCCTCGGAACCTCACAGGTGGTCTGGCAGTGCGGGCTTTTCTAATTGTGTGCTTGATTGCCTTGTTCGCTTACGGCGTCAGCTGGATCGGAGGCGAACGGGTAGTCAGTAACTTCCAATTGGCGGCCACCGATTTCACCGATCAGGAAATGGAGAACAACATCAATACCAGTCGCAAGCAAATCTGGGCAGCGACGTGGGAAATGTCTAAGGCCAACCCGGTAACTGGCTTGGGTTTTGGCGGCTACTGGATTGGAATAACCAGGTATCATCACGCTTCCGGAGAGATAACTCCACAACAAGCGCATAACGATTATCTGGAGCTGTTGGCTAGCGGCGGCCTGATAGGCTGCGCCCTGACCGCCTGGTTTCTGGTGATATTTTTCCGACGGGCTAAGACTAGCTTGCGTTCACAGGATTCATTTTATCGAGCCGCGTGTTTGGGGGCGATCACCGGAATGTTTGGCGTTGTTGTACACAGCTTCGTCGATTTTGGAATGCACATCACCATTAATGCTTTGTTGTTTTGTGCCCTCCTGGTAATCGCGGTACAAGGAGATCGGCTTCCGCCTGGAGTGGAAGAAGCGACTTCGAGCGCTCTCCGCCGGAACGCCGACTGAGCTGGGCTGGGGCAACTGGAAACCGCTTGACCTTCAAGAAAAGGCGAGGGTATACTCCTCGCCCAATCTCCGGTGCGGCGAAGTTAGACCAAAAGACTAGAACATTTCTCTCATTCATTTGAGGGGAGGTAAATCATGCACTTCAGGTATCAGAAGATCACAACGATAATTGCTTTGCTCGTTACTGTTGCGGTTGGACAGTTGTACATCGGAGTCAGTTTCGCCGAACCAAATTCGGAGTCCAGTGTTTCAACTACAGCACCTCAGCCGATAATGGGCATACTGACAACCAGTCAAAACAAACCCATTCTCGTCAATGGAGCCAGCGCAATCAGCGGGGCGACTATTCCTCCAGGAGCCACCATTGAAACTCCGGACAACGTCGGAGCCACAATCAGGCTGGGCGCTCTCGGTAGCCTTTGCATCTCCCCAAACACGAAGTTAGTTCTCGAGTTTGACCGCCAGGGAAACATTGGCAGTGTGAAAGTTAACCTGGCCGAGGGCTGCGCAATCCTCAGGACTCTCAAGGGCACCGCGGGTACTTTCAATACCGCTCAAGGGCTGGCTGGCCAGTTAAGTGCTGCCTCAAACGGCAGCATCGATGTCTGCCTAAAGGCCGGTGGTACACCCTCGGTGGACCAGGGATCAGCAGTAGACGCCGGTGCGGGAGCATCAGCGGTAGACTGTGGCGCGGCAGGCGCGGCAGCAATACCGCCAGGAATTCCGCCGGCAGTGACCGTGGCCTTTATCGGCGGCGGCGCGACTGGTCTCTACCTGCTCTTTAGGGGCGGGAATCCGAGTCCGTCCGGTCCATAATTCACGGCTAGCGACAATTTTCTATAGATGCGGCTGCGTCCTCGGCGAGAAGTTTTGCGCTGCGAGGCGTAGCCGTTTTCTGCTTTCGTTTTGTGGTTCAACAACGGGCGCGAAACCTTCGAAGTAGAAGCCATGACTAAAGCTAAAAACAATCAAGAATCGCCGAAGTCGAGTGCGCGGACGGCATTGACTGTCAGCTTGCTGGTTATTTTGATGTTCCTTACCTGGAATGTGGCGCGGTCAGGATTTGCCAGCTTGCTAACCACCTATGCCGCCCAGACCAACCAGATTTCCTTGGCCGACTCAGCCGTGAGACTTGGGGCAGACAATCCCGATGCTCACCACGTTCGCGCAACAATCCTCGAGTCCATCGATTTACCTGGATCAATCGCAGAACACCGCCAGGCTGCGTTGACTCGTCCCGACGATTACGTTTTATGGTTGAGTCTCGCCCGCGCGTGCGAGCTAGGTGGTGACACCACTGCTGCCATCGCCGCGGCCAAACAGGCGGCGCCGCTCGCGCCTGACTACGCCGAGCCCCACTATCAACTTGGGAACATTCTTTTACGAGCGGGACAAACAGATGAAGCGTTCAAAGAGCTTCGCCTCGCAGGCGCCAGCAATCCGACACTCATGCTGGGAGTAATTGACTTAGCCTGGAGCGTATCCCGTGGCAATGTTCAGTTTGTTATAAATGCAGTTAAGCCAACAGCTCCGGCTGGCTATCAAATGCTTGCCCAATACTTTGGGCAGCGCAATGAGGTGGAAGCAGCTATTGCAATGTACGCAGCGGCCGGAAGCGACGCCGAGCATTATCGCCGCGCCTATCTGCATGACCTTATCGCTACGAAACAGTTCAAAGCAGCCGCTAAGCTGTGGGCAGTTGGAAGACAATCAGCGGCGCTCGCAGGGGCAATGATCGATCCGGGATTTGAGAAAGAGAGCGACCTAACTGAGCCGGGGTTTGCCTGGCGAGTCGGCGATCAGCCTCAGGGATTTCGCCTCACTTTGGATACTGCCAATCCCGGGGAAGGCAAGTCCAGTCTGAAAATTGAGTTTGACGGCGCTTCGGAACCTGCGTCTCCGGTAATAACGCAACTCGTCATGATTGAGCCGCGGACTCGTTACCAGCTGCACTTCGCGGTTCGTTCGGAGGGTATCGTTAGCGGAGGTTTACCACTGGTCGTCGTTATGGATGCGAATTCCAGTAAGAACCTGGGGCAGTCTGAACCTTTCCCGAAAGTGACCGATGGTTGGCGCGAATACACAATCGACTTTGAATCAGAACCAGAAGTGAGCGCGGTTCAAATCGCGCTTCAGCGTCAGGCGTGCAACAGTTCTCCCTGTCCAATCTTCGGCCGGCTCTGGTTGGATGGCTTCTCGTTAAAGAAATTGTGACCAAGAGACGGGTCAGTCCCGCAAGCTCGAGGATCTCCAGGCGTAATTACCTATTCGGATTCGGAATAATTACAGGTGTGTCATCGTCTTCTGGCTCTTCACCCTGGTCGATGAAGGTTGGAGACGGTCGTACTCGTACTTGTAATTCTTTGTAAGCTTCCCTCACTTGAGCTATGTCGCACGAGGTTGGGGCTGCCATGTTATTCGGTTCGTTAATGACCTTGAACTGATTCATCAGCGTGCTTTTCTTTTTGCAGGTAAAGCAATCAAGCAAGCCAAAGTTGTGGCCCAGTTCGTGGGCAAACGCGTCAAGCAGTGCTCGGGGATTAGTCAGGATGGGATCGATGACGATGGTCGCGTAAGTGATAATTTGGTCGTGGCCCACACTAAAGGCCGTGAGTGACGTCGCATGTCTCTTACTCTTGTCGAATACCGGTCCGCGCCTGATGGTAAGGCAATTCACGCATGAGAGTTGCTGCGTCGTGCTTCCCTGATACTCTAACTTCACACCCGAACCAGTTGCCTCAGAGACATTGTTCCAGTTGGATAATGCAGTGAGTAAATAGGGTATTTCCTCTGCCTTGAAATCCGCGGAAACAATATAGACCTTGACGTTGGCATTAGCTGCCCATGTCCAAAAGCCAATAGCGGCCGCCTGCTGCCCTACGAGGCAGGGACCCGCACCTTTTGCAGTTTGGGTGTTTGCGTCTCGAAAACCGAGGCCGATGATGGCAGACATCAATATCAACGAGATAGTTCGCTTCAATTTCATTTCGATATTCAGAGAGAACCGTTCGGAGGGAAATGATCGCCTAGAAAATACGACCATTTGAGAAGAACAACCTGGAGGCTTGCGGAGCTTGATCAAACAGGTGAAGTCCTGGTAGGTCCAGACCCAATGGTGTTGACCGGAAAGCGCGCTCCAATGGCGCCGTCCTCGAACGCTTGTCAGCAGGATGTCCGGCGGCCGCGGCTCCGCCAGCCAATGAACGCTGCCCTTCAAAGGTGAAGAAGCTTGTCTTTTCCAGAGCGGACGTTGACTTAGCAAGGAAGTTCGTCGTCAGTTTTAGATCTGGCGGATTGTCGCGCGGCGTAACCGCGGCTATCTGTCGCTCTTGTTGATAGATACCTCTCATCGTTGCCACGTCGCAACTGGAGGGGGCAACCAGGCCGTTGTTCTTGTTGATTCCGGGGAAGGAGTTCATGAGCGAACGTTTTTTCTTGCAGCTCGGGCAGTCCCAAAGTCCGAGGCCGTGTCCCATCTCATGTGCCATGAACCCTTGTAGGGCGGTAGGATCCGTGATGCCAAAGTCCAGGTCTATCCAGGCAGAAACCAGTAGCCGCCCTTCTTCCTGTTTCATTGGATGGAAGAAGGCGTAATGGCCCTTGTCGCGCGCGAATACTTCGCGTCTTGTCACCGTCAAACAACTGCGGCAGGTCATACGGCCGTCAGCCTCACCGGCATAGGCAAATCTGACTCCTGATCCATTATCAGCACCGACCATGTTCCATGTCTTCATTGCCTCAAGCAGCACGCTTGTCTGCTCGGGGTTAAACATGCTTCGTACGAAGTAAACTTTGACCTCGGTATCAGCTGGCCAGTGATATTCCCCAACAGGTGGAGCTGTGCGATTGGTCGTACACATCTCCGAATTCTTCAGCGAACTAGTTCCAGAGGTTGGGAGTTGGGTAGGTGCCTCGTTTGGTTTCGATGACGGTCCTTTCTTTGGGAGATCCTCCTTCGAATCGGATGAGGGTTCCTCCAGCTGTGCGTCGCTGGCATCAATGTCCTTGATGCTAACTCTACTACCGAATTCTTTATAGTCGTAGTAACGAACCCTAATACGGTAATGAACGTCGCGTTCCTTGAAATGTAAGATATCGTCGGCTTCAGTTCGAGTGGGAAACGCCAGGGCGTCCTTAACCGGCTCACGCCAGGTCATAAACATGGGAAAGCGCTGCTTACCCTGCGGCTCCATAATGCCTTTGATCATCACTATCTGGAAGGTGAGTGGATCGACCCAAACGCGGCCGACAAAGTAACGCTCTTTCATGTGATTCGGGTCGGGCTGCGTCAGCGGGGCAACGTCAACCGCAAAGAGTTGGCGATTGTCGATAATCTCGGAGCCAGCATAGGTTAAGCGATACTTGGTGGCTTCAACTATGTCGATACCAAGAAGTTGGCCGTCTTTAAGGTCTTGTATGTCTTCCTTGGTGATTCGCATTTCACGGATCGTTGAGCTTGGGTGAAAAATGACCCGTTCTATGCGTCTACCTCGGTCATCGAAAATAAACTGTGAATTCCGAACATATTCACCTGTAACCTCGCCGTTTGTGCCGATGGTCTGAAGCACAACATCACGCTTGAAGGTATGTTGGTTCAGAGCTTCCCGAACCTTGGTTTCTGCTGCCACGAAACGCTCCAGGATTGCCGCCTGTTCGCTTGGGGCAACCGATTCCCTCACGGACGAAGCAGCACTCGACCCGCCGCTCGGGCCTCTTAGTGAAGCGACAGCACCCGTCTGGGCGAGGCAATGAGTAAACGAACCTGCCAGTAAGACAATTAGTCCCAGCTGACGACATCTGATTACAAGTTGACGCATTTTGGTGATTACTCCCGGAGAGCAGTTCCTCGATAAGCCGAGTGGCTGGAGAGGCGTTCCTTTCCGAAGAATGCTCAGAGACTGTTGATGAGTGACCTAACTACTCCCGGGGCGGGGTGTGACTAGAATGAGGTGTGTCGAAGTACTTTGGGCTGTTTGTCAGAACCGGCCGAGTTCGAGAACTCAAACCGCCCAATCAATTTAGCACAACGATGTTTAAGCCGTCAATTTCTATGTTTATCCATATTGAACAATAGGTATGCGTAGGGCAGAGCTTTCGGGAAATGATGAAGAATTCCCAGTGTAGTTTAGAGTAGTTCGAAGGAAAGAAAGTGTGGTGGCGGGTGGCGCTTTGGACGCTAGAAATTGCGTTGACAGTAGTAGTTCCGATGCACTAAAGTGACTCCCCCTTTTACCTGGTTCTAATTAGGTTGCGTGCGAGAAATATTCGCGTTGGCCCCACGTTACCTGATTTGAAGACGCCGTCGCTTACTCAAGCTGCGGCGTATCCAGAAGTTGTCAGATTTTGTCGCCACGCGGGAAGTGAGCGTCTCGTGAAGATTTAATCTGAGGGTTTGACCCAGAAAGCGATCGAGGTGTTTGGGTTATCCCCTGAATCAGCTGTATCCAGCGTCTAAACCCGGCTAAGTAAGTTTTCAGTCGCCTCTCGAGCTCGGTTGGGATTTCCTTCTATCAAACTCCGGCGCATTCGGTCTCAAAACTTCTTCTAATAATTCAAGTCACACGAACCGACTAAATAAAACGTTACCAGCGATGTCTAAAGAGGCAGGTTGGCTGGAATCATTCGGCCGACTATTGCAGAAGTGCCAACTCGGGCGGACACAATAACTGGGAATCGAAAACTTCAATATGGTGAAAAGGGAAGTACAGCGACGAGAGTATTGAAATATCGGCGCAAACGATGGCGCGGCTGAATCTGAAGTTTCTGAATGCTGCCTCGCGAGAGAGGTTTCCCTTCGGGGTCCCGCATGAATCGCATCGATACATGCAACAGCCGAATCGTGGCCAGCGACATCCAAAGAAAAATGAAAGAAGGTCAATCATGAGACTTGCTTTGAGAACAATAGTCAGAGCGTGTCTGGTTAGTCTTTTGCTAACGCTCTCGGTTCACGCGTTGAGGGCACAACAAGGCTCGGCGATCGCAAGTGGACCCAATAGCAGGATCGGCGTAGACGAGATTGCGGCCAGGACCAGCGGAACGGCGGTCACTGACACGCGCTATCGAATCGGCCCGGGAGATGTGCTGGACGTTCGCGTAGCGCGAGCGCCTGAACTCTCTCGCGAGGCGGTACGAGTGGATCAAAGCGGAAACATCCGAATGCCGATGCTTGATGCTGACATTCCCGCAGCCTGTCAAACCGAAGGTGAACTGGCTCAGAACATCGCCACACTCTACCGGAAGTATAAAAACGAGCCGCATGTTGATGTCTTTGTCAAAGAGTTTCAGTCGCAGCCGGTGGCGGTGATTGGTGCGGTGCGTGGCCCAGCCCAATTCAAACTACAACGGCAAGTGAAATTATTGGAGTTGCTTAGTCTGGTTGGTGGACCTACGGAAGTCGCCGGACAAACCGTTCAGATCGTTCATACCGGACAGGGGCCATTGTGCAGCCAGGGCGGTCATGGTTCGATGGATGCAGGTGACTCGTCAGCTTTTGTTACCTACAACTTAAGCGACACGTTGCACGGACTGCCCGATGCGAATCCATTTGTTCAGCCAGGAGATGTCATTTCAGTGCCGCAGGCGGATCAGGTTTTTGTTTTGGGCAACGTCCTTAGGCCCGCCGCGATTCCGATGAAGGAGCCGATTACCGTTTCTAAGGCGATAGCTATGGCTGGCGGAACTGCCCCCAGCACCAAGAAGGACAAGGTGCGAATCATTCGGCAAATGCCTGGAAGCACGGCCAAGAAGGAGATCATGGTCGACCTAACGGCTATCGAAAAGAACAAGGCCGAGGATGTTCTCTTAATGGCGAACGATGTAGTAGATGTGCCGATCTCCGGTACGAAGAGCATTTTGCGCAGTTTATTGGGAACCATCGTGCCGACGGTTTCACAGCTACCCGTTCGCGTTATTCCATAATGAGGCAATCAATTCAATTCAAGACAGGAGAGTAAGATGGACGCCAAAAAAGAGTCGAAGGATCCATCGGAACTTGCCCAGGCTTTGCAAGTTATTTCGAGTATCTCGAGAGGCCTTCCCTCGCCGATTCAACCCGAAAGCAATGGTTACGGGAGTTATGGTCCGCCGAATCGCGTGGACGAAGGTGTTCGGCTGCGCGATGTATGGATCGCCATCAGTAAGCGGCGTTGGATGATCATGCTTATCGTAATGCTGATCACGACGACTACCGCCGTGATGCTGGCACGTAAGCCTGATATCTACATGTCTGAAACCGATGTGCAGGTTGACACAGAAGGTCCAGCATCGGGATTGACCTCCGGTAAGGGCAACATCATCGTCGATACCGGTTCAGATCCCACCTACTTCAATACGCAGTTGCAGATCATCACCAAACCGGGTCTGCTGCGTCGGGTCGTGAAAACTCTCGACCTGGAACACAATCCGGATTTCCTGCGAACGCAAGCCAACGACACAACCTGGCAACGTTTGCTGCGCACCTTTGGCATTAAAGTCGCCCCTTCGGCGACGCAAGCGGGAACGCAAAAGGCGGAAGGGTACAAACTCTCGCTTGATAAGGAAGTCGCTTCGGCTTCGGCTCCCGACAATTTGGAAGAAGCCGCTCGGCTGGAGCCTTTTGTTAGTTCGTTGCAGGCAGGACTGAAAGTGGATCCGGTAAAAGAGGAGCGCTTGCAGTACACCGAAACTCGTCTGATTAGCATTAAGTTTACGCACGCGAATCCAGTGGTGGCAGCGAAAGTTGCCAACGCAATAGCAAATGCGTTTGTACTTTCAAATCTTGAGCAGAAAACTAAGTTCACCGCCACTACCGGCGATTTCCTGCAGCAGCGCATCGCTGAACTGCAGTCACAGATACGCGCCGATGAGGAACGCCTCATCAACTATGCTAAGGGGCATGAGATCCTCTCACTTGACGCGGCCCAAAACACGGTTGTCGATCGACTCGCGGGTTTGAACAAGGCCCTGCTCGAAGCCGAAAACGACCGCAAGATCGCTGAGGCAGCCTTTCGAGTAAACAAGGAACCCGGCGCAGCGGAAATAAAAGGCGCCAGCGGTACCAAGGAACTCGAAGCCCAGCTAACCGTGCTGAAGCAAAAGCGCGCACAGTTGCTGGTGGATAACACGGAAGAGTGGCCCGAGGTTAAAGAGGTCCAAAAACAAATCGTCGCATTGGAAAAGGACATCCAGGACGCTCATTCCAAGGTTGTCAAGACCGAATCAAAAACCCTGGAAGTGCGTTACCACGAGGCGCTCGACCGGGAGCAAGCGCTGCGGGCTGCGTTCGAGCAACAACGCGGTGCGACTCGAACTCAGAACGAAGCTGCGATCAATTACCACATAATTCAACAGGAGACCGAAACCAACAAAACCTTGCTTGATGGTCTGTTGCAGCGAGCCAAGGAAAACGATGTTATCCTCGCCGGCACGCCTAACAATTTGCATGTGACTGACTATGCGACACCGCCGCGCGTTCCGATTGGTCCCAATCGACTGCAAGGGATAGTGCTCGCGTTTCTATTCTCGCTTGGTTTCGGCGTTTGCCTGGCGACCATGCTTGAGTATCTGGATGACAGTGTGCGTTCCAGCGATGACGTCAGCAGAGTGCTGGGACTGCCGACGCTGGCCACGATACCGATTCTCAAAAACGCCAGAGTGCGCCGTCTGGTTTCGGAAGGCGTCACGTCTCTGCAACTACGGAATGGCAACGGCAATGGAAATGGCAACGGAAATGGCAACGGAAATGGGAATGGCAACGGCCACGCAAAGGTAAATCCAGCGCTGTTGCTTGATCTCGATAATCGTTCTCCTCTGGCGGAAGCTTATCGTCACCTGCGTACTTCCGTTTTGCTTTCATCGGCCGGCCGAGCACCAAAGACCGTGGTGGTTACTTCCTGCGTGCCTTCTGAGGGAAAGACAACGACATCGATCAATCTGGCTGTGACTCTCGCTCAAACGGGAGCCCGAGTGCTGATCATCGATGGCGATATGAGGCGGCCGAGCGTGCACGCTGCCTTCGGTGCCGAAAACAAACGCGGACTCAGCAACCTTCTATCCAGCGACCTGAGTGAGGCGGAGATGCTCCTTCTTGTTCAGCAGGAAAAAGAAAGCGGGCTGTATCTGTTGACCTCAGGACCGGTCCCCCCTAACCCGGCGGAGCTGGTTGGTTCTGATCAAATGCGCAAGATCATCTTCGAACTAGGTAAGACATTCGATCACATCGTGATTGACTCTCCACCGATAGCGTCGTTCACTGACGGCATCCTGCTGGCGGCATTATCCGATGGCGTCATCCTGGTGATTCATGCGAACGAATGCTCGCGCAAGGTAGTGCAACGGTCCAAGCAGTCCTTGCTGGATGTGGGTGCAAAAGTTCTGGGCGTGGTCCTAAACCGCGTCAACCTGCGCTCTACTGACTACCACTATAGTTATCGTTACTACTCTAACTACTACAACCAGGACGACGAAAAGGCTGGGCCGAACTACGCTTCATCCAAACCAGCGCCACCGGCGCCACCGCCGGCGTAAGAACGGGTAATAGGAAAAAGGGGAAGAGGCGAATCACGGTTCCTTTTCCCCTTTTACCCAAAACCGCCATCAGCAATCAAACATCCCCAAATTACCAATGCCTTCATCTGACTTCATTGTTTTCGGCGCGCCCCAGATCGAGCGGGACGAAATTGACGAGGTGGTACGTTGTCTCGAATCCGGTTGGATTGGTACTGGACCGCGGGTCGCTCGATTTGAAAAGGAATTTGCTGCCTATAAAGACGCTCCCTTTGCTGCTGCGGTTAGTTCCTGCACAGCTGCAATTCATCTGAGCGTCCTCGCTGCCGGCATAGGCCCAGGTGATGAAGTAATCACCACACCTATGACTTTCTGCGCCAGCGTGAATGCGATTGTGCACGCGGGTGCCACGCCGGTCCTTGCCGACGTCGACCCGCGGACGATGAACAT
>Ga0070698_100002079_pt1 | contig 22227 bp, 17 predicted proteins | sample KBSK1502metaG_FD_65477 | JGI IMG/M metagenome (GOLD analysis project Ga0070698, IMG submission 65477) | Corn, switchgrass and miscanthus rhizosphere microbial communities from Kellogg Biological Station, Michigan, USA - KBS K1-50-2 metaG | ecosystem: Host-associated > Plants > Roots >...
CGCGCGGCCAACGAGACGATAGCCCTACCAATCTATCCTGAATTAACGGAACAAATGCAGAACGTGGTCGTAAAGACGATAACGGCCTTCTACAAGCACTGAGAAATTTTATCGAAATGCAATTGCATCAGGATCCACTTCCATATCTGGGCGGATCCCGGAGCTGTGGGACGGGCAGGCCGCCGAGCGGATCGCGGCAATCCTGGAAGACCGTCTGGCGCTCTTTGTAGCCTGAATCAGGCAACTCACAATCTCTATGAAGAAAGTTCTCATTGTGACCTATCACTATCCACCGAGTACTCCTGTGGGTGGCGTCAGGCCCAGCAAGTTCGCGCGCTTCCTCCCTGAGTTTGGGTGGGAGCCCACGGTACTTACTGTTCGAGTGCCCGGTGCTGCGCAGGAGCATGTAAAGAACCAGAGGGACGGAATTTACTTCGCCTCAGAGTGGCCGCACCCATTGAAAGTTTATCAGCGCCATATGGAACAACGTGCGAGGAAGAAAGGACGGCTGGAGGAGTTCTCGGCGAAAATGAGCACTCCGTATGATGAGGTTATGTCCTCTCCTCGGCATGATATGACGACATTACTGAAGCGATGGTTGTTGGACTGTATGAGCTCCCCCGACCAAGAGCTCGGCTGGCTCTTTCCTGCCATCTGGCGGGGGCGTCGTCTTATTCGCGAGAAGAAGATCACCCATCTGATTACCTCCGCTCCCCCGTTTACATGTGCGTTGGTTGGATTGGCGCTCAAGCGTCTCACGGGAGTCCGATGGGTGGCTGATTTTCGTGATCCATGGTCCCTCAACTATAAGTTTCCCCTTCTTCGGAATCGGACGACGGACTTCGTGGAATCACGCCTGATCCGCCATGTCATGGAGCAGGCGGACCTTGTGCTCTCTGTCACTCCCACAATGACGGAACAGGCGAGAAAGGAGCATGCTGGCCTGGCCCCGGAGAAGTTCGTGACGATGACGAACGGGTTTGATCCACATGATTTTGCCGGCTTGGCCGAGTCCCGGCCGACGTCGGACCCCACGGTCTTTTCGTATTTAGGTGAATTTTATTACGGACGGACGCCGGAGCCGTTTCTGCGCGCACTAAGGTCCCTGTTCGACGATGGAGCGGTGAAGCCTGGCGATGTCAGGGTCAAGTTCGTCGGCAGTGTGGCTTTTGCTGGTGGGCAATCTGTGACTGAGATGGTGCGGAGTCTTGGCCTGGAAGAGATTGTGAGTGTCGAACCACTCGTTCCCAGACGCGAAGCCTTGCAGCGTGCGTTAGCGGCTCATGTCGTCTTGGTGCTGACCGAGCAACATTCCTACGCGCTCACCTTCAAACTCTTTGATGCGTTGGCTGCGGGAGCGATCATTTTCAATATTGGCTCCGGAGGCGAGGTTGCGGACCTGCTGGCAAAAACGAAGCGCGGAATTGCCGTGGATTGTTCGAATGCGGCTGAGATCCGCGCCGGTATCCTCAAATGCATTGAGCGAAGCCGGTCCGGAGAGGGGCGGGGAAACCCTGAGCCCTGGAACGACCCCTCCATGCAAGCCTTCAATTTTCGGTGCTTGACGGGTGAATTGGCGAAGATTTTGGATGGTCTGGATTATAATGGTCTCAGGCCGGGCTGACCCGAGGGAGTGATGCAAATGCAAAGCCGGACGGACTTGGAAGTGCGGTAGTATGGACATGACCATAACGCTCGCACTGGCGTTGGGCGGTGCGCTTGGAATAATGGCCGTTCTTTTTGTTGCGTATGAAATCAAACGCAAACATGTTGCGATTTGGTTCCTGGAGTTTTTCAGACAGCCCAGGCGTTGGGCTCATGCCATCCGTAACGGTGATCAGGCGGGGCCGGTGCACATTCTCTTTTGCTTGGTGGATCACTTCGAGCCGATCAGGACCGGGTCCACGCGTCAAAAACATCGCGAGCGTATGCAGCAGTGGTTGGATCGTTTTCCCGAGCTTGCCCTGAGACACAGAGACTCCCATGGAAAACCCGTCCAGCACACGTGGTTTTACCCCGGAGAGGAATACGACCCCGAGTTTTTGGATGATTTGGCGAAGTTGTGCCGTCAGGGTTTGGGGGAAATCGAGCTGCACCTGCATCACGGCCATGACGATGCGGAGACCTTGCGTAAGAAGTTCCTGGCGGGCATCGAACACTTTTCGAAGCATGGCGCGCTCGTGACCCAGGAAATCCCTCCTCGTCATGTGTATGGGTTTATCCATGGGAACTTGGCCCTGGCCAATTCACGCTATGATGCTGAGTTCTGCGGTGTCAATGAGGAGATTCGCATCCTCAAGGAAACCGGATGCTACGCCGATTTCAGCATGCCGACCGCGCCCTGCGTGAGTCAGACGAGGAAGGTGAACTCCATCTATTACGCGACGAATGTTTCCGGACGGCCGAAGTCCCATAATTGGGGCGTAGACGTAGAGGCGGGACGGCCCCCCACCGGAGATCTCATGATCATTCAAGGTCCGATAGGGTTCAATTGGCATAACCGGAAGTATGGGATTATACCGAGACTTGAAAATTCAGAACTGCAAGATTCCAATCCCCCTACGCTCCATCGGATTAGGATCTGGGTGCGGCAGCATATTCATGTGAAGGGGAGACCCAAATGGATCGTAGTGAAGGTCTCGTGCCACGGAGCCGAGGACCGGAACCGTGACGTGTTACTGGGCAATTCCGCGGACCGGATGTATTCAGACCTGGAACGGGAGTACCGGGATCGCCCAGGGCATCGCCTTCACTATGTGACTGCCCGAGAGCTCTACAACATCATCAAAGCGGCGGAAGCAGGGATGACCGGCGATCCTGGTGTGTATCGGGATTATGTTATTCCGCCCTACTGTACGCATCGCAAGTAGCAACCGAGTTCGTGGTATCCTGTGGATACAATCGCGCCCTTTCCGATCGGGGAAAGGTCTTGATTGGCAGTAAACTCATTCCCATTGTAGGACGCGTCAGCATGAACATGACGAGCATAGACATTACTGAATAAAGGGATATTTTAATGGCGCTTTTGAAATTTATCTTCGAGCCAGCAGCTAGCCTTCCTTTCCTGGCATGGTGCGCAGAAATTCGAAGAGATTCAGATTCAGTTCACGTTGTCCACGGACCTGGAGTCGAAACAACAGCAGACTCCTTTGTGGAGGGAGCTTGGAGTGGGGATTTTCAAGCGCTTGATTTCAGCACCGCACTTACCTTTACAGGGACTGGAGGTGTTCTAACGAAAGAGGGAGTACTATTTACGGCGCCTACTCACACGCTGGAAGCAATTTATTCAATGCGCTTTTCCGATAGAATTATCTGCTCGAACTCCCTCGCATTCATTTTGGCGCAGGCAAACGATGATGTGGATTTATCCTATAAGTTTTACGATAGTGATCTCATGTCGGTTATGCACGGACTGGACCACTATGTTAGGACGATTCCTACATCTGCACGACACCGGGTTGACATCCACTACCACTGCAATATTCACATTGTCCAAGAATTGAACATCACAAAGTTCGATAAGCCTACACCGTCGCCATTTAGGAATTATGCCGACTATCATTCTTTTCTACAGCACGAGGTAGAGCTGGTCTCACGAAATGCGGGTTCTGAGAGGAGGAGCATTTCCTATAAGCCCCTGACTACCATCTCTACTGGATATGATTCGCCAACCTGCGCAGTACTTGCTCGAGCTGCCGGATGTCGGGAAGCCGTTACGTTTACGAGAGCACGGAGCGAATTTTCCGACACTGCGGACAGCGGATCAGGCATCGCCGCTCTTCTTGGACTTAGCGTCGAGGAGTACGATCCGGAAAACTATCGCCTGATCAAAGGCAGCCCTGAGGTGGAGTTTATTGCGACAGGTCTCGGCGCAGATGATACTATTTTCGCTGTGCTGGAGCGTAAGTTGCCTGGTAGGCTTCTGTTGACAGGATACCATGGCGACAAAATTTGGGAACGCGTCAATCCCAAAATCGGCCATACATTCGTGCGTGGAGACCCTTCGGGAGGATCCTTAAACGAATTCAGATTGCGGGTCGGTTTTATCAACCTTCCAATCCCTTTTATTGGAGGCACTCAGCATCCGTCTATTCACACTATTTCGAACTCGGAAGAAATGTTGCCATGGTCACTTGGAAACGAATACGACCGACCGATTCCGAGACGTATTGTCGAATGTGCCGGCATTCCACGATCGCTATTCGGTCAGTCAAAAAAGGCTGTTGCTCGTGGGTATTTAAGTAGTAGGCATGTAACTAATCCGGCACTGAATCAGTGGCTTTCGGAAGAGTCCTTAGCCAGCTTTGAGTCATTCTTAGGAAATGTACGACTATTTTCATCTCGGTTCGAGAAAGCGTATCTATATCTACTCCGCAGACTTTGTTTGTTTAATCTTAGGGTGATAGATAGTGTGAAGCTATCGTTGGCACTTCAAATGATCGGTGTGAAACCTGCTACTCACCCTTTCATCTCGGAAAAATTTGTCCGCGAACCAAGTCCTCATATGCTTCTCTTTCATTGGGCAATAACAAGACTAAAGGGTCGTTATACTGGGCACACTGCTCAATGAGTAAAAAGTTATGAAAGATCGAATAACAAAATCCATTTTTTGGATGGTGTTGTCTAGGGGGGGAGTACAGGCAATAAGCCTCGTTACCACACTCTTCATCGCACGGTTGTTGAGCCCTGAAGATTATGGACTGATGGCTTTGGCCGGAATTTGGGTATTCACAATCAGCTTACTCTCCGAGATGGGCCTCGGTGCCGCCGTCATTCAATTTCGCGATTTGGATCAGCGCGAACTCAATGCCTGCTTTTGGCTCGCGCTGACTATTGGGGTCGTAGGATACGGAACATTATATGCTGCTGCTCCCGCTATAGCTTCTTGGTTTGGCACGCCTCTGCTCACGGACGTCCTGCGAGTAGTTGGCTTGACTCTGCCATTGCTTTCAATACGGGTGGTCCCGGATGGTTTGCTGCGTCAACGTCTAGCGCTGGATAGAGTATCGCAGATCGAAATGGCCTCTGCATTAATCACTATCCCTGTGGCAGTGATTTTGGCATGGTCCGGCGCCGGTGTGTGGACGTTGGTCGCCGCTCAATTAGTTCAACAGATGTGCCAAACTCTCTCCATGTTTTATTTAGTGGAGTGGCGCCCGGGAGTCCATATCGGGAGTGCACGTCTGCATAAAATATTACACTTCAGTGGTACGGTTACAGGCACACGCCTCGCTTGGGCGGCTTTTAAGCAAGCCGATAATGTCATCATCGGCAAAGTGTGTGGGGATGCCATCTTAGGAACATATAGCCTGGCCAAGCAAATCGCCATGCTGCCTATAGAAAAGGTGGCAGGCGTTGTGGCTCAAATCTCATTTCCGGTAATGGCAGAATTACAGGATGATCGCGAAACGATGCGACGTTATTTTTTGAAAAGTATTCGGCTGGTCTCTTGTTTGGTTCTTCCTTTGTCCATCGGCATGCTGTTAGTAGCTGACGATTTTGTCTTGCTTGTTCTGGGAGAGAAGTGGATGACAACCGTTCCAATTCTAAGAGTTCTGTGCATCTACGCTGTGAATTCTTCTCTAACTTTCCTGTTGTCGCCCGTCAATGTGGCCTGTTATAGAGTCGATCTAGATTTCCGATACATGGTCGCCCAGGCGTTAGTAATGCCTCTCGCCTTATGGATTGGGGCGATTTGGTATGGTGCTCTTGGCGCAGCTGTGGCGTGGACAGCGGTCCATCCTGTCGTACTATCTTGGCTAATAACCCAGTCGCTTAAGGAACTCGATTTGAGTTGGAGACATCTTTTCAAAGAATTCCGAAGTGCTTTGACAGCGACGCTTATAATGACGATTGCGGTGATAGCTGTATGGTGGGGATTTACTTTTACCAATTCTTCAGCAACAGTCTTTAGGCTCTTAGGATGTGTCACTACAGGTATGGCAGTCTACGTACTCGCACTAATATGGGTTGCCAGACCAGTGGCAGACGAGATTTTCGGTCTTCTTCGGAGCCTAATTGGTTCTAAGGGTGCAACCCCTCGAACATTGGCTGAAGCAGTTGGGAGAGCTGGTCCCGAAGAGCCAGATGCTAGGGCCGCAGAAGCGGGTCGTGGCGCGTGAGATGAGGCTGGGCTAGAGTGACTACTGAGACAAAACAATGACTATGCTGGCCGGCATTTTCAGTCGTAGCGACGAACATCCCCTTCGAGCGGTGGTGTGTGAGAGATTGCAAAAACTCATTTCGCGGAACCCCGACGATAAAGCTATGGTCTTCAGTGACGCCAGATGCTTCTTGGCTAAAATCGATATCGGCGCCTATGGTGAACCAGCGTTTCATATCGATTCGTCTGGCTCTGTTTCAATGCTTGCGGGAGAGCCGCTCCTAGACGTTGATGATAACGATGCTTTGCGAACTCGGACGCAAGATCTCGAATTGCTCAATCAAAGCTGGGATCGAGCGGATTGGGATCTGCTTGCCAGGACTCGTGGAGTGTTTTGTGCGGTCCATTACCAACCACGATTGGGCCGGCTCCACCTCATTTCTGACAAGCTTGGTGAGCGTCCGATGTATTACTGGGCAAACAATCAATACGTTATATTTTCGAGTGTTTTGCGGGTCCTGGAAGGGCTTGCCGAGGTTCCTAAGGAAATGAACTTGCGTGCTGTGACCGAAATATCCGCCTTCGGATTTCCCCTTGCTGATCGTACGCCTTATGCAAATATCGTCCGGCTGAGGGCCGGGGAAGTGGTTCAAGTGTCTGAACACCCCATTGCGCGATCACAGTATTGGCGTTGGGACGACATTCAGCCATCCTCATGTTCTGAAGAAGAGCTGGTGAGGGATGCCTACGAGGCATTTACGGAAGCCGTCACACGTAGACTTCGGAAAGATACGGCTACGCTTGCATTTCTCAGTGGTGGGCTGGACTCAAGGTGCATCGTGGCGGCTCTTCGAGCGGCAAATGTAAAAGTGCACACCTTCAATTTTGCACCAGATGGATCGCAGGATAAGGTCTTTGGCGCTGAATTTGCTCGACGGGCGGGAACATTTCATCATGAGAATGCCGGGCTCTATGAAGCCAAGCTGGATTTAGATATATGGGCGCCCTTGCCGATGGCCTTGGCTGAAGCCTCGCGAGCGTCGAACCATCTAAGGTCCACCCCTCCTGAGCGACCCCAGATGGTTTGGAGTGGTGACGGTGGAAGTGTGGGATTAGGGCATGTCTATCTCAGCCGATCGATGATTGAGCCCCTCCGGGCGGGTAAACGTGACGAGGCAATAAATATCTATCTTAAAGAGCAAGGGGCGTTCGTATTAACAAAACTTCTCAAATCCGACAAAGTCCGTCTTCTCGATACGGTCCCTTACCAGGGAATCATCGATGAGCTTGAGGACATTCACTGTGAAGATCCGGCGAGAGGGTTTCACCTTTTCCTCATGCTTAACGACCAACGGCGTCACCTTTCCCACTATTATGAGCATATTGACCTCCATAGGTTTGAGTTCCAGTTGCCGTTTTTTGATGCAGTCTTCCTGGAAAAGGTTTTGGCAGCTCCAATAGACCTCTGCCTGGAGCATAAGTTATACACAAAATGGTTTTCCCTTTTTGCTCCTGTGACCAAATCTGTTCCTTGGCAAACATACCCAGGCCATGAGCCATGCCCTCTGCCTGTTCCCGAAGAGTTAGGCTACCAATGGGGTGCTGCGGGGGTTTATGAAGCAGGGGACCCGCTAAGAACACAGTTACTTCGACAGGCCGACGACATGCTGGCGGCGGATTGTTTCCCGCACGAGCTTTTAAATAAAAACTACCTGCGGTTGGTAAGTTGGATCTATAGGCTCGGTTTACGAGATTACGGATATGCGATAAAAGTGGCGGGGACCTACTACAAATACTGGATTCTTTGTGCGAGTCGTAATAAGGTCCCTATGGCCTAGCTGGTTCGATAGACAGCCATGTCCAAAACAATGGTACTAACAATGAATTGGCGGAAAGCATTGCGACCGGTCCTGTATTGGAATGTAATCAAGCATATATTCTCGATTATCCACGGGGAGATTGCGGACTGGTTGTTGGCCGTTATTATGGCATTACCCGGTGGAATCGGCTCGTTCATACGCACCACGACCATACCATTCAAGGCAATCGGTAGACACGTGAGGCTGTTACATGGAGGCTGGATCGAGTACCCGGGCCAGCTTGAAATAGGTGACTATACTCAGATCAATAGGGGTTGCACTATTAACGCCGGAGGAGATGTAGAGATCGGCAAAAACGTGCTGATAGGACCATGCGTGATTATTTACTCCATCAACCATAATTTTAGCGACAAATTCAAATATATTGCCGACCAGGATTATTCGAAAGCCAAAGTCGTTATTGAGGATGATGTCTGGTTGTGTGCACGCTCGATGATTCTTCCCGGTGTACGAGTGAGAAAAGGAACAGTTGTCGCTGCCGGTGCTGTGGTGAACAAGGACACCGAGCCATATTCCATTGTTGCAGGGGTGCCAGCGGTCAAGATTGGACAAAGGAATTAGATGGGTGGTAGGATGATTCCCTCTGCTGTAAGGAATGGTGAGGAAGCATTAGACGTTGCTACCTTCCAACCTCGGACGGCCACAACGTCTGAGTCTGAAGGCTCATTCGCGTTCGCCTGCCTGCTCTTTCTCACGTTCGTTATTTATATAGCTCCGCAGATGATCTTCTCTTTTCTGGAGCCTCTGCATCTGGCATTGGTCTCGGCTGTTCTCAGCGTAGGGGCGTACGCGCATGCCGTCATTCGGGGACATCCGTTGACCGTCAAAAGCCAGGAGACCAAGCTGGTCTTTTGGTTCATGGCGTTGGCGATCGCCTTAATCCCACTCTCGCAATGGCCAGGAGGAAGCCTCGAATTCTTCAACGAATATTTCATAAAATCGATCATCGTCTTTTTTCTAGTTGCGAACTTGCTCACTTCCGAGGGTCGGCTTCGTAAGTTCTTTTGGGCCTTTGCTCTGTTTTCTGCTTATAATGCGTATCAGGGAATCACTAGGTTTTCGAGCGGTGAGGTGTATGCATCTCGTGGCGGTGTACGGGGAGGCTTCTCTGGGCTGACCAGTGATCCCAACGATCTTGCCTTGTCGTTGACCATGGCGATGCCGTTTGTGTGGTACCTGTTTGTATCCAGCAGGAGTATGTTTCAAAAGTGGGTTTCTGGTGGAATCCTCGTTGTCCTCCTATCCGGCGTGGTGCTGAGTTACTCCAGGGGAGGGTTTCTCGCCTTGCTGGCTCTGTTTCTGTGGTTTGTCTACCGAAAGGTCAAGGAAGGCAAGAATGGAGTGACGGTCGCAGCTGTTCTGGCGTTCGTGGTTATGTTGATGCTGGCTCCCGCAAGCTATTCTGATCGGATACTTTCCATCGTTGATGCTAGTAAAGATGCCACCGGTTCGGCAACCAGCCGCTGGGATGCGATGGCGGAAGCGTCAAAAATTATCGTCGCGCACCCGCTTGGCACAGGACTGAAAATGCATGGGGTACTTATGGGCGGGCCTATGGTGGGGGTGCACAATGTTTTTCTCGAGGTCACTGCAGATCTCGGTGTGGCCGGCGGGGTACTTTTTCTCATGATCCTGTGGAAATTATTTGCCTCGATGGGGCGGATCAGCGTTGACCGACGGCAGGCAATCGGAGAGATCCCCCGCATGGCGGAGGCCGCGCAGGCCAGCTTAGTCGCGTTTGCGGTTGGAGGCTTTTTCCTTGCGCAATCGTATCTGTTCCCTCTTTATTACCTTCTGGGGATGGCGGTGGCTCTGAAGGAAATGGCTGGACGAATCTCACGGACTGCGCTTGATAGCCAAAGAATAGGGGCATAGGCAATCATGTGTGGCATAGCAGGCAAGTTTGCGTTTGGAGAGGGTGCGACGGTATCGCGTGACCTCCTCCAGCGAATGTGCGACTCAATCATTCACAGGGGCCCAGATGACGAAGGGTATTATTTGAACGGTCCGATCGGGTTGGGACATCGGCGCCTGTCCATTATTGATCTGGATTCGGGAAGGCAGCCTATTGCCAATGAGGATCAGACCATTTGGATTGTGTTCAACGGTGAAATTTACAATTATGTCGAGCTGCGCGAGTTCCTGATCGGTCGCGGGCATACATTTTCGACCGCCACGGATACGGAAGTCATTATTCACCTCTATGAGGAACAGGGCGAAGAATTCCTCTCGTCGCTGCGCGGGATGTTTGCCATCGCGCTCTGGGACAAACGCACGCAGACCTTGCTGCTCGCCCGCGATCGCCTGGGCAAGAAGCCGTTGTTTTACTCCGTCATTCCTGGAAAAGGGCTCTTATTTGGGTCCGAGATTAAGGCCATTCTGCAGGATCCTGACGTAAAGCGTGAGCTCAACGTCGAGGCACTCGATGCCTATCTGAGCCTGCTGTGTGTGCCGGCACCGCTCACGATGTTTCAGGGCATTCAGAAGCTGCCGGCCGGTCATCTGTTGACTTGCTCGCGAGAGAAGGTGGCGGTCAAAGAATTCTGGGACCTCCACTACGAACCGATGGCTTCACCACGTGAATCAGAGTTGGTGGAGTCGCTCGAAGCCATCCTGTGCGAATCAGTTCGGATTCGGCTTCGCAGCGATGTGCCGATCGGCGCGTTTCTGAGCGGGGGGATGGACTCCAGCAGCGTGGTGGCGGTTATGGCCAAACTTCTTGACCGTCCGGTGGTGACGTGCGCGGTGGGATTTCAGCAGGAAGAGCACAACGAGCTTCCGTATTCCAGAGAGGTCGCCGAGCGGTTCGGCTGTATTCACCACGAGCATCTGATTCAACCCGATGTGGAGGATCTGGTCCCTCGTCTCGTGACGTATTTCGATGAACCGTTCGGAGATTCTTCCGCCGTTCCAACCTATTATGTCTCCCAGATGGCGCGGCAACATGTCACGGTCGCCCTCTCCGGAGACGGCGGTGATGAGATCTTCGCAGGCTATTCGCGTCATTACCTCCAGCGTCTTGAGCATCGTTTACGACGTCTTTTGGGCGGCGCGGCAGGGGCCGGATTCGTTTCCTCGATCGGCGCCTGGCTCCCCCCCGTAAAAGGGAAAGAGACACTCAAGAAACTGGGAATGGCACCCGATAGAGCCTATGCCTATAAGTATTACCATCTGTTATTCAATCCCGACAAGAAGCGGGAGTTGTATTCCGACGACCTCCGGGCGTCCTGCACGGGTTTTGACCCGGCGGCGCCGTTTCGGTCTTATTACAACCGGTGCAATTCATCGGACCCGCTGGATAAGGCGCTATATGTGGACATTAAGATCTACCTTGCGGATGATATTTTGGTCAAGGTTGACCGCATGAGCATGGCGCATGCCCTTGAGGTGAGGGCGCCATTGCTGGACCACAAACTGCTGGAGTTCACGGCGACGATTCCGTCTTCGTTCAAGCTCAAAGGACGGACCACCAAGTACCTGCTCAAGCAGGTCATGCGTAAGTATCTGCCGTCGCGTGTATTGACCCGCAAGAAGCACGGTTTTACGATGCCGGTGGGGGAGTGGCTGAAAGGTCCCTTGCGGCCGATGGTGGAAGAGTGCCTCTTCAGTTCGCGTGTGCGGCAACGGGGATTATTCAATCCCGACGCGATGCGTGCCCTTTGGTCTGCTCATCTCTCCGGGGCGCAGGATTACTCGCATCATTTGTGGATGCTGCTGATGTTTGATCTCTGGCATAGGCAGTATCTTGATACGCGCGCGTAGAACACGGAGGGCTCCCTGAGCGTTGAACGGTTCATCCTCGCGGTGAAGCGGCGTGAGAACTGGTGGGCCCGGTTGCTCTATTGGGCGGCCGTGACCGGCAGGCGGGCCCACGTCCCCTACATCCCCGTGTTGCATGACCTGCTGTATGAGCAACGAAGGCTACTCCTTCAAACATGGAGGCATCTGAAGCGGCTCTTCTACTATGAGCCCTTGTTGAAGTCGCGTTGCGCCCACGTTGGCAAGAACTTGACCTTGTTGCAGGCGCTTCCTCTGATCGCCGGTAATCTTGCGATCTTCATAGGGGATGATGTCACCATTGACGGGACGAATACCTTCGCCGCCAATAGAGTGTACGACACCCCACAACTGAGGATCGGCGATCATACGTTTATCGGGTGGCATGTCACCATTAGTGTGGGCAAGGAAGTTACCATCGGGCAGCACTGTCTGATCGGAATGAACGTCTTGATTGCCGACAATGACATGCATCCTGTGAATTGGGAGGAACGCCGGCGAAATCTTCCCGTGGCCAAGGAGATGATTCAACCCGTCCATATCGGCGACGATGTGTGGATCGGAGAAGGGTGTTCCATCCTAAAAGGGGTGACCATAGGCGATGGAGCTGTCATTGGTGCAGGCTCTGTGGTCGTGCACGATATTCCGTCGCACTGCGTCGCTGCGGGAAACCCGGCCTGTGTCGTCAAAGCCCTGGACTGAATAGGATCAGATCGCATGCGAGTCTTACTGGTGGGGCCCTATCCGCCGCCCTATGGTGGACTGGCCGTTCAACTCTGTGAGTGGCAGCGTTTCCTGGCGCAACAAGCCGGCTATGAATGTGTGATCATGAATATCGGAGAATATCGTGGAGCCAGGATCCCAGGTTGTATGTCCGTTTCTGGTTACTGGGATTTTGTCAGAAAGTTGTATGACTTTGCCCGACGCGGATATCTCGTTCATCTGCTGACGAATGGGCATAACTTGAAGAGTTGGTTGTGCAGCCTTGCCTGCGCGCTCGCGGGGGTTCGTAATCACCGCCGTACGGTGCTGGTGTTCGGGTCGGGGAATGCTCCGGACTACGTAAAGAATGCCGGTCTCTTGCAGGGTGTTCTCATTCGAAGCGTGATACGTCTCGGGGGACGGTTGGTCTGTCGGAACGAGCAGATGCGCCAGACCTTGATCACATACGGGGCGGACCCAGAAAAGGTTGCAATTATCACTGGATTTCTCGGTCTTGAGGTGACGGGTCCTGAGGCCCTGCCATCTCGCCTCCAGGAAATCTTCGCCACGCACTCTCCGGTTTTCGGTGCGACAGCAAACCTTGATCCAGAATATGGAATCCCCTTGATGTTGCAGGCTGTCAAAGAACTGCGAAAGATGTTTCCTCGTATCGGGCTGGTCATCATCGGGCCTGGCGAGGAGGCAAAAGGCCGGATATCAGGGTGTGAAGTTCCCGATCACACGTACTTTACGGGTCCCTTGTCACATGCCGTAGTGCTTGCGGTAATGAAGAGGTTCACGCTCTTTCTCCGCCCAACGTATTTCGATGGGGACTCGCTCTCGGTACGGGAGGCGCTGGCGCTCGGTGTGCCCGTCGTCGCCAGCGACACCGATTTTCGTCCTGATGGAGTCATTACATTTCGGAAAGGGGACCTCCAGGATTTTTTGGAGAAGCTTCGACATGCCATCGAGCATACACCAGAACTAACCGCTCCAGTCAGGCAGTTGGACCAATGCGATAGCGCAACCCGCCTATTGAATATTTACGAGGATTTGACGAGTGGAACTACTCTGGTAGGCAAAGCACGTGCGAATGGAGTCTCTACGAGATGAAACGGGGGGTTAAGAGTGGTGGGAGCTGACCATTAGTGATAGCCGTATGACAATGAACAAGTATGTGTTGTTGCTCGCCCTGATAGTGATAGGGACGGCCTTATTGCGGCTGTTCCAGTTTGCTGATTTCAGTGGAGGGGCAATTAGATTTGAAGGCACCTGCGGCCAATTATTCGATGAGGTGAAGCCACTTGTGGAGTCAAAGAATCTTTTAAACTTCGAGGTATTTTTCTATCCTCCAGTCGCGCCCTTGATCGTCGCGTCAACGGCACTCATGTTTCAGGCAATCGCGCCGGGGGTATTTGATCTTGGACTGTATTGTTTGTTACTCACCGTCGCGTTTAGCCTAGGGACCGTGCTTGTCATCTATTTTATTGGGAAGGAATGGGAGCCGTCCGTCGGCCTGGCGGCGGCCTCTTTCTATGCCGTGACAATGATCGCTGTGACGAGCTGCAATAATCTACAGGTTTTCTCAACATTCTTTACGTTGCTAGCGATCTATTTCTTTTATCGTAGCCTTCGGAATCCCTCCACGTTTGAATTAAGCCTGACGGGTATCTTTTTGGGATTAGCTGTAGGGGCAAAATATTTTCCGTTATTGCTGGTACCCATGCTGTTCTTAATTCCCTTTGCCGCGCAACGGCACTCCTCGGTTGGCGAGGCGGGAGTCGCGCTCAGGAAGGTGCGGGAACAGTCGCGACACCCCATTGTCAGTGTCGCGTGGGCCGGAACGCTCTATGTGTTGTTTCTGGTCACAGTTTCAGTCGTGTACCTTGGTATATTCCATCGAGAGGCCGCGATGGGACTCTTCAAGGCGATCTATGGTGGCCATCAGCACGAGCATCCATTCGAATATCATCTGCCGGTAATTACTCGGCTCTATAATCTCGGACTTATGGCGACTGGAGGGGTCGCGCTTGTGAGTGGCCTTGGGATTGCTCTCCCAATAATTGCCAAGCTCAGTCCGTGGGAGTGGTTTAAAGGCTTCTATAGCCGTAACAGGTTCTGGGCAACTCCACTTTCGTCTTTTGCTGCGACTATACTGATCACGCTTGGAATTCCTGCAGGTGCGAATCTGAATAATTACGTCAGATTTACCACATGGATGGCGAAAGATTACGCTTCGACTGATGGGGGCATGTTCCCGCGAGGCAATCCGACGCCTTCGTATTTCTTTTCGTATTTCCCGGAGAGCCTAGGTCTTCCCCTCTTTATCCTAGGTTGTCTTGCGATATTGTACTGCCTGTATGCTCGGGATCGGAAGGCGATCCTCCTGCTGACCATAATGTTGCCACTGTATATTGTGCTCGAATTGAGTTCCGTGAAGGTGAATCGGTTTGCCCTGGACCTCATGCCTCCATTTTGCATCTTGTCAGGAATCGTGTTAGTGCAATTATGGAAAGGAAAGCCTCCGGCAATGTGCAAGGCCCTGTCCCTGACAGTCTTCTGTGTCGTGTTCTCGTACTCGGCCTTCTACAGCCTAGCATGGGCAAATTTTCAAAGGCCCCAGAGAAATATCCCGGTTGAAACGGCGGAATGGGTGAATGCTCATGTCTCCTCAGGGAGTCGAATTGGGATGAAGGCTGAATTCTGGTTGGCGGGATCCCCCACGTTGCTGCCGGACCCGCAAATGCTGAAGGGGTACCAAATTACCGATTATGCAAGTTCACCTGAATACATACTACTACCCAAGCTGGTCTACGAGATTGTCAAGCAATATGCAGATCTCACGAAAGCCGGATATGTCTATCGCTCAGAAGACTGGTCTCCTCAGCTCCCGCCGGCTCCCGCCGAGAGGGCTGTGCTGTTTGATATGATTGAGCAGAATCAGTACGAACTGATCCGGGAATTTGAAAAGGTGCCTTCCATTTTTGGCGTCAGGTTCGGTCCCCAGTGGTTTGGTGGGCGAACCTGGTTCCGAGAGCACGCTGGAGCATACGGGATCCAGATTTATAGAAAACGCAGCATCGGAGACACTCATACCCTCGGTGTGTCGGGAACGTCGTGAAGGGGGTGTCATATTATGTATAAGGGAAAGAAAGTAACCGTGGTGGTGCCTGCCTACAATGTGGCCTCCCACATAGGGCAGGTCTTGAAAACCATTCCGGGATTTGTGGACGGGATTGTCGTTGTAGACGACTGTGGTTCCGATGGGACAAGCCAGTTGCTTTCGCAGGTTACCGATCCCCGGGTGGTCGTATTGAAGCATGAATGCAATCAAGGCGTCGGGGGCGCGATGGTCACTGGGTTTAAGCGGGCGTTGAAGGATGGGTCAGAGCTGATCGTTAAGATGGACGGCGATGGCCAGATGGATCCGGATTATCTCCCTGCGCTCTTGGATCCTTTGGTTGAACAGGGTTATGCGTATTCCAAGGGCAATAGATTCCTAGATAACAAAAAACTGAAGGCAATGCCGGCACTCCGACTCATAGGGAACTACGGGCTGACCTTTCTCACAAAACTGTCTTCCGGTTATTGGCATGTATTCGACCCTCAGAATGGATACGTCTCGATCAAGAACGATGCCCTGGCGATGATCGACTTGGATCATCTTGCGAAAAGATATTTTTTTGAGAATGACATGCTGGTGCACCTGAATATCTCTGGAGTTCGTGTAAAGGATGTGCCCATTCCGGCGCGGTATGGCCTCGAGCAGTCGTCAATGAGAGTGTCCAGCGTCCTCTTCACTTTTCCATGGTATTTGTTCAAACGATTCTGGTACCGCGTCTACCAAAGGCATATTCTCCGTAATTTCTCTCCGATCGCGCTCCTATGGGTATCCGGGATTCCGTTGTTCATGTGGGGATTCTTGTTCGGAGCCTTTACCTGGGCGAAGTCGAGTTTCTTGGGTCAGGTTGCGACCACCGGGACGGTCATGCTTAGTGTGTTGCCGTTATTGATGGGGTTCCAACTGATTCTTCAGGCTATTATCCTTGAGATTCAAGAAAGCCCTAAGTAAACCGTGGCGGTGGATTCCAAGATCACAAGGGCCACTCTGGATGAAGAAGCGGCATGCGCATGGGCTCTTTAAAGGGCGGAGGACGGTGCATGATGATCACCGGCGCCACCGGATTTATCGGCTCCCACCTCGCCACAGTCGCGTTAGCCCGCGGCTATGCCGTGAAAACGCTGACACGGTCAGATTGGTCCGGGCCACCGTGCGTGGACGTTCAGCACCGCTATTACGGTGTGCTGCCGGACCGGATTTCCCCGAATGTGATGCAGGGGGTCGCTGTGGTCGTCCATTGTGCGGCATGGGTGAAGGAAGGAGAGGAAAGCGCGTTCGCCGTGAATGTCAGGGGAACCATGCGCTTGGTTGAGCTGGCAAAGAAGGCCGGTGTACAGACCTTTATTTTTCTATCTTCCCAGTCAGCCAAGCCAGGCGCGCTCTCGGCGTACGGTCGGTCGAAGTATGCGGCCGAACAAGCCCTGCTCTCGGAGAGCGGGATCACGATCGTCATTTTACGGTCAGGTTTGGTCACTGGACCGGGGAGGGCGCAAGGACTGTACGGGCGTTTATGCCGGTTGGTTGAGTCATTACCGGTTATTCCGCTGCTGGGCGGCGGACGGTCCATCGTGCAGCCGATTCATGTCGATGACCTCTGTGCGGCCATCTTTCGATGCGATGAATCGAAGACTTCTTTGCACCATACCGTTCTCCGACTGGGAGATCCGGGAGGAGTCACCTTGGCTGAGTTCGTCAGAGCCATCGCGCAGGTACGACTCGGTAGGCCCAAAATGACCATTTCAATCCCCTTGTGGCCCGTGGAGATTGTTGTCTGGTTCTTTGAGAGCCTAGGCATCTCCCTGCCTATCACCAGTGGGAATTTGAAGGGGCTGAAGAGCGTTGAGAAAATGGACACCGCAGCAGACATGGCGCGTCTGAATTTGGTCTTACGGCCCTTAAATGAGATGCTTCTCAATTAGAACGCAGCTAGATTAGGAGTGGATGTGAGCGATATTAATTCCAAGATCAAGCAAGACGAACGGCACTGGCAAGACCTTCAGGGAGGCTCGCTGCAGCAACGTGCGTACGAGAGGCGTGGCACGCAGGTCATGATGCAGGGTCAGTTCGCGCGGGTGGCTGAGGAGCTTCAACTGAAACCTGGAACGCGTCTGCTTGATCTGGGGTGCGGGGCCGGCCTGTTTCTAGGATGGCTGGCCGTGCAGGTGGAAACGAAATGTCATGGGCTCGATCTCTCGTTCAACAGTTTGCAGAGTGCCCGTCGGGCCAACGCAACGGCTCGTCTGACCTTGGGAGACGCCGAGTTGCTGCCATATAAAGACAGCAGTTTCGACCGGATCTCATGCAACGGGGCCGCTCATCACCTGCTCGATTTGCGTTCGGCATTGCGTGAAATCCATCGCGTACTAGCGCCCGGCGGGATCCTGGTGATGTATGAGCCGAACGCCAATGCGCTTACCAACGCTGTGCGCAGGGTGTTTTTGAGCAGCGACAAGTATGAATCTCCCGCCGACCTTGCGCATAAGGATGAATTTACTCCCAAGACCGTGCATGCCACACTGCAGGAAACGGGATTCACCGGCATTACATCCTCACGGTGCGATTTCCTCGCCTATCCCTTGTCCGGCATGTACATGGACCTGCCGCTGAGCCGCTCCAGAGCTGCGATGAAGATTCTGACCAGACTCGAAAGCAGGTTGGAAGGCGTGCCTCTCCTCAAACCCATCCGCGATCTATTCGCATGGCGTCTCCTTGTCGTTGCGACAAAACCGAAATAGAAGCGAGCGTGCCGGCGGACCAGTCATTGTTCGCGGAAGCCGACCGTATAGGACGATATCTAATAGGCGCCCCGCCAAGTAGTGGTGTTAAGGTTCTGTACGCAAAAGCTATGAGAACGATAAATATCGAGTTGGACCCTGTTGAGCAGAGGTTGTGGAATGTAATTATGCATCATCCTTTTGCTTTCAGGATAATTGACGGCGGCCTTGCGCTGGTGAGGCCGAATTCTTCAATTCGAAGAAAAGTCTATACCATGCTTGCCATCTTGGAGGCGTCACCTGAATACTGTGATTACTTTTTACCACAGCGATTTGGGCCTCTTCACATGGTGAATATCGCATTTGCAGGAGTACGTGCCTTACTCGCTGCGGTCGTAGGTGTTGTTGTGCTTAAGCTTATGGGTGTGAAAGGACAATGATTCATGACTATATAGTGGTCGGATCGGGCCCTACCGGCGCGCAGGCGGCGCAGACCCTCGTCGAGGATGGCGCCAGGGTCGCGATGTTGGACGTAGGCGTGAAAGACGATATATACCCGGGCATGGTTCCCGACGCGGATTTTACGTCCATCCGTGAACAGGACGAGCGTCAACATCGCTATTTGCTTGGAACGGCGTTTGAAGGCATTCCATGGGGCGGCGTCAAAGTGGGCGCACAACTGACGCCTCCTCGGCAATTTATGACGCATGGAACTGATCGCTGGATTCCCTTGGAGTCGGGCAATTTTAGGCCGATGGAGAGTCTGGCCTACGGCGGATTGGGCAATGGATGGGGACTGGGGTGTTTCGTGTTTTCCGGACCTGAGTTGGAGAAGGCGGGACTGGATCACGGGAAGATGAAGACCGCCTATGAGGTGATTAGCCGGCGTATCGGCATCGCGGCCGCGAGGGACGATACGGCTCCCTATGGGCTCGGCGACCTCGATTGCTTTCAGGAAGCTTTGAAGATCGACACAAATTGTCACGCACTGTATGAAGCCTATCGCGCAAAACGCGGGACGTTGAACCAACAGGGGTTCTTCATGGGCCAGCCTCCGATGGCGATCTTGACGCAAGATCGGGGCGAGAGGAGGAAAATAGCATATAAGGACATGGATTTTTATTCGGATCAAGACATGTCGGCGTATCGCCCATGGATGACCGTGGACGACTTAAAAAAACAGGCCTGCTTTAGCTACCACGGTAACCGTCTGGTGGTCCGGTTTGAAGAAAAAGAAGGCCATGTGGCGGTATTCGTACATCGGACAGATACCAATGAGAAAGAGGTGTTGCGATGCAGGAGGCTGCTGTTGGCTTCAGGGGTTCTAGGTACGGCACGCATCGTATTGCGCTCTTTCAAAGAGGGGAGGGCTCGCTTGCCCCTGATCTGCAATCACTACTGCTATGTCCCTTGCCTTCACCTACGGATGCTTGGTCAGCCGGTCGAACAGCTCAAAACCAGTATGGCGCAGTTGGTTCTCTTTCACGATGAAGGCGGAGCCCATGTCGATGTGGCCGTGGCATCGCTCTTCAGTTATCGCTCATTGTTGTTGTTCCGACTGGTTAAGGAGGCGTCATTGAACTTCTCGGACGGCAGGAAAATCATGCAATATCTTCAATCGAGCTTCCTTATTGCGGGGATCCATCATCCTGATGCAGAGAGTGCCGACAAGTTTGTGGAGCTCCGCGAGGATTTCAGCACGATCACGCGTGATAAAATGCATGCCCACTACGCATTGTCGGAAGAAGAGGCGAAACGAACACGTGAACGAGAGCGAAAATTTATTTCGGCTCTGCGGGCACTGAAGTGCATTGCCATCAAGCGAGTGTATCCCGGATTCGGTTCCAGTATCCATTATGGAGGCACATTACCGTATAGTCGGCAGGATAAACCCTATACGCTGGCGCCTAACGGAAGATTGCATGGAACAAAGAGTGTGTATGTGGCGGATGGCTCGGGCTTTCGGTATCTGCCCGCGAAAGGACCGACATTTTCGTTGATGGCGAATGCTCATTTAGTGGCACAGAACACTCTGTTATCGTAGACCCTGGACGGGTTGGGATCATGATACGCATTATGCATGTTTCGAGCTTGCTCCAATTCGGCGGGCTGGAACGGATTATTCGCAATTTTGCGTCCTACTTGGATCCCAAGGTGTATGAGTTTTCCGCGTGCGCTCTCGATGCCGACGGGGTGTTCGGCGAGGAGATTCGCGCGATGGGATTGCCGGTCTTTGTGTTGGGCAAGAAACAGGGCGTGGACGTGAGGATGCCGTTTGCCTTGTACCGGCTGTTTCAAGCTGAACGGATTGACATCGTGCACACACACAATTTTTCCCCGTTACTGTATGCCGCTATCCCGGCTCGACTTGCCGGCGTGAAAGTCCTCATCCACACGGAACATGCTCGAACGAAATTTCCCGATACATGGCGGCGAATGGTTGCGGAACGGTGGCTGTCTCGCGTGGTGGATGTCATCACGGCAGTCTCGCCCCAGGTCAAGCAGGATCTGGTGCAGTATGAGAACATTCGCCCAGAACGCATCCAGGTGATCTGGAACGGAATTGACACCACTCCCCAGGTGTCGTCCGTCCGTCCGTCTGATCTCCGGCGTACGCTCGGGATCGCGCCGGGGGATCAGATCGTGGGAGTCTGCTGTCGGCTTGCTGCGCAAAAAGGCGTGACCTATCTACTTCAGGCGGTCCCCGCCATCCTTGCGAAGCATCCGGGTACGGTGTTCCTCATTGTGGGGGATGGAGACCTCCGGGGCGAGCTGGAGCGAACAACGGCTGATCTGGGACTCGGCGATAGGGTGATCTTTACGGGTTTCCGATCCGATGTCGCAGATATTCTCAGAATCCTCGATGTCTATGTGCTGCCTTCGCTTTTCGAAGGTACGCCGCTGGGATTACTGGAAGCCATGCTGACCGGCAAGGCCGTTGTCGCAACGAAAGTGGGGAGCAATGCGGAGGTCGTAGAAGACGGTATTTCCGGGCGTTTGGTCGAGCCAAGGCGTCCTGATCAGTTGGCGGACGCCATTAATAGTATGCTCTCAAGCCCTGGCGAACGAGAGCGGATGGAGCGGCTAGCTTGCGAGCGTGTCCGTTCCCTGTTTTCACTCGAGCGGATGATGCGCGAGTACGATACTCTGTACCGATCCAGGCTGGATGGCAAAGTCAAACATGGCTGATGCCGTCATCGGCGCTTTGGGGGCGGGTATTACGGTTTCCCGGAAGGATTCTGAGCCAAATCGAACTCACTCCAGATAACGCCGATATCCTTTCCGTTAGACCCTTTGTTCTTGTAGAGGCTTTTTGCTGACAAGCGAAAATCGCCGCTATCTATCTTGGCATATCCAATACTGGACACATCAGACGGATAGGCGTTCCCGTCTCCTTGCGGAGAGAGGCTGCTATCGCATCCCGCAGGAGTCGGCCATGGACCTGCAAACACGTTGTGGGACCACACAAACCCTGGTAGGGCTTGCGACAAATTTGAGGCCGCACAGCCGCCGATTCCAAAAAACGGGTAATTTCTTGCCTGAAAAATATTATCCTGTAATACAAAGCGTTGCATCGGGTCGAAATCACCGTTGCCAGGGCCATACAAAAACATCAGGGTTATACCTCCGGTATTAGGAGCATACGATGCGACAGTATTGTGTTGGATGGTTACGTCAAACGCGCCATTCCCCGGTTGAAAGACTATTCCTGTCCCATTATATCCGCCAATATTGACGAAGAGATTGTTTTTGATGAGATAGCGTCCACCCAGCATTGTGGCCGCCCCGCCCCCGGAATAGGCACTGGCACCCGTGTCACGACCAGAAATGGCGATCCCATTCGCCGTGCTCTTGATGAGATTGTTCGTCACCGTCACGTCTTGCACGGTGGTCCAGGGGTTCAGGTCCAGACTGCCGCCCTGTCTCGGC
>Ga0070698_100002081_pt1 | contig 22216 bp, 15 predicted proteins | sample KBSK1502metaG_FD_65477 | JGI IMG/M metagenome (GOLD analysis project Ga0070698, IMG submission 65477) | Corn, switchgrass and miscanthus rhizosphere microbial communities from Kellogg Biological Station, Michigan, USA - KBS K1-50-2 metaG | ecosystem: Host-associated > Plants > Roots >...
CGATGCGCTCAGCTCATGGTGCGGGAATATCAGGTCGGTCCCGCCGGCCTGGACATCGAACACGGCGCCCAGGTACTCCGTCGCGATGGCCGCGCACTCGACGTGCCAGCCGGGCCGGCCAGCCCCGAACTCGGAGTCCCAGGCCGGCTCTCCCGGCCTGGCCGCAAGCCAGACAAGCGCGTCAAGCGGATCCTTCTTCCCGGGCCGGGCCGGGTCGCCGCCGCGTTCCGCGGACAGCTCGATCATGGTCGCCAGATCGAGCCCGGACACCGTGCCGAACGCCGGATCGGATGTCCGGGCAAAGTACATGTCGCCGTCCAGCTCATAGAGCGCGCCATGGCCCGCCAGCGAATGGTTGAACCGCTCGATGATGCCCAGTGCCTCAACCGCCCCGACGAGGCTGGCCGGGGCCAGCACTCGGAGCGCGGCCATGTCCGCGCGGTACAGGTCAATCTCGCGCCTGGCTAGCTCCAGCCAGTCCTCGCCGTCCCTAGCTGCGCGTTCCAGCAGCGGATCGTCGACATCGGTGACGTTCTGCACGTAGCTGACTTCGTGACCGGAATCACGCCAGGCGCGGACCAGCAGGTCCCAGGCGATGTATGTCGCCGCATGGCCGATATGCGTTGCGTCGTAGGGCGTTATCCCGCACGCGTACAGAGTTGCCGTCCGGCCGGCCGCCGCGACCGCGAGCTCGCCGCTGGCCGTGTCCCTGATGCGCGGCTCTGGGGCCCGCCCGGGCAGTTCAGGAACGCTCACCGAGCGCCAGGATTCCATGGGCGCCACGCTACCGAGCGGCCGCCGGGCTGGCGTCCCCGGCCGGTCCGGCCTGCTCAAATGCGTACGCCAGGGCGAGCAGCCGCGGCTCGCTCCACGGCGGGCCCATGAACGAGACGCCGACCGGAAGACCGGAGACAAAACCAGCGGGCACAGTGACAGCGGGGTATCCGGCAACGGCGGCCGGCCTCGATGTGCCGAACACATGATGATCGCCGAGCACGTGATCGGTCAGCCAGGCCGGACTGCCGCTCAGCGCCACCACCGCATCAAGCCTGCCCGACTGCAACGCCCCGTCCAGCGCCGTGGTGGCCAGCCGGCTTGCCTTGCCCCGCGCTGCCATGTATGCCTCGTCAGCGAGGTCACCGCTGGTTGCCTCCGCCTGCTCGAACAGTTCCTGGCCGAAGACACTGAGCACAGTAGATCCGTTACTCATATTGAAGGCGATCAGTTCGGCAAGAGTCCCTGGATGGCTGCCAGGCAGCGCGCCGAGATAGGCGTTCAGGTAGTGCTTGAACTCGTGCAGCAGCGCGGCGAACTCCGGTTCCTCGATCTTGTCGGCGTCCGGGAACTCCACTGGATCGATGACCTCTGCGCCGCAGGAGCGCAGCCTGGCGACCGCGGCATCCAGCAGCGCTACCGTGGCCGGTCCCGCCACGGCCGACCCATCGCGCCACACCCCGAGCCGCGCGCCTGCCAGCGCTTCGGCATCGAGGAAGGCAGCATAGCCGCCCGGCTGGCCACCGGGCTGGCCGCCCGCCTGGCCGGTCGCGGCATCCGCGGGATCCGGGCCGGCCAGCGCGCCGAGCAGCACCGCCGCGTCGGCCACCGACCGGGTCATCGGGCCCGCGGTGTCCTGGGCCGACGAGATCGGCACAATGCCGGTCCGGCTGACCAGGCCCAGGGTCGGCTTCACGCCGACGATCCCGCAGGCGCTTGCCGGGCTGATGATCGAGCCGTCGGTCTCCGATCCGACGGCGAGCGGGACAAGCCCGGCGGCGACCGCGACGGCCGAGCCCGAACTCGAGCCGGACGGATTGCGGCCTTCGCCGTAGGGATTCACCGCCTGGCCACCCAGTGCGCTCCAGCCACTGCTCGACCGGGTGGACCGGAAGTTCGCCCACTCGGACAGGTTCGCCTTGCCGAGCACTATCGCGCCTGCCTCGCGGAGCCTGCTGACGAGGAACGCGTCGCCGTTCTCCGCGTCCTGCAGCGCTGGCGAGCCGGCCGTGGCGGGCATGCCCCGGACGCCGATGTTGTCCTTGATCAGCACGGGGATACCGGCCAGCGGCCCGGCTGGCGCGCCGCTGGCCGCTCTCGCGGTGTCGCTTGCCGCGGCGTCGGCGGTGGCCGATTCGCTCACCCTGATCACGGCGCGCAGCCTCGGGTTCAGCCGCTCGATCCGGTCCAGGCAGAACGCGGTCAGCTCGGCCGAGGTCAGCGCGCCCGACGTGATGGCCCGCTGGAGCTCGCCGACCGTGGCGGCGGTCACGTCTATGCCCGTACCTGGGATGTCCTGGCTCAATGATCCGGCATCTACCATGATCGAAGACTATTTGAGCGGGCAATCAACGCAAGGCCCGGCGGGCGGCTCATGATCCAGCGCGGCGCTGGACGACTCCACGCTCGTTTCATGATCACGGAAGATCCGGGCGCTGCAACCCCTCGCATCATCCGTGATCATGAAACTGGGAAGCGCGGACGGCCCCCTGGCGGGGCCGGCGAGGCGGGTGGGGCCAGTGGGGCGGGGCCGCGGTTGGATCGCGGGGGCGGCCGGGGGGTGGGTCGCTGCTACGGCGGGCACGGAGTGCGGACCGCGGCGTAGATGACGACGGACGGGTTCTCGAACACCCGGCGGTACCGCGTCTTGTCGGCCAGGAACCCGGCCAGGTCGGCAGTCTGCCCGAACCGGTAGAGCACGATGTACCTGACATCCTGGCGCAGCAGGATGCCGTTCACCCGGCAGCTTGCCGGGTGCAGCAGCACCTGGCGGGAATCGAGCAGCGGCGCCCGGCCGGCCGTTGGCAGTGACCGGGGATGCGCGATCCGGAAGGCGCTATAGGACTGCAGCCCGGTGTACCCGCCCATGGCGAGCACGGCGCGGTTGGTGATGCCGGGATTCATCGCCGGGGTCGAGATGATCGTGCCGCCGGTGTTGTGCTGCCGCAGCCACGCGCCCGCCGCCGCGACCTGCGGATCCAGGATGCCGGTGTGCACCGGGTGGGTGTCGGCCTGCAGCGCGCGGAACGCTTGCAGCCCCGAAATCACCAGGATCTCGACGACCGCCGCCGCGGCCAGCGCCGCGACGGCCCGCCCGGGCGCCCGCCAGCGCGGCACGGACTGCAGGATCAGGCCGGCCCCGAACGCGCCGGCCACCGCGAGCGGGCCGCCCAGGTCACGCTCGAATCGCTGCGGGAAACCATCCGCCGCGGTCCGGCTGCCCGCGTACATCAGGACGCACCAGAGCACCAGGGTCAGCGCGGCAAGTACCTGCCCGGGCTGACGGAGGTACCGGATTCCCGCCGCCAGCGCCGCCAGGCCGAGCACGCCGAGCCAGACCACCGACGACGACAGGGCCGTCAGCAGGTGCGGCACGCTGAGCACCGGCTGGCTCCCGAGCGCGATGCTGACCGCGGTGGAGGTCCCGGATCCGCCGGCCCCGGACTTGCCGGGCAGGTAGGTGTATCCGGCGTAGGCCACCGCGAGCACCCCCAGCGATGCCAGCCCAAGCACCAGCGCCCTGGCCAGCCGCGGCGTGTCCTTCGCGTGGCGGCGGGCCAGCAGGTACGCCGCGCCGACCAGGACCACGGCAGCGAGCAGCAGCGCGAGATACAAGCTGGCCACCGAGTGGTAGAACACCACCGACGCGCCGGTGACCGCGAACAGCACGGCGGACCGGGCCGACGGCGATGCCAGCAGCGTGATCAGCGCGGCAACGAGCATGACGAGCAGGAAGTAGGCAGCGGTCAGGTCGGGATAGCGGCCCTCGGCGAAGCTCGCGTACGGACCACGCAGGACCAGGCCGGACAGGGCAGCCGCAGCGATCCCGTACTCCCATCCCCACAGCCTGGTGGCCAGCGCGTAGGCAGCCAGCGTGGTCAGCACGAGGAGAGCCGGAGCAAGGACGGGAAACAGGTCGAGCGGCGTTAGTCCGGACACGCGGCAGATGACCGCGGTCAGCGCCGAGAACCCGGGCGGGTAGATCAGGTAGCTGCCGTACGAGCCGTGGGCGAGCATCTGCTCGGCCATCACCGCATGCGAGAACTGGTCGCTGCCGCGCAGGTAGGGCCAGTCATGGCGGACCGGCCCGGCGTACGCGCGCACGGCCGTCAGGGCCAGGATGATCGCCAGCGCGGGCTCGCGCAGCACCGTGCTCAGCCGCCCGGCTGTCTTCGGCCCGGCGCCTTCAGCTCCGCCTGTCCCGTCCCGGCCCCGCCCGGCCTCAGCCCGCCCGGCCTCAGCCCGCCCGGCCTCAGCCCGCCCGGCCTCAGCCCGCCCGGCCCCGGTGGCTGCCAGCGCCCCGGCCGCGGCGAGCGCGATCAGGATCGCCAGCAGCAGCCACCAGCGCGCGGCCACACCCAGGGCCGAGGCCAGCGCCAGGCCGAAGGCGACCACGATCAGGGCAAGCGTCGGCAGGTCCCGGATGGCGGCTGGCCGCGGCAGCGCAGGCCAGGATGGCTCGTCCGGCGCGCCCCGCAGCACCAGCGCGAGCGCGCCAGAGCCGAGCACCACGGCGATCGAGACGATGGCGACCCAGAGCGTGACGCCAGTCCCGAACAACCGTGCCAGAGCCACCGCGAGCACCGGCACGGACGCCATCGAGATGGCCGCCGAGTACGCAAGCCGCTCGCCAAGGCCGCCGGCCGGGCGCAGGAAGCCGGCCCAGAAGTACCCGGGCACCGTGCCGGCCGCCAGCGCCCCGAGCAGGGCTCGCGCCAGGTCCGCAAGCAATGACCACCACCGGTAACGGATTGGACCGCGAACTCAAGACCGGCTGCCCGGCCGAGTTGACAATGCGAAGACATCCGGACCCTACACCCGCCTGGTCCTAGACTTCCCGGGTGACCATGAGCATCGGCAGTCTTGACACGGTGACCGCGCTCGGCCGCCCCGACCTGCTGGCCCCCAGCGTGGCAGCCGCGCTCGCCGCCGCGGACGGCGCGCGGCTGGCTGATGCCGTCGGGGTTGCCGAGATCGACCCCGAACTCGCCGACACCGCCGCGTTCTGCGAGCGCTACCACGTGCCGCTGAGCGAATCCGCCAACTGCGTGGTCGTCACCGGGCGGCGGGACGGCGAGGCCAGGTTTGCCGCGTGCGTGATCCTGGCCACTACCAGGGCCGACGTCAACGGCGTGGTCCGCCGCCAGCTTGATGTCCGCAAGGCGTCCTTCGCCGCCGTCGACCTGGCGGTCGCGGAAACCGGGATGGAGTACGGCGGCATCACGCCGATCGGGCTGCCTGCGAGCTGGCCGGTGTTCGTGGACGCGGCGGCCGCGGCCGCGCCCCGGGTGGTCATCGGCAGCGGCGTCCGGCGCTCTAAGCTGTCGCTGCCCGGCGAGGTGCTCGGCCGCCTGCCCGGCGCGCTGGTCCTCGACGGCCTCGGCCGCTAGAAGACCAGCGGTTACGCAGCCTAGGCCGGCCAGCCGCCGTCCAGCTCCCTGGCTGCCGCGGGTGGCGAGCGGTCAGCGGTTTGCTGCCGTCAAGGCAGCCAGGACACCCGGCCGTGCAGTGCCGCGTAACCGACGAAGGCGACCATGTCGATCAGGGTATGCGCGATGACCAGCGGGGTGACCCGCCCCCAGCGCCGGTAGAGTACGCCGAAGACAAGGCCCATCGCCGCGTTGCCGAGAAAGCCGCCGAAGCCCTGGTAGAGGTGGTAGGAGCCGCGCAGCACGGCGCTGAACGCGATCGCGCGCCATGGCGTCCAGCCCAGCTGGTCCAGCCGGCGCAGCAGGTACCCGACGACCAGGACCTCTTCCAGGATGCCATTCTGCGCCGCGTTCAGGATCAGCACCGGGATCCGCCACCAGATTGCCGGCAGGTTCTCCGGCACGACGTTCAGGCTGATCCCGAGGTTGAACGCGGCCAGGTACAGGCCAAGGCCGGTGCCGCCGATGACTGCGGCTAGCACCGCGCCCCTGGCAGCGTCCCAGGCCGGCTGGCTCGCGTCCAGGCCCATGTCCGACGGCGTCTCGCCCGACCGGGCCATCAGGTAGATGACCAGGGCGACCGGGGCAAGTCCGTCGGCCACGCCGACGAGCTGCAGGACAAGGTCAAGCAGGGGACGGCCAGGGGCCAGGGTGCCGACGAGCAGCGCCTGCTGCTGGCGCAGCGCCTGCCGCGCGGTCAGCGACCCGATCAGCTCGATCAGCGCGTTCAGGCCACTAGCGCCTAGTGAAACGGCAAAGACTACGAAGATCTCCCAGCCGATCAGCCGCCTGGGCGGCAAGCTGAGGCCGGTTTCCTCCCGCAGAGCCACGTCAGGACTCTAGCGGGTGCCCGCGCCCAGCCTGCCTGGCACGGAAGGCGGCAAAGGAGACCCGGGCCCGCAGTTGCCGGACGACCCAGGGCCGAGTGGCACGGGGGTCCGGGCGGGCGCGGGCCCGAGTGGCGCAGGGCCGGGCGTTCGTGCGCTGGGCCCCGGGCGGCGTCGGGGTCCGGGCGTTCGCGCGAACCGCGTGGATGGGAATCTGCTGTCGTTTGTTACCGCAGCAGCGTCCCACCGACGCTATTGCCATCGCCCGGGCCGGGCGGCACGGGGCCCAGGCGACGCGGGGCGCGGCCGGGCGCGGGGGTCCGGGCGTTCGCGCGAACCGCATGGATGGGATTCCGCTGTCGTTGTTACCGCAGCAGCATCCCGCCGACGCTATTGCCACTGCCCGAGTGGCGCAGGAACTCCGGCGGAAAGCACCCCCGCGGGAGACGGCCGGGGGAGCTGATCTGCACGCGAGGAGACCAACGAGCTGAGCCAGCCGATCGCGGCGGCGGCAGCCGGGCTGATCGGCTGGCGCCCGGCGAGACGCAGGTAGTCGAGCCGCGCCGCCGGGTGCCCGCTGCGCCCGCTGGCAGGATCGCCGCCCCGGCGCCCGCCGGGACCGCCGGCAGGATCGCCGCCCCGGTGCCAGCCGGGGCGGGGAGCGCCAGGACCGCGAACGGGCAGCCGCGGGCCGACCGCGGGCCGCGATCGCTGGTCGCGCGCCCGGTGGTCAGTCACGTCGTTCTGCTGGGGTGCTATCTGGCCGCCGGGATCGCGGTGACCTGGCCCAGGGCCGCGTACCTGACCGGCCGGGTGCCGGCCGTCCGCGACGTCTCCAGCTATGTCTGGGACCTGTGGTGGGTGGCACATCAGGCCGCGCACCTCGGCAACCCGTGGTTCACCAGCCAGCTGGCGGCGCCGACCGGGATTCAGCTCGGATACGACACGACGATGCCGCTGGCCGGGCTGGTGATGGCCCCGGTCACGCTGATGGCCGGCCCGGCAGCCTCGTTCTTCCTGCTGACGATCGCCATGCCCGGACTGCTGTGCTATGTGATGTACCGGGCGGCTCGGCTCCGGCTGCGGCCGGCCGGCGCGATCACGGCCGGCGCGCTGTTCGGACTTTCCTCGATGCTGGCCTGGCAGGACTGGTATCACCTCAACATCGCCGCGGGAACGCTGGCCCTGCCGATGACGATGGAGGCCGCCGTCCGGCTGCGGCGCTGCCCCAGCCGCCGCCAGGGCATCATCCTGGGCGCCGTCATCGGCGGCTCGGTGCTGGTCAACCAGGAATCCGCGGTCATGGTGGTGATCCTGGCGGGGCTGATGCTCATCCCTTGGCTGGCCCGACCCCCGGCCAGGCAGACGCCGGCCAGGCAAGCCCTGGCGAGGCAGACCCCTGCCAGACAGACCCTTGCCAGGCAGCACCCGGCCAGGCAGCACCCGGCCAGGCAAGCCCCGGCCAGGCAGACCCTTGCCAGGCAGACCCTTGCCAGACAGACCCTTGCCAGGCAGCACCCGGCCAGCCAAGCCCCGGCCAGCCAAGCCCCGGCCAGGTTTGCCTCCCTGGCGGTCGGCGTCCTGGTCGCCGTGGTCATCGCCAGCCCTCAGCTGCTTGCCATGGCCCAGCAGGCCAGGGCAGGCGGCGCCGCTGCGGGCCCGCACCTGCTCGCGGCCAACTACGGCCGGTACGGAGCGCAACTGCCCGGGTTGTTCGGGCCCTCGCCGCGGCTGTCCGATTCCGGGCTGTCCGGCCTAGCGGCTGCCTATCGATATCGCCAGCCGACGGAGGGCGTGCCGACCTTTGGCCTGGCGCTGACCGCCCTCGCGCTGGCCGGCCTGGCCGTGTCCTGGCGGCGCCGCGGCGCGCGGTCTCTGGCCGTGTGCTGGCTCGGCTGTGCCGCGCTGGCCCTGGGCACGACCCTGTACATCGGCAGCAGGCAGTATGTGCCGCTGGCCGAGGCATGGCACGGCGCGCGGGTGTCGCTGGCGCTGCCTTACACCTGGCTGATCCGGCTTCCTGGCCTGCAGGCCCTGCGCGAGGCGGACCGGCTGGCCGTGCTCGGGCTGGTTCCGGCCGCGCTGCTCGCCGGGAGCGCGGTGGACTGGCTCCGCGACCGCGCGCGGCCGGCCGTGGCTGCCGCGCTGGCGCTCACCGTCCTCCCGCTTGCCGTTCTCGAGGCCGGCTGGTCCGGGCAGCCCGGCCAGCCGACCATGCGCACCACGCTGCCCGCCCTTGACCAGCCCATCGCCGCTGATCAATCCGGTTCGATCGTGCTGGACATACCGTTCGGGCTGCGTGGCGGCCTGCCGCTGTACGGCAGGCCGATCTCGCCGCGGGCGCTGCTGCTCGCGACCGCTGACGGCCACCCGCGGGCGATCTCGTACACCTCCTGGGTGCCGGGGCCCACCGCCGCCGCGATAACCGCGCACGCGTTCTACCGGCACCTGATGGCGGCGCAGCACGGGCAGCGCAGCTCACCGGGGCAGCAGGCCGCCGCGCAGCGGGATGCCCGCCAGATGGACATCGGCTGGGTGCTCGCCTGGGACCGGCTCCGCCCGGCCGTCAGCCGCTACCTCGCTGCGACCGGATTCCGCTTCAGCTACCGGGCCGACGGCGTCTCCGTCTACCGGCCCGGATAGACCCGTCTAAAGCGGCATGGATGGGAATCTACTGTCGCTGTTACGGCACTAAACGACCGGATACCCAGGCCAGAACCGCCACCACGGTACGCCCCGGACCGCCGGTCAGGGCAGCGATCTACGTACGCATCTCCCAGGACCGGGCCGACATCCTGCGCTGCGGAATGTGCGGGCTGGGCTTGGTCGGCCGCAACCACGAAGGCCGGCCCCGCTACATCTGCGCGAAGGTCCCCGGGTCGGCACATTGCGGCAGGGGGTCACCGTGTACGCCGACCGCGCCGACGACGAGATAAGGGACCAGATCATCACCGTCATGGGCACCCCACGCCTGGCCCGCCTAGATGGACGACCGGAAACTGACCGGCTTCACCGGCCGCTGGCTGGCCTGCCACGGGCTTGTGCCGACGGCGATCACCGTGCCCGTCTGAATGCAGGTCTGTCGGGGTTTACGGTTGCTGACGTGTCGAGATCACAGCTGACGCGAACACCGCGCCAAGGGGTGTGGACACGAGGTCACTACGGCCCTGGCGGTCGGTCAGCCCAGCGGGCGGCAGCGGGCAGCGAGACGGCGAGGCCGAGGAAGAACAGGCCGAGCAGGAGCCACCCCACGGTGCCGAGTCCCAGGATCAGCCCCATCACCAGGACCGGTCCTGCCGTGTCGTAGATCCGTGTGCCCATCGCGAATGCGCCGAGGTATTCGCCCTGCCTGTGCTCCGGTGCGAGATCGTACGACAATCCCCATGCGCCCGCTGACTGCTGCACTTCGCCGACCGTCAGCAGGACGCAGCCAGCTCCAAGCGCGAGTATGGCCCCGGATGGGTCGAGCGTCCCGCTGAGCGCGAAGACAACGCATGCGAGCAGCAGCGCCCCGCCCGCGCGCCTGATTGCCCGCGCTGCCCCTGGCACTGTGTCTGCGCCCCGGCTCGCGCGCACCTGCAACGTGACTACCAGCAGCGTGTTAAGAAGGAACACGCCTGCGACCGTCCACGGCGGCGCCTGAGTGCGCCGCACGATCCACAGCGGCAGCGCCACCGTGAGGACCGCGCCGTAAGTCATCAGCAGGCCGTTCAGCAGCGAGACCGTGAGGAAGCGGGGGTCCCGCAGCACGCCGAACGGCCTGGACGCCGGCCGGTGCTGCTCCGGCGCCGCGGCGGGCAGGGTGAGGAGCACCACCGCCGAGATGGCATACGAGGCGGCGTTGGCCAGCACCAGCGTCACGTAGGCGGTCCGGGTCCCGACACCCAGCGCAGCCCCGGCGCCCATGGCCCCGACTGCGAACCCGGCGTTATAGACGGCCTGATTGTAGGCACTGGCGCGGACCCGCTGCGCCGGCCCCGCGAGGCGCGACAGGTACGCGCCACGGATCGGACTCGTTCCCACCCCCCCGAGCGCGGCCAGGGTGACCACGGTGACGAAGCCCGGGAACGACCGCACCAGCGGATAGGCCGCAAACACAAGCGCCTGGAACACTGTCAGGGCCACCCAGACCCGCCGGTGCCCGAGCCGGTCGCCGAGCGAACCGAGCGGCACCGCGCCCAGCAGCGCTGCCAGTCCCGCCAGGGACAGCCCAAGCCCCACCAGCCCGGCAGGCAGGCCGACCACGTGGGTGAAGAACAGCGTGCTCACGACGAGAAACAGCCCGGTACCGGTCGCGTCGGCCAGCGAAATGAACGTGTAACGGCGCAGCGGGCCGGCAGGTGGCAGCAAAGCCGTAAGAGGCCGTAGCGAAGCCGCCGCTGTATCAGGCATCCGACGAGCCATGCATGCGTCCAGCTGCCACCGGATCCAGGCCGCAGACCCCAGCCGCCGAGCCTGCACTAGACGGAGCGCTCATCATCGGAGCAGCGTGTTCGGCATACAACACCAGCAAACCTCCCAGCTCGGTCAACGAGTAGCTCCAGCCCACCGTGGAGCCTCACCTATGGGCAAAGTCAACAGCCGGCGCCCGCGTGAGCTGGCCAAATTCCGCAGGAGATCAGCGGCCGGCCAGCCACGGGCTGATGACCAATGCTGGCCCGGGTCACGCCCGCGGCACCGGCAGGCACAAGCATCCTGGAACTCGGCGAACCGTGCCTCCACCGCCGTGACGCGGCGGCGGTGCAGTGCGGTGGTCTTCAGTTCCGCCGTGATCTTCGGCCAGTGACAGGGCCCGGCCCCGAGCCCCCGCGTGTTGGCGGAAATGTCGATGATCCCAGTGCCCCGCCGGGTCATTGGTAGCGTCGGCGTGATCCCGGGCCGCGCCGGCCCGCGACAGCAAGTTCTTGACTTTGCCCGTAGGTGAGGCTCCAGGGTGGGCTGGTGGACGAGTTGCTGGCAATCGGCGAGTTCTCCGCGCGATCGGGGCTGTCAGCCAAGGCGCTGCGCAGCTACGCGGTGGCCGGCCTGCTGGTCCCGGCTGCCGTGGATGGTTCCTCTGGGTACCGGTACTACGCTCCGGGTCAGCTATGGGAGGCGACGCTGATCTTGCTGCTGCGCCAGGCCAGAATCCCGCTGAGCGAGATCGCCGTGTTCCTACGGGATCCAGATGCAGACCAGCTGCAACGCTGGGAGCGGGCTCTAAGCGTAGAGGTGGAGAGCCGCCGCCACGCGCTGGCCAAGGCCCGCGACCAGCTGGGCCTGCCCGCCGCCACCACCGGCATCTCGGCAACACAGGACGGGGGTCAGCCGATGACCGCACTGGCGTCGGGTTCAGCAACCCACCGGGGAAACGTACGCGCCATCAATCAGGACGCGGTGCTGGTCAGCCCCCCGCTGTTCGCCGTCGCCGACGGGCTGGGCGAACCCCCCGGCGGGGAGGTCGCCAGCCGCCTGGCACTCAACACACTCAAGGCCCGATTCATCACGCAGCCCAGTGCCGAGGCGCTGGCCGAGGCAGCCCGTGAGGCCAGCCGGGCCGTCTGGCGGCGGGCGGACACCGACCCATCGCTGGAAGGCATGGGAACCACACTCACCGCGGTCGCCGTACTCGATGGCGGAGCACACACGCGGCTTGCGGTCGCCAACGTGGGTGACTCCCGCGCCTACCTTTTCCCAGGGCGGGCGGCTGAACCAGCTCACCCGCGACCACAGCCTGGTCCAGGGCCTCATCGACGCCGAAGAACTGACCAAGGAGCAAGGGCGCACCCACCCCAAACGCAGCCTGCTCACCCGAGCCCTAGGCATGGCCCCCGTTGTCGACCCCGACATCAGCTTGCCCGCGGTGACAGGCAATGCCCGGCTACTCCTATGCACCGACGGGCTCAGCGCCCAGGCCGACGAGACACAACTCGCCTCAGTCCTGTCAACGGTCGCCGACCCCGATCAGGCGGCCGCCGAGTTCCTCCGGCTCGCCAACCGCAACGACGGAAACGACAACACCGCCGTCATTATCATCGACATCCCCCACACCAGAAAGATTCCTGACCGGCTCGCCACCACGGCCTCCACGCGTGGCTCACCACAACGGCGCGGTGACAATGGCTAGCAACCCCGGCGGCCCAATGATCGCAATGTGCCAAGAACCTGACGCTGAGCTGCTGAAACATGGTGGGCGGTACTGGGATTAAGTCAATGACCTCTTCCGTGCCGGGGACAATTGGCCTGTGGCTGGGCAGGTCTGAAGATGACCTGGTGTGTGCAAGCGACGCGAACGCAAAATCAAGGTCAAGAGCAAAGGTCAAGGGCAAGATGAAGGTCAAGATCAAGATCCGAAGTCGGGCCTCCGGCCCGGCAGGCCACTACAATGAAACCCACGGTGGTACAGCAAGCAAGTAGGCGGACGAGGAAGCCAAAACGGGCGCACCGCAACCGCACGGCACGGTGCATAGGACAGGGGCACCGCAGGCACAACGATGCCTCTCTAGGGTCAGCGAGCTGACCTCAGCGCAGCTCAGGAATGGTCGAACTCGCCAGCCTTCACCGCAGCGGCGAACGTCCGCCACTCATCGGGGGTGAAGGTCAGCACCGGGCCCTGCCGGTCCTTTGAGTCACGCACCGCGATCACGCGGTGAGAGCCTTCCTTGCTGGCGGGGACAGTTGCCACTTCAACGCAGCTGCCGTTCTGCGTGCTCCGGCTGCTCTTACGCCAGTCGACGAGGGAGAGGTCCATGGTGGGCACCGCATTTCCTCCGCTGGTGACGTCAGGAGGTCTCGTCGGCCAGGCGCGCGATGAGGGCGCGTGACTCGTCCGGGCCGAGCGCCCGTGCGCGCAGGTGGTCGAACAACTCCGCGTAGGCCTCAACGTCGGCCGGATCCTCCAGGTAGATGCTACCTCGGCGGTATTGCAGGTACACGACGTCGGGATCGGCGGCGTCGGGGAACCGGAGGATCTCAAACGCGCCGTCCATCGCGGGATGTGCCCCGGCCGCGTACGTCAGCACCTGCAAGACGACTTTGTTCGACCGGCAGACGTCGATGAGATGCCCGAGTTGCTCGTGCATCGCGGCCCGGCCGCCCACCTGCCGGCGAAGCGCCGCCTCGTTCAGCACGACCCACATTTTGGGCGCGTCGTCGCCCGAGAGCTGCTCCTGCCGCTTCATGCGCACGGCGATACGCCGTTCAAGCTCCTCGCCGGAGGGAACATCGACGTCCGCGAGCATCAGCGCGCGGATGTACCCCTCGGTCTGCAGCCGGCCGTCGATTGCCTCCGGCTGATATGACCGGATCTCCGAGACTTCGCCTTCGATCCCGACGTAGACCTCGAACCACGCCGGGATCGCGCCGGAGTACTGATGCCACCATCCCCTCCTGCGTGCCTCGCCGCATAGCGTCATCAGCACTTCCCGCCGCTCGCCCGTGATGCCGTAGCACTCCAGCATCCTGGCGGTGTCGGCGAGGCGGGGCGCACTCTGCGCGCTCTCGATCCGGGTGATCGTGACGGGCGAGCAGCCGACGAACTCGGCCACCTGCTCGCGGGTCTTGCCCGATTCCTTGCGCAGTTTCCTCAGCTCGGCCGCCAGCCGCCGGCGGCGGACGGTTGGACTTGACCGCCTTGGCACCAGTATCGCCCCCTTCTGAACTAGACTATTTGAACTAGTTCATCTGAACTTCTTTACATTGATCTACGTCATGAGCACACTGGGAGCGTAGCAACAGCGATGCGCGGCAGATGGAACGTTGACGGCGGTCACGGCATTGCCCGCCCAATGCAGGCGCAAGGCGCACGTCACCAGCGCGCTACCGCACTGCCTCCGCCAGCAGACAGGGAAAAGGCAGGCCACACACCAGCCGCGCCTGACGTGCGGTAGAGGAGGTTTCTGTCGTGCAGCCGGCTACCGGGCCGCACCGCCCGCCCGACAAACGCGGCGGCACCACCGCGCCGCCGCGCACGCATGACACCACCAGCGGCGCCCCCGGCACTGTGAACGGGCCAGCCCTACCGCAGGCAGCCCCGAGTCGCGCTCCGGCGCCGGGGGCGCCTTCCACGGGCGGCACTCCGGCTCGCCGGGCCTACCTAGAGGTAGGAGCGCACCCCGGCGCGGTGCCGGACGCCCGGCGCTTCGTCAGGCACACCCTGGACATGTGGCGCCCCCGCGCTGTCGCGGATGACTGCGAGTTAGTGGCCTCCGAACTGGTGACCAACGCGGTCACCGCATCGGCCGGCCTGCCGTTCGCCGCCCTCGTCGGCCTGCTCATCGCGGCAGACAATCACCGGCTGTTCGTCCTGGTCATGGACGCCAGTACCAAGCCACCAGCGCGCCAGCCCCGCGACGACGGCGCGCCATACGGCCGCGGGTTACAGCTCGTCGAGGCGCTCAGCGACCGATGGGGCTGGTGCGCGGCACCTGGCCAGGCCGGCAAAATCACCTGGGCCATTCTCCGAATTGACCGTCAAAAGGAAGCACCCTGAGCGACGGCACGGTGCCGACCGAGGCCGCGCGGCTCGGCGAAGCTTGGCGTCGGTGTCGCGGCCGGGGCGGCGATTTTACCTACCTCCGGCGTGGCGGGATCCTACACGGCCGGCCCTCGGGCACATCGCGGGCAGGCAGTAGCCTGCCCGTACGCCAGCGAAGGCTAGCCGGCCGCGCCCCCCGCCACGCCCCAATACACCGGCCAAAATCGCCGCCCCTCCACACGAACCGCCCGCGTCAGCTACGGCAGGCAGCCCATGCATAATGACCAGGCAAAACAGCCGCCCAGAAAAGATCATGAATCAATTTGTTGGTACATACTGACACTGTCGTTGTTACGCAGCGCAGTCCCATCGACGCTGCTGAGATACGGCGACTGGAAGCTCACCAGAGCGCCCTGCCCGCCACGCCCAGCACAGCCAGCCCGGGCTGGGGCGGCCCGCACCCACCCTGCGCCGCCCGCGGGTGCGAACCCGTTGAAACCGGAGTTCAACGGCACCCAACCCGCTGTAACCCATATCGAACGGGTTCCCGGGCACCGCCAGCGCGACCGGACCGGGCATACCAGGCACCGCCACGCCCATCACGCAGCCGACCGCGGCCGATCAGAGATCATGAACACCCTTAGATGCATGCCGACAGCGTTGTCATCACAGCTGCGCAGTCCCGGCCACGTCGTTCGGGAGAAACTCCGCCCCGGGCAGCCGGGTCAGGCGGACCCGGCCTGATCGCCGTCGGCGGGCACCCGCGCTACGGCCAGCACCGACTGGCCGAACGGCGGGCGCGCGACGACGCGCTCGATGAAGCGGACCACGGGCACCACAAAGCGATCGTAGAACGTCATCGTGCTGCCCTCGGCCGGAGTCTGCTTCAGCAGGCTGGTGAACGCGTAGTAGCAGAGCAGCCCGATCGAGTTGGCGTACCTGACGGTCACCACTTCAACGCCGGCGCTGGTCAGGGCGGCGCGCATGGAGCGTTTCGTATAGCGCCTGACGTGTCCGGTCGCGATGTCCACCGGGCTCATCGCAAACGGGAATGCCGGGCACACGAGCACGATGTAGCCATCGCCGCGGACCAGCCGGGCCATGCTGCGCAGCGCGTCGACATGGTCGTCAATGTGCTCAAGCACGTTGTACGCGATCAGGCAGGAGTGCTCGGCGCGCTCCGTGCACGGCAGGGTGATCTGCCGCACCGCCACCTGCGGATAGGCGGCCATCTCCTTCTTGAGCTCCAGCAGCATGGCAGGGTCCGCGTCGGTGGCGGTGAAATTGCTGACCAGCGGTATCCACTGGCGCGCGTAGTCGCCGAGGCCGCTGCCGATCTCGATGGGACTGTCACCGAGATAGGGCTCGGCGAAGCCAGCGAACCACTTCCGGTGATTCCGGCACTCCGCGAGCGCGACCAGGACATCACACTGGATCTGCCGGTTGCCCCGGATCTCCGGCACCCGGCTGGCCACATCCCCCCCGGAACGCACCGTTTCCATTCACGCTACCTTTCGCCACCAGGGATTCCCGGGCAAGGGACAATTGCTGCTTAGCTGGCAGACGCCGATGCTACCGGCGGATCATCACTCACGCAGCCACTGGGGCACCCGGCCTCGCCGCCCGCCGAACCGGGCAGGCAGCCGTGGTGGATGATTCAGCCAGGCCAGGACAGATAGATGATTCAGACTGGCCAGGAGATATATCTGTGGCCGCGACGCCCGGATCGGCCATCGGCGGCGCCCCGCGACACGGCACCGTCCGGGGATGATGATTGAAGTAACGCGTGAGGAGCAGTCATGTCCCAGCCATATCCGTCCGGCGCGCAGGTGCCGGAGCAGCCACCGCGGCCCGCCGCGCCTGCGCCGGTCCAGATGGCGGTCAATCTCATGTATGCGGGCGCGATCCTCAGCGCCATCGACCTGATCGTGGGCCTGGCGACCATCGGCAGCCTGAAGGCGGCCATCAAGAAGGCCGATCCGACCTTCACCGCGACCCAGCTGCACAACGCGGAGGTGGGCCTCGTTCTTTTCGCGGCGTTCTTCGGGCTGATCGGGATCGGCTTGTGGGTCTGGATGGCGCTGGCGAACAAGGCGGGGAAGAGCTGGGCCAGGATCACCGGCTCGGCCCTGGGCGGCCTCAACACCCTGTTCGTGCTGCTCTCCCTCATCCGGCCGCACGCCAGCCTGGGCCTCGTGTTCAGCCTCCTCGTGTGGCTGGCCGGGGTGGGCGCGGTCATCCTGCTATGGCGCCCGGAGTCGAGCCAGTACTTCACCGCGATGTCGGGTAGCCGGCCGCAGCCAGGCTGACGGGCAGCCGCCAGGGCTGCCCGTCAGCCGCTGAGGTTGCCGTCGGACGCCGGAGCCGATGGCAGCAGGGCAGTCAGCTGCTTCCACGCCAGTTCCGTGCCGGCCGCCAGGCAGCCGTCCACGACGGCGTCGGTGCCGAGCGCGCTCACCCTGACCTCGGGCAGCACCGGCGCCAGCTGCCGCAGTTCTGCCGTGATCGCGGCGGCGAACCCGGGAGCCTGGCCGATCCCGCCGCCAAGCACGACCAGCTCGGGATCCACCACCGTGATAACCGAGCAGATGGCCTTCGCCACCAGCCGCGCCTCCTGCGCTACCACAGCGGCGGCGCGCTCGTCCCCGCGTGCCGCCGCGGTGAACACCCGGCGCGCCGACACCGGCCCGCGCATGCCCGCCCGGCGGGCAGCCCGCACCACGGCCGATGCCGACGCCGATGCCTCAAGCGCGCCACGCCGCCTGGCATCGCCCTCGTCTGTGCCGCGGCCCTCGGAAATCGGCATGAACGCGATCTCGCCGGCCACGCCGTGCACGCCCCGGTGCAGCCTGCCGTCCAGCACCAGTCCCATGCCGATGCCAGTGCCGATCCAGACGAAGGCGAAGCTGGCGAACTCCCGGCCGTGGCCATGCGCCTGCTCGGCGAGGGCGGCGGCATCGACATCATTCTCTACGACAAGATTCTCGCCGAACGCCTCCCGCAGGCCGGCCAGCACGGCCGGGCTGCCCCAGCCGGCCAGCTGGCCGGTGAGCGCCATGGCGTTCCGCCGCGGGTCGTAGACGCCCGGGCTGCCGATCACCGTCTGGGTGATGACGGCACGGTCAAGCCCGGCGTCGGCACACAGCGCGTCGGCGAGCCTGATCAGCTCGGTCACGCGGCCTGCCATGCTCGACGCGCGTGCCCGGGCGGATGCCTTGGCGCGGATCTGGCCGGTCAGGTCAGCCAGCGCGCCGCGCAGGAACTGCAGGCCGATATCGAGGCCGAGCACGAATCCGGCCTCGGGCCGGACCTCGTACAGCCGGGCGGAACGACCGGGCACGCCGGTCCGCTGCCCGGCGATCCGGACCAGGCCGGAACGCTCTACGTTGACCAGCGCCAGCGAGACCGTGGGCTTGGACAGCCCGGAACGGCGGGCAAGCTCGGCACGCGAGCAGGGACCGAGCTGACGGATGTGGCTGAGCAGTAGCTGCTCGTTGAGCGCGCGGATGAGCTGTGGGCGGGCGGCCTGGCCGCCATTGACCCGGGCTGAGCCTGGCAAGCCGACGGGCTCGGCGCCAGACAGGCCGACGGGCTCGGCGCCCGGCAACCCGGCGGGCTCGGCGCCGGACAGGCCAGCAGAATCGCCCGGCAACCCGGCGGGCTCGGCGCCGGACAGGCCAGCAGAATCACCCGGCAACCCGGCAGGCTCGGCGCCGGACAGGCCAGCAGGCTCGGCGCCGAACAGGCCGACCGGCTCAGTCCCCGCCGGGCCCGCGGCGTCGGCGCCGGACGGGCCAGCAGGCTCACCCCCGGCCGGGCCGATGGGCTCAGTGCTATGTGGCTCAATGCCAGCTGGCTCGGTACCGGCAGGCTCATGACTTGACGGCGTATCTGCGCCCGCGGCCGCAACCTTGCCAGCCGGGCCGTCAGCCGGAGTCGCACCGGCCGCGCCTGGTGGTGTCATCGTCCCGGCCACCTCCTCCGTCATCTTCCCCCACCGCACCCGCTGACCGCGCAGGCAGGCAGCCCGGCCGTTCCCGCCTTGCCTGCGGTGCAGCGACAAGGAGTCAGATAGTTAGGATACTGTCCTAACTATCTGAGGGGAAACTGCAGCGCCTTCGCCGGTTGGCCATCGTGGGCCGCGATTACCCTCCGCTGGCCAGTTACCGCAGGTAGGCAAGATGCTGGCCATGAAGCTCGCGGTACTCGCTGATCAGCTCCCTGGCCGCGGTGATGCCGGGCACCAGCGGGTGCTGCGACAAGGCCACGCCGGCCATGTCCGCATCACCGCTCATCGCCGCGTCGACGATGCCGCGCTCATACTCCTTCACCTGCTCCACCAGCGCTTTCGCCGATCGCGGGAGTTCCGGTACCGGCAATGGCGACAGGCCGTCAGCATCGACCCGTGCGGGTATCTCCACGATGTCGTCCGGGTCGAGGAAGCTCATGCTGCCGTCGTTGCGGGTGTTGACGATCACCTCGCGCGCGCCGCGCCCGGCCAGCCCGTCGATGACCCGCAGCGCCAGCCCCTCGTAGCCGCCGACTGGCGCCGCTCCGATGTCGGCAGCGCCCTCCGCCGCGCGCCGGGTCCGTGCCTCGCCCTGGCCACTGTCACCCTGCATGTCGATCCGCATGTACGTGTCGCGGCGCACACCCATCAGCAGGTCGTAGGCGGACCAGGCGGCCTGCACGCCGCCGTCGGCGAATGCCCGCGCGAGATTGGCGAGCAATTCGGAGTTCAGGCGCAGCACGTCCTGCCCTCTGCTGAGGCCGGCCCTGGTGACCCCATCGAGGTAGCGCCTGGGGTCATAGAAGTAGTACACGTACTCGGTGGGTAGCGCGCCGACCCGGCGCACCAGCGCGGGGTCGAATGCCGCGAAGCGATGATCGAAGCGCTGCAGCTCGGTAAACCTCGCCAGCAGCTCCCCAATGCGCTCCCTGCCGCCAACGCGGAGCGAGCAGACCCAGCCGAGATGATTCAGCCCCGCATAGCAGCCAGAGACGCCGGAACTCTGCTCCCCCAGGAAGGCGGCCAGGTGCTCGACCGTGCCGCCGGGCGTATCGCAGACCCCCACGGCCCGTGCCTTTCCCTGCGCGGAGATCGCCTGAGTGATCAGGCCGGCCGGATTGGTGAAGTTGATCAGGACCGCGTTCGGCGAACAGCCGCTGAGCAGCTCGCAGTAGGACAGCACGACCGGGATCGTGCGGAGCGCCATCGCGCATCCCCCTGCCCCGGTCGTCTCCTGGCCCACGATGCCGCGCCGCAGCGCGACCTCCTCGTCGATCACGCGGCCGCGGTCGCCGCCGACGCGTATCGCGGAGAACACGTAGTCCGCTCCGGTGAATGCCTCGGCGGCGTCCGGCGTGACCTGGACCACGCCGGGGTGGCCGAGGACGGCCGCGAGCCCGGCGGCGAGCCTGCAGATCGTATCCCGGCGCAGGCTGTCCGGCTCGAAGAGGCAGATCTGGTCGAATTCCCCGGCCCGGCTGGCCAGGACTGCCCGGACGAACGCGGGCATCCGCACGCCGCCGCCGCCGAGTATCGCCAGCTTCATCGACCGGTGTCCGTTGCCGCCCGGGCAGCCGACCCGGCGACCTTGTCCGGGAACATCCCGGCAAGCGCCAGGCCGGCCGCGCCGAGGCCTGCCACCTCAACCTCGCCTACCGCGCCCAGCACGCTTACCGCCTCGGAGCCCGCCGCGTTCGCCGCCACCACGGCCCCGCGAAGCGGCGTCCCTCGCAGCAGCGCGGCGATCATTGCCCCGGCGAAGGCGTCCCCTGCCCCGGTCAGGTCCCGGACCTGCACCCGACGTACGCCCTCGGCGACCTCAGCTATCCCGTCCGTATCCGCGACCAGGGCGCCCGCCACGCCGCGTTTCACCACGAGCGGCGTGCCCCAGGCCAGGGCGGCCGTCACTGCCTGCCCGATGGTGCCCGCACCGGTCAGGCGCAGCAACTCGTCCTCGTTCGGAACGAAGACGTCGGCCAGCCGCACGCAATCGATGACCGTCTCGCGATACCGCTCGTCGCCAAGGGAGATGTCAAGCACGACCTTCGTGCCCACCTCGCGGGCGTCGCGCAGGAAATCGGCTACCCCCTCGCCCGCATGCAGGTAGCACCACCGCGGCCGCTCGCGGCGCAGAACGTCCCGCCAGCGGGCGACCTCCGGCCGCTCGCCGGGCGGGCACTGCGGGATGTGCGTGATAAACGCCCGATCGCCGTCGAAGTTCAGCACCACCGAGATCCCGGCGGCCCGGCGGTGCCGCCGCGCCGACGGGGACAGCTCGACGCCCAGCCTGGCGCAATGCTCCTGCACTATGCGGGAGCCGAGATCGTCGCCGAGCACCGTGCACAGGCCAGCGTGCGCGCCGTCGCGGGCGGCCGCGCTGGCGCTCGTCACGGCCCCGCCGCAGGACACGGCGAAGTCGTCGGTGAAAACCTCCTCGCCAGGCCGGGGCAGCACGTGCAGGTGCCCGAAGACCAGCTCGAGGAACACCGAGCCGAACGAGATCATGTCCAAACCAGTGATCCTCCAGCGCTCTCGGCGATCGCCAAGCTAGCAGTTCCTGGCGGCCGTGACGAGGCAGCCGGGGCTGATGCGGCACCGCGCCGGCCGCCCGAACGGCGCCCGTGCCGCCTGGCCGCGGCAGCCATCGCCCGGGCGCCAGCGGCCGCCTGCGTGGTGGCAGCTGGCCGTGGATCACATTTCGGCCACGGGCCCTGTTGCTCCCATGATAGTTAGGATACTGTCCTAACTATCTTCAGCGGCAGCTCGCCGGGACGTCCTTGCGAAACGGCAGGTCATAGTGGGTAACTCCGCCGTCGTGCTTGGCCTCGACTTCGGTGGCACGAAAATTGCCATGGCCGTCTGCGACCTGATGGGTAACCAGCTGGCGTCGGCGACGGTCAGCACCGGCGCCGAGCCCGGCGGGCTGGCGCCGGACGGACGGACGGGCGCACAGGCGATCTTCGATCGGGGCATCCGGGCGGCACGTGACCTGCTCGCCGACGTGGCGCCGCGCAATGAGCTTGCCGCCGTCGGAGCGGCCACCTTCGGCATCCCCTTCGAGGACCGGGTCGAGCTTGCCCCCGCCATCGACGGCTGGGAAGCACTCGCGCTCGGCCGTGAGCTCCGCGCCGCATTCACCGGCGCAAAGATCCGGATGGCCACCGACGCGAAGGCGGCGGCGGCGGCCGAGCTGCGGTGGGGTGCCCTGCGCGGCTGCGATCCTGGCGTGTATCTCAACCTTGGCACCGGGCTGGCCGCCGCGATCGTGATCGGCGGGCAAGTCGTCGGCGGCGGCAATGGCGCAGCGGGCGAGATCGGCTACAACCTGCGAGCCATCTCGGACGTCGGCCGTGCCCTGGACCAGCGAGTGCCGCTGGAAGGCATGGTCAGCGGGCAAGGGCTCGCCCGGCGGGCGCCCGCGCCCGGAACCGGCAGCGCAGGACCCGGCGCGCCCGGAACCGGCAGCGCAGGACCCGGCGCGCCCGGAACCGGCAGCGCAGGA
>Ga0070698_100002082_pt1 | contig 22213 bp, 27 predicted proteins | sample KBSK1502metaG_FD_65477 | JGI IMG/M metagenome (GOLD analysis project Ga0070698, IMG submission 65477) | Corn, switchgrass and miscanthus rhizosphere microbial communities from Kellogg Biological Station, Michigan, USA - KBS K1-50-2 metaG | ecosystem: Host-associated > Plants > Roots >...
CGCTGTTGGTTGGAGCTCTTACATTAGTGTTATTTGTAATGTATAGTGCGTATGGTCAGGATGGCGGCGATAACGAAACGCCGATTATTTTGACTGCCTTCGACGTAGGACATCAGGACCGCGCTTTTGAAGCCACGATAACATGGACACCAGCCGACATTGGTCAACCAAACAAGTTTCATGTGGAGATATTTGATGCAAATCAGCTCGAACCTAGGTCTCCATTAGCTGTTACTTATGACATTAAGATCTACGAAGGTGACAAATATCTATTGCCACCAGAGGGTATCGGAAATAGCGCAGAGTTGAATGAAGACTTTTCTCAGGATTTTACTTTTATTTTCCTCGATGAGTGACCTTACGTTCTAGCTATTGAAGAAATTGAGCATGAGGGCGGAAATATCAGGATACCAATTCAAGTGACACCAGAATTTCCCTATGGGATATTCGCACCCTACAGCACTTGCGAGTGTTTTTGTAATAATGAGAGTAAATCCTTTAGGACAACGGTAAATTTCCGTTCTTTGTACGACTTGCTGCGACTCTCATAAGCGATTCAATCTTGTTATTCTCAAGACCGATCCTTATTCCTGCCTGCTCTGCTGGAGTCTTTACCAGTTGTGAATGTTCTCTGCAATAGTTGTAATGAATTCGCATTGCTTCGACAATCTTTTGAACAGACTCTTTGAAGGCCAGTCCACGCTTGACCTTCGATACATCTCCCAAAATGCCGTTGAGCCTCCCGAACCGTAAATTCAGAAACCGATCGCGCACGGAAATATTGCATATGGTGCTCGATGTGATACTCTTACCTCTGCAACCAGGTAGACTCATCCCAGAATCAAGTCACGCTTTTCTTGCCCTGTGAAAAGTGCGAAAGCATCTTCCAGGTTGCAGCAGTAGCATCTATAGTTGATGCAGTCTAGTATACTGTGTGACTTGCAATCTGGGCAATCGCATTTTTTAGATGTCGAGACTTCCACGTGTAGTTCTCAAATTCATATATGTGACATGATATTTAGAAGGTGGCTACAAACCTTACGCGCAAGCTGCGTCACTTTCGCTGACACCCTTGCCCTTTCCGATTCCATGAAAATCAAGTCAGGACACTTCACTTGCTACGCTTGGCTACCTTCATACCCTCCATAGTGATCCTGTACTTATTCAGCCCAACAGAGTATTCAAGCAGCTCACCTCCTACAAGCCTAGAAAGGTAGAAACTGGCTTCACCATCTGAGAGAAAGGCCTTGCTCATGATCGTGAGTTTATCAGCAATCTTGCCGAAACACGACTTAAGCAACGCGACAACTATTTCATTTTCCGCCCGCTTGGATCGATTGCCGATCAATCTAAAGAGTTGACCAACGTTGGCTTTTATGAATCAGGTAAGAACATTCGAGAGAGCAATTCAATACTACTTTGCTAGCTTTTTGGTAATCTGGGCAAGTATGACGTTCGTACCATCCTCGCCAAAGATCAACGACAGCTTTTCCTCGATATCTGCCAGCGAATGTTCACGCGTATCCTTCTCTAGGTCTAGCCCATTTTTCTGCAATTCCAGAATCGTGGCTTCCTTCATGGAAGGTCCAAAGACGTCAAGAGTGGTTGTCAGGGCCTCCCATAACTTCCTACTTGAAATCTGCTTTCTTTTGAAATCGCTATCCTCCAATGGCTATCATTCCCTAATCATTTACGATTGATTTCTTTACTGAGCAGGTGAATTATATAAGAACACCCTTCCGAAGAAATGGCGGCTGACAGTAGCACTATTGGAATCAATGCATTGTAGCATTTCGACAACAAATGAAAATCGGACCAAGACCAAGCGTTTTAAAGAAACGCATTCAAATATGAAGAGGTGGCGACTGAGCAACTATTCGTCAGCATTGTAATCATTCTTGTCGCCGCAAGAATTCTGGGAGAACTCTTTCAACGGATAAGACAGCCCCCACTTGTAGGCGAAATCTTGGCCGGGGTCGTAATAGGCCCGTCGTTACTAGCCATCGTTTCTCCAAGTAGCGATCTTAAGGTTCTTTCAGATCTGGCCGTATTTTTTTTGATGTTCCTCACCGGGCTTGAAATGAATCCGCGGGAAATTAGGAAGGCCGGCAAGTCCGCAATCGTGATTTCCCTCTTGGCTTTCTTTGCACCCCTTCTTGCCGGAACCTACGTCTCACTACTTTTTGGGCTCACTGCAGTCCAGTCACTTTTCATGGGCCTGCTGCTCTCGATAACTGCGGTCCCTGTTAGCGCAATCGTGCTCATGCAATTTGGAATCCTAAACAGCAAGCTGGGCAACAACGTCATCACCGCAGCCGTGATAAACGACATCATGTCGCTGATAGTGCTTTCCATGATCCTCCAGGTGTCTGCCGGGGGAGCAGGCATTCAACTGGACTTTCCGGGTCTTGCGTCGTCAGGTGCAAAGATAGCGGCATTTCTCGGCGGCATTTTCCTGTTTGACATGCTATTCCGAAAATCAGCCGGCTGGCTGCCAAACAGGGTGGAGCCATTCTTCAAGAAACTTCAGACAAAAGAGGCTTCCTTTGGCATTCTATTGATAACAACTATTGTGATTTCACTCGTGGCGCAGGAAATTGGACTACATTTCATTATTGGCACGTTCTTTTCTGGCCTTATTGTCTACAAAGAGATGATAGGTAGGCAGAACTTTAGCAGAGTCTACAGCATAATTTCGGGGATTACTTTTGGTTTCTTTGCGCCAATATTTTTTGCGCTCATTGGAATCGAATTTAACATCCAGTCGCTATTTAGTACTATTCCGCTACTTCTGGCACTCCTGGCTGTTGCAATCGTCACGAAAGTTGTGGCGGGCTTTATCGGAGCAAAAATCGTGGGCTTTACAAAGGAGACAAGTTTTGCAATTGGATTTCTTATGAACGGTAGGGGAATGGTGGAGCTGGTGATAGCGACCATCGGCTTTGCAGCGGGCATCATAGACGTTACATTGTTTTCCATAGCAGTCGCCATAGGCCTTGTCACCAGCATACTTGCCCCTATTACCTCCCGGCCGTTCGTGAGCAGCGCCAAGTCGAAGGGGAGCAATGAAGTAGTTGTGACAGAGCAGCCAAGCGAATAGGCGTCAGGACAAACGCGCTATCTTATCGGCCGCTGGTACAGAGATGTTCCATAAAGTTTGAAAAACCAAATGTTGTTGGCGCACTATTGCTTCGATATCAGTACGCACTAGGCTGACTAGTTCGGCATTCTCCATAATGCCCGCAACGTACTCTGTTTCACTCAGAGCAAAATTGCATTGTACTCCATCCAGGTGCCTGAGTTCGGCAAACTGCGTTATTTCTCTGCAAAATGACAAATTATTTTCCGTAATTTCGGTAATGTAGGATATCTTGACACCCCTGGCTTTAGCCGCCGAGTATCCTTCTCCCACCCTTCCGACGGAAAACGCCGGCAATGATTTCTCAACGCAGGCGTTCCAAACCTTTTTCGTGCGGGCTTGAAAACTCCTAATACTCTCAATTATGCTGGGACGGTGGGTGATAACCTCTGTTGTTCCTTGCAATAATCTGAGGAATTGATATCCTGCTTATATTTTCTGGGCAACCCAATACATGAATCTCTAACAAAAGTATAATTACGCTAGCCGAGATCTCTGAAGTAACCACTTTTTGGACAAGTCTTTGGTTTATCAGGAGGCTAGGAGGGCGTCATGGATCTCTATCTGGACGCTCGTCGGGATAGGGATAGCAGAGATCGCAGTCTCTACGTTTAGCGGAAGCCTCACGCTTTTTGCGGACGGACTCGATTCAATGGCGGACGCACTTGTTTCATTCATTGTCTGGTTTGGAATCAAGATGCTTCAAAAGCCGCGAAGTACGGTTTTCCATTTTGGATATGCAAAAATAGAAAGTTTTGCGGCATTTGTGGCCGCGGTTGTAATAGTTATCCTCGGCGGGTTCATCGTCTACAATGCATACGAGCGAATACTCCATCCCATCGCAATTACAAATCCAGAGATAACCATGATTACTCTTATCGCTGCAGGATCTATTTCACTACATAGGGCTTTCAAGGTAAGAAATGTTGCCCGAAAAACCGACCTGATGTCGCTGAACCTCGACGCAAAAAACTCCATAAAGGACGGCACTGCGTCATTCGTGGGTTTTGGAAGTATTCTCGCTGGATACTTTGGAATTCCTTACATGGATTCAATAGGCGGTATCTTGATCGCAGGATACATCTTTTTCATGGCTTACACGGCCATTAGGGAATCGACGCTTGTCCTGATAGACGCAGTCCGAAATCCTGAATTGCAGCAGAGAATTACTAACCACATCGAGAACAAGTTCAATGTCCGCGTAGAAAAGATACTTTTGCGTCCCATTGGCCGCGAGTTTTCCGCACAGGTGCACGTGGAACTAGACAGGAATATGACCCTTGACAAGGCGCATCAGACCCTGACGCTGATACGAAAATCAGTTCTTGAAGACTTTAAGGCCGAAGACGCTGTAATAATTCCAAAGCCTGTTTAGCGGTTTGCTGCGTTCAAATGGAGATTTGCTATCTTGCGGGAATCCAGGGCGCGATATTTAGGTAGTTTTATAATACCTTTCCTGGTTCTGTTCGTGAGATGATGAAGAAGCGGCCAAGGCGCTTTCTGCGAACTCAACGGAGGATCGGAGAAGCCATAACCATTGCAGCAGGCATCGGCATTACGGTCCTTGGAGCGATTCTTGGCGTCAATTTTGTTGCCTACGGCGGGCTCTGCATTGCGGGTCTTGGAATAGCCTCAATAGTCTGGAGATAAAGGCGCTTTATGTCAAACAGCAAGAAGTTCATCATAGCTGCGGTTGTCGCCGGCGTTGTTGTCGCCGGCGGTGCAGTGTTTCTGCTTACGTCTACTCCGACAAATGCAACGGAATCGAAATCTGGCGATGCCAACCGTGACCCAAATGCCAGCAGGAATCAGGAAATTATCTCGCAGCTAAAGACGGTAACGATGGCCAATGCTCCGGCACTTGGAAGTCCTGACGCCAAGGTCACAATAGTAGAGTTTGGTGATTACCAGTGCACATGGTGCCATAGGTGGCACGAGTCCACAAAGGATTCAGTGGTTGCGGACTTTGTTGACACGGGGAAGGTGAGGTTCCTTTTCAAGGACTTTCCCATAAACGACCAATCCGATAGGGCTTCTTCACTTGCCGCTGAAGCTTCTTACTGCGCGGCAGACCAAGGTAAGTACTGGGAATATCATGACGAACTCTACATTAACTGGGAAGGTGAAAACACCGGATGGGTTACAAAAGAGAGTCTGAAGCAATTCGCATCCAACATTGGCTTGGATGCGCAAGAGTTCTCAGATTGCCTTGACTCTGGAAGGCATAGCGGCTTGGTAAGGCAAAACTATACCCTCGCTGTGGCGGCAGGCCTTAGCGCGACTCCCAGTTTTATCGTTCTTGTCGATGGTGAAACTCCAAAACTCATACGGGGTGCACATCCGTACGCGACATTCCAGCAAGTAATTGACCCTGTGTACGCTGACTAGATATTCACCGAATACTTTTTTCCAGACAGTGAAGATATCAGGTCTGAAGCCTCAGTCAGAAGCGTATTAATTTCAACTCTCCTTTCTTCATTCTGCCGCTTCAGCAAGTCCAAGTTGTCTTTGTATCTCGAGAGTCGCTCTGTTGCATCGGTCATTTTAGCCTCGAGTTGCTTTGCAAGATCGAACGGGGACGTATCCTGATGCTTTATATGGTCGAATTCTTGCCGCAACTGTACTGCCCTCGCCTGAAAATCGGGAAGTGACTGAAAAATCTGGTCGATATATTGGATCATCTTATCAGAGTCCTTTAGCTGGATTTTCCCCGAGCTGATAGATTTTCGGACTTCTACCAAAAGCGCTGAATACGGCGACGTGTCAGGCAAATCGAGCAGTTTCCAAGGTTCTGAGGACATTAGATTTAGGCGCGACTCTGTCTCTTTAGAGACTCCATATGAATACTTTGTAAAAGCTCGTGAAGCGTGCGAGAATAACTCGAGCATCTTGGCCTGAAGGTCATCACGCTGCGCCTGAACATTCCCAAGTCTCTGCGCGAGCGATTCTGCCGCGTGGTATTCTTGCGAGCTCTTCAATATTTCAGCTTCTGTCTTCATCTTGGACAGATCATCCTGGAGGATAGAAATCTCTTTCAAGGCGGTGTCGATGCTAACTTCGCCAGCTCGCAGTGATGCAACTTTTTGGGAAAGTGTGTTTAGAACGCCGCTACACTTGACCATGGGAGCGCGCTTTTGATCGAAATCAGAAATAATTGTTTTTGATTGTTTGAGGAGCCCCCCTAGGGTCTCGAGTTCCTCTCTCATCTTCGAGGCATTTTTTTTCATAAAGTTGTTTAGTATCTTACTGTGCGAGCCAGTTACCTCCCCAAATCTTTTCATTTGCATTTCGAATTTCTCTTTGAATTTCCTGACGTCGTTGACTGATTCTGGTAGTTCTATCTCTATGGATGATTCGCGCCTTAATGTTGCTACAATAGTTTTCCTAGAGTTTTCCACAAGCGATTTGAACCTCAGCTCAAGGTCTTCGAGTTTGATTTTTTCCTGCTCCATATTGGTAGCAAGAATCCCTATTGCCTTCAGGGACTGCCCTGCCGATGCCTTGATTGGACCAAGTCGCGTGGAAAGGTCCCGGAGGTTTGCGGATTCGATCTCTTGGAGTAGTGCTTGGGCTTCCTGAATGGCAAGTGGACCGCCTTGCGGTTGCGAGAGGGTAGACTGCTCTGTCGGCTCCTCTTCCTTCTCTCTTTTCTTGAACAAGCCAAACCGAGTCACGATAGAGTAACGATGCCTAGTATCAAAAAACGTTACTATTGGAGGCAGAAATGTTTATTGCGATTAACATGCAATAATAAATGCCATGCAGTCAGGCTACAGAATTTCAATACGCGAAAGGATGCATGCATGGTCACAAAGAAATCAAAAAAGGCTGATTGCGCTCAACATTTTTTCGCTCGTTCTGCTGTTCGTCGCCTTCTTGTTGACATTTGCTATCCACCTCTATCCTGGAGAATTATTGATCGTTTTACACATAGCCACATTCGTATCGGCCGGTCTCATTGTGCTTTCATTGGCACCAAAGGGTCCGATTCCTGTCGTAATTTCTCTCATAGGAATCGTTCTTGCTTATAACGCGATTATATCACCGCTCTACGTGACGTCGGTGGAAAGCCAGACGATTCTTGGCCGTCAAAGAATCGTTTCAGCGCCGACTGCCAGTGAGTCGCTCCAAGTCGACCGGCCTCTGCACTTTTTCCTTGGGCTTAGCATGGTAGTGTTCAGTACCATCATTGCGTATAGGCCATCGATGCTCTTCACTCGAAACAGACCGCCGCATTCTGAAGACGAATGGTCTGGCTATCCGATCTGGCAGGACAATTCTCTACTTGCAGATGGCCGGACAGAGCAGGTCATTCCCGTGAAGAATATGATGTCCGAGGAAGATAAGCACCTTCTCTGGCGATACGAATACGTCGTGGCAAGCATCTACGGATCGCTTCACCTAGTAAAGCCTAATGGTATGGTTCCCAGGGATTCAACGGTTCTTGTGCGCGACAAGGCCAGCGGCAGGATCTTTGGCAAGGCAAAGTTCACTGGACTTTTCATGTAGGTCAGTCCACCTAAACCTGGAACTTGATGATAGACCAATGATCGATGAGCCTTTTATCTCTGAGAGTCTCTGGATATTTTAGGTCGTAAGACCAGACCAACCCCGCGGAACAAGACCAAAAGCCAAAACTGTCTTGAACCGTAATCCCTTTACCGTCACGGCCCTGCCAACGGATCAGTGCTTGAGCCACTTTCTGGCAGGGCGTTTTATGAGAACAAACAACTGTCGAGTATGTTTGAAGGAATGACCTACAAATCTATAATTCCCTTTCCAGGCAATCCTGCCTTAATCGGGGTCCGGCACGAGCCAGATTATAAGTCACCATCCCATCCCAAACGACGAGGCAACCGGATCTCCTACCTTTTCCAACCCTGCGCCGTGTTGTATTTGCGTGGACACAGCATAACTTCTTTAAATGACTGTCCGTGATCAGTACAGGTGCCTGCTTGGCAGATTTTTCGCGTTGGAGCAAGCGCATGATAGTGGAAAGAGGACTCCCCGTTATTGTCGTCTCATGAATACCGGGATCGTATCTTTATCCGAAAGGACATCATACTCAAGCTTACCGAGTATGGTGAGCTGAATCAGACTTCGTTACTGAGCTATTGTGGCCTCAACCTCGTAAAGCACAAAGACATCTTGGACGACATGGAAGCCAAGGGGATAATAACAAAGATTGAGGAACCGTGGGGAAACAAGAGGATAATCAAGTACAGTGTAACTGAGAAAGGAAGGCAGTTTTGCAGACAGATCCTCGAACCATACGAGGAAATGTTTCCGAGGAAGGAGCCTGCGAAAAAATGAACCCACTAACAAAGTTAACTAAACAATTTATCCGCATTGATTCAAAGGAGAGATGCAAGCATGGCTGAAAGTAACCCTGAGCGACGAGAAAGCATCTCCGAGGTGCTGGACGATCTTATATTTCACCTCAATACGACCAGGAGCACGTTCACGTTCATGATCATTTCGTCCTTCATTATCGCTCCATTGGCCCTAATTGTAGCCGCAGTGTTTACATTCAATCCCAGGTTTCTGTTCTTCCTGCTTGACCGGGTTCCTCAGGTCGGGGCCATTCTCATCGTTTTCGTGACCATAACAGTAATCTTGGCGTCTCTCTGGCTTGCCCTAGGAATCAAGGAGCGAAGGTTCTTTGCGTCTTGGAATAAGAGGTTCAGCAGATTCATGTCGCTAAAGGACAAGATAGACAAGGAACTTGGAGACGATACAGGTTAGATTAAGCATCGCACTCCCCTAGGAATTTTTCGAGTCATCGTCAGCCTTCATCTGCCCTAGTATCGTGAGTGGCAAATGTTCCCTTTCCGAAGATCTCCTAGTTGCTGGTGCGTGGTAAATATTACTTTGATCGGGAACAATCCGATCGGGGCACATTGTTAACTAACGCTGTTAATTCACAAAGACCCGCAAGTGCCTTTTAAATTCTTGCGCATACGGCATCGATGTCAAACAACAGAACCGTTTCAAACAAAAAGGGCGCAGTTGCCTTGACCAGTCTGATGCTGGCCGCATCAATACTTGCGGCAATAGCGTTTCAGCCTGGCATTGCTTCTGCCCAAGAAATAGAACGAAAGGAGAGACTTGAACGCGCGATCGATAGGGTAGATGAGAACCGGGAAACTCGGCTAAGCTTCCATGCCGTCAAAGGAGCGGGCGTCGCAACAGACCAAGAATCAGGAGATAACTATAGATCCGGCTTTAGGTTCCTGCTTCAGAAAGTCAACGGGAGCGATACCGAGTACGACGTAAAGCGTGGACTCATAGGGATCTCGATCGATGGAGAGAGGGTCTACTACACAATTGTGCCAGAGTCTTGGAGTGTTGTCCTATCAGACGACAGGCTGACATTCAGGGCATCAGGTGAGGTCGAGCAGGGCGAAGAAACATTCGATGTCAATCTGAATGGCTACTTTGCAATGCACACCCGTCTCGGAAATCTCTGGTCCATCCATGGTGAAATGGAAGGCAAGGATACCCAGTACGACCTGCACTATGTCGGCATATCGCACGGGATAAGGCCAGGAAGCATCGAAGAGTCGCAGTAGCTCTCCCATCCTCTTTTTTTTGAACATTACAGCTTGAACAAGCCGCAGGGCTGCGCTAAATTATCGAAATCAGGATAGGTAACAAGTGAAGGCTTTTTACCCTTGGGATGGAAGTCACGTCTAATTGGCTAACTTGGATGACAAATCCCGGATTGAGGCTGAGCAAATAATAGAAAATGAAGTCATCGCTGTCGGCAAGAATCCATCGGCGATTAAGGGCAATGGATGCGCTGCGTGCCACGTATTGTTCAAGGTAAAAGATGCAATGCAGGTAAGCGAACAAGACGCCGCAGACCTCCTTTCGGAACTACTATTGGACAATGACCTCCTGAATGACAAATTCATCGCAATGGTTGAGGAAATCCACATGAAGTCTCGCATGATGGGAGTGACATTTGCTATCAAGACAAGGGAAGCAAAGGACCGCTATATTGACGCAAATTTCAAGAATACTCTAAACGAATTATCTGCTGACGCGTCCACATATGGGACTGAAATCGTCATGAGAAAGCTAATTCTAGCAAATATCGCTCTCAACATTGCCCAGAATCTGGGAATTGACTACCATGCCGCCACAGAAGAACTCTATTATTACATGCGCAAGCGCGATACGGAAACACACGTAGAGTTGATAGAACACATTAATTCCATAATCAACAGGGGCAGACACTAATGGGCGAAGGCAGAGTCTTTGAACTCGCGCAGCTCGCAACCAGGCTGGAAAAGGAAGGCGGCTATTTCCTTGACTTTCTTAAGGTAAGAAATTTGGAAGCAGGCATCATTGTGCTCCACCCAAATGAAGCTGACACGCAGGAGCCTCACTCTGACGACGAACTATACTATGTCATTGAAGGAAATGCATGGATGGAAATAGGCAAGAAAAAAATCCAGGTAAAGGAGGGCTCGATAATATTTATCCCTGCGGGGCTGCGGCATCGGTTCTACGGAAACGTCGTCGACCTCGTCGTATTGTACATGTTTGCGGCATAACAATAGAAAGGTAGAAAATACCCCTTGAAGGCATCAAGAACGACCACATGCCAATTACAGATGCAGCTAAGAAACAGATTGCCCAGCATAGAAGGCTCTACTTCAAAATTTGCTTCAAGTGCGGAGGCAAGAATCCGATCTCTGCAAGTCGATGCAGAAAATGTCATGGAAGCCAGATGAGATTGAAGAACAGGACTCTGGGCGCAAAGAAGTAACATGTCGTAATCGCCCTCAATTTACACACTTTTAGTAGCGGAACAAGTTGGAGGTCGTCCGCCTTTTCGATCTTTTGTGAAAGATTGATCCAGCAATTAGCCTTTCATAAATACGGAAATGGTAGCAACTCCGCAGCCCGGGCGCCGAAAAGGAAGCGAGATTAGCAATCATTTATCAGAAAAGACTGTGCATAAGAGAGGGGCTTGACATACTTTAAGACGAAATGCAAGCGTTGCGGCACCGTCCTAGAGACCGATATTTCTGATTGGCGTTTTGATTCAGATAAACTAAAACAAGCCCACACGATAAAATGTCCCCGATGTCATAATCTGAATAGATACAAGCCAGACGAGTTTTTCAAGACACCGCAATAGAATGCTAGTGGCTGAAGGCCGCCGACATTATGCAAAACTGCATGCGATTGTGAGCAGAAACAAATGCGATATTGAAAACCAATATGCAATGTGTTCTGAGTGCGACGTATGGGATGCAGTGGATGGGGAGAGATTCGAACTCTCGACCACCTGTGTGTGAGACAGGTATCCTAACCAGACTAGACTACCCATCCGTCAGTCTTTCTGATTTCCTACGACTGTAATTAATACTATCCCTACGTGCCTTCGCTGAAACCTTGGAGGTATGACTGTTGCACAGGAGTCAGTGTGTCGATCTGGACATCCATGGACTGGAGTTTGGCCAGTGCAATTTCCTGATCCTGAGCTCTGTCAATATCGTAAACGCGGGGCTTCATCGTCTGGCCTTCCTTTGCCAGCTTTAACACTGCAAGAAACTGGTTTGCGAAACTCATGTCCATCACTTCGGAGGGATGTCCTTCGGCCGCGGCCAGGTTCACCAGCCTCCCTTCCGCAAGGAGGTAAATTTTCCTGCCATTTTTCAAGTTATATTGCATAGTATTCTCGTTGATGTCCTTCTTGCCTTCCGACTGCTTTTCAATTCCCGGTATTGAAATTTCGACATCAAAGTGGCCTGCGTTTGCGAGGATGGCCCCATCTTTCATCTTGGCTACGTCCTGCTCCACGATTACGTCCTTACAGCCCGTCGTGGTGATAAACAAGTCGCCCAGCTCTGCAGCCTTGTTCATCTTTGCAACTGAATAGCCGTCCAGCTTTGCCTTCAGAGCCGCTATCGGGTCAACCTCGGTGACTATTACATTTGCCCCTAACCCAGCGGCCCTCGATGCTACACCTTTGCCCACATGTCCGTAACCGGCGACCACTACATTCTTGCCGGCGACAAGCACGTTCGTTGCCCTGATTATGCCATCAAGAGCGGACTGGCCAGTCCCGTAGACATTGTCAAAATCATGCTTTGTCTCGGCGTCATTGACTGCAATTATCGGGTAGATGAGCTTGCCCGCGTTCTGCAGAGCGCGCAGCCTAATGACGCCCGTTGTTGTCTCCTCGGTGCCACCCCTGATTGATTTGGGCTTGCCCTTGTGCATTTCAATCGTAAGATCCGCGCCGTCGTCAATAGTGACGTGGGGATCGAGCTTCATTGCGGCATGAATGTCATCATAATATTCCTGCGAAGAAACGCCCCTGCTTGCAAAAATAGAAATCCCCTCGTCCTTTGCCAGAGACGCGGCGACGTCGTCCTGCGTGCTAAGTGGGTTGCACCCACACCACGACAGCTCGGCGCCGGCGGCTTTTAGCGTCCTGACCAGTACGCCGGTTTCCTTTGTTACGTGCAGGCAGCCGGTAACTCTGACTCCCTTTAGCGGCTTTGACTTCTCATATTTCTGGCGCAATGAAACGAGAACCGGCATGTGAGCCTCAGCCCAGTCGATTCTCTTTTTCCCTTCCCGTGAAAGTGTAACGTCCTTTACGCGGTATTCCATAGTTACGGATCGAGGGATTGCTTTGCCATATATTAGTTCTACAGCAGTCCCCGCGTCCGCATTATTGACTGGACCTGTTCGTCGGTAACTGGTTCGAACTGCTCATAAAACTGGCCGACTGCGCTAAACTCCCTAGACTTGTATTCAGCAATCACAGAGTCGGCCTCTTCTTCAAGAACCTCGACAGACTGCGTTGGTGCAACTGGCACAGCGATGGTAAGCTGGGACGGGTTCTGCTTTCTGACCCATCTTGCCGATGCTATCACCGTAGCTCCAGTCGCAATGCCATCGTCCACCAGGATGGCCTTTCTGCCTGCAATGCTGTACGGAAGGTCTTGCTTTCTGTATGCAGCCGACCTGCGGGCGATTTCGGAAATCTGGTGGCTCTTTTCTTCCTCTAGGTATTGTTCCGATATCCTCAACGCATTGATGAGATATTTGTTAAGGTATGAGGTGCCGTCCTGCATTACAGCTCCTATGGCGAGCTCGTCGTTATCTGGCGCGCCAAGTTTTCGCGGAATTATGATATCAAAATCTGCTCCAAGCCTAGTCGCTACGATGTCGGCTAGTATGACTCCTCCGCGCGGGATCCCAAGGATTATTGCATCTGCGCCAGCTCCCTCACCTGCTAACCTTTCGGCCAGCTCTCTGCCCGCATGTTGCCTGTCGCGGAATTTCACGGCAATAATTCGAGGCTGTTTGCCTCTATTAAGCCTTGATCGCAATAACGCTATAATCTTGGTGGCTCGACTAACGGTTGTGCGCAAACTGCAGATTGCCGTGATCGGCTACAACAAGGAATGCTCCGAGATCGCAAGCAAGATGGCTTACGATGTGGGCAGGGAGATCGCAGCCGCTGGTGCCGTGCTGGTCTGTGGCGGGCTAGGCGGAGTAATGGAGTCTGCCTGCAAGGGGGCTAAGGAGAATGGCGGCACAACTCTTGGAATCATCCCGCAGGAAGAATTTTCATATGCAAACGAATTCTGCGACATCGTGGTATGCACCGGAATCGGATTTGCAAGAGACTTTATCGTGGCCTCTTCGGCCGACGGTATCATCGCTGTCGGTGGCGGCGTAGGGACCCTGATAGAAATGGGAGCTGGCTACATGAACAAGAAAACCGTAGTCGCTATCTCTGGCACCGGCGGAGTGGCGGAAAAATACGGAGGCAAATATCTGGACGAACGTAACCACGTAAGGATACTAACTGCACCAGATGCAAGCGCAGCAGTCAAAATCATACTTGAAAAAAAGAAATCATAATGCCAGACTGGCTGACGGATAACAGCATGGTGTTCCGCCAATTGCCATCGAGTTTTGCAACCTTGCGATTCACCTTTGCCGAGCTGCTTGCGCTTTAGCACATGTTCCTGAGAACATGTACCTCCTCGCCTTCAGCAGACAACTGCCACACATACAGACGCAGCGAGCCTATACCCGTTGCCTGGTTTGCGTGAGAGACTGTTTCTCCATTTCAGCCAGTTAGGCAAATACTATACGCATTGATTGAATTTAAGATTTACTGTTAGCATTTTCAATGAGACAGCTACTGCTGGTAGTTTACCAGGTATGGGTCAGGCTCGTAAAAGCTCCCATGCTTTGAAGCCAGGTCACGGAGTTTACCGACTACGTTCTTTACCCCAAATTCTTCGACAGTTGCAAAGAGTTCCTTCCGCAGTCCCATTCCCAGTTTAAGGGCCTTTTCGAGCTCTTCCTTGCTGCAAGCGTTATTCGAGATCAGCCAGGAAGCGTTATTCGCGGCTACTGCAACAAGCGCTATTGGGTCATACTTTGCTGCCTGCTCTTCAGTCAGGTTGATTCGTTCGTACTTGTCCCCTTTGTACTCGTAGAAACCCTTTCCAGTCTTTTGGCCAAGGCTCTTCTCGTCATACAACTGCTTTACCCTGGGATGAGGGTTTATCACCTTGGTATCCCTTGAGTGCATTTCAATCGTAGCCTTGTGTATGACATCAAGGCCGGTATAGTCTGCAAGCTCGAATATTCCCATTGGGAATGACATTCTGAATTTCACCGCGGAGTCAATGACAGTCATCCCTGCGCGGTCCCTATCCTGGCAGTATGCCGCTTCATGGACCAGCGGGATGAAAATGCGGTTTACGATAAATCCTGCAACATCCTTTCTGCAAAGAACGGGCTGCTTGCCTACCTTCTTGATAAAGCTGGTCGCGACTTCTATTAGCGATTCATCGGTGCTGTTGCCGGGGATAACTTCTACCAGTGGCATTAGCTGCGGCGGGTTGAAAAAGTGAAGGCCGATAAATCGATCAGGCCTGCCAGTCAGAGCTGCCATCTCGGTTATCGGTAGCGTGCTGGTGTTGGACGCATAGAGCGTCTTTTCTTCCGCGGCCGCGTCGACCTCGGCGTAGACTTTTTTCTTTAGGTTCATGTCCTCGGGTACCGCCTCGATAAGTAGATCTGCGTCTTTGAGCGCTTGTTTTAATTCAACTACGGGTGTTATCCTCGAAAAAACTGCGTCAGCGCCCTCCTTTGTCAATTTTTGTTTTTCGACCATCTTGTCAAGCGACCACCTTATCTTCTCCATCGCCTTGTCAAGAAACGACTGTTCTATGTCCCTAAGGGTAACGCTGTACCCTGCCATAGCAGATACTTGGGCGATTCCATGGCCCATGACGCCGGAACCTAGGACGGTTATCTTGTTTATCTTGGAGAAGAGCGAAGACATTGTCTAGCCGGGTACCGCGACCCGGGTGATTTTTAACGTTACTAATTTCGTGGCATCAACTTTAAAGCCAGAACTGAAGTTAAAACAGATGGTTGGATTTACCGCGCTTTGTCGCAGATGTGACCTCTCTTTCGGACAAGTTGTCTGCCGGCGAACCTGAAGAGATCATTTCACGGATTGACTTTGTGAGAAATAGGCTGATCGAGCTCTACAAGCGAAACTTGGTAAAAATTAACCACTCTGTCATGGAACTGGTTTGCGCAAAGCACCTGATCCGCTACGGATATTCCGTTGACGTAGAGAAGCAACTGACCGAAATTCTGGTCTGCGACGTTCACGCGGAAAAAGGAGAAGGGATTGCGATTGTTGAAATTGAGACTGGCTTTATCCCACCTGAACACGCACTTGACCCTCTGGGTTACTATGCTGCAAGGATTGCAAGCAAGATTGCACGCTACAGCAAGTATTCGAACCAGTTTGTCTTGGCTACAACTCCCGTCAGCGTCCTCCCCATTCCTCCACTTTTCAGGCGACCACCTAGAGACAGGCGTTCATCTGAGGTGAGGGAAATTAAGAAGCTCTGTGACAAATACTACATGAATCCCCCGGTGACAGAAGACGAGCTGCTCAATGCCCGGGTCCACATGATCTACATTATCAATACCGACGCAGGCAAGGTGACAGAGATGGACGTGGACTCGTACCTCGACCGGTTCGAAGGGTTGCTGTCGCCGGATAATATTGGCCTATGAGGAAAACTTTGTTATAGTTTTTTGACCTTGCGAAGGTCGCGCGCTGGTTCTGGCAGCGACGGAAGGTCTGTCAGCCTGCTTGTCGATAGCTGCCCTGACTACCTTGAGCACATTGTCGTCCTTGCTATTGCGCACGTAAACAACATAGACAAGTGCCTGATCCTTACCTTCAACCTTCCTGACAACCCTGCCTATGCGCTGGGCTACCTGATTCATATTAGACGTGCTTGCGATAATGATGGCGATTCCGACATAGGGGACATCGTACCCAATCTCGAGGGTATGAACTGACAGCAGCGGGAAATAGTCGACTCCCCATGACGCCAGTATTTCGTTTCGCTCCTTTGGCTTGATTCCGTTGTGGATGGCACGGGCTTCTATTCCGGATGTCTCCAGCATGTCCTTCAATTGTTGGATTGAATCTATGGTTTCGCTAAAGATCATGATCCGCTCCTTTGGGTGGTTTCCCACCAGCTCGACTGCCTTTGCCAGCTTTTGCCGAGTGCTGCTAAGAAGTTCCTTACGCCGTCGCACCTGGGCAAACCAGTTTTTTGCCATTGAAGCTCGAGCCCCTCCTCGCATCAATATCTTTGTCATCCTCGGGGGATCATAGGTGCGAAGCTTGCGCGAAATATCCTTTATAGTCCCACTCGCTTCGTCGTAGCTAACGCGCTCTTCGGCAGTAAAGTCAACCTCGACTGGGATAACAACGGGCTTTGCAAGCCTGCCGTCGGTGACTGCATCCTTTATCATGTACCTCTTCACCGGAGGAGCCACTGTGAGGATTGTGTGGTATTTCGGATCTTTTTCATTTATTGTAGCAGTCAGGCCGAGGATCGCCCTGCCCGAGTCCTCAACTATCACGTCAAATATCTTGTCAAACTCTATCGCGCTTTCGCTGATAAGGTGGACTTCGTCTAGCACGACCATGTCCGAGCTCCGAACTAGGTCAGAGTTGCCAACCGCGCTCTGGTACGTGCTAATAGTGATTTCCCTGATGTCTTTGCGTTCTCCATAGTACACTCCTATGGAGTCGTCTGCAATTCCATAATTCTGCAGCCTCCGCACATTTTGCTCTATCAGGACAATCCTTGGCACGAGAAAAACAATCCTAAAGGAATCCTTCCCCGACGCGGCCGCGGCTCTCTTGGCGCACTCGAAAGCAATTTCCGTCTTGCCGGTGCCCGTGCTAAATATCACGGAACCCCTGCAGCCGTTCTTTATCCACGCGTCAGCTGCTTCCAGCTGATCCCGTTTGAGCTCAAATGGAAAAGCCAGACTCGATATCGCGGGCTGCATGTCCAAGAGCTGAATCCAAATCGAATAAAAACTTTAATGATCTCTCCGAGTACGATCGGGTGTTGAGGCCGCTGGTGTACATGCTCAGGCAGGACGATCCCTCAAAATGCACTGCTGCAAAATTGGTGAAGTTCCGCATTGCCGAGCCTGCTAGGCATATTGGTAGAAGGACTATAGTGCTAAACCCCTTTTCATCACAACCGGTCACCCGGAAAGACAATGAGGTGGCTGATTCTGTCTGCGCGATTGACTGCTCGTGGGAAAAGGCCGACGATGTACTGAAGCAAAAGCGGCTGGTCGCCCATGGCATTGGAAGAAGGCTACCTGCACTCCTTGCCGCAAACCCGGTGAACTATTCCAAGCTGGGCAAACTGTCTAGCGCTGAAGCGCTTGCAGGTGCGCTTTACATCGTAGGCGATGAACCTCTGGCAGCGCAGATTATGGACAAATTCAAGTGGGGCCATACTTTTCTTGAGCTTAACCAAGATCTTCTCCTTGACTACAGCAAAGCAGATACTGCGGATCAGGTATCGCAGATTGAAAGAGAGTATTTTCCCCAGCTGGATTAAATAGCAAATGGACATAGCAAAATCAGTGCGAGCCAGTGAGCGGGTTACTCGAAAGAGAGGAAACTCCTCCCTCGCTGCAGGCACCCGATCCAGCGATGGTTAGCCGGAGACGGCTGGCGACGGAACAGAAAAGATATCCAGTCAGGGCGATACGATGATGGTGAATAGCCTGAGATTTCTGATACTGGAGTGAAACTGCCGACCCGGGTGGAGCAAGGCCAAACAGAGCGTAGAGTCCTGCACTTGCTCAGGTTGGCTGCTCAGCGGAATCCCGCCTAAAACAGAAGGAGGGTTACTGCTGGCACGCACTATTTTTTCTTGTGGGTTCTTTTGGCTGACTTTAGTAGTTAAGCTGGCACGAGAATTATTCATGCTATCGAGCGAAAGCGGGCTCTAGATGAAAAGATCGAAGGCCACATATTGAAAATACCGTCTGCATGTCTATCGTAAATGTTGGTTCTCAAAGGCGATTAACTTTGTGCCGACAGGCAATTTTGCAATTTTGGTCAAAACAGTCTCAAAAGAAAGATCACCCCAGCATTTCTGCAGTGAATTGCTCCGGCACTAATGACTATTGCAATGTCAATATTATCACTATTTTATATAGAACCGGCATATTCTGAAATTGCATGAAGAGAGTATTACTATACGCAGTCGTCGGTGTCGTCGCTGCGGCTGTAATAGTCGGGGGTCTCTTTGCAGTTGGTGTTTTCAATCAGTCGACCACGCCGAACGTTAAATTCGTAGATTTTAGACCAGAAGGTACGCTGGTCTTGAAGCAAGATCAATCTCTACCCATAACTTTCAATATTGTCAATAATGAAAAGTTCTCTGTTAGCGGTATCATTGTATCTACAACGCATGACGGTCAGCCACAATTCTTCATCGTTGATAGACCTATTGCAGCAATCGAAGGCACAGTAGGTGCAAACGGCGGCAGAACAGGTATGCAAACGATTAACATTATTGGTAATACAATTAATCAAGACGCAGTAGAAGCAGATTTTACAGTAAGGCTTACGGTTATCGACGGCCAGCTTTCTGACACAAAGACCTTCAAAGTGCGATTAGAAAGATAGATCTTTTTAGCTCGTTCGTACGTCTTGTAGACTTACTCTACCCGCCAGAACGAAAGGTTATTGCTTTTTTGTCTTGTCATTGGCTTTTGCATGCTGGTCAGTTCTGCTATTTCTTGTCGAATTTCTTGCATTATCGACCTTGCTTCGGCCACACCGACCAGTCTTTGTAGTGCGATGCCTATCTCTTCAATCGCAAACAAGCAATCAGGCTCTAAACAGATTGAATAGAAATTGCGCAGGTACAATTTGAGTACCTCGCCTATTTCTTGACCTAACCTGTCAAGAACAGTATTCGTTGCGATGACTATTGTCTGTTGCAGGTCAGGCATTGCGATAAACCTCGCAATAATGTGTTAAAGGCGACTGTGTGTATCTTGAACAACACGTGTTACCTGCCTAGAAGAGTATTCCCTGAAATCAAGCACGCCAAACGGTGACTAGTCTTACTTTTGGCAATCTTGCTTGTTTGTATGATTCTGCACTGACTGTAATTTATCACACTTGGTACCAATACTCATCTCGCAGAAGCTAGCTACCACAACTAGCTCGGGTCGGTACGCATTTGATCGTGTGTATTACTACGCGTCTCTGGCCTTGCCATGAGCGTGCGACCCGGGCTAGGTCTAAAAGCATTAGGCTTCTGCATGTTGTGTGCTGAAAACATCCCTCCCGTGAATACTCGAGGGTTACTACTGGTATGCACTAATTTTTATGTCAGAATACTTCTTCACGATCGGAATTAGCCATTCTAATACTTCTAACTCTGAACTCAATGGCTCCAGGTCGACGGTGTCAATCGTCACCTGCATCTTTGCCTTAACTCTGCGTATTGCGCTTGCCAGCTCCCGCTCTGTCCTGGGTGCGTTTATGAGTGTCTTTATCTCAATTTCATATGATCTAACAAGAGCCGGGTTGTTATGAGGGCTAACGTATTTCCGGCACGTTCTAATTTGATTTTGGATCACTTGTTCAAGGTCGGACGTGGCGAGTCTTACCTCAGGTCAAAATAGGCCCTATCAATATTCGGCCGCCAACCAGGGTACACGCGCTTGATATAATCTATGCAATGGATGATGGTTTCTTTACGCGCGAAGCCGTCGGCCAGATCTTTTTTCCTGCGAGCATTAAAGAGGACGCGAAGCTCATGCTGAATCTCTACGTCTGGACCAAGTCGTATATGCATAAGGTCTTCAGCAACAATTGCCCTCAGTTCCTCTTGGTTCATGACTGGCAAGCCGTATTGCACATTATTAAGCCAGGCAGCATCTTACCGAGAGGGGGTGGCAGCAATACGTCATGAAGGAACTGTGCTTTCAAAGGAAGGTTTTCCGCTATGGTTTATCAATGCTTAGGCACATCTGTTTCATCGGACGGAATAATCCTTAATGTCACAGCTTAACTAGCTTTGACATTACGGATTTCAGGCACAGGCAGAATCTTGCAATAGGCATTTCCTGCGAGTGCACATGATAGATCAGAGCCGCTAGTACAAGAAGTCTTTCTGGCGTTCGTTGGTGACCATTTGGCTTTGGGGCTCAAATTCAAAGTGTGTCAGGACTGCAAAGGCATCTTCCAGGTCGCAGCAGTAGCACCGACCACTTATGCAGTCCTTTCTGGAATAATGGTCGCAGAGACCGCACTTGCAGTGCAAGATGTCGGAGCGGTACCCAGAACCATCTTTGCGCACACTCTATTCCGTTGTCTAGAGTATTTATCAACATGGATTCATGTTTCATCAACTCGGTGATGATGTTCTCTAGTAGATCATTTCTTCATAGAATATCTGGTCGTATCACACCTGGCGGCTCGAAAAAAAGTTCCTACTATGGAGTGTAGTTTCGAACGAGCAATTCCGTGTATCCAGTCCGAGTCTCGGCTTTGCAACTGATTGCTCTAGAGGCTCTTATTTGGAACTGGTCAAAACCAGAGTATAGTTCTCTGGCTAATTTCGTGTCGGAATTACTGAGGAGGACTTTGCATCCTCTTTTGTCGAGACTGTGGAAGACAGAGGCTAGCTGCACCTGGTCGCCGGCGGAGAAACCGTCCTGAGTGTAGCTCACAAAGTTTGAGGTTTTACTCAGGGGCACAAAAGGGGGGTCCAGGTATACAAAATCGCCTCGACTCGCTCTTGATAGAGCATTGACGTAGCTGCATGTTCTAATTGAAGCCCTTGTTTGAGCTAGCGCGACGCTCGCGTTTCTAAGCTGTATTGGATTGCATATCATCGGATTCTTGTACCTGCCCATGGGGACATTGAATTCGCCTGCACTATTGACTCTGTAGAGTCCGTTGTAGCATGTTTTGTTCAGTGCCACAAGCCGCGCTGCCCTTTCCAGCCTGTTGGCCGGCCTTGTCCCTCTAAGCTTGTAGTAAAAAGCATTAGGATTTTTGGTATACTCTATTTCATGGCGCCTGAGATAGCCAATCAACCGTTCGACGTCGTTCTTCACAACCAAATAGGCATTGACAAGCTCTGAGTTTAGGTCGGAGAGGTGCGACTTGAAAATTGGTTTAGATGAGGCAAGATGAAAAAACAGTGCGCCTCCGCCAAGGAATGGCTCGTAATAATTTAGGAAATCAGGAAGGTGAAATTCCAGCTCGGGAAGCAGCTGTGCCTTCCCTCCCGCCCACTTTAGGAAAGGAGATGCAGCCTGCTTTTGAGAAATTAGTTTCTGCTGCACCCCAGTATCAAGGCAAAGCCATTTTTATTAATTTGTTGCCATACATGACGCCCAGAAACAATTCAGGATGATTTTCCCTTCAAGGCCTGCCCCCGGAATAGCTCCCTCAAGTACCTGTCCACTTTGCCCATCATCTCTGGTTTTCCCTCTATCATGCGTTGCAGTTTCTTGTCACTATAGCTGACGCTCGCATAGACGATGGCTTCGGTCGAGGGATAGTATTTGCATTCGACATCGAGCGTCGACCTGCTCCCCTCTATTTTGAAGGAAAGCGAAATGTTCCTACGAACAAAAACGGCATCCCGAATCTTGCGTGAGTAGTCCCGTGACACGACCTTTGAATGGCGGAGTTCC
>Ga0070698_100002084_pt1 | contig 22205 bp, 17 predicted proteins | sample KBSK1502metaG_FD_65477 | JGI IMG/M metagenome (GOLD analysis project Ga0070698, IMG submission 65477) | Corn, switchgrass and miscanthus rhizosphere microbial communities from Kellogg Biological Station, Michigan, USA - KBS K1-50-2 metaG | ecosystem: Host-associated > Plants > Roots >...
CCGGGCCAGAACCAGCCGGGCCAGAACCAGCCGGGCCAGGACCAGCCGGGCCAGGACCAGCCGGGCCAGGACCAGCCGGGCCAGGACCAGCCGGGCCGCCCGCCCGCGGAGCGACGGACTCCCGGCCGTCGCGTACTGCACCGGAATCAGTGCCCACGCTGCGGCCAGCCCCATGACGCGGCTGCGGGCAGGCCTGGTCGGCCTGGGCACGATGGGACGGCAGCACGCCAGGGTGCTCGGCGACCTTTCCGGCGTCGAGCTCGTCGGTGCGATAGATCCGGACTCGCGGGCCCGCAGCGCCGCGCGCTCGGTTTCTGCCGTGGCCGACCTGGATGAGCTGCTGGCACTCGGCATCGACGTCTGCGTGGTTGCCGCGCCGACCCTGATGCATGCCGACATCGGGCTCCGGCTGGCCGACGCGGGCGTGCACACCCTGATCGAGAAGCCGCTGGCTCCGGACCCGGCAAGCGCGCGGCTGCTCGCGCAGGCGTTCGATGATCGGCGGCTGGTCGGCTGCGTGGGGCACATCGAGAGATACAGCCCGGCCCTGCGCGCCCTGCGCGCCCGGCTTGGCCAGGGCGAGCTCGGGCCGGTCTTCCAGATCGCGACCCGCCGCCAGGGACCGTTCCCGGCGCGGATCCGCGATGTCGGGGTGGTGATGGACCTCGCCACCCACGACATTGATGTCACCCAGTGGGTGACGGGCAGTCGCTACTTGAGCGTGTCGGCATTCACCGGCCGCCCGAGCGGTGGACCGTACGAGGATCTGGTCTCGGTCAGCGGCATGCTCCGCGACGGCACCATCACGAGCCACCTGGTGAACTGGCTGTCCCCGATGAAGGAGCGCATCGTCACGGTGACCGGCGAGCGCGGCTGCCTGGTCGCCGACACGCTGGCCACCGAACTGTGGTTCCACCGCAACGGCGCCGTCACCGCGCCCGGCCCGCCCAGCCGCCCGTTCCATGGCGCATCTGAAGGTGACCTGATCCGCTATGCGGTCGCCAGGCGCGAGCCGCTGGCCGCCGAACTCGAGAATTTTCGCGACGCCGTACTCGGGAAGCCCGCTGACGTCGTCACCATGCGGCAGGGTGTCGAGACAATCGAGGTCGCCGCGGCGGTGCTGGCCGCGTCCAGGGACTGCAGTGCTGTCCGGCTTGCGGCCGACCGGACGGTGCCCGCGGACGTGCCTGCTCCCGCGCTTCCCGACGGGCGCCGGGCGGCGAGGTGACCGCGCGGGTCGCGGTCGTAGGGCTCGGCAAGATCGGCCTGCCGCTCGCCGTCCAGATCGCCGGAAAGGGAGTCCGCGTTCGCGGCGCCGACGTGAGCCAGGCGGTCGTGGACCTCGTGTCCGGCGGCCGCGCCCCGTTTCCCGGCGAGCCCGGCCTTGCCGAGCGGCTCGGTGCGGCCGTCCAGTCCGGCCTGCTCACCGCGACCACCGATACTGCCGCGGCGGTCGCGGAAAGCGAGATCGTGGTCGTTGTCGTGCCGCTGCTGACCGACGCGGCCGGGCAGCCGGACTACCGCGCGGTCGACGCGGCCACCGCCTGCGTCGCGGCCGGCCTGCGGGCCGGCAGCCTGGTCAGCTACGAGACGACGCTGCCGGTGCACGCCACCAGGCAGCGGCTCGGGCCGGCCCTTGCCGCGGGCTCGCGCCTGCGTCCCGGCCTGGACTTCCGGCTGTGCCACAGCCCGGAACGGGTCTCCAGCGGCACGATCTTCGCCGACCTGCGGCGGTATCCGAAGCTGGTCGGCGGCATCGACGCGCGCAGCGGTGAGTGCGCCGCGCGATTCTACGCGTCCGTTCTTGACTTCGACGAGCGCCCGGACCTGCCACGGCCGAACGGGGTGTGGGATCTCGGCAGCGCCGAGGCCGCCGAGCTCACCAAGCTGGCCGAGACCACCTACCGCGACGTCAACATCGCGCTGGCGAACGAGTTCGGCCGCTTCGCCGCCGCCGCGGGCATCGACATCTATCAGGTCATAGCGGCGGCCAACAGCCAGCCGTTCAGCTACCTGCACCGGCCCGGTATCTCGGTCGGCGGGCACTGCATCCCGGTGTACCCGCGGCTCTATCTCGCGGGCGATCCTGCCGCGCGGCTGCCCGCTGTTGCCAGGCAGATCAACGACGCCATGCCTGCTCAGGCGGTGCGGACGCTCGCCGAGCTGACCGGAGGGCTGGCCGGCCTGCGGGTTGCCGTACTCGGCGCCGCCTACCGGAGCGGCGTTAAGGAGACCGCGTGCTCCGGTGTCTTCGCAGTCGTGCGCGAGCTTGCCCGCCGCGGCGGCAGACCGATGGTGCATGACCCGCTTTACAGCGGGGCCGAACTCCGCGGGCTCCGGCTGCAGCCATACCGCATCGGTGCGCCGTGTGACGCCGTGATCGTGCACACGGACCACCCCGAATACAACCTCCTCGCGCCCGCTGACCTGCCGGGCGTCCGGGCGATTGTGGACGGCCGCGGCGTCACCGACCCCGGCCGCTGGGGCGCCATCCCGCGGCGAGTGATCGGCCAGCCAGCCGGGAACGCGTCACCGCACCGGCCGCACGCGGACGGCGGCGGCGGCCCCGCCGCCGGCCAGGCCCTGGCTCACGAAGACAACCGCGCCGATCACCTCGCCTGACCGCTAGCAATCTTCATCCGGCACCGCGCCTGGCTGACGGTTTGCGCTGAGCTGTCTTAGCGCGTGGCGCGCCCCGTGTCTAGGCGCCTGGTGTCCGGGCGCCCCGGCAGAGGTGTCCGCCAGCCAGAAGGCGCGCGGCCTGCCGGAACTCACCAGCCACAGGCTTACTTCACCGAGCCGATGAATGTGGACCTTGCCAGGCGCCGTGCCTAGCGATGTGCACATCCAGCTGGCCTTGCGCCAGCGGAGAGCCTGTGTAGCGCCGCAGAGCCGGCGTAACTCCTGCCCGGCGGCGTGGCGGCGCCTGCGCTGAGGACCTTGATACCGCGCGCGTCCTGGCTTCGTCGTGCCCATCCCCCGCCGCCCGCCGTCCACGAGCCGCCGGAATCGCGGCCGGAATCGCAGCTTTCTTGTGCCGCTACCTGAGTGCTACGTTCCGCGCACCGTGCCGATAACCGCCAAGTCGGACTCTGAGATCGAAGCGACGGAAGCCCGGTCCAACCGGGCACCGATCAAGATCTCGGGGAGACGAAATGTCCGGCACCAAGGAAATCCAGACCGGCATCAAGGCCGCCCGCACCGCGCTGCGGCGGGCCGCCAGATACGCGATCGCATCGACGGTCACTGCCGGGGTCCTCATCTCGGTGGCGGGTTTCGCCCCCGCAGCCCAGGCCGCGACCGCACACGCCACGGCATCCTCCTCCGCCAAGACCACCGCCCGCATCCAGGGCCTGCTCGACAGCCCGGCCGGCGGCACCGTGAACCTCCCGCACGGCACCTTCACCATCCGCCCCACGCTGCAGCTCCGCCGTAGCGAGCGGATCGTCGGCCACCACACCACACTCCGCATAGCATCCGGCTCAGGCAACTACAAGGCGATGCTCACCGGGGGCACCGACCTCTCCGGTCTAGTCATCACCGGCGTGACGTTCGACGAGAACGCTTCAGGCAACCCGATCCACAACGTGGCAAAGCTCTACAAAGGCTCGCCGCGCTTCGCCCTGCTGCTCGTCGCCGGGACCGACATCAAGATCACCAACGACAGGTTCATTGGCTGCGACAACGTGAACACCATCGCGACGGGCGGTGGGACTCACAACGTCACGATCAGCGGCGACACGTTCAAGACCACCGATGCCCCAATGCACGATCACTCCTCCATCTACACCGACGGCACCGGCGCGGTGATCAGCAATAACACATTCACCGGCCGCGCAGCCTACGCCACCGCGATCGAGACGCACGGCGACAACGCCACCGTGACCGGCAACCACGTGCGCGGCTACTACAAGGCGGCCAATATCGTCTCTTCAGACACCACCTTCAAGGGCAACCACGTGACCCGCGCGGCCAACCCCGTCGACCTGTGGTCGGTCGCCCCGACCGCACTGCACAACGTGAAAATCACGGGCAACGTGCTGAACCGCGACCGGGCGTACTGGAAGAAGGCGCTGGCCCGCATCGGACGCGTCATCCCAGCTCCCCGCTACACCCAGCAGGTGATCAGGGAAGCCTCCTCAACGCTGCCCTTCCACAACATTGCTGTCCACGGCAACAGCCGATAAGGCTCCTCCCCCGGGGCCCGCCCACCGCGGCGGGACACCATCGCCGCCCGGCCAGCTGGCCGGGCGGCGATATCTCCTTCCGGGCCGACGCCATGCCGACGTGCGTCCGGCGAGATCGCGCCTGTGCGCCGACCTCGACGAGTTTGCGCGCGTAGCAGGCGAGACAAGCCGCCGGTCAGGTCGTCGCGTGTAGCTCGTCGAGGAACCGCTTCCGGGATCAATGATCCGCCACTGGCCGCGCCGGACCGCATACCGCCAGTGCGTGTGCCGATTAAATAGCCGGAATCTACGCTCAGCCGAGTATCAGCAAATATCCGCCGCTTGTCGATGGTATGTGTACATCTGAAAGATCCCAGCGTGACCTCATAGATGATCTCGATGCAGGTCGATGCGGGTAAACGAGGCGCGGGACGCGCGATAGGATTCCTAGACGACGGTGGCCTCCTAGTCTAGGCTGGCGTCGCCGAGAAAATCCGGTTATGATTTCCGGCCACAATTTGACTGCCGGGCAGGCCGGGCGTCGGCGGGGAGGTCTTTGCACTGCACCAATTCCGTATGATGCGCACACCAGTGAGGCGGACGACGTTTGGTCTCTTTGCACCCAAAGAATCCGACTCCCCGTGACGCCTGAGAGATGGGAGATGGGCTCCGCCTTTCCGCTCGTCGCGCTTGGCCGGTCGCCACGCACCGAATGGCTGCCCAAAGATGCGGTGCTGCACGGGGCCGGTCGACAGGCGATTCGTGCCCTGCTCCAGCATGGCCGCGATGTGCACGGCTGGCGGCGAGTCCTCATCCCCTCCTATTCGTGCCCCGACGTCGTCCGTGCTCTTCGCGGCGTCCTTCCCATCGTGTACTACCCCTGCCCGCCGGGCAACGAGACCGCTCCGCCGGAGCCAAGGCAGGACGAAGTCCTGTTGGTCACGTCGCTCTTCGGGGTGCAGCCCGAGAATCTCGGCCAGATTTCCGGAGCCAACGTCGTCCTCGACGTCACTCACGACCCAACCGCTCCTTGGCTGGGCGACGTCGACGTGGGTTATATCGTGGCCTCTCTCCGCAAGACGCTGCCGGTCCCCGATGGCGCTGCGACATGGTCTCCTCGAGGCCTCAGCCTTCCCAAAGATCCGCCCCCGATCTCACGACACATCGAAGCTGTCGCAGCGGGAGTGCGCGCCATGTATCTCAAGTCGGAGTATCTCGACGGCGCCGACATCGAGAAGAGCACCTTTCTCAGGCTGTTCGCGAGCATGGAAAGGGAATTCGCGCGATCCATGCCAGCGAGAATATCTGCCTTCTCTCGTGATCTCGTCGGATCGTTCCCTGTCCATGAATGGCGGCGCCAGCGTCTGAGCAATATCGACTGCCTGACAACGGCTGTTAGCGCCATCCGTGAGCTCACCGTCTTGCCCGGTACGTTTGGCGTCGTTGTCCGCTTCGAGAGCCATGATCAGCGGGAGAGGGTTCGTCTGTGGCTTCTCGCGGCACGAATCTACCCGGCAATCCTGTGGCCGATGGACGACATGGACGCGGCGCCCGCCGACCGCGACTTCTCTCAACGGATGCTCTTCCTGCACGCAGATTCCCGCTGGGGAGAGCGGGACATGCATCGTGTGGCCGAGCAGGTTGCGGTCTGTCTTGATCAGCGAGGGGGCACCGGCGTTGGCCAGCCTGACCGTTGACCTGCTGTCGAACCAGGACGATCGCTGGGAGCAGATGCTTGAGCGCTGTCCGCACGACGTATATCACTCTCCCCGCTACTGCAGCGTCTCCGCGCGAGAGGATGGCGGGGTCACTCAGGCGGTGCTGGTCCAGCAGGATGCCGAAGGCTTGCTCCTTCCATTCGTACGCCGCGAACTCCCCGACGGTCTGTGGGACGGGACCTCTCCTTACGGATACCCCGGCCCCGTGTGGACCGGAGAAACGGACCATGACCGCTTGGACGAGATGTTCCACGCGGCGCTGAACAGGCTGGCGGAGGCTGGGTGCGTGTCGTTGTTCCTGCGGATGCACCCCGGCCTCAATGCCCGGTGGCCGAAGCTAACGATGCTGTGCGTAACCAGACGCAGCTCATCAGAGACCGTCTATATCGACCTCACCCGCTCCGACCGCCAGATCTGGTCGGACACGGCGTCCGGACATCGAAACGAAATCAACAGGGCCGGACGGCATGGCTACAGCGTCATGCTGGACCACGAAGCGACTTATCTCTATGACTTCGCCCGACTATATCGTGCAAATATGGCCGGACTTGGAGCTCACCCTTATTACTACTTTGATGACGGATACTTCCACGGCATCCGCGAGGCGTTGGGGACGAGCCTCAATCTTGTTGCTGTGCTGCAGGAGGACAATTTCGTGGGCGGTGCATTGTTTACGTCGTGTGGTGATTGGGTACAATATCACCTGTCGGCTGCCGATCCGGCCCACCGGCGGGCGAGCCCCGCAAAACTGGTGATAGACGCGCAGCGTCGCTGGGGACAGGAACAAGGTTACCGATGGTTCCACCTCGGTGGCGGCCGAGGCGGGGAGGCGGATTCCCTGTTCCGCTTCAAGGCGGGATTCTCGTCGTCACGTCTCACATTCCGCACCGCTGGGGTCGTTCTCAGACCCCGTGACTATGCGGATCTGGTGCACAGTCGAGAGCAGGAAGACGGTGCTCAGGGGGACCACTTTCCTGCATATCGGGCTAGCCAACGGGAGACGAACGAAGATGATTGACGGCCGACTGGTCAGCCTGCGACCCATCGAAGAAGGCGATCTCGATTTCCTTGCGAAATTGGCCAATGACCCCCAGATCCGCGGCATGGTTGTCGGCTGGGACTGGCCGGTCGCCATCAGCGGGCAGCGGGACTGGCTCGCTGGAGTCGTGAAAGATCCGCGGAGCGTACGACTGACAATTCTCGACAAGCAATCACAGGCTCCCATAGGACTCACCGGCCTTTGGGACGTTGATTGGCGCAACGGGTCGGCAACGACGGCCATCAAACTGATGCCCGGCGCTTCGCCGAAAGGAGCAGGCAGCGATGCCATCATGCTCGTGAACGCCTGGGCCTTCTACGAGGTCGGACTGCGGCGCTTGCACAGCACCATATTGGACTTCAACGGACCCAGCATAGGTGCCTATGTGAGACGGTGCGGTTGGAGGGTCGAGGGACGCGAACGACAGTCGATCTTCCGCCGTGGAGAATGGTGTGACCTCTATCACGTCGCCCTCCTCCGCAGCGATTTCGCCGATCTAAAAGCTGCGGCGGAGTATGTCGAGTATGTCTGCAATATCGACGTGGCGGCTAAGGTCGCACTGACCGCCGACGACTGGCGTGAAGATTCCTCCGCGACAACACAGGCACTCCCCGGCTAGTACGGTCACCGCCTGGAACCCGGAAGCGAACTCATCGGCCTCGGCACCGACCGCAACGAGGTCGGAGTCGGCGAGTGCCTTGAGGATGCTCTGCCCGGCCCGCCCCGGACGCCTGTTACGAGCACGGATTCGCTCGTGGTCATCGCTGGGCCTGCACGAGCGCTTCAAGGAACTGCCCGGCGAGTCCGGTCACGCCATGATGTTCGTACACCCAGCGCCGACCGCGCGCACCCATGGCCCGCCTGCCCGCGTCGCCAATCGCGGCGAGCGTGATAAGCGCGTTGGCGACCGCTTCAGGTGACTTGGCAGGCACCCAGATCCCGCCGCCGGACGCTTGCACCGGGTCATCTGATACCCCGGTACAGGACACCACGGGCCGACCGCTGGCAAAGTAGTCGAACAGCTTGTTTGAGCTGAGACCGTACCGTGCCACGGAACCATCACGCAGCGGGAATACCGCGACGTCCATGGCCTGAAGCACGCATGAGATCTCCCGCTTTGGCAAGGGCTGGCAGAAGAGGACATTCCTCAGGTTGTGATCCCTGGCGAGCCGCTCGCAGCCGGCCTTTGCCGGTCCATCCCCCACGAGCACGAACGCTATGTCATCGACCTCGCGGTCCCGGAGTACTCGTGCCGCCTCGATCAGGACATTCAGCCCATTCGCCAGCCCATGCGCCCCCGTGTAACCAGCGACCAGGCAACCGGCTTGACGCAACTGCCCGATGCGGTGCAGCAGGGCGACCGTGAGCGGGCCTGGCACCGCGGCGGCGGCTGGGGGCAAGTCGGCGATCCCATTCGGAATGTAGGAGATCTTTTCACCAGGTATCCCAGCTTTCATGATGTACTCCGTCGCGCCTGGCAGCAGGCTGATTACGACTCGCGCGTGGCGATAGAGGAAACGTTCCATCACCTGCAGCATCCGTGCGGTAACGCCGCGCTCGCGCAGTTCGCCCATGTCGATCAGTTGCTGCGGCCATAGGTCGCGCACTTCGAAAGCGAACTGCGTGCGGCGGACGCGGCCGATCACGTAGGCGGCGGCCGCCGCAGCCAGATGAACCGAGGATCCGACCACAGCGTCAGGGCGCGGAAACCGCTGCTGAGCGATGACCACGCCAACTCCATAACTCAGCATGTTCAGGACACGACGATGGTTGTTGCACGCGTAGGGCATTGTTCGTATCCAGACGAAACGGACACCATCCACGAGTTCTGCCCGCATCCACTGGTGGCGCTCTAGGCGTTCCTCGCGCAAGCTGTGATGGCTGAAGCTGCTAGCGAAGATCGTCACTTCGTGCCCCTGGCCGACGAGTACCCGGCCGAAGTCATAATGACGGGTCCCAGTGGGCCGGTCCGGCGGGGACGCATAGTGGTTCAAGATCCAGATCCTCATGCCAGCCGCGCTCCAGCAATCCGTCCGCCTCTAACTCCGGCCTGCAGTTCCGAGACGATGCGCTCGGCCGCGCTGCCGTCTCCGTAGGGCTGCGGGGGTTCTCCAGCCGGTCGCGGCCGCGACACCGCAGAGGCAAGGTCCGCGGGCTGCCGGACCAGGACGTTCCAGCCATCCTTTAGCGTTTCGGGCCATTCGGTCACGGGCCGCAGGGTTGTACACGGGACACCCAGCAGGAGCGCTTCCTTCTGCAGCCCCCCTGAGTCGGTGATCAGCCCGCGGCAGGCCAGCATCGCAGCGATCATGCTCGGATAGGGCAACGGGCCGACGGCCTGCGCCACCCCTGCGGACAGGGCCAGGCGCTGTCGCCGGGCCCGGTCCGCGAGCCGGGGATGAGCGACCAGCCAGACCGGCAACGGACACTCTGCGAGTGCGCCGAGTGTGGCCGCAAGCCGGACCGGGTCGTCTGTGTTCTCGGCGCGATGGATGGTGGCCAGCAGGAACGGTTCCTTGGGCAGGAAGGCAGGCCGGTGACGTTCGGGCGCGGCGGCCACTCGGGCTCGCATCGCTGCCAGGGCATCGACCATGACATCCCCGACGAGTGCGGCGCGCGCGGAGAGTCCCTCGGCGGCGAGATTGTGGATGGCCACGTCGGACGGCGCGAGCAGCAGGTCCGCGAGGTGATCGGCCACGACGCGGTTGCGTTCCTCGGGCATCCTCCGGTCAAAGGACCGCAGCCCTGCCTCCAGATGCGCCAATGGAAGCCCGCGTTGCGCGGTCGCGAGCGCGGCGCCAAGCGTGGAGTTGGTGTCTCCGTAGACAAGCACCCAATCGGGGCGCTGACCTGCGAGAATCGGATCCAGGCCAGTCAGGACGCCGGCCGTCTGCGCAGCATGACTACCTGACCCGACCATGAGGTTCATCGTCGGCGAAGGGATAGCTAGATCATCGAAGAACGCTTGCGAGAGCAGCAGGTCGTAGTGCTGGCCAGTGTGCACGATGACGTGGTCGTGTCCCTGCTCCCGCAGGGCGCGGTGCACTGGTGCCAGCTTGACAAATTGAGGCCGCGTCCCGACCACGCTCAGTGCTCTCACGCATCCCCGTCCCCGTCCCGGCATCAAGTTCTGTTACACATTGTAGTATTGCTGTTACTCTAAGTGTTACATGCAAGACGACCCTCCCCTCGCCAGGAGGAAGCTCGATACTCAGAGTAGTTGATCTGTTACATTACGAGAGATGGCGACGAATACTCCGATGCGGGGGGCTGCTGTTGCTGAGTTCCGCCCGGCGCTTGCCTGGGCTGCGCCAGCGGGGCGTGCGCAATCTCCGCGCGTGGACTCCTGGGCTTCGGCTGAGCACCGTGGCCGCCACGGTCGGCGCCAGGGTAGGCGCCGGCATCTTCGCCTTCGGGGCGAGCACCATCGCTGCCCGCGTGCTCGGGCTGCATGGACGGGGCCTGCTGGCGGTACTGATAGCAGTGCCTGGCGTCATCGGCACCATCGGGCTGCTCGGCCTTGACACCGCCAATCTGCGGTTCGCCGGCCAGTCGCACTCGGCCTTCCGGCAGGCCGTGCGCCGAGCCGTGCTGTTCTCGCTGTGGGCGGGGACCGCGATGGCAGCCGCATGGTTGATCGCGGGTGCACTGTGGCCGCCAGTGCGCCTCGGACTCAATCCTTCCCTTGCCCTGCTGGCCGCGGCGCTGTGCCCGGTAAGCGTGCTCTTGTCCCTGCTCGGGACCGCGGAGGTCGGACGAGGTCGCACGGCCGTCTATAACCTGGTGATGGCCGCCACGATGGCCGCGTACCTCGCCGGAGTCGTGGTGCTGCAGTTGAGCGAGCAGCTCACGGTGATTGCATGCTTCGTCGCTTACGGAGCGAGCCAGCTGGCGGGCGTCGGCGCGCTGCTCGTGCTTTCGTCGAACCGCGTGAATGCTGACGGCGACAGTATCCCGCTGCGTCAGTACAGCGGCTATGCACTGCGGGCTTTCCTGCCGAACGTCGTCCAGTTCGGCATGCTGCGAATGGACGTGCCCGTTATCCAAGTGCTGGCTGGCACGACAGCCGTCGCGCTGTATGCCGTGGCACTGCCCTTCGCCGAGGTCCTCCTGCTCCTTCCCGTCGCGGTGGGACTGGTTTTGTTCCCGCAGGTGACCTCTGGTGCGGTGAACATGGCCGCAGTTGGCAGAATCGGCGTCACGGTGCTGGCCGCCACCGCCGCACTCGCCGGGGGCATAGCGGTGGCCGTACCCGCGATCGTCCCTCACCTGTACGGCCTTAGGTATCAAGGTTCTGTGGCCGTCATCTGGTGCATGCTGCCTGGCCTGGTTATCTTCAGTGCAGGACGAACGACCCAGATATACCTTGCGGGCACAGACAACCTGAGACCGGTAATCGTTGCCTCTGTGGCCGGGCTGGCCGCCGGGCTTGTCGCATTGCTCGTGCTTGTCGCCGGTTTGGGGGCCGTCGGCGCGGGCATCGCCGACTCGGTCGGCTATGCCGCCTTCGCCGTGGCCATCCTTGGCGGCCCACGCATTAGCGCCTGCGTATCAAGAATCCGCTTGCTGGGGCAGTGATGCCGCCCCGGCTAAGGATCCACCACTACGCCTCCAGCCAGGCGAGATGCGCTACGGCCCAGTTCGGCAATGTGCGATCCGCCGCTTTCGCCTTCGTCGCGGCCGCGATCGTGCTCGCGCTTGGTGCGGCCGCGCTCTCCACCCGCGATACCAAAATCACGATCGCGGTGCTTGGCTGCCTGCTTCTGCTGGTCATTGTCGCCACGCCGGACACAGGGCTTTACGCACTCGCGATCGCCATCCCAGTGTCGCAGACATACTTCGGGGCCAAGCTGATTACAAACACGGACCTGCTCGTGCTCACCGTGGCATGCGTGGTCGGCCAGGTTGGAGCGCGCCGGATAACTCTCCCACAGGCACGGACGGTTGCCCTCGGGGTCGCACTGATTTGCTACTTTACGGTGTCGATGACCGTAGTCGGCGGCGGAAATACTAGCGGCCAGAGCATACGCGGACCGTTGCTGCTCGGCGCGGTGTTCCTGAGCCTCCCATTGGTCGCGCGCGCGGATGTGGTTACTCGCCGCGCTGCTGTCGTTTTCGCCTTCTCGGCAGCATGCATGGCGCTTCTGGAGATCCCGACTTCGCGCGCCTCCCTCGCCGCTTCGGGGAACATCTCCGCAGTGAATAGCGCCGTCTTGGCAGCTGACCAGACTGGCGCCCTGAATCACAATACCGAGGGCGCACTCTTCGTTCTTGCCCTGTGCGTGTTGCTAGCCCGGTACACACGAATCCGCCACTACGTCGCCAGATTCGCCATAGCCGCGGCGGTTGCGGTGCTCATAGCAGGCGTGGCCTACTCATTCAGCAGATCCTCGTACTTTGGCGCGCTGGCGGTGCTGGCCGTGTTCTCTGTCCGCCGCCCGGTCCGCAGGCTGCTGGTCTCCGCAGCGGCCGTCGGCTGCCTGATACCTGTGCTGCCCGCAGCGGTTAGTGCCCGGATCGGCACCGTCTGGAGTAGCAGCGGCCTTGACTCGTCCTCTGTGACTCGCCTTGACCTGTGGAGCAGCGCGCTGCACATGTTCGTTCACCAGCCGGTCCTCGGCGTCGGCTATCTGCATTTCTCCGCTCAACTCCCGGCGTACTTCCAGAACACCAATAGCTCTGATATCCCGATTTCGGGCTTCTCCGGGTTTGTCTATGCCCACAACACCTTCCTGACCGTGCTGTCCCAGACGGGTCTCATTGGTGCCGTCCTGGTGAGTGCACTGGCGATAACCGGCTGGCGTGGCGCATGGTCCGCGATGCGGGCCGGCGATTGGGCCGGGGATAGCGCTGTGCTCGCCTTCGCCGGCATCGGCGTGTGCTCGGTCTTCGGCGAGCCGTTGTTTCAGGCCGCGGTCCTAGCAGCGTTCTTGCTCGTGATCTTGGCCGCGCGACATCCTGGGGAGGTACGCAATGCTGGATCCGTCGGCCATAGCGCCGGAATCGCGGGGGGTAACGCCGCAACCAGCGATGCCTAGTCGGCAGTTGCGAATTCTGCATGTCGTCGCCACCGCATTGGGCGGCGACTGGCTTTATCAGCAGGCCACGGGACTAACCCGGCTGGGCCACATCGTTCAGGTGGTGCTGCCGGGGCGCGGGGCGCTGGCTGACCACCTGCTGAAGGCGGGCATTGGCGTCGAGATCATTCCGTTCAAGGGAAAACGGCTGCGCGATCAGCCACGGATCATCGCCGCGGAACTGAAGCTCGCGCGTTTCATACGTTCCTTCCAGCCAGATATCATCCACGCGCATCTGTTCAAAGCTGTCTTGTGCTGCCGTCTGGCGGCGATCGGCTACCCCAAGGCGCTCAGGGTGGCGCAAATGCCGGGAATGGTCCACCTGTACAGCCCGCCCTTTCGGTGGCTCGATCGCTGGACGCTCGCCCGCGACGATCTGATAATCGGCTCCTGCCGGGCAATAGCCGACAGGTACCGGGTGATGGGGGCACGGACCGTGGCCGTGAGCTACTACGGATTTGACGTTCGCAAATTCGATCCGCTCACCTCCGGAGCAGGATTTCGTCAGGAGTTCGGCCTGGCTGACGATACGCCGACCGTCGGGATGGTAGCGCACATGTACCCCACCAGCATGCGGGCCTACCGGGAGAACGGAGTCAAGGGCCATGAAGTATTCCTGGACGCCGTCCCGCTGATCCTGCAACGGGTGCCGGACGCCCGCATGTTCGTAGTCGGCGACGAGTCCGTCGGCAACGGAGACTACCGGCGGCGGCTGGAGGCGAGAGCCGCAGCCCTGGGACTGAACGGGCGCGTGCACTTCACCGGGCACCGGTCCGACATCGCCTCGGTCATGGCTGGGCTTGATGTAGCAGTTAATCCATCGATCCAGGACTCGGCCTGCGGCACAATGGTCGAGGCGCTCCTGATGCGGAAGGGCGTCGTAGCTAGCAACGTCGGTGGACTGCCGGACACCGTCCAGGACGGTGAGACCGGCCTGCTCGTGCCGCCTGCAGACCCGGCCGCACTCGCCGCCGGGGTAACGGAACTGCTCACCAACCCGGCGCTGCGCCTGGAAATGGGCAGCCGGGGACGCGAGCGCTGCCTGCGCCGATTCGACATTGACACGACCGTGGCCGAGCTCGAGAACATATACCGGCTTGCCCTGCACACCTCGAAGCGTGCCAGGCGAGCCAGACGAGGCCGGCCCGCGACATGAACCGCATCCCGCTGTCGTTGATTGTGAAGGCGGTACGTGATCTGCGCGTGCGCTGGTGCCCGGTAGAGGCCGAGATCCATCCCGATGGCCGCGGGCGGTACCCCATCAACCTGACCTGGGCGGGGCGGCGTTTCCGGCCCGGCACGGATGGCGTGGTAATGGTCGCCGGGCCTGATGGTCGTGATTACTACAACCCGGTATCGGCGTGCCTGTACGCGCTGGCCAACCACACGCAGGCCCATCGGGCTGCCGACCGGGGGGACGGGCACCTTGCAGCTTTCCTAGGGCAGGCCAGCCATCTGCGGCTCAGCCAGGACGCCAGTGGCGGGTGGCTATACCCGGTTCCGGTAGCACGCTCCGGCGTCGCGCCAGGCTGGTACTCGGCGATGGCTCAGGGCCTGGCCGTGTCCGTGATGCTGCGCGCGCACGACATCAGCGGGGAACAGTCCTACCTCGACGCCGCAGATGCGGCGAACGCGCTGATGCTCCGGCCGCTCGGATCGGGCGGATGCACCGACTATGACGACTGTGGCCGACCATTTCTAGAAGAATGCTCTTGCGATTTTCGTTGCCACATCCTCAACGGCGCCGTATTCGCAATGATTGGCTTGCGCGAACTGGAGGCCAGAACCGGAGGTCACGTCCACCTCAGCGCGGCGAACCGGCTAGCTGCCCAGCTAGGTGGCTATGACCTTGGCTACTGGTCCCGCTATGACCTTCGCTTCGGCGGGCCAGCGACACTCGCGTACCACGCGCTGCATGTCTCACTGCTGGAGGCAGCATCTCAGCTGTTTGCAGATCGGACCTTCGGCGATACCGCCCGCCGCTGGCGATCCTATGTCCGCCATCCAGGCAACAGGCTGCGGGCCGCGTCGGGCAAGGCGCGATTTGTGCTGGGTGAGAGCCGTGGCTGACCGCAGGCGCCTGACCATCGTGCTGGTCGGCCCGGCCAGTTCCGTGCATATCCGCCGGTGGGTGACCACGCTGAGCAGCGCCGGGCATCGAGTCATCGTGGCCAGCTGGCAGCCGGGGCCAGAACTCGGCGGCTCGGACCTCCGAATCGCGCCTGTCGTAGGCGCCAGTCCGGTGCAACGCGCGCCTCGGGCGGCAGTCTGGCTACGTCGGCTGATCCGGGAAACCCGTCCAGATGTTGTCCATGTTCACTCCCTGGGCGCACACGGCCTGCTCTCGCTGGCGCTGCCACACAGCCCGGCACGGGTGGTGACGCCGTGGGGCAGCGAACTGCGCGCCGCTCAGAACTCCGCCGGGCGAGCCGCGGTTATCTGGCTGGCTGCACGCCGCGCCGACCTCGTGCTGCCCACCTCGGCGGCAGTCGGAGCCGAGATGATCAAACGCTATCGAGTACCGGCATCGCGAACGCAGGTTCTTTCCTGGGGAGTCGCCGAGAACCTGATTGCCGCCCTCCCATCGATCTCTCCCAGCGCCGTCCGGCGCGCCTTCGGTATACCCGCCGACGCGACCGTCGTGCTCTCGGTCCGCAGCACCGCTGCGACGTACCGGACAGACGAGATCGTGTCGGCATTTGCGCGCGCCCTGACTGACCGGCCCGGTCTCTTCCTCGTCGTGCTCGGAGGCCTCCGCCCGGATCGGGAATCAGCGCGGCGGGCCCAGGCGAGCTATCTCGGCCGGATCCGGGCCGCGGCGAGCGCAACACGAGACCGGATGCTGGTCGTGGAACGCACGCTCACGCCGGAGCAGACGTTCGAGCTCATGTGCGCAAGTGACATCGCCGTATCGATCCCGATCGCTGACCAGCGCGGTGGCTCGGTGGTCGAAGCCGCGCTGGCAGGCTGCCGGCTCCTGCTCTCTGACATCGCGGCCTACCACGAGATGATCAATGATGGCATAACAGCCGATTTGCTCCCCGAACCCGTCACAGTCAGCCTGGCGGATCATTTGCGGCGCGTTTCGGCCGACGACGTCAGCCAGCGCAGCAATCGGCAGTTCGTCTTGGCTCACGAACATGGCGGTATCAACGCGCGTGCCCTTGAGGCGATCTACTGGCGGCTAGCGGGCCGCGCCAGACCGTTATGCGGTGGCATTCAGGCTGGACATCGCCTCTCGGGTGCCGCCCAGCTGACTACGCTTGGTTACTGGAGCGCCGTTCTCCGCTAGTCGGCCGCCGGATGGGCACACTGGTGCCATGACTGCTCCAGCGAGCTATCCTGAGCCGCCCGCGCCCGCGTTTCTCTTCGATCTCGACGGCACGCTCATCGACAGCGTGTACCAGCACGTGATCGCCTGGCGGCACGCGCTGTCCAGGCTCGACATCGACCTGTCGGTGTGGCGGATTCACCGGCGGATCGGCATGAGCGGCGGCCTGTTCGTGTCCGCCCTGATGCGCGAGACCGGCATCTCGCTGTCCGCCGCGGACATCGACATGCTGCAGGAAGCGCACGCGGCGGAGTACCTGGCCCAGGCGGATTCCGTGCGGCCGCTGCCCGGCGCGGCCCGGCTGCTGGCCGCCCTTACCGCCCGCGAGGTGCCGTGGATGATCGCGACGAGCAGCCGCACCAGCACCGCCCGCCTTGCGCTGCCCTTGCTGGGGCTGTCCGCGGACACCGCGATGGTGACCCGCGACATGGTGCGGCGCGCCAAGCCCGACCCCGACCTGTTCCTCGCCGCGGCCGCCCAGCTCGGCGTGGATGCGCGGGACGCGATGGTGGTCGGCGACAGCGTCTGGGACCTGCTGGCGGCCCGGCGGGCCGGAGCGATCGGCATCGGCCTGATGTCCGGCGGATACGGCCGCGAGGAACTTGAGCGGGCCGGCGCCTACCGCGTCTACGCCGACCCGGCCGAGATGCTGGCCAGGGCCGACGAACTAGGCGTGCGTGGCCTGCCCGGCTGACCTGCCCGTTCAGACACGTTCAGACCGTATGCGCGCAGAAGCCCGACAGGCTAGGGTCACCTGACTGCAGACGAGGCCGAAAGCAGCGGTGCCTGGGCTGTCCAGAACCCGGCAACGGTGGCGCGGACGGCCTAGCCAAACGCCGGATCACGCCGTCAGTCAGATGACCCAAGACGACGGCTGCTGGTAGGCCTACTGTGGGGACATAAGCCAGATGCCGGCGATGAGGAAGGCCGGCGGTGAGGACAGCGACGTTGCCGGCGCGGTACGACACCCCTCTCGGGCGGCCCTAGGCGGAAGGCGCGACGTGGGCACATTGGGCACACCGGAGGCGACCTCCAGCCAGCCGGCTGGCCTAAGGTACGCGAGCGGGCCGGGGCGGTGGGTCCTGCTCGCCACCGTGCTCGGGTCTGCGATGGCCTCGATCGACGCGACCGTGGTCGGCATCGCACTGCCAGCCATCGGCAAGGACTTCAGCACCGGCCTGGCCACCTTGCAATGGGTGGTCACCGCCTACACGCTGACCCTGGCCGGCCTGCTGCTGTTCGCCGGCGCGCTGGGCGACAAGTACGGTCGCAAACGGATCTTCCTGACCGGCGTGGTGTGGTTCGCCCTGGCATCGCTGCTGTGCGGCGTCGCCCCTGATGCGCCGTTCCTGATCGTGGCCAGGGCCGTGCAGGGCATCGGCGCCGCGCTGCTGACGCCGGGGAGCCTGGCCATCATCGAGGCCTCCTTCGCGCCCGCCGACCGCGGCAGGGCGATCGGCGCCTGGTCGGGCCTGAGCGGCGTCGGCTTGGCCATCGGCCCGTTCCTCGGCGGGTGGCTGATCCAGGCGGTCTCCTGGCGGCTTATCTTCCTCATCAACCTGCCGATAGCGGCCCTCGTCGTCGCGGTGGGCCTGCGGCACGTTCCGGAGTCCCGCGATCCTGGCGCCACCGGCAGAGTGGACATTACCGGGGGCGTGCTGGTCACCGGCGGCCTGGTCGGGCTGACGTACGGGCTGATCCAGGCCCCGGGCGCGGGCTGGACCTCGCCCGCGCCGCTGACCGCGCTGACCGGCGGCGTGATCCTGCTCGCCGCGTTCGCCGCCTGGGAACGCCGCGCCGCCATGCCGATGCTGCCGCTGAACCTGTTCAGCTCCGCCCAGTTCAACGCCGCCAACACCGTCACGTTCGCCGTGTACGGCGCGCTGGGCGGGGCGCTGTTCCTGCTGCCCATCCAGCTCATCCAGGTATCCGGCTACACCGCCCTGCAGGCCGGCATCTCGCTGCTCCCGGTCACGGTGATCATGCTCGTGCTGTCCGCCCGCTCCGGCGCCCTCGCCGCGCGGATCGGCCCGCGGCTGCAGATGAGCATCGGCCCGGTTATCATTGCCGCCGGGCTGGCGCTGTTCGCCCGGATCGACTACTCAGGGAACTATCTCACCGAGGTGCTGCCGGCCGTGCTCGTCTTCGGCCTGGGCCTGGCCATCAATGTCGCGCCGCTGACCGCGACCGTCCTGGCTGCCGTCCCCGCCGAGCACGCCGGGATGGCGTCGGCGGTCAACAACGACGTCGCCCGCGCCGCATCCCTCATCGCCGTGGCCGTGCTCCCGGCCGCAGCCGGCCTGTCCGGCGCGGCCTACCTGCACCGCGAGCAGTTCTCCGCGGGCTTCCACACCGCGTCGCTCATCTCGGCCGGGATGTGCATCGTCGGCGGCGCCGTGGCCGCCGTCACCATCCGTAACCCACGCCCGGCCGAACCCGCCGCCCCGACCCCGGCACAGCTATTTCACTGCGGCCTGGACAGCCCTCCAGCCCGCACGGCCGCCGCAGCCGGTCACGCAGTTACCAGTCAAGCGTAACCGCGAAGACCGGCTCCTCCTGAGACCAGGGGACCACAGGCCTGAGGCCACCCCGCCAGCACGCAATCCCGCGCGGAACTCGCGGTTGTTCCTCTCCTACCCTGAGCTGGCTGGGAGACTACGCAGATGACCGGCGACGCGTCCGGGCCCGCTGCGCAGTTCGCCGGCGTGTCGCTGAAATGCGCCGACCCAGAGATCCAAGACGGGACTCAACGGCCGATCAACCACCCTGCCGGAAGCAGCTTCACAGGACTCGGCCGACGGATCGTTGCGCGCTGGAGCCGCCTGCATCGGCCCCTGGCCCTGCAATGCGCTGTGCAGGCTGGCTTGGGCAGATGCTGCTCGCGTAGTTCCAGTAACAAATCCCATGCGACGGCGCTCATGGATGCAGCCTCGCGGGCCTGTACCTGAACGCTGGACGCTGGCGATGTTGCGGCAGGTCACGAGCTCGCAGTGACCTACAGCGCGCCGCGCGCCGCGCCTGGTTCCGTGCCGCTCGTCGACGGCGGTACACGCTTTGGTGAGGCCGCCAGGTCAACGGGCCGGAGGGTCAGCTTTCCCAGGATGAACCGCTCGACCGCGTTCGCGAACCCTTCCTCCTCGTTGGACGTCGTGATCCTCCTCGCCGCCCGCTGCACACCAGGGCTGGCGTTCCCCATGGCGATGCTCAGTCCCGAGTGGGCGAACATCAAGACGTCATTGGGCATGTCGCCGATGGTGGCGATGACCTGCGGCGGTATGTCGTACCTGGCGGATAGGTAGCGAGCCACGGCACCCTTGTTGGCGTCGGGATGCGTGACATCCAGGTAGTAGGGCTGGGAGCGCGCCGCGGTCACGTGGTCACCGAATGCGTCGTGGGCAGCAGATGAGGCCCGGGCTACCGCGTCCAGGTCGTCGCTCACTCCGACAAGCTTCGCGACCCCGTCGGTCAGGCCGTCGAGGCTCGTCATGACCTTTGGCTCGAACCGAACCGTCGCGGTCTCCCGTGCCACGTGTGAGCCCTTCGGGTCGGGGACGTACCAGTCGGCGGCACGGTAGAGCCACACGTCGAGAGAGAAGGACGTGATCAGATCAGCGACTGGTCGCACCAATTCCGGCGGAAGGACGCGCTGCTCTATTACGGACATGTCGCGGTCCACGAGCAGCCCACCGTTAAAGGCTGCAATTGGGGTCCGGATGTCGAGTGGCTCGATGAGCATGGCCATGCCCCTTGGGGGACGGCCACTTGTGACGGCGAACAGGATGCCAGCGTCACTGAGCTTGCGGACTGCCTGAACGGCACGGCTGGTCAGCACCTTGTCCTGGGTCACCAAGGTGCCGTCGACGTCGGCGAGCAGCAGCCGGACGGCTGGTGCTTGCTCCGGGCCGGCCCTCATGACACCGAGCCAGCGTGTGGCAGGTGCCAGCGGATCGGGGCGGGCAGCCGGGCCAGCGAGGCTTCGGGGCCGGCGACCTCGAGCGTGTGGTCGGCCCGCCCGTAGTCGAACCGCGGCGCACACTCGAACACGAACCGCATCTGACCGCAAACCACCCGCGCCATCCGGACCAGCCGGTGGTTGTCCGTCGGCGCCCCGCCGTCTGGCACTGGCATGAAGTCGATGACCTCACCCACCCCACCGGGTGCCATGAACCGGGTGATCAGCACCGCGCTGTCGGGAAAGTACAGCTGCTTGGAGACGTAGCCGCGCTCGGCTGGCGCGATCCGGAACCGTCCGCCATGCTCACGGTCGAGCAGCGAGGCGAACACGCTCGGCGAGTCGAAGCGCGGGCTGCAGAACCAGTCGATCTCACCGTCGGTCGTCACCAGCGCCGCAGTGTGCAGGTCACCGATCAACCCGTGATCGGCGATCAGCGGATAGAAGTCCACCACGCCGCTCCCTTCCGTCAGGCAAACGGTGGCCTTGACCCACCTAACCGTCGCAGCCATGGCCGGCAACGTGAGCCAGCTGCTCAGCGACATTCTGCCCGGCCTAGGCGGCGATGACCAACGGCTCCGCAGCACAAAGACGGTGATGACCAAGGGTTCCGCAGCACAAAGACGGAGCTGGCCGACCGCGGAGTGGCCCGCCCTCCGCCAGGCGATCTAGCGGCGTCGTTGTCCACCCGGAAACGCCGACCCCACACAGTGGACCGGATCTCGCGGTCTACCGCCCGGAGCTATCGCGCTATTGGTCTCAGGTGTTGGCCAACGACACCGGCTCTGGGTGCACTTGTCCCGACGAGGAAGCCGGCCGGCCCGGAGGATCACATGGACGATAGCGCGGACCATGCTGAGCAGGGCATGCCCGCAGAGGCATCGGCTGACGCCGCGACTGGGGTGCCTACCCGGCGCGCGCGTCTTGGGATGGCCGCAGCCGCACGTGGTGTCCCGCTGGCCACGATCATCGCCGCCGTCGCCGTGGTGGCCATCGCCTACCTCGCAGGCAAGCTCATTTACCGGCTGCGGGACGTCATTCTGCTGATCGTGGTCGCGGGGTTCATCGCCTTGATCCTGAACCCGCTGGTGGTGTATCTGCAGCGGTGGCGGATCCGGCGGCGCGGCTGGGCGGTGGCCGTGGTGACCATCTGGGCCGCGCTGGTCTTCGCCGGCCTGGCGCTGGCGTTCGGCTATCCGCTGGTGCACGGGCTGACCCACCTGTCGCAGCGGCTGCCCGCATACGTGCAGGACGCGCAGCACGGCCACGGCTGGATCGGCCATCTGGCGCGCCGCTTTCACCTGGCGGCCTGGGCGACCCAGAATGCCCCGAAATTGCGGAGCTTCGGCGCGAGCCTGGCAAAGCCGGCGCTGACCTTCGGCAAGGGCGCGGTGTCGCTGGTGGTGACGCTGGGCACCATTGCCGTGCTCGTCCTGCTTCTCCTGCTGGAGGGCCCCAAGATGCGCCAGGGAGTGCTGGGCCTGATGTCACCCAGGCGGGCGGCGCGTTATGCCCGGATAGCCCATGAGGTCAACCAGTCGGTGACCGGTTACATGGCGGGAAACATCCTGACATCCGTCATCGCCGGCGTCGTCGTCTTCGTCACGCTCACCGCCCTCGGGATTCCCTTCCCGCTGCTGTGGGCGCTGTGGGTCGCCCTGGTCGACTTCCTGCCCATGGTCGGCGGCGCGCTGGCCGGTATCCCCACGGTCCTGTTCGCCCTCGGCCAGTCGCTCACCGCGGGCATCATCACCGCGGCCGTGTTCATCGGCTACCAGCAGCTGGAGAACCACGTGCTGAACCCGGTGATCATGAGCCGCACGGTGAAGGTCAATCCGCTGCTTGTCCTGCTGTCCATCCTGGTCGGGACGTCGATCGGCAGCTGGCTCGGCGGCTTCTTCGGCAGCTTCGTGGCGGCGCTG